>JAEEGH010013582.1_pt1 | contig 18039 bp, 18 predicted proteins | sample 9134181 | NCBI WGS metagenome assembly JAEEGH01 (sample SAMN16246544, study PRJNA631951) | gut metagenome | biome: gut microbiome; feature: rumen; material: DP-attached | host: Bos | place: Iran: Karaj | collected 2018-10 | reverse complement strand
CAAGAGCCGGAAAGAAAGGCATTTCCCCGAGAGAGCGCAATACATTATAGGCCGCCATCACCTCACAGGCATCGACCGAAGCCTTCCGATTCCCGAGAGTGATCCCTGTCATCAGACTCTGTTCTTCCAAAAAGCCGTTCTTTTCCACGACACGCGCAGTCGCTTCCCAATTTTCATTGTTTTCCTTCAAGTGTCTTTCCCGAAGACTTTTCGGGATACGAAAACTGAAGAGATTCATAAAGCCCAAAACGGCTTTTGAAGAGATATGTTTCGGAATAAAGCCGGCGAAAAACGCCTTCACTCTGTTCATGTAGAGACAGTATAGCAGGGGTTTGAGCAAAAATCAACCCCCGCCGAAGCGGGGGTGATCATTATCAATTACTTAAACGGGTTCTCCGTCGGATACGGCAGGCTTGCGGGCTGGTTGTAGTTCAGATCCTCAAGCGGCACGCCGATGTATTTGAAGACTTCGAACAGGGCCTTGCCGAAGTGACCAAAGGCCACAGCGCCGTGATGCGGATAGTTCTTCTGGATCAACACGTGGCGATAGAACCGGCCCATTTCCTTGATCGCGAACACGCCGATGCCACCGAAGGACCTTGTAGCAACCGGAAGCACCTCGCCCTCTGCCAGATAAGCACGAAGCTTATTGTCGGCAGTGGACTGGAGACGGTAGAAGGTGATGTCTCCGGGAGCGATGTCGCCTTCGAGCGTTCCGTTGGTCACTTCGACCGGAAGCGTCCGGGCCATGATCTTCTGGTTCTTCATCTCGCAGGCGGCCAGCTTCTTGCTGCAGGTATTGCCGCAGTGGAAGCCCATGAAGGTATCGGTGAAGCTGTAGTCGAACTTGCCTTCGATCGATTCTTTGTACATATCCTTCGGTACGGAGTTGTTGATATCAAGCAGTGTTACGGTGTCATCGGCAACACAGGTTCCGATATACTCGGAGAGGGCACCGTAGATATCCACTTCGCAGGAAACCGGGATCCCTTTGCCGGTCAGACGGCTGTTCACATAGCAGGGAACAAAGCCGAACTGTGTCTGGAATGCGGGCCAGCATTTTCCGGCGATCGCCACATATTTGCGATAGCCCTTGTGCGCCTCTACCCAGTCAAGCAGGGTGAGCTCATACTGTGCAAGCTTCTCAAGAACCTCGGGCTTCTTGTTTCCGGCACCAAGCTCTTCCTGCATATCCTTCACGACATCCGGGATACGGCTGTCGCCGGCATGCTTATTGAAGGATTCAAACAGATCCAGCTCGGAGTTTTCTTCGATCTCCACGCCCAGATTGTAAAGCTGCTGGATCGGAGCGTTGCAGGCCAGGAAGTTCAGCGGTCTCGGACCGAAGGAAATGATCTTGAGTTCGGAAAGGCCCTTCACGGCACGTGCGATCGGAATGAAGTCATGGATCATGTCTGCGCAGTCTTCCGCGTCACCGATCGGATATTCCGGAATGTAAGCGCCAACGGAACGGAGCTTTAAGTTGTAGCTGGCATTCAGCATACCGCAGTAAGCATCTCCGCGGCCGTCCTGAAGATTTCCCTGGCTCTCTTCCGCAGCAGCGATAAACATCTTCGGTCCGTCAAAATGCTTTGCAAGCAGAGTCTCGGAGATTTCCGGTCCGAAGTTGCCAAGGTATACGCAAAGAGCGTTGCATTCGGCTTTCTTGATGTCTTCCAGCGCCTGCACCATGTGGATCTCACTCTCCACGATACAGATCGGACATTCATAGATATCCGCTGCATCATACTTCTTTGTGTAGGCAGCGATAAGCGCTTTTCGACGATCCACGGACAAGCTCTCCGGGAAGCAGTCCCTGCTGACCGCCACGATACCCACTTTCACCTGCGGAATGTTTTGCATGTTGTTCATCAGTAATCCCTCCTATAATTAATTTTTCATTTAATATTGTTTTTGCTATCCTGTAAAATTTAATTCTGCTTTTACTTTTTGTTACTTCTACTAAACTTCGAGATTTTCGCCCTTCAGCCCGATATGTTCTTTCCCGGTAAACCCTCCTTCGGGATGACCGATGAGCCACTTGTTCTTTGCCGTGATCAGCGCATCCTCTCCTTCCGAGCCATGAGCTCCGGAAAGCGGGAAGTTCGTTCCCTTCGGAAGAACGATCGCGACACGGAAGCCCCCGTCCGAGGTCTGGCACGGCGCGTAATGAAGGCTCGTCGCAAACAGCTCCACTGCTTTTCCCGCCGGCAGAAGGAACGCCTCCATCTTTCCGGTGTCGTAAGAAAAGTCCTCCGTAACGTCCTCTTCCTTACCGAGCAGCAGGATCACATCATCCGCCGCCACGTTGATCTCCGAGCTGCGGTGATACTCTACCGCGTTCAGCTTCTTGTTGTGGCCGTTGCAATACCCGATCTGGATCGGCAGTTCCCCGTAGGAGATCCTTTCCAGTTCTTCCTTCACCGGAAGGCTCTCAAGATCCTCGATCGACGGTTCATACACACAGTCCGGAGGACATGGCGTCTTTTCCCGCAGAGCCGTGATCAGCCCGGAGAAGTCAATCCCCTCAACGATTCTCCCGTACCTCCGAAAGGCGGGATCCTCAACACTTTTGGTTACCATCTACCCCTTCTCCCTTCTTTATTTATTTTTGTTTTAATAATTATTTACATTAAATCTTATATTAATTTTTTTGCCTATTGGCTGCAATTCCAAACTTTATATCGTCCTGCAGCAGAAATATTCCTTATCCGAGCTTGGGGAACGCCTCTTTCAGTGCCGGATAAAGCAGGCGGAACTTCTTATAGCGCTCCTCGTATTTCTTTACGAGCTCCGGTTCCGGTTCCACCGTATCCACGACCGAAACGATCGCAGCCGCCGCGTCTTCAACGGAAGCATATTCCTTGCATGCCACCGCAGCGAGCATGGCGCCACCCAGAGACGGTCCTTCCTCTGTTTTCAGGATATCAAGCGGTACGCCGAGGACATTCGCAAGGATCCTTCTCCACAGCGGGCTCTTTGCGCCGCCGCCCACCACTTTACTGCGCGGGATGGAAAGGCCAAGAGACCTAGCGATTTCGAAGGAATCACGAAGAGCAAAGGACACGCCCTCCAAAACCGCCTGCGTCATATCTTCTCTCGTGCTGTCCATCGTCATGCCGATAAAGGCTGCACGCGCCGCGGGGTCATTCAGAGGCGAACGCTCTCCCATCAGATAGGGCAGATAATAGACCGCATTCTCTCCGAGCTTATTGATATTCTGCTGCTCTGCAGCGTATTCCTTCGTGCGCAGGATGTCGTCCATCCACCACTTGTTGCAGCTGGCCGCCGAAAGCATGCAGCCCATCAGGTGGTACTCGCCGTTCGCGTCGCAGAACGAATGAAGCGCGTTATTGGAATCCACCGAGAAATTCTTTTGTGAAATAAAGATCGTACCGCTGGTTCCGAGAGAAATATTGCAGTTTCCGTCTCCGACCGTCCCGGTTGCCACAGCCGCCGCCGCGTTGTCTCCGGCGCCTGCCGCCACCACCACGCTGCTCTTTAAGCCGAGCTCTTCCGCCACAGAGGGGAGCAGGGTTCCGATCGGTTCATAGCTTTCAAACAGCTTCGGAAGAAGATCGGTCGAGATCGAGCAGATATCGCACATCTCAGACGACCATTTCCGGTTTTTCACATCCAGAAGGAGCATTCCGGAGGCATCCGATACATCCGTCGCATGCACGCCGGTGAGACGATATGCCAGATAGTCCTTCGGCAGCATGATCTTTTTGATCCGGCGGAAGTTATCGGGCTCGTTCTTCTTGACCCACAGGATCTTCGGCGCCGTAAAGCCAGCAAACGCGATATTCGCGGTATAGCCGGACAAACGGTCCTTGCCGATGTCATTGTTCAGATATTCGCACTCTTCCGTCGTCCGCCCGTCGTTCCAGAGAATTGCAGGCCGGATCACCTCATCCTTCTCATCCAGGATCACGAGGCCGTGCATCTGGCCGCCAAAGCTGATCCCCGCCACTTTATCGCGGTCGATCTCCGAGGTCAGTTCCTTTAACCCCTCCATGCTTTCACGATACCAGTCATAGGGATCCTGTTCCGACCAGCCGGGATGCGGGAAGGAAAGCGGATATTCCCGCGATACGATCTTTTGGATGTTCCCCTCCCTGTCCATCAGGAGCAGCTTTACCGATGATGTCCCAAGATCAATTCCGATGTAATACATAATACCCCTCTCTTTCTCCTTAGAGTGACAAAGGCCAAAAGCGCTGTATCCATGCTTCTGACCCCGGCCCAACATTCATGTTTTATTATAATCCCCTGCCGCGAAATCTGCAATCGGCAATCCCGCTTTTTACTGATTTTCAGCCCTCTTTTTTTGCTCCTCTTCCGGCATGGACAGGCGGATCGTTTCGATGCTTCGAAGCTCCATTTTTTCCACTGTGAAAACATAGCCCTCCCCGGCGCTCACCTGCTCTCCCTCTTCGGGCACATGCCCCAAAAGTTCGATCACAAAGCCGCCGATGGAGTCAGAATCCTCGGAAGCAAAGGGAAGCTTCAGTTTGTCACAGACATCATCCAGATTGGCGGCGCCGCGGATCCGGTACTCCCGGTCGTTGAGCCTCGTGACGTCCTCCGCCTCCGCCTCATCATATTCATCATGGATCTCCCCGACGATCTCCTCCAGAAGGTCCTCCAAAGAAACCATTCCCGCCGTATCGCCGTATTCATCCAGAACAATGGCGATCGAGATCGACGCCGTCCGCATCTCCGCCAGAAGCTCCGCCGTATTCTTATGTTCAAAGGTCATAAAGGGTTCTCTGCAGATATCGCGCACCGAAAAATGCCCCTTATCCTCATAAAAGACCAGATCCTTCAGATACACCACGCCGATCACATGGTCCTTTGATTCCTCGTAGACCGGCAGGCGGGAATAGCCGCTTTCCCGGAAGATCTCAAAAATCTCGTCATAGCCGGCCTCCACCGAGGCGAAGGTCATATGGATCCTCGGCACCATGACTTCTTTTGCCTCTGTATCCGTAAACTCAAAAAGATTATGGATGATCTCCCGCTCCTCATTTTCAATAATGCCCTGCTCCTCCGAGACATCCACGATGGTCTTGAGTTCTTCTTCGGTCATCGCCTCTTTGCCCGCGTCCGGATTGATCCTGAAAAGGAACAGGAAAAAGCGGGAGATGTGGTTGATCGCAAAGATCACCGGCGTCAAAACCACCATCAGGCCGTAGATCACCGGCGCATACGCCATGGACAGCCGGTCGGCGCGCAGCGATGCCGCCGTTTTCGGGATGATCTCTCCGAAGATCAGGATCAGGAACGTCAAAATCCCCGTGGCCACCCCGGCCGCCACGCTGCCGAAAAGGCGCACAACAATACCCGTAGTGAGGGCCGAGGCCGAAAGATTCACTACGTTATTCCCCACCAGAATGGCGGAGAGCATTTTTGTATTTTTCTCATGGATCTTCAGAACAAGAGCCGAGCGCCGGTTCCCTTCCGCGGCAAGCGTCCGCATGCGGATCAGATTTACCGTGGTCAGAGCCGTCTCGGCTGAAGAGAAGAATGCAGACAGCGCAAGAAGCGCTATCAGGATCACAATTTTCAACCAAAGATCAGGGTCCATATAAATTACTCGTACAGAGAAGATTCATAGTCCTGCAGAGCGGACATATTCACTTCGACATATTCCGGATTCTCGGCATTTTTCTTCTGCTGGTTCTGATATACGGAAAACCCGATCCAGACGCCGATCGCCGCTACTATGACCACTCCGAGAAACGCAGTGAGCGCGCGGGAGGTCTTTTCCTTGCGGACCATTTTTTTGCGGTTTTTCTTGTTCTCTTTATATTTTTCTACCTTTGCCTGGCTCATGATGAACTGTCTCCTTCATTTTTCTATACAGATTGAAATATTATACCCGAAGCGTAATGATCTGTCCAGTTTACCCTTCACTTCTCTTTTTGGCCCGCAGGCGGTTCGTGGCGCGGTACATGATCGCTTCCGCCAGATAGTATTCCTCCACGCTCTTCTTTTGCAGCATGGCTTCCCTGGCTTCCTCCGCCTCCCGCCTGGCGCGGTTCTCGTCGATCTCCTCCGGCCGTTCCGCGGATTCCACGAGGATCAGCACCTTTCCGTCCTCGATCCGCATCATCCCGTCGCTGACGGCCACATAGCCCATTTCTTCCCCGGGATGGCGGTAGTGTAATACGCCCGGCACGATCGCCACGACCACGTTTTCATGATCCGCCAGCACACCGTATTCCCCGTCGATCGAGGGCACGGACAGATATTCGATCTCGCCTTCATAAAAGACCCCGTCGGCCTTATAGAAGTCAAGATGCATGGTTTTTACTTTGTTCGAAGGGTTCTCACTCATTCTTTTTCAGCGTCTCGGCTTTCTGGATCGCATCCTCAATGGTTCCCACGTTGAAAAACGCGTTTTCCGGCAGATCGTCGTATTTTCCGTCCAAGATCCCGTGAAAGCCCTTTACCGTCTCTTTCACGGGCACATAAGCGCCCTTCACGCCCGTAAACTTCTCCGCCACGAACATGGGCTGGGAAAGGAACCGGATCAGACGTCTCGCCCGATGCACCACGAGCTTATCCTCATCCGACAGCTCATCCACACCGAGGATCGCGATGATATCCTGCAGTTCCCCGTATTTTTCAAGATATTCCTGCACACGTCTTGCGACCGTATAATGCTCATCGCCCACAACCTCCGGCGTCAGGATCCGGGACGTGGAATTCAAAGGATCCACGGCCGGGTAAATACCCTGTTCCGCGATATTACGGGAAAGCACCGTCGTCGCGTCCAGATGGGTGAAGGTCGTCGCCGGAGCCGGGTCCGTTAAGTCATCCGCAGGCACATAGACCGCCTGCACGCTCGTAACCGATCCGCTCTTCGTTGTCGTGATCCGCTCCTGCAGTTCGCCCATGTTCTGCGCGAGCATCGGCTGATACCCCACTGCGGACGGCATGTGGCCGAGCAAAGTCGACACCTCGGATCCTGCCTGCACAAAACGGAAGATATTATCAATAAACAGCAGCACATCGCGTTTTTCCACATCACGGAAGTATTCCGCCATGGTCAGCCCCGTCAGGGCAACGCGCATACGCACGCCCGGAGACTCGTTCATCTGTCCGAAGACCATCGCAGTCTTGTCGATCGTGCCGCTTTCCTTCATTTCATTCCAAAGATCGTTGCCTTCACGGCTTCGTTCACCCACCCCGGTAAAGATGGAATAGCCGCCATGCTCCATGGCCACGTTGTGGATCAGCTCCTGGATCAAAACGGTCTTTCCCACACCGGCGCCGCCAAACAGGCCGATCTTTCCGCCTCTCGCATAAGGCTCGAGAAGATCCACCACCTTGATCCCGGTTTCCAGAATATCCACGGAGACGCTCTGCTCAGCGAACCCCGGCGCCTTTCTGTGAATGCTCCAGCGCTCCGTGTCCTCCGGCACTTCCTCTCCGCCGTCGATCGGCCGGCCGAGGACGTTGAACATGCGCCCGATGACCTTCGGCCCCACCGGAACCTTCACGGTCCCGCCTGTCGAAGTCACCTCCATATTCCTTCCGATCCCTTCGCTCCCTGCCAAAAGGATACAGCGCACCGCGCTCTTCCCCAGCAGCTGCGCCACTTCCATTACCTTTTCCTTTCCTTCCACCGTAACGGTAAGGGCTTCCCGGATCTTCGGCATGCTGCCTTCTTCAAATTCAACATCGATAACAGGTCCCGAAACCTGTATGATCTTTCCCTTGGCCATCCCCTATTCCTTTTCTCTCATTTTTTTCTTGCGCTGGGCCCTGGCCCCTGCCGCCACCTCGGTGATCTCCTGCGTGATCGCGGCCTGCCGCAGCCGGTCGTATCGGAGCTTCAGATTATTCAGCAGTTCCTCCGCATTCTTGCTGGCGGAGCGCATGGCCGTCATGCGGGCGTTCTGTTCCGCCGAAAAGCTGTCCACGAGCGCGCCGTATATGGAGCCCGTGATATAGCTCGGCATGACACGGGCGATCACCTCCTCCACCGAAGGGGTAAACCGAAACTCCCGGTCTTTGTGGCTCTGCCGCTCCTCCGGGGTGTAAAAGGTCTTCCTTTCAAACGGCAGGAGGTGCATGACCTTCACCTCCGTACTGACCTCGTTCTTCATATCACTGTATATGATCCGGATCTCATCCGTCCTTCCGGCCAGATATTCACCCAGCATGGCGCTGCAGATCACCCTGGCCCGCTGGAGCGTCGGATTTTGCGCGGTATAGAGGAAAGACTGTTCCATCGGAATGTTCCGTCTCGTGCAATACCTCCTGCCGTATTCTCCCACCATGTAGATCCTGGTCTTCTTATGACGCTCCCGCTCCTGCTCCATCCTCCGGAGCACGTTCATATTATAGCCGCCGGCCAGCCCCTTATCCGCCGTGATCACGAGGTAGGAATAGGTTTCTGCCGGCCTTCTTCCCGTTTCCGGGTAAAAAAAGGGGGAATCGATGTCGGAACGAGTCTGAAAAAGCCGCCGGATCTCATGTTCCTGCAGTTCAAAGAAAGGCCGGGTCTTCATCAGCTCGGCCTTGGCCTTTTTCAGTTTCGTGGAGGAGATCATGTACATCGCGTTCGTGATCTTCATGGTGCTCCTCACACTGCCCATGTGGCTTTTTACTTCACCCGCATTCGCCATCGTTCGTTAATTCCTGAAAGATTATTTCGCTTTCTGTTTCTTTCTCGCCTGGATCTTCTGATACAGTTCCAGATACTGCCTGGAGTAAAGGATGATGTCCTGCTTCTGATCATCCGTTATGATCCCGCTCTCATCGATCCTCCGGCAGACATCCGCGTGGTCGATGTGAAAATACGCCAGCAGCCCGTCCTTGAACCGCGCGATCTCGTTGACCGAAAGATCCTGCATGACATGGGCGATCGCCGCTGTCAAAAGGATCACCTGTTCATGCAACGCATAAGGCTTCCACTGGTCCTGTCTGAGCAGCCGCATCAGGCCCTGCCCGTATTGCAGCCTTTTTTTCGTCACCTCGTCCAGGTCACTGGAGAACTGGGTAAAGACCTCCATCTCCCTGAACTGCGCCAGGTCAAGGCGCAGCGACCCGACTGCTTTTTTCATGGCCTTTGTCTGCGCCGCCCCGCCCACACGGGAAACCGAAAGCCCCACATTGACCGCAGGGCGCTGGCCTGCGAAGAACAGGTCACTTTCCAGGAAGATCTGCCCGTCTGTGATGGAAATGATATTGGTGGGAATATAGGCGGAAACGTCGCCTGCCTGTGTTTCCACGATCGGAAGCGCCGTGATGGAGCCCCCGCCAAGGTCTTCCGACAGCCGCGCGGACCGTTCCAGGAGCCTGGAATGCAGATAAAACACGTCCCCTGGATAAGCCTCCCGCCCCGGAGACCTCTCCAGGATCAGTGACAACGCGCGATAGGCAATGGCATGCTTGCTCAGATCATCATAGATGATCAGCACATCCCGCCCGCGATACATGAAATACTCCGCCAGAGCGGTCGCGGCATAGGGCGCGATATACTGCACCGAAGCACTCTCACTCGCGCCGGCGACCATGACGATCGTATGCCCCATGGCCCCGTGCTGCCGCAGCGTATCCACCATATGGGCCACACTGGACGCTTTCTGTCCGATCGCCACATAAACGCAGATCACGCCGGTTTCTTTTTGATTTAATACCGTATCGATGGCCAGCGCCGTTTTTCCGGTCTGCCGGTCCCCGATGATCAGCTCTCTTTGACCTCTCCCGATCGGGAACATGGAATCAATGGACAAGATCCCCGTATTCATGGGCGTGTCCACCGGATCACGCTCTATGATCCCGGGCGCTTCCGCCTCGATCGGCCGGAAGCCCTCCGACCGGATCTGCCCCAGGTCGTCGATCGGTTCGCCGAGCGCGTTGATCACACGACCCAGATAATCGTCTCCCACAGGGATCCCGGCGGTTTTCTTTGTCCTTCTCACCCGGCTCCCCTCGGCGATCTCTTCCTCGTCTCCGAAAAGGATGACCCCGACATGATCCGGCTGCAGATCCTGCACCATACCGGTCACGCCGCTCTCAAACAGGACCACTTCCCCGTAGACCACACCCTCCAGCCCGTTGACCAGAGCGATGCCGTCGCCGACCGACTCGACATTTCCTTCTTCTTCGGGGGTTGCCCCCACCTTCCAGTCCTCGATCGAGGTCTTGAACAGCGTGATCAGAGACTCTTCATCTGTCTCCTTCTTGGACAGCTCCTCCAGCATTTCCCTGAACTGCTGGAAACGGCCTTCGCGGGTCCAGTCATAGAGGTCATGACCCACTTCGAGCTGAAAACCGTTCTCGATCGTCTTATCCTCGATCCAGACCAGAGAACAACCGTCGCCGTATTTTCTCGAAAGGAAGCGTTCAAACCGCGCTCTCTGCGCCCCGTTGGGCTGCGTTTTGGAATAAAGCCTGGCTTCAGACGGGTTTGGTATCATCCTCCGAACTCCTTTCCGCTTCATCCAGGAACGCATCATAGCCTAAAGCGTCCTCTTTGCCGAACACCATCTTTTCCGCGGCTTTCTCGATCATCCGTGAAATATCGGTCCGGGCGCCGCCAACGATCAGCGAGCGCTGCCGCTCCGCTTCTTTCCGTGCATCCGCCACGATCTTCTCGGCGTTGGACTTGGCTTCCTTTTCACTCCTCACCCGTTCCTCAAGGAGCTGTTCTTCCGCCTGCGCCTTACGGTCACGGATCTCGGTGTCCGCCTTCTCAAGCCTTGCGGAATACTCGTTTTTCAGATTCTCCGCCTCATGCATTTTCTCTTCGGCCTGATTGCGCATCTCCTCATAAAACTTTTCCCTGTTCTGCATAAAATTTTTCACAGGACGGTAAAGCAGGAGATACAACCCGCCAAACAGGATCACGACATTGAAAATATGTAAAAATATCTGGGTAAAATCAATCCCTAAGGGCATGCTCACCCCTCCTACATGACAAATATGATCAATATGGCTACGATCAGCGCATAGATAACAACGGTTTCAATGAACACAAGCCCCAGCATCAGCATGGTCTGTATTCGGCTCGCGGCCTCCGGCTGTCTGGCGGTACCTTCATTTGCCTTCGCGATGGCCATACCCATACCGATGGCTCCGCCACAGGCGGCAATTCCGACAACGAGCGCAGCGCCGATGGCCTTCTGTCCGTTGGCCGTCTGCTTCGCCACTTCAATGGCGGTTTCGCCGGTGATCAGCCCATCGGCGTAAGTTTCGGCGTAAGCTTCCTCGTAATCGTCCTCCGCGCGGGTCGTCGTCAGCCCCACCAAAAACGTCATGGCCAGGACTATGATCAGCCCTGCAAGTGCTATGGCTATCTTCTTTACATGTTTCATTACGCTTCTCCTCCTGCAACTGCTTTTTCTTTCTTAATTTTTTTCTTTTTTTCTTTTGGGATCGGGGGTTCCGTAACCTCCCCGAAATACACGGATGTCAGCATCGTCAGAACATAGGCCTGGATCAGGGCGTGAAGCACCGTGAACAGGATCCCGATGACGACCGGCAGAACAAAACTCAGCGAAATATAGTAATAGACCAGCTCTGTTGTCAGCATACCCGAAAGCAGGGCACCGAAAAGACGGAAGGACATGGAGATGGGCAAAGAGAACTCCTTCAGAGTCCTTCCGACACCCCGCGCCTTGTTCGCGCGGATCCCGCCGATCAATATGAACAGATAGGAAAAAACACCCATGGCGATCGCACCGTTGATATCGGCAAGAGGCGCCGGCAGGGAAATGGAATGACCTTCGGTCGTCAACGCCTGCACACCGAAGAGCTCAAACATGGTCCCCGTAAAGATATAGGATCCGGCCGCAAAGATATAGGCACCGACCGGCTCCGGCTGATGCGGGCTGTTTGCCATGGAGAGCCGTACGAAAAGGCCCACCCATTCTTCTATGAGAAGCTGGAATTTCCCGGGCTGGAGTTTAAACCGCGGGATGGCAAAGATGCGGATCAAAGCCGCCACGCCAAGCAGGATCCCCGTCACGATAAAGCCGGAGATCAGCGAAGGATCCACCGAGAGACCGAAAAACGGGACCCGGTTGATCTCATGCAGCACAGCGTCGCGCATGGCCTCCTGAATCGTCTCGTGCTTTATCGAATAGGGCAGGGTAAGCGCAATGGCTACCGCCAACGCGGCCAGAACGCACGCACAGATGATGAGAAATTTTCTAACCTTTGCTTTCCCCATAATTGACCTTCTTTACATTAGGCTTAGTCTCAAAAACCATTTCACCCGAAATGTATTGGACCGTAACCGCACAGCAAGTGCGCGGTTCGGCTTTGAATTGTTACAAAACCACCATTCATTTTACCACAAACCATGTTATAATGGAACAATGAAGATTGGAATAATATTTGATATGGACGGAACACTCTGGGACTCCGCAGAGGGCGTTGCCGAATCCTGGAATGAGATCATAGCGGAAAAGAAAACAAACATGCCCCCTCTCACCAAGGAGGACATTATGAACGTCATGGGGCTTACAATGACCGAGATCGGCGATATCATCTTCAAGGATATCCCTGTGGAGGAACGCGCCACTCTTCTCGGACAATGCATGGATTATGAGAACGAATACCTCTCTGTCCACGGCGGCGTATTGTACCCAAAGCTCGAAGAGACCCTCGCAAAGCTTAAGGAAACCTTCCCACTGTACATCGTCAGCAACTGCCAGGCAGGCTATATCGAGGCTTTTTTAGACCATTACGGTTTTCATGACTTTTTCCTTGACCACGTCTGTTTCGGTGACAACGGCCTTCCGAAGGCAAAAAACATCCGCCTCCTGGCGAGGCGGAATGATTTGGAACGGTATTTTTACGTCGGTGATATTGAAGCGGACCGGATCGCTGCCGAAAGCGGCGGCGCCGAATTCATCCACGCTTCCTACGGGTTCGGGACTGTTTCAAAAAAAGTTCCCGTTCTTCCCGCGTTTTCCGGCTTGCCGAAGCTGATGGATTCTTTACTCCATCCCGAGTAAACCGGCGTAGCTTAAGAGTTTTTCCAGATTTTCACTGACCTTACGGATCTCTTCCTCATCCGGATCCTCAAAATCATCCGGCACATTGAATCTCTTGTCCACAGAACGATGGATCGCTGCCCTTTCCTCTACCGGAAGCGCGGTCGTCGCATCTTTCAGATCCTGCATCTCATCATCCAGCAGTGCCTGAAAACCTGTGGACTTTTTCTTGGGTGCTTTGTAATACCAGTTTCCCTGTCCCTGCGAGTTTAACGTCTGTTTTTCGATTCCCTGAATTTCAAGCGTCATGGCTCCTACCTCCTTGTAGATTTATTTTGTGGTACTAAAGTACTAACACCACAATATACTGTCCCCATATTTATGTTATCGGTTTCCTGTTACAAATCCTTTATACTATTTTTACTTTTTTGTTACGAAATCAACAGTTCCCGGGATATACGTATTTCAGGCGTTCCCTCGCCACATCCACCAGATGATACACGGTTTCAACCGGCGTGGGCGTGCGGTCCGAATAGCGGAACCGCGGGAAAAAGCGGGATATGTGATAGGGGATCGCCTTCCCATTCTTTTGCTCCATTTCATGGATCCACCCGGTGATCTCCCTCATTTCGGCATCGGAATCGTTTTCCCCCGGGATGATCAGCGTGGTCAGCTCCACATGGCAGGCTGCAACCGCCTTCTCTATGAACGCCTTCACGTATTCCAGCCTTCCCTTCAGAACCTCCCGGTAATACTCCGCATCAAAGCTTTTGATGTCCACATTCATGGCATCCATCCGGGGCAGGACCGCATCCAAAATCCGCTCCGGCAGCGACCCGTTGGTCACGAGCACGTTTTTCATGCCGGCCTCATGGACCAATTTCCCGGTGTCCCGGACGAACTCCCATTTTGTCAACGGCTCGTTATAGGTGTAAGCCACACCGATGTTCCCATTCTTTTTATACGAACGAGCAAGGTCGGTGAGGGCCTCGGGTGTGATAAATCTTGAATCATCCGGCGCATAGGCATCTGTCGTCTGCGAAATATCATGGTTCTGGCAGAAAGGGCAGTGCATATTGCAGCCGTAAAACCCCACGGACAGCACCGCGCTGCCCGGATAAAAATGATACAGCGGTTTTTTCTCGATCGGATCCAGCGCAAGCGCCGCAATCTTTGTTTCTTTCATATCGCCTCCGTTTTTGGCATGGCAGCCCGCCTCAGTCCGGCTGCATTTCCCTGTTTTCGTTCAGGTTCAGCGCATCCAGGATGGCGGCGCTCATGGCCGTTCCTCCCATCGCTTCATACTCCGCAAACGCCTCCTCCGGCTCTTTTTCCCTGGTCATGACCTGCCCGATCAGCTCTCTTCGGAGTGCAAACAGCTTTCTCCGGTTCCACGCATCGGTTTCATATTCCCCGGTCCTGTTCCAGAGCTCCTTCGCGTCGCTCCCGCCCAGCATGGTCATCTCCAACAGCCGGAACGCCTGCTCCGGATCTTTACAGGACGCCGATACGCACCACACCACCGGTCCCCGCTCCAGCATGGGAAGTGCCTCTCCGATGGGTGGGAGCGGGATCAGTTCCGTTTCCTGCCCCGCCGCAAGTAATTCTTCCGTCAGCTCCGCGGCTGTCGTCTCCGAATCCAGCGTGATCATCCCGTACTGGCCTTCCAGGAATTTCTGCCGGCAGATCTCTTCCGTATTGGAAAGGATCGTCGGATCGATAAGGCGGATGTCATAGGCCTCGCGGAGCCTTATCATCGCCGCCATCATGCTCTCCTCCGTAAAGCCGTCCCTCCAGACGCCTTCACTGTCCATCTAAAACCAGGGATAGGCGTCCTGATAAAACCCGCACAGGCTCTGGATAAACGGCACGGTCTCATCCAAAACTCCCGGGGCGGACACGGCAAACTTCCCTGCCAAGATCCCGTCCCCGTCCGGATCCCCATAGGTAAAAGCCTGCATGAGCTGCACAAAGCTCTTATAATCCGTCGGAAGCGGAAGCGCCACGCGGTTCAGCCAGTCCTTCCGCACATAGGTGGTATAGCCTCTGCCCTCCAGATCCGGGATCCCGTAGAGCCTGCCGCGGATCCGCTTTTCCTCCACGGCCTCCTCTTTTCCGTCTTCCTGTGCCCTGGATCTCAGCTCCGAATCCTCATACAGTGCGCTCAGATCGGCCAGCTTCCCCTGCGAAACGTAGAATTCATATTCTTCCGTATCCAGGCAGAACACATCCGGAAGCGTGTCCTCCACGGGTTTTTCATAGGTAACAACGGGAGCCGAGGCTTCCTCGGCGCCGCAGCCGGAAAGTAAGAAGCTTAGGCCCAGCAGAAGAAAAACGGATCTTTTCATCCATCCTTTCCTTACCATTCCATCAGCTCCTCCGGTCTGCAGGACAGAACGCGCGCCATGGACAGGACCTTCCCGGCCGCCGCCTTATCGATATCCTTATCCCGGATCTCATATTGCTGCAGAGTCCTTAAGTTCACGCCGCTCTTTTCCGCCAGCTCCCGCTGTGAAAGCCCGCTTCTTCGCCTCATCCGCTGAATCCAGGTCTTTTTCCCCTTCTGCCGGATCTTTTCACGGATCACAAGATAGCACTGTGCCACAGACAGCGCCTTCAGCGGTTCGTAAAACACCTCCAGCTCCCGGATCGAAATGTCCTCCAAAATACTGGAAAAGCTCTTCCCGGTCTGCTTTTGGAGATACTCCAGCACATCCCCGACCCATTGTGTTTTCGGATCCTCCGGGATCGCCTCTTCTTCCTGTTCCATAGGCTCCTGGCCGAGCACCGTCATCACCGCCCTGTATATGCAGGCCGGTTCTTCCGCAGGTAAAGAAAGATCCATCCCGCTCTCCCAGTCCTCCGCCAGGCCGCTGATACGAAGCAGGCGGAAAAAGTTCTCCGGCTCTTCCTTTTTCACATGCTTCAGATACACGAGCAGCTTACCCACTGCTGAAGGATTTTCCTCCTCCGCCTTATGCCCTCTTTTCCTCTTCTCCGGAACATCGACCGGCCCAAAGCCGAGAAAACGGAGCTTGCTGAGCGCCTCCTGCGTCTTCAGTCTCACTTCTTTTCTCTTGATCTCAAAATCTCCCGCGCCAAGGCCGTCCGTATCCAGCGCGTACAGGTTCAGGATCCCGCCCCTGCGGAACCGCCCCGCTCTCTCCTTTGCCGCGGACGCGTCCTCCGTACAGACAAACCCTTCCTCCGCAAGCTCCGGTTTTTGCAGGATCTTCTCCCCACCGTAATAAATGATCTTTTCCGCCATCTCACACCTACTTCTCTGGTAGTATTCTTACTCTTATTGTAAGCTTAATCATACAAATGTCAATCGAGCGGGAGGGGAGTCTGCGCACAAAAAAAGGACGGCTCGCTTTCTTCTCTGCGGCCGTCCTTTACGCTGAATAATTCACCATAAATTCTCTCCCTATGCTTTATAATCGATTGTTCTGTTCTTCTGTGCCTCAATCACCGGTTTCACCTTCCTGTCCTTCGCGGTGCTTCCTCTGATGGGGTTTTTTCCTTGCCTTTTCGTTCCGGCCAGGCCGTGATCCATGGCGATCGCACACATCGCTGTACTCACGCCAAACATTGTGTTTTCCTCCTTTCTGAATATTTTCTTTCATTTATTATATCGGCAGAATTTTCAGAAACTTTAGGAGCACGCCTCTGCGATTCGATGATGTGTCTCACAAGACGGATCCATCCCCCGGGCCACCAAGAACAATAACAAAACCCTTTTGATGCGTCACTCCTTGATATATAATGAGACTATGAAAGGAGCTTCCGTGCATACAGAAAACACAACTCGTTTGGAAAACCTCAAATTTGATCCCTCTTTTTTCGAAGACGAAGTCCGCGAAGGCTTCTTTATCTCGTCCATGATGAAGCGGTATTGGGCGGCGGAACTGACCGTGCTCGCCGAGATCGACCGGATCTGCCGAAAGCATGACATCCCCTGGTTTGCCGACTGCGGAACGCTTCTCGGCGCGGTGCGTCACGGCGGCTTTATTCCCTGGGATGATGATCTCGACATCTGCATGCTGCGTTCTGACTATATCCTTTTTCATAAGATCCTCAAAAACGAGCTGCCGGCGGGCTGGTGTGTTCTGAACATTCACACCGAAAAAGAATACACTTCCATGCTGAGCCGGATCGTCAATGCACATGAGATCAATACAAACGAGGATCATCTTCGCCTTTACCACGGCTGCCCCTACACGGTCGGGATCGACATCTTCCCTCTGGACGACCTCTGCCCTGACCAAGCCCTTGAAGCAGAGCGGGTCGACCAGCTCCTCATGCTCAGCCGGGCCATTGATCTCATCCTGCTCAACGGCATTAATGCTCCTGAAACCAAAAAGATACTCTCCACGGTCGAATCGACGCATCACACGGTCCTTCACCGAAGAGGGCCCATTTTGCAGGAGCTTCGCCTTCTCGTCGAAAAGCTTTACACCCGTTATTCCTCGGATGAAGCCGAACATGTGGCTTTAATGCCCTATTGGGTCAAATATCATGATCACAAATACGAAAAACGCTGGTTTGCCGACAGGGCTTTTCTTCCCTTTGAGAATACGCTCATGCCTGTTCCCTGCGTTTATAATGATGTATTGAGGGTGGAATATGGGGACTTCATGCAGGTCCACAAAGGCGGCGGCGTGCATAGCTACCCCGTTTACGGTGACCAGGAAGCCATCCTCAGGGAAAAGAATGACAATAAGAACCCGTATCGTTACACCATGGAAAAGACATCTCTTTTGGCCAGAAAGAATCCGCCGAAATTCCGGGATTACAGCCTCTCGATCATCGACACTTTGATCGAAGCCCACAAGGCCCTTTCCTCCGGCAACGCCGTTTCGCTGCTGACCGAGTGCCAATCTCTGGCAATAACCCTGGGAAATGCGTTGGAAAAAGAGTACCCCAGGGAAACGGAGCTCGTTCATTTTCTCGAGAATTATTGTGAAACCGCGTATAACCTGAGCGTAAACTGGGCGGATCATGCTGCAGATGCCCTGAATGCGCCCATCCTCGCTGTCAAAGAAGGACTGGTTCGTCTCTTCAACGAAAAGAAGAA
>JAEEGH010013575.1_pt1 | contig 18044 bp, 18 predicted proteins | sample 9134181 | NCBI WGS metagenome assembly JAEEGH01 (sample SAMN16246544, study PRJNA631951) | gut metagenome | biome: gut microbiome; feature: rumen; material: DP-attached | host: Bos | place: Iran: Karaj | collected 2018-10 | reverse complement strand
GCCATGACCCGGTCCCGCTCCGTGCAGGTGGGGGACTGGAAGAGGATGGTGTCGGAGAGGATGCCCGCCGCCATGAGCCCCGCCAGCTTCTGGCCGGGCATGATGCCCCGCTCCTGGAACATGGTGGCGATGATGGTGGTGCTGGCGCCCACGGCCTCGGTGCGCACGTAGATGGGGTCCACGGTCTCCACGTCCGCCAGGCGGTGATGGTCGATGATGGCCAAAATCTGGGCCTCGTTGAGGCCGTCCACGCTCTGGGCGGTCTCGCTGTGGTCCACCAGGACCACCTTCTTCCGGTTGGGCCGGAGCAGGTGGTACCGGGACAGGGTCCCCACCACGTTCTCCTGGCTGTCCAGCACCGGGTAGCTCCGATAGCGGCTCTTCAAGGTGGCCTCGCGGACGGTGTCCAGATAGTCCTCCTCGTGGAAGACCGTGAGGTCGCTGGTCCGGGCGATCCGGGACACGGGGATGGACTGGATCATGAGCCGGGCGGCCCGATAGGGATCGTAGGGAGTGGTGATGACCACGGTGCTGCCCCGGTCGGCCATGTCCTCCGGCTGGAGCTGGCCCCCGCAGACGATGACGGCGCTGGCCTTGGCGGCGTAGGCGGCCTGGATGACGGCGCTGTCCCGGCCGGTGATGACGATGCCGCCCTCCGGGAAGGACTGGGTCATGCCGGGCACGGCGATGCACATCTCGCCGGAGAGGCCGGTCACGTCCCCGTAGTCCCCCCAGATCTGCCCGTCCAGGCAGGAGAGGAGGTTGAAGAGGGGCACGTCGCTGAGCAGCGTCTCCTCCACGAACCGCAGGTCGTACTGGGCGATGTCCCCGGAGGTGAGCATGCCGAAGAGTTTCCCCGCCTCGTTGGCGATGGGGAGCGAAGCTGACGGCAGATCGTTGTCGCTCATGAGCTCCCAGGCCCGGTGGACCGTCACCGCGTCGGACAGGATGGGCGGCCGATCGAAACTAAGGTCCTTCACCTGGGTGCGCACGTCGTGGAGGCGCATGGGGGACTCGAAGCCGAACCGCTGCAGGATGCGGCTGGTCTCGTCGCTCAGCACCCCCAGGCGGCAGGCCACGTACTGCCTGTCCCCCAGGGCGTTGCGGAGGCTGGCGTAGGCGATGGCGGCCACGATGGAGTCGGTGTCCGGGTTCTTGTGTCCGAAAACGTATACGGGATCCATAGGCTATCTCCTTACAGATTCTTGCTGGCGTCGATGTAGGAATACAGCGTATACTTGCTGATGCCGAAGTACTTGCTGACCTTGTCGCCGCTCTTGGTGACCAGGAAGGCCCCGGCCTTGTTGAGGAAACGGATGGCGGCGATCTTGTCGTCCTTGGTCATGAGAGCCACGGGCTTGCCCACCTGCTGGACGCTCTGCTCGATGAGGTCGTCCAAAAGCTCGTTCACGTTCTGGGGGATGCTGGCGGGGGCCTTGGGCTCCTCCCCGTGGGAGAGCAGGCTCCCCACGGCCTTCTGGGCCATGAGCAGGTTGGTGATGTCGTAGTTCACGCAGAAGATGCCGTCCACGCCCCCCTGCTCGTTGCGGATATAGACGGTGCTGGACTTGACGATCCGTCCGTCGTGGGTCTTTAGGAGGTACCCGGACCGATCCTCCAGCTCCTCGGGGTGCTCCGCCTGCATGGCCTCCAGGGCCACCCGGGAGGGGCCGTCGCCGGTCTGCCGCTGGGACACGTGGCCGTTCTCGATGGTCACGATGGTGTGCTCCGGGTCCCCGCCCGTGAGATCGTGGACCAGCACCTCGCAGTTCTCCCCGAACTCGACCGCCAGGGCCTTGGCCAGCCGCTTATAAAAATCCAGCTCCATACTCCATTCCTTTCCGCATTCAGGCAGTAGATACCTATACAGTATAATGATATAGAAAAGGACTTGGGATTTCAACTGTTTTTTCGGATTCGAAGAAGATTTTTCAGGCCCTGGGAAAAAGCAAAATGCCTATTGAAAAAACCCGAGGGATAGGGTAGAATATCCCCATCTTAGAGACAAAGGAGAAAAAGCCATGGAAAATATAAACAACGACGAGCTGGATCTGGTCACGTTTTCCGACGAGGAAGGCAACGAATTTCAGATGGAGGTCTGGGATTACTTCGAGCACGAGGGCCAGGAGTACGCCATCCTGTTCGATCTCGAATCCGAGCAGGACGAGGACGCGGAGACCGAGGTCTATATCATGAAGGTCACCGTGGAGGGCGAGGACGAGATCTTCCTGCCCGCCGACGAGGACAAGATGGACGAGCTCACCGAGATCGTGGAGAAGATGCTGGACGAGGCCTTCTGCGACGAGGACTGCGCCAACTGCGACCAGGCCGATTGCGAGGACCGGAAATAAGGTAAATGCAACAAGAAAACGCCCCTTCAAGGGCGTTTTTTGTTGCGCGAAGCTACGGCAGCAAGGGGGCCTGCCGGAGCTGGGCGAGATAGTGGTCGTAGAGGGCGTCCGGGGGCTTGCGATATTTGCGGTACACGTAGACCCACTCCGTCAGCTCGAAGAACCAGAAGAGCTCCAGCGCCCGGCGGTAGTCGGCGTAGGGGACGCCCCGGTCCTGGAGCAGGTGCTCGTAGTAGTACCGGACGGCGAAGGCCTTGTCCTCCTGCGTCATGTAGAAGGGCGTCTCCCCGTGCTCGCTGCCGTGGACCAGGAGCCGGGCCAGCATGCAGGGATAGGGCAGCATGCCCCCCGTCTCCCAGTCGATGAACACCACCCGCCCCTCCCCCAGGATCAGGTTGAAGGGCAGCAGGTCGTTGTGGCACAGGGTCCGGGGCAGGGTGGGATAAAGGGCCAAAAACCGGTCCAGCCAGGCCCTGAGGTCGGGCTCCGTCAGATACGCCCGCCGCTTCCGGCAGCCGACCAAGGCGGTCCGGGCGGTCTCGCCGATCCGGCAGCGGCTGTCCCAGAAGGACCCCTGAAGCTCGATCATGGCGTCCAGCACCCGGATAAGGTCCTCCCGCCGGCAGCGCATGAGGTTGTGGCCCGCCACGAACTCCAGCAGGATATAGGTCTTGTTGTAATAGGAAACGGCCCCATAGAACCGGGGCAGGGCGGGGATGCGGTTGTGGAGGCGCCGGTAGACGGCCAGCTCGTTGGGGGAAGCGATCTTCAAAAGATACTTCCCCTGCCCGTCGTCGATCTTCCAGGCGGCGTAGAACCCGTCCGCCTCCTCATAGGGCATGGGCTCCGCCGCGGCGGCGGGCGAAAGGGGCCGGATGCGGCCGGCGATCTTCAGGAGCGTAGACGGCTGCATGGCTTATACGATCTCGTACACGGGCTCTGGGGCCTCCTCCGCCGGCTTCTTGCGGCGGTAGAGGATGCGCCAGGCCAACAGGGACAGGAGGATGAGGGCCAGGACGAGGAGGATCAGGCTCCGGACCTTGGCGTAGGGCTCGTACCAGGTCTTCAGGAGCATGTCCGCCGCCGTAAGGACGAGGGCGCTGACGGCCATCCAAAGGAGGTTCTTCTTCGTCAGCAGGTCCCTGAGCTTTTTATTGGGGAACAGGAGCTTCAGCGCCAGAGCGAAGAGGCCGAAGAGCAGGGCGAACTGGAACAGGAACGTGAGGATGGACCCGCCGAAGACCTTCGCAAACAGGCTGAGGAGCAGGGACAGGGCGTAGTTGGCGATGGCGCCGACGGTCCAGAGGGGCAGCAGCACCAGCCCCTTCACCGGGGCGGGCAGGGATATGACCTTCTCCCGGAACAGCTCCGCCTTGGTGGGGGCGGGGGCCTTCTCCACCCGGGACCCCTTCACGGTGTAGACGGGGACGGTCCCGGACTGGACGTGAACGGAGCTGGCGCTCTGGGCCTTCTGCTCCGGGGAGGTCAGCAGGTCCTCCGGCTCCACGGCGGCGTTGAACAGCATGCCCGCGGCGGTCACCGTCCCGGCGGCCTTGATGGCGGCGGACTTGAGCTTCTTCTTCGCATCGGTCTTCTTCGAGGCTTCCATAGCTACCTCCCGAACAGGTATATATAGGAAGTATACCACCATCCTGACAAATTTCAATTTTATCTCCCATTATCTACCAAAAATCCACATTTCAGGCCCCCGGACGGCAGATTATTTACAGTTAAGACACGGTTTTTTCGCACCAAACCGGGGGCAGACGGTTGAAAAAAAACGCCGTCTCGGGTACAATTGGTACATCTACAAATAGGCATCCACAGAGGTATTGACGGTATGGACCGAGAAACCAAAGAAAATCCCATCCTGGATCCGGAACAGGAGAACCGGGAGCAGGCCGGCAAGCGGCAGTCCTTCCCGGGCCTTCGCCGCGCCCTCAAAAAGGCGTACCAGCGGTTCGAAGCGGCCCGGGCCCGGTTCATATCGGGTCGGAACGCCTTCTGCCGGACCCTGCGGGGCGCCTTCGATTCTGTGGCCGCCTTCTTCCTGAAGATCTGGGCCGTCATCGGTCCCCCCTGCAAGAAGGTGGCCCACGCCGTGGCGGTGGCCGCCAAGGCGGTGTGGAAGGTGCTGGGCCCCCTGCTCAAGAAGCTGTGGCAGTGGATGAAGCCCGGCCTCCTCTTCCTGGGGAACAAGATCAAGGCGGGCGCGGCGTATCTCGCCGCCCGGTTCAAGGCCCTCAACAAGCCCATGCAGATCGGCATCGGCGCGGTCAGCGGCTCCCTGGTCCTGCTCATCATCGCCCTGATGATCAGCTCCCACGTGTCCCGGACCGCCCTGCTGGCGGCGGAAGCCACCCCCAGCGGGGACAGCACCCTGCCCGTGGTCAGTGAGACCCAGGGGCCCACCCTGCCCCCGGCCTCCCCCACCCCCATCCCGGAGCCCCTGCAGGACAAGGTCCTGAAGAAGGGGGACGACTCTCCCACCATCGCCATCGTCCAGACCCGGCTCATGGAGCTGGGCTACATGGACAGCGACGAGCCCACGGAGCACTTCGGCAGCATCACCGAGGCGGCCCTCATGCGCTTCCAGCGGCATAACGATTTGAACGCCGACGGGCATCTGGGCGAGGGCACCTGGCTGCTGCTCATGAACGAGGGCGTCCAGATCTGCGTCATGCAGAACGGAGACGAGGGCGACGACGTGGAGAGCGTCCAGACCCGGCTTTACGAGCTGGGGTACCTGGGCAAGAACTTCATCACCGGCACCTACGGGGAGAAGACCAGCGCCGCCGTGGCGGACTTCCAGAAGGCCAACGGCATCGCTCCCGACGGCATGGTGGGCCACGAGACCTCGGAGGTCCTTTACTCCGACAACGTGGTGGGCAACTTCTTCTCCAAGGGGGAGGTCAGCGACACCATCGCCGTCTACCAGGAGCGGCTCAAGAAGCTGGGGTATCTGGCCAACGACTACAAGGTGAAGGGCAAGATGGACGACGCCACCATCACCGCCATCCGCAAGTTCCAGGACAACAACGATTTGACCCCCGACGGGTGTCTGGGGCCCACCACCATGTCCGCCATGGACGCCAAGACCGCCAAGGCCTTCACCCTGAAGCTGGGCATGAAGGGCTCCGAGGTGAAGGCGGTGCAAAAGCGGCTGAAGGCCCTGGGGTATCTGACCTCCAACGGCCAGGTCAACGGCTACTTCGGCGACGTGACGGAGAACGCCGTGGAGGAGTTCCAGCGGCGCAACGGCCTCAGTGCCGACGGCACCGTGGGCGCCAAGACCCTGGAGAAGCTGAACAGCTCCTCCGCCAAGAAGGCCAAGGTCACCCCCAAGCCCACCGTCAAGGCCACGGCCAAGCCCAAGGCCACCTCCAAAGCCACCTCCAAGACCGGCGGCGGCAGCAAGCCCACCAGCAAGCCGGGCTCCAACGCCACCGCCAAGCCCGTGAGCACCAGCGCCCGGGGCGCGGACAAGCTGATCTCCATCGCCGAAAGCAAGATCGGCTGCCCCTACTCCCGGGGCGCCAAGGGGCCCAACAAATTCGACTGCTCCGGCTTCGTATACTGGTGCATGAAGCAGGCGGGCTTCAGCGGCGGCTACATGACCAGCATCACCTGGCGGTCCTGCACCCGCTACCCCCGGATCAACAGCATGAGCCAGATCCAGCGGGGCGACATCCTGGTGTTCAAGGGCAACTCCATGGATTCGGGCCACGTGGGCATCTACCTGGGCGGCGGCAAGATGATCGACGCCAGCTCCGGCGCGGGCCAGGTGCGCATCACCACCTCCGTCCTCTCCGGCAACTACTGGAAGCAGCACTTCCTGATGGCCTACCGGATCTATAACTAAAAGAAACGACTGCGGCGTCGGGGCATCCCCGGCGCCCTTTTATATAGGGAGGATCTATGCATAACAGCTGTATGGCCCGGGTGGCGGCCCTGTACTTCCGTCTCCAGCCCAAGCGCACGGAGGCCTGGTACGATAACCACCTGGCGGCCCTGCAGAAGGAGCCCCAGCCCCTTTCGCCCCCGCCTCGGAACATGGCCTGCCGGACGGAGGACGGGCCCCGGGGCCGCGTCTTCTGGCTGAACGAGGGGGGCCAAGGGCCCTATACCGTCTTCTACCTCCACGGCGGGTCCTATATCCACGACTTTTCCTATTTCCATTGGCGGTTCCTGAAGAAGCTCATCGAAAGGACCGACGCCGCCGTGGCGGCCCCAGCCTACGCCCTGGCCCCCTGGGGGACCTGGCGGGAGGCCTTCGAGCTGATCCTCCCCCTGTTCACGGCCTACGCCGCGGCCCACCCGGAGCGGAAGCTGATCCTCATGGGCGATTCGGCGGGGGGCGGCCTGGCGGCGGCGGTAGCTCTGGAACTACAGCGGACGGGGATGCGGCTCCCAGACGAGCTGATCCTCCTGTCCCCCTGGATGGACGTGACCATCAGCGACCCGGCCATCGACGCCTTTATCCCCAGGGACCCCTGGCTGACCCCCGCCCATCGGGCCTGCGGCCGGTGGTGGGCCGGGAAGCTGGACCCGCGGGACCCCCGGGTGAGCCCCGGCTACGGGGACTGGAGGGGGTTTCGTCACGTGACCGTCTTCGCAGGGACCCGGGAGATATTGAACCCGGACAGCGTGAAGCTCTACGAAAAGCTGGACCGGGACGGCGCCAACGAGCTCGTGGTCCGGGAGGGCATGTTCCACGTCTATCCCCTGCTGCCCGTCCCGGAGGCTAAGCCGGCATTGGACAGGATCGTGGAGATCGTACAAAGGGAGGTGCCCAGAGCATGAGCGTTCAGGACATACAGCAGGAACTGTTCCGGCTCCGGGACCAGAGCTATCGGGATTTTCAGGCGAAGCTGATCCCCTCTATGGACCCAGACCGTATGATCGGGGTCCGCACCCCGGCCCTGAGGGCCTATGCCAAGGCCCTGCTGAAGGAGCCCTCGGCAGAGGAGTTTTTGCAGGCGCTGCCCCACCGGTATTTCGACGAGGACCAGCTCCACGCCTTCCTCCTGTCCGAGATCAGGGATTTCGACCGCTGCGTCGGCGAGGTGGATCGGTTCCTGCCCTACGTGGACAACTGGGCCACCTGCGATCAGCTGTCGCCCCGGTGCTTCAAGAAGCACCGGCGAGAGCTGCTGCCCTACATCCGGCGCTGGATCGATTCCGGGGAGACCTATCCCGTGCGCTTCGGCGTGGGGATGCTGATGCAGCACTATCTGGAGGAGGACTTCGACCCCGCGTACCCGCGGCTGGTGGCGGACCTTCGCTCCGAGGAATACTACGTGAACATGATGCGGGCCTGGTACTTCGCCACGGCCCTGGCGAAGCGGTACGAGGATATCCTGCCCTATCTGGAAGGGGACGCGCTGGACCCCTGGACCCACAACAAGGCCATCCAGAAGGCGACGGAGAGCTATCGCGTCAGTCCGGAGCAGAAGGCGCATCTGAAAGGTTTGAAAAGGAGGGAGCGCTAATGGCGTCCAGCAAGGAATATTTGGGATATGTTTTGGAGCAGCTCTCGGAGGTGGAGGGGCTCCGGTATCGGCCCATGATGGGCGAATACCTGATCTACTGCCGAAACAAGCTGGTGGGCGGGGTCTACGACGACCGCCTTCTGGTGAAGCCCACCAAGGCCGCCTGCGCCCTGCTGCCGGACGCGCCTCGGGAGGAGCCCTACCCTGGAGGCAAGGCGATGCTCCTGGTGACGGAGATGGAAAACAAGAGCCTCCTGCGGGAGCTGCTGGAGGCTGTGGCGGGGGAAGTCTGAAGTTTCAGCTCTTCTTTACGAACTGATGCCGGCACTTGGGGCAGGTGATGCGGATCTTGCCCTTGCCCTTGGGCACCCGGACCGTGGCGCGGCACTGGGGGCAGCGGAAGTACCGGTGGGTCTTGCGATCCTGCCAGCGGGCCTTGCCGCGGCGGAACCAGCCCAGGACCTTGTTCTTGCAGACGAAGTACCTATAGTTCTCCGCAGCCCGGGCCTGGGTGCGCTTGGAGAAGGTCCGAAAGAGGCTGTAGATGAGCAGGGCCCAGGACAGGGTCACCAGCACCGAACCCACGATCAGGGTGACCTTATTGTCGATCCCCGACAGCACGAAGCCTATGAGCAGCAGCACCCAGCCGCAGACGGTCAAAAACCGATTCAGCTCGTCGGCCCCGTAGCGGCCCTCCATGAATTTGCGCAGTCGTTCCTTCATTTCTCTCCCACCCCTCGTTTCGATGGCACCAGTATGGCGCATCATTATGAACCCACTGTGAAAACAGATGGTTTTTCATGCAAAGTTTTGTTGACGGGAGGGGAAGGAGGCTTTACACTGGATGTGCGCGGAAGGCCCTTCCCAAAGGACGCCTTCCCTTGAATCTGCTGATGGGAGCCGAGACCCTATGGCCAAGAAACGATACGTCCGAAAAAAGAACACCTCCCGCCGCCCGGGCTGCTTCTTGTGGCTCCTCCTGCTGGCGCTGGCGGTGGGCCTGGCCCTGTTCTGGATCCTCCGCCCCGCCTCCGACGCCGGGGCCGCCCCAGCCGGAGACATGGGCTGGTACACCGACGATCTCGGCCGCATCGAGGACGACAAGGCCCTGGTGGAGGGCATGGCGGCCTTCGAAAAGCGCACCGGCGTCCGGCCCTACCTCACCATCCTGGACGGCATCGCCCCGGATGCGCTGGACTACTTCGTCCAGGAGGAGTTCGCCTCCTACTTCAGCTCCGGCGACAGCCTGCTGGTGGTCTACGACGAATGGGGGAGCGACGAATACTTCCTGTCCGCCCAGGCCGGGGCCGGGAGCGCCCTGTCCGCCGAGGACGTGGAGACGGTCCTCGCCTGTCTCGAGGCCGCCTACGCCGATCCTTCCTACAAATCCTACGCCCAGGCCTTCGGCGCGGGCTTTGAGCAGGGGGCCCAGCGGGTGTCTGCCCCGGCGAAGACCGGCGGCGCCGGGCTGCTGCTGGCCCTGGGGCTGCTGCTGCTGGCGCTGAGCGCGGTGCTGGTCCTCTTTTTGCGGAAAAAAGCCCGTACCAGCGCCCGCTGGGACCGGGTGGACGGTTGACTATCCCGCGCATGTATGGTACACTTTCAGATGGTATGTAGGGGGCTGATCGGCTCTCTGCCAAATAAAACAAGAGAAAGGGAACTATCATGAAAAAGTTTGTTGCTATCCTGCTGTGCCTGGTGATGGTCCTGGCCATCGTCGCCTGCAAGAAGACCGAAACCAAGACCGAAGAACCCAAAGCGGAAGCCGGCTCCAGCAAGCTCCAGGTGGTCAACCTGGTCAACGGCAACCTGGGCGACAAGTCCTTCTTCGACTCCGCTGAGAGCGGCATGGTCGCCCTGAAGAACGCGGGCCTGGTGGACTACCGCACCATCGAGATGGGCACCGACGAGAGCACCTGGAAGAACTACGTGGAAGAGGTCGCCGCCTCCAAGAAGTACGACATCATCGTCTGCGGCACCTGGCAGATGCCCGACAACCTGATCCCCGTGGCCCAGAAGTACCCCGATCAGCTCTTCATCATCTATGATACCGAGGTGAAGGTGGACGACAAGTACCTGCCCAACGTGGCCTCCATCCAGTACAACCAGAACGACATGGGTTACCTGGTAGGCGTGTACGCCGCCCTCCTGGAGACCAAGTCCGACCTGAAGGGCCTCAACGATCAGAAGATCCTGGGCTTCGTGGGCGGCGAGGACTCCCCCGTCATCTGCGACTTCTTGGTGGGCTACATCGAGGGCGCCCAGTCCATCGATCCTGAGATCAAGGTCGACTGGCGCTGGATCGGCAACTACATCGACTCCGCTCTCGGCAAGGAGATCGGCGCCGCCGAGATCGAAGCGGGCGCGGACATCATCTGGGGCGTGGGCGGCAATGCCGGCACCGGCGCCGTGGAAGCCTGCTATGAGAAGGGCATGTACTTCATCGGTGTGGACTCCGACCAGGAGCAGACCCTCGATCCCAAGTACGCCGCCATCACCATGACCTCCGGCCTCAAGAACGTGGGCACCTCCCTGGAGTACGTCATCAAGAAGTACATCGAGGGCGACAAGTCCTTCTGGGGCACCTGCTCCTACCTGGGCCTGGCTGAGGACGGCGTGGGCATCGCCACCGCCGGCAACTTCGCCAAGCAGTCCAAGGACATTCAGGACGCCGTCAACGCTGTGAAGGACAAGATCCTCTCCGGCGAAGTGAAGGTCGATACCGCGTTCGACCCCAACTTCGACTACTACGCCCTGATGAACGCCGTCAAGGCCGGCAACTAATTTCACAGCGTCCTTAGGCACACGCTAAGGGAAAGGGGGAGCCAACGAACGGCTCCCCCGTTTGGATTATGGGGGGAAGGCCCTTCCCCCTGTCTGGCAAAAAGCAAAGGAAGGGGAAAGCGGATGCAGAACAACGAATATGTCGTTGAGATGCGGGGCATCGACAAGATCTACCCCAACGGCATCGCCGCCAACCAGGGGGTGGACTTCCTGGTGAAGAAGGGCGAGATCCATGCCCTCATGGGGGAGAACGGGGCGGGCAAGTCCACCCTGATGAAGATGCTCTTCGGCATGGAGCAGCCCACCAACGGCGAAATCTTTATCAAGGGGGAAAAGGTTGCCCTCACCTCCCCCACCGTGGCCATCGCCCATGGGATCGGCATGGTCCATCAGCACTTCATGCTGGTGCCCAGCCTGACGGTGGCGGAGAACGTGGTCCTGGGCATGGAGCCCAGGAAGGGCAAGCTCTTCGTGGATTTCCACAAGGCCATCGCCCTCACCGAGGAATTCAGCAAAAAGTTTAATTTGGAAGTGGACCCCAACGCCAAGGTCATGGACATCCCGGTGGGCATGAAGCAGAAGGTGGAGATTTTGAAGGCCCTGGTCCGGGGCGCCAAGATCCTGATCCTGGACGAGCCCACCGCCGTGCTCACCACCCAGGAGACGGTGGAGCTCTTCAAGGAGCTGGTCCATCTCAAGGAGCAGGGGTACACCATCATCTTCATCTCCCACAAGCTGAAGGAGATCAAGGAGATCACGGACCGCATGACCATCCTGCGGGGCGGCCGGTCCATGGGCGTGTACAACACCGCCGACACCTCCGAGCAGGAGATCAGCCGGCTGATGGTGGGCCGGGACGTGATCCTGACCGTCCAGAAGGAGCAGGCCCAGCCCAGGTCGCCGGTGCTGCAGGTGAGGGATCTCGAATTCACCAACGACTGGAACCGGAAGATGCTGAACAAGGTCTCCTTCACGGTCCGAAAAGGCGAGATTTTGGGCATCGCCGGCGTGGAGGGCAATGGCCAGCGGGAGCTGGTGGACATCCTCTACAATTTCAGCAAGCCCGACGCCGGGTCCGTCACCGTGGACGGCAAGTCCACCTTGGGCCTCCATCAGGACAAGCTCCGGGACATGGGCATCTCCCTGATCCCCGAGGACCGGATGATCTACGGCATCGCGGACTCCGCCAGCATCGAGGAGAACGTGATCTCCGACCGGTTCGACGAGAAGAAGTTCAACAACGGCCCCCTCTTCAACATGAAGGCCATCCACAAGGAGAGCGAGCGGCTGGTGGAGGAATACCAGGTCCTCTGCAAGTCCCCCCAGCAGCAGGTGAAGATGCTCTCCGGCGGCAACATCCAGAAGGTGGTGGTGGCTCGGGAGTTCTCCTCCGAGCCAGTGCTGATCATCGCCGACCAGCCCACCCGCGGCATCGACGTGGGCGCCACGGAGTTCATCCGCAAGAAGCTGGTGGAGCTCTCGCGGGCAGGGGCGGCGGTGCTGCTGGTCTCCGCTGACCTGAACGAGGTCATCGAGCTCTCCGACAGTTTGGTGGTGTTCCACGGCGGCGAGATCGTGGCCTACTTCGAGGACACCAAGAAGATGGACGAAATGGAGATGGGCGAATACATGCTTGGCCTCAAGCGGCAGAGCCCTGAGGAAGTTAGGAGGGTGGTCCATGAAAAGTAAGAGTCTGCGTCTGTTCGGCTACGTGCGGGGCGCGGCGGCCCTGCTGGTGGCCTTCTTGGTGGCCCTGGCGCTGATCTTTCTCAGCACCGACGAGCCCCTGACGGCCCTCAGGTACATGCTCCTCGGTCCGGCGGCCAGCTGGAGCAAGATCTGCCGGGTGCTGGCGTACATGATCCCCATCACGTTCACGGGCCTCGGCACCTGCATCATGTTCTCCGCCAACCAGTTCAACCTGGCGGGCGAGGGCTGTATCTCCGCGGGCGGCTTCGTGGGGGCCCTGGTGGCTATCTACTGCCCCATGCCCACGGTGCTCCACCAGATCGTCTGCATCCTGGCGGGCGCCCTCATCGGCGGCCTCATCATGCTGATCCCCGGCTTCCTCAAGACCAAGTGGGGGGTCTCCGAGATGGTGGTCTCCCTCATGCTCAACTACATCATCCTGGACGTGACCATGCAGTTCCTCACCCAGAACTTCGCGGACCGGTCCCAGGGCGCCACCATGACCTTCCCCTATAAGAGCACGGCCATCATCCCCAAGATCTTCGAAGGGGAGCAGGTGAGCTACGGCATCTTCATCGCCCTTGCCATGGCGGTGCTCTGCTGGTTCTTCCTCTATCGGACCCGCTGGGGCTACGCCATCCGCATGGTGGGCATCAACAAGGAGTTCTCCCAGTACTCCGGCATCAAGGTGGGGGCCATCGTGATCCTCTGCCAGGTGGTGGGCGGTATCCTGGCCGGCATGGGCGGCGTGGTCACCCAGCTGGGCTACTTCTCCCAGTACCGCTGGACGGCCCTGACCGGCTACGGCTGGGACGGCATCACGCTAGCCATCCTGGCGGGCAACAACCCCATCTTCATCCCCATCGCGGCCTTCTTCGTGGCCTACCTCCAGTACGGCTGCGAGCTCATGAACACCTGGACCACGGTACCCGTGGAGATGATGGACCTCATTTCCGTGGTCATCTTCCTGTTCTTCGCGGCGGATCAGTTCCTCTCCGGCTTTAGGCAGAAGCTGGTGGTCCGGGAGACCCAGAAGGAGCTGGCCGAAAAAGCGGTCCAGGCCGGGCGGAAAGGAGGCGAGGAGCATGTCTAACATCCTGTCCTCCATCCTCACCACGTCCTTTGCGGCCTCCATCATCCGCATCATGGTGCCCATCCTGTTCGCGGCCCTGGCCGCCTCCATCACGGAGAAGGCGGGCGTCGTGAACATCGGCCTTGAAGGCACCATGTCCCTCTGCGCCCTCATCGCGGTCACTTGCGCCTGGAAGAGCGGCAGCACCTTCGTGGGCGTCCTGGGCGCCATGGTCCTGGGCGTGCTCCTGTCCCTCATGATCGGCTTCTTCGCCTTCAAGTTCAAGACGGACATCATCCTCTGCGGTATCGCCGTGAACACCCTGGGCGAGGGCGGCGCGGTGCTGCTGCTGTACCTGTTGACCGGATCGAAGGGCGACACCCAGACCGTCATGGGCGCCTGGAACCTGCCCCGGGTCACCATCCCCGTGCTCTCCAAGATCCCCGTCATCGGCGAGATATTCTTCACCAACCAGTCCGTGCTGACCTACGTGGCCTTCCTCTGCGTGCTGCTGGTGTGGATATTGCTCTACAAGACCCCCCTGGGCATCCGCATCCGGGCGGTGGGCGAGAACGATCACGCCGCCGATTCCGTGGGCGTGGGCGTGTACAAGATCAAGTACATCTCCCTGATCCTCTGCGGCCTCCTCTGCGGCATGGCCGGCGCCTACATGTCCATGTCCTACATGACCATGTTCTCTAAGGGCATGATCGCAGGCCGTGGCTTCATCGCCCTGGCGGCCCAGGCCATGGGCCGGGGCGAGCCCGTGGGCGTCATGCTCTCCAGCTTGCTCTTCGGCTTTGCCCAGGCCCTCGCCAACTACGTGAAGGGCACCAACCTGCCCGCCCGTCTGGTGGAGGCCCTGCCCTACGTGGTGACCATCCTGGGCATCACCATCTACGCCATCTCCACCTACAACAAGGCCCGGAAGATCCGCGCCCGGCAGGAGAAGAAAGAGCAGAAGAAGGCGGCGGCGTAAGATGGACGGATTGAAAAAGATACCCGTGATCCTGGACGGAGACCCGGGCCATGACGACGCCATCGCCTGGGTCCTCGCGAAGTCCTCTCCCCTCCTCGACATCCGGGCCTGCACCTCCGTGTGCGGCAACCAGACCATCGAGAAGACCACCTACAACGCCCTCCGCATCTGCACCCTCATCGGCAACCACGCCCCCTTCGGCGTGGGGCGGCCCCGGCCCCTGGTGGCGGAGCCCATCGTGGTGCCCACGGTCCACGGCAAGAGCGGCCTGGACGGCCCGGACCTGCCGGAACCGGACTTCGAGCCCTGCGGCCTATCCGCCCCGGCCCTTATGGAGAAGGTCATCGAGGAGAGCGAAGGCCCGGTGACCATCGTGCCCACGGGCCCCCTGACCAACGTGGCGGCCCTGCTCCTGACCCGGCCGGACCTGAAGCCCAAGATCGCCCGCATCTCCCTCATGGGCGGCGGCATCGCCTACGGCAACTGGACCCCCGCGGCGGAGTTCAACATCCTGGTGGACCCGGAGGCGGCCAAGGTCGTCTACGAAAGCGGCATTCCCATCTACATGGCGGGCCTGGACGTGACGGAAAAGGCCCTGGTGTTCCCGGAGGACTTCGAGCGCATCCGGGCCGTGGGCAACAAGGTGGCTGAGGTGGTGGCGGACTGGCTGGAGTTCTTCTACGGCTTCCATCGGAAGCTGGGCTATCCCGGCGCGCCGGTCCACGACGCGGTGGCCGTGGCGGCCCTCATCAAGCCCGAGATCATGACCTTCAAGGACCTGTACGTCCAGGTGGAGACCGCCGGCGACTACTGCAAGGGCACCACCGTGGGCGACTGGTACGGCGTCACGGGCAAGGCCCCCAACGCGTCCTGCATCCTGGACATCGACCGGCAGGGCTTCGTGGATCTTCTGGTAGAGGCGGTGAAGACCTATGCTTGAGAAAAAGATACCCGTCTGGCTGGACACGGACCCCGGCGTGGACGACGCCATGGCCATGGCCCTGTTGTTCGCCATCGACGCATACGACGTGAAGGGCGTCTCAGCGGTGGCCGGGAACGTGGAGCTTCCTAAGACCTTCCAAAACGCCCGGGATCTCGTGGCCTTCTTCGGAAGGAAGGACGTGCCCGTGTACCCCGGCGCCGCCCGGCCCCTGTTCCGGGAGCCTAGGACCTGCTACTTCATCCACGGCCAGAACGGCCTCGGGGACGTGCCCCTGCCCGCCTCCGACGCCCCCGTGGAGAAAAAGCCCGCCTGGGACGCCCTCTACGAGGCGGCCAAGGCGGCGGAGGGGGAGCTGACGCTGATCGCCGTGGGGCCCCTCACCAACGTGGCCCTGGCCCTCGGCAAGTACGGGACCCTGGGTAAGCTCCTGAAGCGGATCGTCATCATGGGCGGCTCCGCCACCTACGGCAACGCCACCCCGGCGGCGGAGGCCAACATCTTCTGCGACCCGGAGGCGGCCAGCACCGTGTTCCAAAGCGGCGTGCCCATCGTCATGTGCGGCCTCGACATGACCCTCAAGACCGTCATGTCCCCGGCGGAGCTGGACGAGATGGGTCGGCTCAACCCCACGGCCAAATTCCTGCGGGACGCGGCCCAGCACGGCCTTAGCTATTCCCAGGCCCACGGCATCGACGGCATGGCCCTCCACGATCCCACCGCGGTGCTCTACCCCCTGTACCCGGAGCTGTTCTCCGGCGAGGAGGCGGGGGTGGCCGTGGAGACCAAGGGCACCATCACCTACGGCAAGACGGTGACGGACCTCTTCTCCGACAAGCAGTTCCCCTTCAAAAACGCCCTGGTCATGCTGGACGTCAATAAGGCGAAGCTGTTCGAGACGGTGCGGGAGCTCTTAGCTCGCTATTGAATCCAACAGAAAAAGGACCCCCGGCATCGGCCGGGGGTTTTTTATCTGCTTTTTCCCATGGGTACAGCAACGCCTACGCCTCAGCCCCTTCCCGGCTCCGCCAGCGGCCGGAGAGGTAGAATACGCCGCCGATGAGGAGCGGCATGAACCCGGCCAGAGCGTCGCCCATCCAGAAGCCGAAGCAGTCCCAGTGGAGGGCGAAGCCGAACAGGGCCGCAAGGCCGATCCGGCTGATCATGCCGTCGATGATGGCCACAGCGAGATTGAGCTTGGCCCGGCCGGAACCGTTGATGAGGGAGAAGGCCACGGACCGGGTGCCCGCGCCGAAGAAGTTCAGGATCACGGGCAGCGTCAGCACCGCCGCCACAGAAAGCACGTCCGGATCCGGGGTGAACATGCCGTAGACCCCCTCGGGCCACAGGAGCATCACCGCCGTGAACAGGGCCGCAAAGCCCATGCCGATGAGCAGGATGGTGAGCAACGTCTCGTTGACCCGCTTGTACTTCCGGCCCCCCAGGTTCTGGCCCACCATGGTGCTGCCCGCGGTGGTGAAGGACTGGGAGATGACGCCGCACATGGTGTTGAGCTTGTTGAAGATGCCCGCGAGAGCCGAATAGGTCACGTCGAACAGGTTGATCCAGGACATGAGCAGGATCTTACTGAGGTTGATGGCCGCGGACTGGATGGCCATGGGGATGCCCAGGGCCAAAAGCCGCCGGAAGGTGGGCCCGTCGATGCGGAAGCTGGCGGGTCGGAAATCGAACCCGAAGCTCTCCCGCCGCCGGTAGAGGTACACCAACGAGGCGAGGAAGCTGACCCCCTGGCCGATGACCGTGGCCAGGGCCGCCCCGAAGACCTCCATGTGGAGATACTTCACGAACAGCACGTCCAATATCATGTTCAGGATGGCGGCCACGGCGATGAACAGGAAGGGCCGCTTGCTGTCGCCCATGCCCCGGAGGATGGCGCTGACGATGTTGTAGCCGTAGATGAACACCAGGCCGCACACGCAGGTCACCAGGTAGTCCATGGCGTAGGCCCGGGCGGCGGCAGGGGTGTTGAGCCAGGAGAGCAGGGAAGCGCGTAAAAGATAGCAGATCACGGCGATGGCCGCCGACACGGACAGCAGGAAGGTGAACATGGTGCCGATGGTCTTCCGGATGTCCTCCGGCCGCCTCTCCCCCACGGCCCGGGCGATGATGACCTGGCCCGCGGAGCAGAAACCCATAGCCACGAAGGTCAAGAGGTGCAGGAGATCGCCGCCGATGGACACGGCGGACATGCCGGCCTTGCCGATGTAGTTGCCCACCACCACCATGTCCACCACGTTGTAGACCGCTTGCAGAGCGTTAGACACGAACAGCGGGAAGGCGAACCGCAGCAGCAGCGGCACCACCTTCCCCTCGGTCATATCCTTCACCATGGTCGCCTGTCGTTCCATCTATCTCTCCCGATTTCAGCGATACCAACTTTTAGCCTTGTTGTGCTTCTCTTTTTTGGGCACCTTTTTTCTCTTCACCGAAGAGAAAAAAGGTGCAAAGAAGAAAGTTCTCATGCTCCCGCGATCCTTCTCGCCACGAACACCCCGGAGGCAGAAGCGTGGGACAGGGAGTGGGTGATGCCGCTGCCGTCGCCGATGATGTAGAGGCCCGGATACCGGGTCATGAGGTTCTCGTCCAGGGACACCTCCATGTTGTAGAACTTCACCTCCACGCCGTAGAGGAGCGTGTCGTCGTTGGCGGTGCCCGGCGCGATCTTGTCCAGGGCGTAGATCATCTCGATGATCCCGTCCAGGATGCGCTTGGGGAG
>JAEEGH010013572.1_pt1 | contig 18047 bp, 6 predicted proteins | sample 9134181 | NCBI WGS metagenome assembly JAEEGH01 (sample SAMN16246544, study PRJNA631951) | gut metagenome | biome: gut microbiome; feature: rumen; material: DP-attached | host: Bos | place: Iran: Karaj | collected 2018-10 | reverse complement strand
ATAAATCTTAATCGTTGATACCGTGGTCTTTAAAGTCATCACCGGCTTAAGACCCATTCCTTTTGCAAATTCACCATAACCGTATAAAAGAAGTCCGGGGCGAACCATATCAAGATATGTCTCGGGGTATCTTGCAACGGCGCCTGTATTGGCACAGTGCTTAATTTTAAAACGTCTGCCCGCTCTTCTTTCGACTTCCGAGCATACATCAGTGAAAAGCTTAAACTGATGCATGGTATATTCATATGCTTCTTCTCCGGGCTCATCGGATACAGCAAAATGTGTGAAGATTCCTTCGGCATAGAGTCCCTGCATGTTTAAAGCTTCGCAGATTCCTTTTATGCCGTTTTCGAAGTAATTGCCTTCGCAAAGATATCCGAGTCTCGACATTCCTGTATCGACTTTAATATGAATCTTTAAGGTCTTGCCAAGTTTAACCGCTTCTTCGGAATATTCAACGGCTTTCGCCCTGCAGGTTACCGCCTGTGTAATATCCAGGTCAATCAGTCTGTCGACCTGTTCTCTCGGCGTATGACCTAAGATAAGAATCGGCATTTTGATACCGTTTACTCTTAGCTCCATAGCCTCATCGATACTGCTGACAGCCAAATAATCTGCGCCGATTTCTTCGAGCGTTTTGGCCACATTGATGCTGCCGTGTCCGTAGGCATCAGCCTTTACGACGCCAAGGAATTTTACGTTCTCTCCGATTTTTTTACGTATAATGTTGTAGTTGAATTTTAACGAGTCAAGATTAATCTCAGACCACGTTCTTCTTAATGTTGATTCCATGAAATCACCTAATTAATTAACAAGAAAAATTCTTTTGTTTCGTTAGTATCATAAAATGTTAAATCAAAAATGTCCTGTTGTATAAATGCCATAAAACCGTACTCTGTGTCATCATCCTCACCATAAAGGATGTAACCGCCGGGGTCTGATTCAAAAGATCCTTCGGACAATAACGTTGCATTCTCAAGATCTATCGAATCGTATACCCTGTAGAATCCGTCTCCCGAAAGAAGAACCATATAATTGTCTTCGGAAATATAAAGACCTTTTAAATCCGCATAAGGTTTTTCGGTAGAAGTTTTTGTGTGTTCCTGTCTTGGCATACTGCTCATATCGTAAGGAATGAACAATGCATCTTCCCAGGAAAAATCCATTCCGTAATCAGTATTTCCGACACACATACTGAGCGAATCGTCTTTCGGAACATAGCAGAAATTATTCTGCATATACGAATCATCGGCCGTATAGTGAAGACTTAAATATATATTTGTACCACCGTTGACTTTATCTTTTCCGGTAGCATAAGTGCCTCTCATCAGGAAAACCGGCCTGTTGGTGTTTTTCAAATAAACCTGGGCATAACCTTCTTCGGTAAATTCAATCATCATAGCTCCCACTATATCACCGAGCAGTATCCAGCTTCCGACGATTTCTTCGGGATTTTGGGTCAAATTGATATGATATGCGTTACAAATGGTTTCTGCACTTTCCTCTTTATCCGCATAAGAAAAACCATCGAGATGTCCGAGTTCGCCCTCAATCTTCGTAAGCTTTGTGTTGTCCTTAAAAAGCATCTCGCCGGATTCCGTATCGTAATTTGAGAATTCAATTCCGTCGTCCTTTATAGTCATTTCGACAATTGCGGGAATTCCTTCCGAAAGATATGAATGATTGTTTTCCGCTGTAAATGTCACCATCTGAACCTCTATGGAATCAGCGGTTGTGGATGTAAAGTCTTCATCAAGTGCGAAAAGTTCGATGCATCCGTGTTGCTTTCCGGAATAATATCCGTATATGTTATCGCCTATATCATAAAATTCAACATAGGTATCTTTTTCACCCTCAACTTTATAAAGTCCCTGCACCCTGTCTGCAAAAGAGCCGGGAGTAGGAATTATAAAACCGCCCAAATCATTTTCTATTTTGGCATTTTGAGCCGAATCATTTTCATTACCGCTTTCTCCTGTGCCTTCCGGTTTGGTAATATCGATGTTATCAATATTTGAATTAGCGTTATCCTCAATTATTCTTGCATGAGAGTTTGAATAATCATCTTTTGGAACATCGTTTCCCGAAGGAACTGCAGACGTACATCCGTTTGCAAAAAGAATGAAAACCGCCAAAGCAAATGCTAAAGCTTTTCTTGTGTTTTCCGGTAAATTGTTTTTCGAGTTTTTCAGATTCATTTTTCATCCCCCTTCACATAGTAAATTAACTTTAAAATAATACTCCTCTTTGGTTCGAGAAGCTCAGTTCAAATATTGTCTTGGAATATTGCTCATTTCGTAAGGTATAAACATTGCGCCTTCCCATGCAACATCTGTGCCGTAATCGGCATTGCCGGCTACAAGTTCAAGGCTGTCTCCGTCCATCTTATAGCAAAGGTTAAAAGGATATCCCTGTCCCATACCTATATAAACGATGTTCATATATATATTCGTTCCGCCGTTTACCTTTTCTTTGCCGACAGTATATGTACCTCTTAAAAAAGTTACTTCCGTCTGATAGTTTTTAAGATATGCCTGAACATATCCGTCTTCCGTAAATTCAAAAACTATTCCGCTCTCAACATCTCCTAAAAGAATCCAGCTTCCGATTATCTCTGCAGGAATAGCCTTTGTTTCGATATCAAGATCTTCGCATAAAAGTTCGGCTGAATACTCGTCATCCATATATGCAAATCCGTCAATATAGCCCATATCGCCTTTAACTTTTTCAAGTTTTACTTCTGCGGGGGCAAATAACAAATCACCCGACGAGGTATCATAATTCGTAAACTCTATACCTTCTTCGGTGAATGTCATATCCAATATTGCAGGATTACCGTTTGAAATATAACATCCGTCATTTTTTAATGACGTAAAAGAAAGAATCTCCACGCCCATACTGTTGGCGGTGGTGGAAGAAAATCCTTCGTAATCATCTGTGAAGAGTTCCATTGCACCGTATCCTTTGCCCGAATAAAAAGCATACAGATTGTCGTTTACATTGTAAAACTCTATATATTCTTCCGTGCTGTCGTCTGAAACTATTTTATAAAGACCCTGCGCACGGTTTGCAAAAGAGTTAGCATTATTTACTTCAAATCCACAGCTGTCAACATATAAAAAACCACCCGGGATAATTGCCTTTTCTTCGGTATCACCATTGCCGTTATCCGCAGTTGTCATTCCGTTATCAGTATTACCTGTTCCGTTACCCGTATTGGATGTCAGCGTACCGTCATCGATATTGTTTAAAGGATCCGTTGCATTTCCGTTGTCAGTATTTTCAGAATAAACTATACGTGCATGATAATCGGTTTTGATGTCTTTATCGACTACGGCAAAGTCCGAACCGGTTATAGAACACCCTGTAGCAAGCAAAAGCGCAGCGGCCGACAAGGCTGCAAGGCCTTTGAACGTAAAACCTTTAATTCCCTTTTTAGAGTATCCTAAAATCATAACGAATTCTCCCTCTTGCACATGATTTGTATGCAAAAAATTTATCTTCATAATTTGGCTTATTTTATGAGAAAAATAAAAATGCCCTTAACCCATAAATTATATCATTTTAGGGGCAAAGGCACAAGATAAGTGAGGGTATTTTAGACCCTTCTACATATTCTTTAAAATATCCTGAATTTTCGAGTAATTCTCGGCTTGGTGAGGGAATGTGCAGTTCGTGCAGACCTTGATGGTTTTATCCCCTTTTTGCTTAAATTCGGGGTTTCCGGGACAGTCTTTTAGCCTGTATAACGGGCAATAGCAGAAAAGACAGTTTATTTCATCGATTCCCTTATGGCAGGGATAATATTCGCAGGATGTATTCTTAAAAAATTTATATGAGTTTTCCATGTTTTTTCACCTTTTTCTTCTCTAATTATCAGACAAAATCCGTTTTATCTCAATACCCTAAAAAAATATTTTTAAATTCCCCATAAATCTTAAATGGTGAATCCGTATATGAATTGTAAGAACTGAAAAAGACATAAAAAAAATCTGAAAAACAAATTTAGTGTAGCAAAAAACGGAGGATTAATTATGAAAAGAAAAACTGTTTTAAGAAGCCTTATAGCTTCAGCCACTATTTTATCTTTGACTGCATGCGGCAGGGGTATGACCACTACAGCGGATTACACTGTCTCACCTGATGTTGCAACCACAACTACTACCGATGTTTATTACGAACCCGCAACAGAACCTGAATACTACGACAGCGTCACAACTGCTAATTCTGCCTATGCCTATACAGCAACCGAAGCCGAAAACTCTGTCGGATTTGCTCTGGATGGAGAATACTTTGATTTTCCGGAAGACGAAGGAATTAACTGGAACACAGAAGAATATGACGCCATAAAAGAAAATGTTTTTAAAGACGTTTTAACTTCTCCTTTATCAACCTTTGCTGCAGATGTTGATACTGCTTCATATTCAAATTTAAGAAGATTTATCAACGAAGGATATCCTCTCTCTGAGATTCCTCAAGGAGCAATAAGAGCCGAGGAAATGATTAACTATTTTACATACAATTACGAAGGTCCTGAAGGAAGTGACCCCTTCGGAGTAAATGCAGAAATCTCCACCTGTCCATGGAACAGTGAGCATAAGCTTTTACACCTTGGACTACAGACCAAAGCAATTGATTTCAGCGAAACTCCCGATTCAAATATCGTACTCCTCGTAGATGTTTCGGGTTCAATGAGCGATGATAACAAGCTTCCATTGGTAAAGCAGTCCTTCTCACTTCTTTTAGACAGTCTCTCCGAAAAAGACACTGTTTCAATCGTAACCTATGCCAGCGGAGTAAATGTTGTACTCGAAGGCGCAAACGGTGATAAAAAAGATGAAATCCAAAAAGCACTCGAATCGCTCAGAGCACAAGGCTCAACTAACGGTGAAGGCGGTATCGAAGAAGCCTACAGAATAGCCGAAGCCAACTTTATCAAAGGCGGAAACAACAGAGTCATCATCGCTTCAGACGGTGATTTCAATGTTGGAAAAAGTAGTGCAAGCGAAATTTCAAAACTGATTCAGGAAAAGGCTAAAAATGGTGTATATCTCTCTGTATTAGGATACGGCATGTCCAACTATTCGGACAGCAGAATGGAAAAACTCGCAGATGACGGCAACGGAAACTACGCATATATCGATACATTACACGAAGCAAAGAAAGTCCTCGTTACAGAACTCGGTGCAAACATGTGTACAGTAGCTAAAGACGTAAAGCTTCAGGTGGAATTCAACCCCAAGTTCGTTTCCGAATACAGACTCATCGGATATGAAAACCGTGCTCTTAACAACGAAGATTTTGACGATGATACAAAGGATGCAGGCGAAATCGGTGCAGGACATAGCGTAACAGTCCTTTATGAAATCGTTCCCACAACAGAAGAAAACACAGATGACGGTTTAGATCTTAAATACCAAAATAGCAAACTTACCGAAGAAGCATTAAAATCAAACGACTGGCTCACACTCTCCATTCGCTACAAAGAGCCTGATAAAGATGTATCCAAGCTCCTTGAATACGAAATCGGTTCAGAGTACTACACAGAAGAGCCTTCGGAAGATTTCATCTTCTCCGCAGCTGTAGCAGAATTTGCTATGGTTGCAAGAGGAAGCGAATATGTCGCTGACGGCAGTTTAAATCACATAGTCGAAGAACTTAACACAATTCCCCTGAAAGACGAATATCGTCGAGAATTCGCCACTCTCGTCGACAAAGTAAACCTTTAATCTCCTGCTTCGACTGTGATTATATATGAACGACTATCGTTCCCCTTTCAAAAAGAAGGATGGCAAAATGCCATCCTTCTTTCTTTGAGTTCTCAGTTATTGCTTAGTAATAACTATACTCAAAAACCTCAAAATAATATGTCTTTCCGTTAATTACTCGAATTCCCGTAGCAATCTTACCATCCTTATCAATGTAAATTTGATGACCGTTAACAGTTCTAAATCCTGATGTTGTATCAATAATGCCCTCTGAATTAACATAATAGATATCACCGCTATAAGTATATAATATACTATTCTTCATCAAACGACCATCGTAATCGAAAGCGTACGTAGCCTTTGAAATTGTCTTCATTCCCTCAACAGCAATACCATTCTCGAAATAGTACCAGTCGCTTCCGGCCTGAAGCCATCCGTTATATTTGGTTGCTTCATTTTTTAAAGCACCTGTTTTGGTATCAAACTGATAAATCTTCCCATCTATCACTTCGCATTCACTTCTTCCGGAGTTCGAATATCCATAGTAAAGTTTACCGTTTACCTGAACCCATCCATAAGTTGTCCTGTGATCTGCTCCGTAATAATATCCGTCAACCCATCCCGAACGGTTCTTTACTTCTTTTCCGTCGCTTCCGAAATAAGTAACTCTTCTGGCATCCTCATAGTAGCCATAATAGTAATAATCTGAAACGGTACTATTTGTCAGGCAATCAGTCATCATCACGCCATTACTGAAATAGTAATTTGCACCACCAATCTCAGCTATTCCGTTTAAAATTACCTGACCGTCTCTGACATATGCCCACTGATTTCCAAACTGATACCACTTATTGTTCTGCACGTTGGTTGCAATTGTCTTTACATATTCTGTAACCGAATATCCGTTAACATTTGTGTACTTAAACTGATATAGATTATTTCCGATTACATATGCTTCATAATTACAAGTATAACCATATCCCGTCGCATAATACTTCTTGCTGCCAATGGTCACAAATTCATTCTTTGCAATCTTTCCGTTTGACTTAATAACCTTGCCGTTAATAACGGTATTTTTAACATACTTTCCGTCATTTCCTACGTAGTAGTTATCCGGAGTTTCCTGATTCCTCAGCATATAACCTTCGGAACCGATATAATAATCGCCAACCCATGTATTACGCACTAAAAAACCGTTTTTATAATAGTAATATCTTCCGGCGTAAAGCTGCCATCCGTCCTTCGTACTCTTCTTTACAGCAATACCGTCTGCATTATAATAAACGCCTTCATACCAGCCGTTGGTAACCATAAAGCCTTCATAATCAAAGGCATATACAGTCTTGTTAATCTCGTAAGTATCTCCATAGCACAATGAACCGTTCTGGATATAAATCCATTTCGTATCCACCTTATACCAACCGGTCTTGGTAACCTGTCTGCCGTCAGCACCATAATACTTCTGATTATTAACCGTATTCTTTACCATTGCTCCGGTATAATCAAAGAAGTAGTTTCCATCGGCTAATTGAAGTTCTTCACCGGTAACAAAATCTCCATCTTTCACATAATAATATGTTCCCTGAACACTGTTCCAGCCTTCTTTTGCCGTTGCTACCCATGAGCCGTCAGGATTAAGGATATAAAGCTTGTCATTATAGTTGATAGGGCCTGTCATCATTCGACCATCATAATCAAAATAATACCATTTATCACCAATCTTCTTTTGGCCTATAGCAAGATTGCCACTATCAGCTGCCACATAGTATGTATAATCACCTAATTTTACCCAGCCTTTTGTTGCCATGGTTCCGTCAGCATTAAAAGCATAGTATGCATTCGCAATCTTTCTTACCTGTCCATGAATAACACTTCCATCAGAATCAAAATAGAAATACTTTCCGTTTATTTGTCTCCATGCACTCTTTACAAGTGTTCCGTTCTCATAATATACGGCAAAATTCTGGTAAACATCATAAAAGAGATCGTTCGGATTACTTATCTTCTTTGCAACACCGTCAGAGCCCAAACGATAAATGTCATTTCCATCCAAAACATAGCAGGATTTCATCATTGCTCCGTAGAAATCGAAGAAATATTTTGTACCGGAAATTGTCTTCCAACCCCTAGCTTCCGCTCCATCAGCGCCATAGTAATACCAGTTGCCCTCATCCAGTTTCCATTTGTTGATATAAAGATGTCCGTCTGCGTCCGCATAATAATCACTATAGCCAAGATAATTATCGTATTCATCATAACGGGCCATACTGAAATATGAATCCGCAAACATACAACCATCGTAATCAAAACCAAAATAAAAACTTCCTATTTTCTTAATCTTGCCTGTAACTGCTTCTCCGTTCTCAAAATAATACCAATTTTTACCGGATTGAACCCATCCGTCTTTTGTAACTTTGGTTGCAATGCCATTTTCATCAGAAATATAAGTTTCTCCATCAATATTTTCCAAGCCATTAATACAAAGCTGGCCATACCCCTCAAACAGATACTGTTTTCCGCCAATCGTCAGGACGCAAGCTTCGTACGATGCCTTTCCTTCCTCTCCGTAATAATACTTATCTCCATACTCATCGGTATACCATTCATTTTCATAAAGAGAGCAATCGGCCTTGGCACGATAAACATAAGCGTCTGTATAGCAAACATCGTTACATGCCACCTTACCGCCATAATACGACCAGATATAATATTTTCCGCCATCACTGAAGACGGTTTCCTTCATATAAGAACCATCCGCTTTTAAATAATACCAGTCTTCTCCGCCCTTGGTCCAACCGCCTTTTTTCAGTGCATATGCTTTGCCGTTGTCATCAGATGCATATATAACGCCGTTTATTTCAACAAATCCATTGATATTAAGGCATCCACCATCATAGAATAAATATTTAACTCCGTCTATTGTCAAAACTGCAGGACGTAAGTTTGCACGTCCGCCTGCTCCGAAATAATACTTGCCTCCGGATTGACTCTCATACCAGGAATTGACATAAAGGTATCCGCCTTTTTTTGCACAATAGTTTATCCAGTTGTCAACATCTTCCTCCCATATACTAAAAAATGCATCGTCATACATTATTCCGTAATGATTGAATCCGAAATAATCATTCCCGATTTTTTTAACAGTATTATATACTGCCACACCATTTTCGTAATACTTGTAGGTTCCGTCACTTTGCTTTTCCCAGCCATTCGTGACAGTACCGAGTTCATTTGCTATTGATACTTCCTCTTCAGTATCGATTTCTTCTGCTTCTTCTGCGTCAGTATCGATATCTGTTGCATCAATTTCTTCTGCATCAGTTTCAGCAGATTCAGCATCCTCTGCATCTTCTGCATCAACTTCGTCAGCTTCTTCTACAACGTCAATTTCTTCAGATTCAGCATCTTCTACTTCAACTTCATCAGTTTCAGAATCTTCTGTATAAACTTCTTCTGATTCAACATCAGCATCTGCTACACCAGTTTCTACTTCTTCTGCTTCAACTTCATCCACTTCAGCTTCTTTTACATCAGCCTCTTCAGTTTCAGCATCCTCTGCGTCCGCTTCTTCTGCTTCTGCAATTTCTGCATCAGCCTCTGCTAATGACTCAACTTCTGAATCATCAGCCTCAACAACTAAAGTTTCCTCATTTTCATCCAATGCAATATCTTCCGTCAGATCCGATTCAACTACTTTGGAATAAGCAGAGTCTGATGTTTCAATATCCTCCGGCACTTCCTTTGCAAACGAAATCGTACTGAATGAAGTTGAAAGCATAGCAGTCGCCGAAACAAATGCTATGGTTTTCACTATTGCATTCTTCAAATTCCTTTTTCGCATAATTTCCTCCTTTACACTTTGCCATTAATTCCATTTTCTAAATTTAAAAAACATCAAAAAGCAACTAATAAAATTTTAACATGTATATGACAAAAAATGCACGAATTATTTCAAAAAATGCAAAACAAGTTTAGAACATTATTAAAAGAAGGATGGCATTTATATGCCATCCTTCTTTCTTTATACTTTCAGTTATTTTTTATTTATATCCGTAACCTTCAAAATAGTACGTCTTTCCGTTTATTACGTGAATTCCCTTAAGAACCTTGCCATCCTTATCAATGTAAATTTGCTGACCGTTAACAGTTCTGAATCCGGATTTTGTATCAATAATGCCCTCTGAATTTACATAATAGATATCAAGGCTATAAGTATATAATATACTGTTCTTCAACATATGACCATCATAGTAATCGAAAGCATAAGTCGCTTTTCCGATTGTCTTTGCACCGGTAACAGCAGTACCATTCTCAAAATAGTACCAGTCGCTTCCAACCTGAAGCCATCCGTTATATTTATATACTTCATTTTTGAAAGCACCCGTTTTGGTATCAAACTGATAAATCTTTCCGTTTATTACTTCATATTCACTTCTTCCGGGATCCGAATAACCGTGATAAAGTTTACCATTTACCTGAACCCATCCATAAGTTGTCCTATGATCAGTTCCATAGTAATATCCGTCTACCCATCCTGAACGGTTCTTGACTTCTTTTCCATCGTTTCCGAAATAAGTCAATCTGCTATTGTCTAAACTATAGTAATCTCCGGTAATGGATGCATCCGTTGTGCAATTTGTCATCATCACACCATTACTGAAATAGTATTTCACGCCACCAATCTCAGCTATGCCGTTTAGAATTACCTGACCGTCTCTGACATATGTCCACTGATTTCCAAACTGATACCACGTTTCATTCTTTACATCGGTTGCAATGGTCTTTACATATTCTCCAACCGGATATCCGTCAACATAAGATTCTTTAAACTGATAAAGATTCTTTCCGATTACATATGCTTCATAAGTACAAGCATAACCATATTCCATCGCATAATACTTCTTACTGCCAATGGTTACGAATTCATTCTTTGCAATCTTTCCGTTTGACTTAACAACCTTGCCATTATAAATGGTATTTTTAACATACTTTCCGTCATTTCCGACATAATAGTTATCCGGTGTTGCCTCATTCCTCAGCATAAAGCCATTACGGCCAATATAATAATCGCCTACCCACGTATCATATACTAAAGAACCGTTTTTATAATAGTAATAGTCTCCGCCGTAAAGTTGCCATCCGTCTTTAGTACTCCTCTTTACGGCAATACCGTTGGCATTATAATAAATTCCATTGTACCAGTCATTTGAAACCATGAAGCCATTATAATAAAAGGCATATTCAGTATTGTTAATTGTTTCAACAACATTGGAAAGCAATGAACCGTTTCGGATATAAATCCATTTCGTATCCACCTTATACCAACCGGTCTTGGTAACCTCTTTTCCGTCAGCACCGTAATACTTACGATTATTAACCGAATTCTTTACCATTGCTCCGTCGTAATCAAAATAGTAGTTTCCGTCGGCTAATTCAATTTCTCTATTTCGAACAAAATTTCCATCTTTTACATAATAATAAGTTCCCTGACAATAATTCCAGCCTTCTTTTGCCGTTACTGCCCATGAACCGTCAGGATTAAGGATGTAAAGCTTGTCATTATATTTGATAAGCCCTGTCTTCATTTGACCATTATCATCAAAATAATACCATTTATCACCAATCTTCTGTTGGCCTGTAGCAAGATTGCCATCCGCATTTGTCACATAAAATGTATTATTACCTATTTTCACCCAACCTTTAGTTGCCATGGTTCCGTCAGCGTTAAATGCATAGTAAGCATTGGCAATCTTTCTTACCTCTCCACGAACAGCACTTCCCTCAGAATCAAAATAGAACCACTTTCCATTTATTTCTTTCCATGCATTTTTTATAAGCGTTCCATCTTCATAATATACAGCAAAATGCTCGTATACATCATAGAACAGATCGTTCGCATTGGTTATCTTCTTTCCACCGCCATCGGAACGTAAACGATAGATGTCATTTCCATTCATGACATAGCAGGATTCCATCATATAACCATTATTATCAAAGAAATACATTGTGCCGGCAATACTCCTCCAACCTTTAACACGCGCGTACTCCCAGGCATAGTATGAACTCCTGTCACCATATCGTTTCCAAGTGTTTCTAAGAAGATGTCCTTCTGCATCCGCATAATATTCAAAATAGCCAAGATAATTATGATCTTCATCATAACGATCCATACCGAAAGTTGTATTCACATACATACGACCATCGGAATTAAATCCAAAGCAAAAACTGCCTATTTCCTTAATTTGATTGGTAACTATATTTCCGTTTTCGATATAGTACCAATCCTTACCAACCTGACACCATCCTTTTAGGGGGGCTTGGATTGCAATACCGTTTTCATCCGAAATATAAGTTACTCCATCAATAGTTGCCGAGCCTTTAGTGAAAAGAAGACCTCTACTCTCAAACAGATACTGTTTTCCGTCAATCGTCTGAACGCAAGGACTTAGAGGTGCCTTTCCTCCCTCTCCGTAATAATATTTTTCTCCTTTATTGGTGTACCATTCATTTACATAAAGGGAACAATCGGCCTTGGCGCGGTAAGCATAACCTCCAATAGTAGCATAGTCGTCCCGTAGAACTTTTCCGGGAGAATCCAACCAGAAATAATACTTTCCACCATCCTGGAAGACGGTATAACGCCGAAAATTGCCATTTTCAAAATAATACCATTCTTCTCCGACCTTGGTCCAACCGTTTGTTTTCAGTGTATATGCCCTGCCATCACCGTCAGATGCATACATAACACCGTTTATCATACCTCTAAAAGAGGACCAAAGGGCACCATTATAGAATATATATTTCACTCCGTCTATTGTTAAAACCGCATAACTTTTGGCTGCACGTCCACCTTCTCCGTAATAATACTTGTGTCCATCTTCATCTTCATACCAGGAATTGACACAAAGGTATCCGCCTTTTTTTGCACGATAATAATAATAATTGTTGTCATCCTCATTATAAATAACAAATACTTCATCGTCATACATTATTCCGTTTCTGTCAAATCCGAAATAATCGTTTCCGATTTTTTTAACCTGACTTGTTACTGCAACACCGTTTTCGTAATACTTATAGGTTCCGTCACTTTGCTTTTCCCAGCCATTAGTAACAGTACCGAGTTCATTTGCTATCGATACTTCTTCTTCAGTATCAATTTCTTCTGCTTCAGCCTCTTCTACATCAACTTCTTCGGCTTCAGCATCTTCTATATCAGAATCTTCAGATTCTGCATCTTCTACTTCAACTTCGCCAGCTTCTGCATACTCTGTATCTTCTGTTTCAGCATCTTCTGCCTCAACTTCGACTGCTTCAGAATCATCTGCATCAATGTCTTCGTTTTCAACATCTGCTACTACAGAATCTTCTGAATCAACTGCTTCTGCTTCTTCATCAGCTACATCAACTTCTTCTGTTTCAGCCTCGTCAACTTCAGCTTCTTCTGCTTCGGCATTATCTTCATCAAAATCCCCTGCCTCTGTATTTTCAACTACAGCAGCTGCAACTTCCTCAATTTCCTCCAATGCAATATTTTCCACCAGATCCGATTCCACCACTTCGGAATAAGCAGAGTCTGCTATTTCAGTATCCTCGGGCACTTCCTTTGCAAACGAAATCGTACTGAATGAAGTTGAAAGCATAGCAGTCGCCGAAACAAAAGCTATAGTTTTCACTAATGCATTCTTCACATTCCTTTTTCGCATAATTCCCTCCTTTACACATTCTAATTTAATGCTATTAATGTGTTTAAAAACAACCACTTAAATTTTAACATGTATATGACAAAAAATGCACGTATTATTTCCAAAAAACAAACAAATTCAGAACATAATGATTTTAAATAAATCTAAAAAGAAGGACGGCATTTTCATGCCATCCTTCTCTCTTTTTTCTTTCAGCTATAATTTAGTAATAACCGTAATAAGAATCTTCAAAATAATAAGTCTTTCCGTTAATTACCCTAATTCCGCTAGCAAGCTTGCCATCCTTATCAATGTAATAAAGTTTACCGTTAATAGTTCTGAATCCGGGTGTTGTATCAATAATGCCTTCTGAATTTACATAATAGCGATTATAGGTACTATCACGGAATAAACTATTCTTCAACATACGACCATCGTCATCGAAAGCATAAGTAGCTTTTCCGATTGTTTTTGCACCGGTAACAGCATAACCATTCTCGAAATAGAACCAGTCGCTTCCTGCCTGAAGCCATCCGTTATTTTTATATACTTCTTTTATGAAAGCACCCGTTTTGGTATCAAACTGATAAAGCTTTCCGTCTATTACTTCATATTCACTTCTTCCGGAACCTGAATATCCATAGTAAAGCTTACCGTTTACCTGAACCCATCCATTAGATGTCTTATGATCGGCTCCGTAGTAATATCCGTCAACCCATCCTGAACGGTTCTTTACTTCTTTTCCGTCACTTCCGAAATAAATCTCTCTTTTTAGTTCATCTGCATAATAGCCATAAGAGTTATCGCCTGCAACAGACGAATCTGCCAAGTAATTGGTCATCATCACACCATTACTGAAATAGTATTTCACGCCACCAATCTCAGCTATACCGTTTAGAATTACCTGACCGTCTCTGACATATGTCCACTGATTTCCAAACTGATACCACGTTTCATTCTTTACATTGGTTGCAATGGTCTTTACATATTCGCCAACCGGATATCCGTCAACGTAAGAATCTTTAAACTGATAAAGATTCTTTCCGATTACATATGCATTATATTTACAGGTCATACCATCCTCTGTCGCATAATACTTCTTATCGCCAATGGTCACAAATTCATTACATCCGACTTTTCCGTTTGACTTAACAACTATGCCGTAAATAACTGTATTTTTAACATACTTTCCGTCTTTTCCGACAAAGTAGTTATCAAGAGTCCATCTATTCGTCTGCAGACAACCATCATAACCGATATAGTAATCACCAACCCAAGTGTTGAATACTGAAGAACCGTTTTTATAATAGTAATATTTTCCACCGTAAAGCTGCCATCCGTCCTTAATTGTACTCTTCTTTACCGCAATACCATCGGCGTTATAATAAACACCATTGTACCAGTCATTGGTAACCAGGAATCCATCATAATCAAAGGCATATTCAGTACCATTAATCGTTTTTGCACCGCTGTAAAGCATCGAACCGTTCTGGATATAAATCCATTTGGTTCCAACTTTATACCAACCGGTCTTGGTAACCTGTTTTCCGTCGGCACCATAATACTTTTGATTGACTACTTCATTCTTTACCATTGCTCCGTCTTTATTAAAATAGTAGTTTCCATCGGCTAATTGAAGTTCTTTTCCGGTAACAAAATTACCATTCTTTACATAATACCAGGTTCCCTGAACACTGTTCCAGCCTTCTTTTGCCGTTGCTGCCCATGAACCGTCAGGATTAAGGATGTAAAGTTTGCCATTATAATCGATTTTGCCTGTCCGCATTACTCCGCTATTAGCAAAATAATACCATTTATCACCAATCTTCTGTTGGCCTGTAGCAAGAACGCCATTATCATTTTTTACATAGTATGTATTACCTTGTAATTTTACCCAGCCGGTAGTTGCCATGGTTCCGTCAGCGTTAAATGCATAATTTGCATTCCCAATCTCCTGTGTCGCTCCATGAATGGGAGTTCCGTTGTAGTTAAAATAGAACCACTTTCCATTTATCTGTTTCCATGCATCCTTTACTAGTGTTCCGTTCTCATAATATACGGCGAAATTCTGGTAAACATCATAAAAGAGATTGTTCGGATTACTTATCTTCTTTGCAACGCCATCGGAACCCAAACGATAAATATCATTTCCATCCAGGACATAGCAGGATTTCATCATTCTTCCATCGTGAGAAGCAGTGCTGAAGAAATACTTTGTACCGCCAATTGTCTGCCAACCCAAAGCACGTACACCTTCCGCACCAAAGTAATACCAGTTTCCATTATCCAGTTTCCATTTGTTTATATAAAGATGTCCTTCTGAATCTGCATAATAATATCCGGTGCCTATGTAAGTTCCGTTTGCGTTATAACGGTTCATACTGAAAAGTCTATTTGCATACATATGACCGTTGTAATCAAAACCGAAGTAAAAACTTCCTATTTTCTTAACCTTACTGGTAATTTTTGAGCCGTTCTCGAAATAATACCAATAATCTCCGCACTTGCACCATCCGTTTTGGGAAGCTTTAGTCGCAATACCAAAAGCATCAGAAATATAAATTACTCCATCAATAGTACTCGTACCATTAATATTAAGTTGGCCATAACCCTCGAACAGATACTGTTTTCCGCCAATCGTCTGAACACAATCATTGGTAGAAGCCTTTCCTTCTGCTCCGTAATAATACTTACTTCCATATTCAGAGATGTACCATTCATTTACAAAAAGAGAACAATCGTCCTTGGCACGATAAGCATAACCATCAGAAAAAGTATAGTCGTTACATAGCACTCTTCCATCATCCATCCAGAAATAATACTTTCCACCATCCCGGAAAACAGAATAACTATTATAACTGCCATTTTTGTCTAAATAATACCAATCTTCTCCGACCTTGGTCCAACCGTTTTTTTTCAGTGCATATGCTTTGCCATCTTTATCAGATACATAAGTAACACCGTTTATTTCGGCGCTTCCATAGATAAAAAGTGCTCCTCCGTTATAGAATAAATAGTTAACTCCGTCTATTTTTAAAACCGTATCACCTACGTTTGTACCTCCGCCGGCTCCGTAATAATACTTGTTTCCCCAATTGTCAACATACCAGGAATTAACATAAAGATATCCGCCTTTTTTTGCACGATACCATACATCGTTACCATCATATATTTCAAATTCTTCATCATCATACATTATTCCGTTATCATCAAATCCGAAATAATCATTTCCGATTTTTTTAACAGTATATGTTAACGCAGTACCGTTCTCGTAATACTTATAGGTTCCGTCACTTTGTTTTTCCCAGCCATTCTTAACAACAGCAAGTTCATTAGCTATCGATACTTCTTCTTCAATATCAATTTCTTCTGCTTCAACTTCTTCAGTTTCTGCCTCGATGTCAACTTCTACTGCTCCTGCATCATCGGCTTCAACAGCTTCAGTTGCTTCTGCATCGACTTCGTCAGTTTCAGCATCTACTGCATCAACATCTTCGTTTTCAACATCTGCTACTTCAGAATCTTCTGAACCGGCCTCTTCTGCTTCTAAATCTGCCGCTTCAGAAACTTCGTCAATTTCAGCATCTTCATCTTCAGCTTCTTCAGTTCCTGCATCCTCTGCGACAATTTCTTCTGCAGTTTCTGAATCAGCATCTTCTAATAACACAACTTTTGCGTCATCAACTTCATCAAATGCAACTTCCTCATTTTCATCCAATGCAACATCTTCGGTCAGATTCGATTCCACTACTTTGGAATAAGCGGAGTCTACTTTATCAGTATCGTCCGGAGCTTCCTTCGCAAACGAAATCGTACTGAATGAAGTTGAAAGCATAGCAGTCGCCGAAACAAATGCTATTGTTCTCACTATTGCATTCTTTACATTACTTTTTCGCATAATTTCCTCCTTTTACACATTGTCATTAATGCTGTTTCCCACGTGTTAAAAAACATCAAAAAATAAACTACTAAAATTTTAACATGTATAGGACAAAAAATGCACGCATTATTTAAAAATAGTTAAATTAGGAACTATTTTTATGGACAAATATCAGAAAAAGAAGGATGGCATTTTCATGCCATCCTTCTTTCATTATGCTATCAGTAATTTTTTTAGTAATATTCGTAATCGGAACACTCAAAATAATATGTCTTTCCGTTAATTACTCGAATTCCCATAGCAACCTTGCCATCCTTATCAATGTAAATTTGCTGACCGTTAACAGTTCTGAATCCGGATGTTGTATCAATAATGCCCTCTGAATTTACATAATAGCGATCACCATTATTAGAATATAATATACTGTTCTTCAACATACGACCATCGTAATCGAAAGCATAAGTCGCTTTTCCGATTGTCTTTGCATCTCTAACAGCAGTACCATTTTCGAAATAGTACCAGTCGCTTCCAACCTGAAGCCATCCGTTGTATTTGTATACTTCATTTTTGAAAGCACCTGTTTTGGTATCAAACTGATAAATCCTTCCGTTTATTACTTCATATTCACTTCTTCCGGGATCAGAATAACCGTGATAAAGTTTACCGTTTACCTGAACCCATCCAAAAGATGTCTTATGATCAGCTCCGTAGTAAAATCCGCCAACCCATCCTGAACGGTTCTTGACTTCTTTTCCGTCGCTTCCGAAATTAGTCACT
>JAEEGH010013570.1_pt1 | contig 18048 bp, 16 predicted proteins | sample 9134181 | NCBI WGS metagenome assembly JAEEGH01 (sample SAMN16246544, study PRJNA631951) | gut metagenome | biome: gut microbiome; feature: rumen; material: DP-attached | host: Bos | place: Iran: Karaj | collected 2018-10 | reverse complement strand
GGGGAACGCCGCCTTCGCCTTCCATATCGGTCACCTCATAGGGCTTTGCTATCGCGTAGCGGGCGGCCTTGAGTGCGATAGGAGCACGCTCGTTGGTAATGGCTGTGGTGTAGCTGCCGTCAGTTGTTGAGTTAGACGATGTCCGATAGCTGTTGTTGTCAAGTTTGACATCGCCGTTGAACGGACCGATTACCGTCTCGAACACCGTGCAGGAAGCGCCGTAACGGGAGATACCGTAGTCCATATGATAGCCGTCACGGGTGAGGCCCATGGTGTTGTTGAGGCCGGAGGTACGGAGGTTCTGCAGCATCGCGCCGGTGGAAATCACACCGTCGAAACCGCAGGTTTCCACGGCTGTCTTGCCTTGGGCGGCGATAATTGTCCACATCTCACTCGTGTTGGAGAAAGGCTTGGCCCCGCTCTGCGCCTTGCTCAAGTTGTGATAAGCCTGCGAGAGAATATAGTAGAGTTTCGGCGTGCCGCCGTTTGCCTTCTGTGCGGCCTTCACCTTATCCACAAGCCCCTGGACTGCCGCCTTTTCGGTCTCTGTCCATCCCCAGGCAAGCTGGCGTCCGGTGTGTTCCTGAATGGTGACGACGTCCCATTTGCCGGTTGCAGCAACGGTCGACAGGCTCTTTCCGGTTATGTCGGTCCAGCTGGTCTGGCCGGGATTGCAAACATAGCAGTGATAATCCGTAGCAGTGCTCCAGCCGTCGTTATATTCGGGGATAGTGCGTCCTCCATAGTACATATGGACCATCTGGATCTTGTCGAGTCCGGCTGCGGCGAGAATGCCGGGCAGGTGCTCTACGGCGTCTTTGGTGAAACTGTTTCCGATGAAGAAGATACGGAAGTCCGCCTCGACGTCAAGTTGGGGATCGGCGGCAGCCGTGATGTCGATGGTGACGTCAGAGACAGTGCATTTGCCGCCTGAACCATCCTTGCCGAGATAATTTTTTTTGTTGGCTTCGGAATAGACGTCATTCTGGAAGTCGCCGTTGTTGTATCTTCCGACTTTCCCGGCGGCCTTTCCTCCTTCCCAGGCGGCTGCAGCGGTCACATATCCCCAGAAAAGGCCGCGGTAGGCGCTGTCGGAAATGATCTTTCCGTAGTTCTCGTTGTTGGTGTAGGAAGCGGCGCCTGGCAGCGAAACGATGCCGCCGACCCTGCCGGAGGTCGTCGAGACCAGGTTGCCGTAGTTCTTGCAGTTCGAAATGGTGGAACCATTATTGGTGAGGCAGCAGATGTTGCCAAGACGGCTGCCGTCGCTTTGCGGCATCGAGTTGAGCTGGTTGCCGCGGTTCTCGCATCCGATGATGTCCGTGCAGGCATTGGCTGCGCCCAGGATGCCAGCGGTACGGCCAGCTTGTGAAGTCATCTCGCCTTGGTTGCTGCTGTCGGAGATTACCACGCGTTTTTCATTGCCGGTCGGGGCGTTGGTGAAACCGACGACGCCGGCTACGTGGATGCCTGTCGCTGCTCCGGAGAGATTGACGGAATTAGTGACCGAAATGTCACCGAAGTTATGGACGCTGTCCACCGTACAGCCTATATCTTTGGCGTAGATACCGCCGATAAGGGCCATATGCAGGTATCCTTTGCATCCGCCTTCATAGGTCATCGGGGCATAACTCGTCACGTCGCGGACAGTGGCGTCGTAAAGCACGCCGGCAATCATGCCTACGCTGTGGGAGACAGAAGAGGTGACGGTCAGCGAGCAACTCTCGTCGATGACGAAATTCTGAACGATGGCTCCTGGACCGAGATAACCGAAGATGCCGAAGTGGCGGCCGTCTTTGGTCTCCGCATCTGTTAATTTCAGGTTCTTAATCTTGTGGGCGTTGCCGTCGAATTTTCCGGTGAAGGCCTTTCCGTCGGCGATAACTGGGTTCCAGTTCGCCCATGGAGCGGTCACGTGTCCGACGGGGGTCCACTCTGTGACACCGTTGAAGTCGATGTCATCGAGCAGGTTGACCCAGCCTTCTTCATTCTGCCACCTCTCGGTGGATTCGCCCGCGTTGACCGCCGCGGCGAAGGCCATGAAGTCTTCTGCCGACGCGATGCCCGGATTGTCTGAAACGACAGGGTCAACGGGCTCCTCGGATGCTTTCTTGCAGCAGACAAGCGTGAGGGCTGCAATGGTCAGGAAAAGGAATGAAACCTTTTTCATCTTGATTTTTAGTTTTAACTGATATAAAACGAATTACGAAGCTATACTACGTAATAGGTTTATCATCTTTTTGGGGTATAATTGACAAAGATGGTTGGTGATTGTGACATTTGTGGTTGGTAACAGCTGCCGCCTTGTCTGATAATGCCAACCTCGGGCAGAAACGTATTTCGACATTCACACCCGGAACTTGCGCGATCAACCCCTGAACCTGCACCGTTTGCCCCCACCTACCCCATTTTCGGGCTTGTTGTAAAAAAGAAATATGCCCTACAGCGCGCTGTAAGGCATATTACCATAACGGGGAGCGGAAAACGAGACTCGAACTCGCGACCCCGACCTTGGCAAGGTCGTGCTCTACCAACTGAGCTATTTCCGCAAAACCTTCGGTTTTTCGCTATTTTTGGCGGTGCCTCGGAAAAGTAAACTTTTCGCTCGGCTTGCGCAAAAATTCCGCATTGGGATTGCAAAGGTACAATCTTTTTTCTAACCTGCAAATTTTTTGATGAAAAAAATGTATATTTGTGGGAACGGAACTAACTTAACCAATCATACCATTATGAAAAAATTTGCTTCCTATCTCCTTTGCGGCCTCCTGATTGTCGGCTGCGGTATGTCCAACCTGGGCAAGGGTTCCCTCATCGGCACGGGTGCAGGTGCCGCCATCGGCGCCGGTATCGGCTATCTGATCGGCGGTGACGGCAAGGCTGCCGCCATCGGTGCCGCCATCGGCGGTGCTGCAGGCGCCGGCACGGGTGCCATCATCGGCAACAAGATGGACAAGAAAGCCGCCGAACTGGCCGCCCTCGAGAACGCGCAGGTGGAGACCGTCACCGATGTGAACGGCCTCAAGGCCATCAAGGTCACCTTCGACAACGGCATCCTCTTCGACCTGAACAAGAGCACCCTCAAGCCCGAAGCCAAGGTTGCCCTGGATAAGTTCGCCGTGGAGATGAACGACCTTCCGCTCACCAACATCAACGTCTACGGTCACACGGACAACACCGGTACCGCAGAGGTGAACAAGAAAGTCTCCCAGCAGCGGGCCGATGCAGTGGCCAAGTACCTCCACAAGAAGGGTATCGCCAACAACCGCATGCTGGCCGAAGGCCTCTCCTATGACTTCCCGGTGGCCGACAACGCTACCGCCGAAGGCCGGGCCCAGAACCGCCGCGTGGAAATCTACATTTCCGCCAACGACGAAATGGTCAAAGAAGCCGAGGAAGGCAAGCTGAACTAGCGAAATTGTAGGCCTGGTTGCGTCGTTGTGCCTGCTGTGCTTTAGCGCGGCGGCACAAGATGTAATCAGGGGCACCGTCGTCGATCAGAACGGCGAGGCCATCATCGGGGCCGGCAGCGATGCCGGCCCCTTTGCTTTTATAAAGGGAAAAGCGTATCTTTGTGCAATTAAAACCATTGTTATGAGCCAACTGCACGTCATCAACCACCCCATGATCCAGCACAAGCTGACGATCATGCGCAAGAAGGAAACCGGTCCCAAGGATTTCCGTCAACTCCTGAACGAAATCGCCCTCCTGATGGGCTATGAGGTCACGCGGGACCTTCCGCTGGATGACGTCCAGATTGAAACCCCCATCTGCCGGATGATCGCCAAGCAGGTGAAGGGCCGCAAGCTGGCCATCGTCCCCATCCTGCGTGCCGGTATGGGAATGGTGGAGGGCCTGCAGACGCTGGTGCCCGTTGCCAAGGTAGGTCACATCGGCCTGTACCGCAACGAGGAAACCCACGAGCCCGTGGTCTATTACTGCAAGCTTCCGGAGGATATCCAGGACCGCCTGGTCATCGTGACGGACCCGATGCTGGCCACCGGCGGCAGCGCCTGCGACGCCCTTTCGATGCTGAAGGAGCGCGGCTGCACCAACATCCGTCTGATGTGCCTGGTGGGCGCCCCGGAAGGTATCGCCCGTGTCCAGAAGGAGCATCCGGACGTGGATATCTACCTGGCGGCGGTGGACGACCACCTGAACGAAAACGCCTACATCGTCCCGGGTCTCGGGGATGCAGGCGACAGAATTTTCGGAACCAAGTAGGCTACGCCAGCTGGCGTTTGATCAGTTCCCGCTTCAGCTCCGCTCCGTAGGCGTATTCCCCCACGTCCAGGCTGTCCAGCAGGTACAGGTCGCTTCCCTTAAAGAGCGTAGTTCCCTCGGCGGCGCGCCGGATTTCCCGGGCCCTGTCGAGGGATTCTTTCGGGATGATCAGGTGGCAGGGGATGACGTAGGCCACCGGGTTCACGGCCACGGCGTGGGCCACGGCGCGGATGCCGGAGGGATTGCCCACCAGGGCGGCCAGCTCCGTATAGCTGTAGAGCTTGGGCTCCAGTTCGTAAATGGTCTTCCAGACTTTTACCTGGAAAGGCGAGCCGAAGAGATGCAGGTCCTCCCATTTGAGGAATTTAGCGAACTCCAGGAGCTCTTCCGTGGAGATTTTGCGGGTGCCGACGGAACCCACTTCCTCCGGCTTCAGAGCCGCGAGCTCTTCCGCGATGCGGGGGAGATGGCGGTAGTCGGCGGCGATGGACGCCACCTTCCCGTCAATCTCCGTAACAATCCATTTCATACTACTTGAGGTAAGGTTTGAGGGCGTCCCACGGGACGGTGGCCATCACCAGCCCGAGGGCGTACGGTCCTACTTCATAAGGTTGGAAAATCCACTGGACGCCGCCCCTGCCCACGGAGAAATTGCCGTTGGGGGCGACGCTTTCCATCTCCACGAGGGGCAGGAGTTCGGGGTCTTCGGCCTCCATATCCCGCTTGACGGCTTCCTGCAGGAGCGCGGCGACGGGCTCCTTGTAGCCATCGGCAAAAAGGTCTTCCTCCGCGACGAGGGCGCCGGTCTTTTCGTCGAAGACCAGCTGGCTCACCGTTTGGATGCCGTGCGCGCCGCCGCGGTAGCTGTAGTAGCTCAGGAGGTAGTTCTGCCACGAACGGCAACTCCCCGTGAACACGCCGTTGATCTTGTCTTCCCAGGTGAGAATGCCCGCGGCGTTAACCCCGCTGTTTTCGCCCAGATACTCGTCGATGAGGTTTTCCCGGTACCGCACGGCGATTTCCTCCAGGCTGCCGTCCGGCTCCTCCAGGTCGAATGCCTGCTGGAGGATGGCGCGGTTCATCGCCTCCTGCGCCTCCGGGGCGGCGCCGCCGGTGACGTACTCCAGCGAGATGACGAAGAAGAGGGAATCGGCCGAATTCTCCGCGAGGGGCATCACCAGATCGTCCTCGTAGGCCTGGGTTTTGATAGGATTGCATGCGGAAAGCAGCAGCGCCAGGAGCGCCGCCGGGAAAAGGACTCTTCTCATAAATGACGGGTTCATATCCCCAAAGTTACGAAAAAATCCGTATTTTTGCATTGAAATGAAAGCAAGATTACTCATTACCACGTTATTAGCGGCCATTTCGCTGGCCGCGGCCGCCCAGCCCGCCGTGGAGACGACGGTGGACGGCGGCAAGGCGGAGGTGCGTCTCACCATCCCCGTGAAGACCTCCCAGGTGCAGACGGGGACCTTTGTCACCCGCATTCTTTACAGGGAGTACATCCCCGGCAGGATCATCGAGCACGTGGTGGCCGAAAGCCGCAACATCGAGCACGTCTGGGACGGGAAAAACGTCATCCAGACCTTCGAAGTGGACCCCGTGCTCCTCTGGACGCCGGCTACGCCCACGGTCTATTACGCCCGTACATCGGCCGAATTCTCCGAAGGCGCGAAGGAAAACCATGAGACCACCTTCCTCTTCCGCGGGCCCCGTCCGGCGGTCATCCGCGGCGCCGTCCTTCCGGCCGGTAAGGAAGGCTGGGACGAGGACCACTGGGAGTGCTGCCTGCGCCAGTTGAAACTGCAGGGGATCAACGCCGTCGCCGGCCCCGCCTCGCTCCTTCCCGTCTGCGACTACGTGGGAATGGTCCTGATGGAGGCCGATGACTCCTTCCTTCCCTATGCCCGGATCCTGGACGAGGACTTCTTCCCCGTGGGCCGGGAATTCAAGGGCGGCGCCTTCTCGAAACTCGCCCTCGCGGCGACGTTCCGCAGCAAGACGCTTACGCTGGTCCAGGTGCAGGCGACGGACCGCAACAACCGGCTCGTGGAAAACCCTCCCATCACCTTCGAAGTGTCCGGTCCGGCCGTTCTGGAGAGCGCCGGAAAGGCATCGGCCTTCATCCGTCACACGGGCCCCGGCCCGGTCACCGTCACCCTCAAGACCAAGAACCGTCCGAATGTGGTGATGACCCTCCGGTAGGGCCTGTGAATAACTTTGTTAATTAAAATATTTTTCTTATCTTTGCAGCCCATTTTGCAGGGACATAAGCCCTACAAGATGGACTGTAACTTTATTTTATTTATTAACAAACATTTATGCCTACAATTCAACAACTTGTCCGTAAAGGACGCGAGGCCCTCGAAACCAAGAGCAAGTCTCGTGCGTTGGATGCTTGCCCTCAGAAGCGTGGCGTATGTCTTCGTGTGTACACGACGACCCCTAAAAAGCCGAACTCCGCGATGCGTAAGGTCGCGCGTGTCCGTCTTTCCAACGCCAAAGAGGTCAATGCCTACATCCCGGGCGAAGGTCACAACCTGCAGGAACACAGCATCGTGCTGGTTCGCGGCGGCCGTGTGAAGGACCTTCCGGGTGTTCGTTACCACATCCTTAGAGGAGCTTTGGATACCGCCGGCGTGGATGGACGTACCCAGTCCCGTTCACTCTATGGCGCAAAACGTCCCAAGAAATCTAAGAAGTAATTTTTATCACCTTTAATTCTTTTTCAAAATGAGAAAAGCGAAGCCTAAAAAGAGGATTCTACTTCCTGATCCTAAGTTTCACGATGTGGAAGTTACCCGTTTCGTGAACAATCTTATGCTGCAGGGGAAGAAGAGTATCGCGTATTCTATCTTTTATGATGCCATCGACATGGTGGGCGAGAAGATGAAAGATTCTGACAAGGCTCCTCTGGATATTTGGAAGACCGCACTGGAGAACGTGACCCCTCAGATCGAGGTGAAGTCCCGTCGTATCGGTGGCGCGAACTTCCAGGTGCCCACCGAGTTGCGCCCGGAACGGAAAGTCTCCGTCGCTATGAAGAACCTGATCCAGTTCGCCCGCAAGCGTTCCGGTCACTCGATGGCAGAAAAGCTGTGCGCCGAAATCGTTGCTGCATACAACAGCGAAGGCGGTGCATTCAAGCGTAAAGAAGATATGCACAGAATGGCCGAGGCCAACAAGGCCTTTGCACACTTCCGTTTCTAAGCTGCAAACTGAATGGCCAAGAGAGATCTTAAATTCACGCGTAACATCGGCATCATGGCCCACATCGATGCCGGAAAGACCACCACGTCGGAGCGTATTCTCTACTATACGGGGAAGACGCACAAGATCGGGGAGGTGCACGAAGGTGCCGCCACGATGGACTGGATGGTGCAGGAGCAGGAGCGGGGTATCACCATCACTTCTGCCGCCACCACCGCCTTCTGGCATTACGCCGGAGACACCTACCAGATCAACCTCATCGACACGCCCGGGCACGTGGACTTCACCGTGGAGGTGGAGCGCAGCCTGCGCGTGCTGGACGGCACGGTGGCCACTTTCTGCGCAGTGGGCCGCGTACAGCCTCAGAGCGAGACCGTATGGCGTCAGGCCGATAAATACGGCGTGCCCAAGATCGCCTATGTGAACAAAATGGACCGCGTGGGGGCGGATTTCCTGGCTTGTGTGGAGGAGATCAAGACCAAGCTGGGCGCCACCGCCGTTCCCGTCTGCCTGCCCATCGGGGCAGAGGACAAATTCGAGGGTCTTGTGGACCTCATCGATATGAAGGCCATCTTCTACGACGGCTCGGAGGAACTCGTCAACTATCACGAGGGCGAGATTCCCGCGGACCTGAAGGGAGAGGCCGCCCGCTGGCGCGACATCCTTTTGGAAGCTGCCGCGGAATGCGATGAGACCCTGATGGAGAAGTACTTCGAGGATCCGGACTCCCTTACCAAGGAGGAAATCATCGCCGCCATCCGCAAGGGCTGCATCTCGATGCAGATCGTCCCTGCGTGCTGCGGCTCTTCCTTCAAGAACAAGGGCGTGCAGTTCCTCCTGGATGCCGTGATGCGGTATCTGCCTTCTCCGCTGGACAAAGGCGCCGTCACGGGGACCAACCCCCGCACCGGCGACGAGATCAGCCGCAAGCCTTCGGCCGACGAACCTTTCTGCGCCCTGGTGTTCAAGATCGCCACGGATCCCTTCGTGGGCCGTCTGGCCTTCCTGCGCGCCTATTCAGGCCGACTGGACGCCGGTTCCTACGTCTACAACACCCGCACCGCCAAGAAAGAAAGGGTGGCCCGCCTGTACCAGATGCACTCCAACCACCAGAACCCCATCGAGTTCGTGGAGGCCGGCGACATCTGCGCGGCGGTGGGCTTCAAGGACCTGCGCACCGGGGACACCGTGTGCCTGGAAGAGAAACCCATCACCCTGGAATCGATGGAATTCCCGGATCCCGTGATCGGCATCGCCGTGGAGCCCAAGACCCAGCAGGACTTGGACAAACTGGGCATCGCCCTCTCCAAACTCGCAGAGGAAGATCCCACCTTCACGGTGAAGGCGGACCACGAGACCGGACAGACCGTCATCAGCGGAATGGGTGAGCTTCACCTGGACATCATCGTGGACCGTCTGCGCCGCGAATTCGGCGTGGACATCAACCAGGGTGCGCCGCAGGTGAACTACAAGGAGACCATCACCACCAGCTTCCAGCTGCGCGAGGTCTTCAAGAAGCAGACGGGCGGTCGCGGCAAGTTCGCCGACATCATCGTCAATATCTCTCCGGCCGATGAAGGCGCACAGGGTCTTCAGTTCATCAATTCGGTCAAAGGCGGCAACATCCCCAAGGATTTCATCCCGAGCATCGAGAAGGGATTCACCTCGGCTATGTCCAACGGCGTTCTCGCCGGTTATGAGGTGCCTTCCCTGAAGGTGGAGGTACTGGACGGCAGCTACCATCCGGTAGACTCCGACGCCCTCTCCTTCGAACTCGCCGCCCGGATGGCTTTCCGTCACGCCTGCCCCAAGTGTCATCCCGTCCTGCTCGAGCCCATTATGAGCCTCGAAGTGGTGACCCCGGAAGACTATATGGGCGACATCGTGGGGGACCTGAACCGCCGCCGCGGCCAGATTGTGGCTATGGACTCCACCGCCAACGGAGCACGTATCGTCAAGGCGTTCGTTCCGCTCGCCGAGCAATTTGGTTATGTCACGGTGCTGCGCACGCTGTCTTCGGGCCGCGCCACCAGCACGATGACCTTCGACCATTACGCAGAGGTCCCGGCCGCCCTGGCCAAGGACATCATCGAGAAGAGCGGATACCGCGTTCCCGACGAGGAATAATTGCAAGCAAAAAGTTAAAAGTTATTTTGATATGAACCAAAAAATCAGAATCAAACTGAAATCTTTCGATCATATGCTGGTGGACAAGTCCGCCGCCAAGATCGTCGATACAGTGAAGGCAACGGGTGCAAAGGTAGTGGGTCCCATTCCGCTTCCCACCAACAAGAAGATCTTCACTGTGAACCGCTCCACCTTCGTGAACAAGAAGAGCCGCGAGCAGTTCGAACTGGATTCGTACGTCCGTCTGATCGACATCGACGACTCCAACGCCAAGACCGTAGACGCCCTGATGAAGCTGGAGCTTCCTTCGGGTGTTGAGGTGGAGATCAAGGTCTGAGGCTAAGGCCCCTTAGCTCAGCGGTTAGAGCAGCGGACTCATAATCCGTTGGTCCTGGGTTCAAATCCCCGAGGGGCCACGCGAAGCGACGGCGACAGCCGCCGCTTTTTTATGTGGGAAAAATTTCGTACCTTTACGGAACTAACCACACGCACGCGATGGACGAAGTAAAGGTCATCGAGATCAAAAAGAGCGTCCTCGAGGACAACGAGAAGGACGCGGATGCACTAAGACAGGAACTCAAACGCAAAGGGGTGTTCCTCCTCAATCTGATGAGCGCCCCGGGGAGCGGGAAAACCACCACCCTCATTCAAACCCTGAACCGCCTGAAGGGGCGGCTGAACGTGGCCGTGATGGAGGCCGATATAGACAGCGACGTGGATGCCGTGAAGATTCAATCGGCCACCGGCGTACCCTCCATCCAGCTGCATACGGGCGGGATGTGCCACCTGGACGCGGAGATGACCCGCCAGGGGCTGGATAACGTGGCGCTGGGAGGCGTGGACCTGGTGATTCTGGAGAACGTCGGGAACCTCGTCTGCCCTGCGGAGTTCGACACCGGCGCCGTAAAGAACGCGATGATCCTGAGCGTGCCGGAAGGCCACGACAAACCCCTCAAATACCCCCTGATGTTCCAGGTGTGCGACCTCGTCCTCATCAACAAGACGGACGTGATGCCCTACTTCGACTTCGACCTGGACAAGTGCCGGGAGTACATCCGGATGCGGAACCCCAAGGCGCAGGTCATCCCCATCTGCGCCAAGACAGGTGAGGGCGTGGACGCCTTCGCCGACTGGCTTGTAGAGAACACCAAAAACTGGAAATATGCCTGAGATGTCCACCAAGTTCGTCCCTAAGCACAAGGGCGACAAAAACCCGAATCCCAAGCTGCTGAAATTCGTCCGCCACGTCACGGACCGCGTTCCCGGTAAGATCAAGATGACCACCGACGCCCCGGAGTACTGGGGCCTCGCCTGCATCTTCGAGGACGAAATGGACCCGCAGACCCGCGAAGCCTCGCTGGACCTGCTCCTGGATATGCTTCCTGGCAACTTCTTCAAGGTGCGGGAGCATCGGCCCTATAAACTCCTGCACGAGTGGAACGCAAAGAAGCACTACACCCCGGACGACAAATCCTTCGACGAACTGCTGGACAAGCTCGCCTACTTCGGGATGCTGGAGTACGACTACGGGGACCATTATACCAACGGCCGGGGCCCGGACGAAGGCACCACCTTCAACCGGGAGGACCGTATCTACTGGGTGCCGATGTTCGTTCCCGGCAGCGCGGAATACACGAATATGAACGTGGAGCTGATGGACAAGCACCCGGAACTGGCGATGTTCTTCGAGCGGATGACCTTCCTTCCGCTGGAGAAGATCACGCCGATGGTGCCCATGGGCGGCTCCGGCATCGGCATGCACGTGATTCCGGTGGAGAAGGCCATCTCGATGGAGAACCAGTCCGTCGACATCGAGCACATCTCCTACTGGCTCAAACGGTATGAGGGGCACCTCGCCGTGGGCATCTGCTCCTGCCGATATGGCCGGAAGAAGCTGGACGAGGGCTGCGCCGACGACTACCGCGACTGGTGCATCGGCGTGGGCGACATGGCCGAATACCTGGCCGAGACGGGCCGCGGCCACTTCATCACCTACGACGAGGCGATCGCCATCCTCAAGAAAGCGGAGGACCACGGCTTCGTGCACCAGGTGACGAACATCGACGGCGAAGGGAAGATCTTCGCCATCTGCAACTGCAACGTCAAGATCTGCAACGCGCTCCGCACGTCGCAGCTGTTCAATACGCCCAATATGTCCCGGAGCGCCTATGTGGCCGAGGTGGACCCGAAGAACTGCGTCGCCTGCGGCCGTTGCGTGGAATACTGCCCCGCCGGCGCGGTGAAACTGGGCCAGAAGCTGTGCACCAAGCATGGCCCCCAGACCTATCCCAAGCAGGAGCTGCCGGACGCGGCGAAATGGGGCCCGCACAAGTGGACCGAGGATTACCGTGACAAGAACCGGATCAACTGCTACGACACCGGCACGGCGCCCTGCAAGACCGCCTGCCCGGCGCACATCGCCGTCCAGGGCTACCTGAAGAAGGCCGCCGAGGGCAAGTACACCGAGGCGCTGGAGCTCATCAAGCGGGAGAATCCGTTCCCGGCCGTGTGCGGGCGCGTGTGCAACCGCCGCTGCGAGGACGCCTGCACCCGCGGCACCATCGACCAGCCCATCGCCATCGATGCGGTGAAGAAGTTCATCGCGGAACAGGACCTGAACGCGGAGACGCGCTTCATCCCCGAGGTGAACATCTGCTCCAACGTCCAGGACCGCTGGGAGGAGAAGATCGCCGTCATCGGCGGCGGCCCGGCCGGCCTGAGCTGCGCCTATTACCTCGCTACCATGGGCTACAAGCCGACGGTGTTCGAGAAGAACGAGGAGCCCGGCGGCATGCTCCGTTACGGCATCCCTTCCTATAAGTTGGAGAAGGATGTCATCAAGGCCGAGATCGACATTATGAAGGAGATCGGCGTGGACATCAAGTGCGGCGTGGAGGTCGGCAAGGACGTGACCATCGCGAACCTGCGCGAGGAGGGCTACAAGGGCTTCTACGTGGCCATCGGCTGCCAGGGCGGCAAGCTGCCCGGCATCCCGGGCGAGACGCTCCCCGGCACGTCCACGGCCATCGACTTCCTCCACGCGGCGAACACCGGCAAGGTGAAGGTGTCCGGCAAGGTGGTCGTCGTGGGCGGCGGCAATGTCGCGATCGACGCGGCCCGCGTAGCGAAGCGGAGCGGCGCGTCCGAGGTGACGATGCTGTCGCTCGAGACCGAGGACATCATGCCCGCCTCCCTGGAGGAGCGCACCGAGGCCCGCGAGGACGGCGTCGTGATCAACCCGGGCTGGGGTCCGAAGGAGGTCCTCGGCGACGGCAAGGTCACCGGCATCGTGTTCAAGAAGTGCACCTCCGTGTTCGACGAGAACAAGCGGTTCGCCCCGAAATATGATGAGAATGAGCTCATTACGCTCGAGGCCGACCAGGTCGTCTTCGCCATCGGCCAGACCGTGGTGCTGAAGGACCTGCTCAAGGATACGAAGGTGGAGTTCTTCCGCGGCGTGTACCCCGTGGCCGACAAGCTCACCTACCAGACGGCCGAGCCCGACATCTTCGTGGGCGGCGACGTGTACACCGGCCCGAAGTTCGCCATCGACGCCATCGCCGCCGGCAAGGAGGCCGCCGAGTCCCTGCACCGCTTCGTGCAGCATGGGCACATGACCATCGGCCGCAACCGGCGCGATTTCATCGAGCTGAACAAGGACGACATCCTGGTCGAGTCCTATGACAACGGCTCCCGCCAGGATCCCGGCGTGAAGCCCGCGGCCGACGCGTTCCGCGAGTACCACGGCACCCTGACCGAGGAGCAGGTCCGCAAGGAGACGGCCCGCTGCCTGTCCTGCGGCGCCTCCGTCGTGGACGAGAACCGCTGCATCGGCTGCGGCGTCTGCACCACCAAGTGCGCCTTCGACGCCATCCACCTGCACCGGGTCCATCCCGACGCCTCCATCATGCGCACCTCCGAGGACAAGTTCTCCGGCATCCTGCCGTACATGCTCAAGCGGACCGGGAAGATCCTTTTCAAGAAGAAATAATGCACGAACTGGGCATTGTCTTTTACATCATCCGGGACGTCAAGAAGGCGGCCCTCGAGAATGCCGTGGAGCATGTTTCCGCCGTGGTGATGAACATCGGCGAAGTGTCCACGGTCGTTCCCGAGCTGCTCACCGACTGCTGGCGCTGGGCGGCGGACAAGGAACCGCTGCTGAAAGGCTGCGTACTGAAGGTCAACACCATCCCGGCGTTGACCCATTGCGACGGCTGCGGCGCGGAGTACGAGACGGTCCGGTATGGGAGGACCTGCCCGCACTGCAATAGCGAGAACACCTGGCTCCTGCAAGGGAACGAGGTGGAAATCAAGGAAATAGAAGTAACTTAAAGATATGGCTTGTTTTATCGTTCCCCTGGTACAGGCGGTCGCCACGACCGTGTACCGCAAGCGTCACGCGGCGGCGATCGCCGCGCCGGACGCGCCCGTCCTCCGGCACCGTCTTCCCGACCTGGAGAAGATGCTCTGGGGCGGCACCCTGATGCTCATCGTGGACCACGTCATCAATGGCGAGCTCACCTGGCGCTTCCCGTTCTTCACCGCCCTGGACCAGGCGGGCGGCGGGCTGGTGATGCTGCGCGAGATGCTCACCGTGGGCGTCCCGATGTCCCTCGTCCTCACCGCCGCCTGGCTGGTGTGGGCGCTGGTGAAACGTAAACTCACTTTAACCTAATACATTATGTTCTTCCAAGTGTATGGCGAACACGCGTTCGCCCAGTGGGGGATGCTGCTGGTCGTGCTCATCGGCCTCATCCTCTTCAATGAATTCGCCCGCCGCACGAAGCTCGGCGGTGTCATCACGTTCCTGGCCATCCCGCTGGCCCTGACGGCGTACTTCCTCGCCATCTGGATCGGCGTGCGGAACGGCGCGCAGTGGGCGCTCGAGAACCAGACCCACGTCTATATGCAGGGCTGGTTCCACTATGCCAAGCTCTACGCCGCCACCGCGGGGTGCATCGGCTTCATGATGATCAAGTACAAGTGGGGCGTCGGCGCCAAGCACTGGTTCAAGCCCTTCCCGTTCATCATCGTGGGCATCAACATCCTCATCGCCTGCGTGTCCGACTTCGAGTCGGCCGTGATGGGCTGGAACAAGTGGTGGCTCACCTCCGAAGGCGTCTGGCAGTACGGCGGCTGGCACAATGTGATGAACGGCGTCGCCGGTCTGCTCAACATCTTCTGTATGACCGCGTGGTGGAACGTGTACCCGTCCAAGGACAAGAAAGACATGATCTGGGCCGATATGACCTGGGTCTACATCCTAGTCTATGACATCTGGAACTTCGCCTACACCTACAACTGCCTGCCGACGCACTCCTGGTACTGCGGTGTCGCGCTGCTGCTGGCCCCGACCATCGCGGCTCTCGGCTGGAACCGCGGCGGCTGGATCCAGAACCGTGCCAATACGCTGGCCATCTGGTGCATGTTCGCACAGGTGCTCCCGCTCTTCCAGGAGACCTTCAAGAACGGGCAGCAGTGGTTCAGCTGGGCGGTCCTGCCGGTCCAGTATCCCAACGGAGTGGAGACCATCAAGCAGATCTACGAAGTGGCCGGTGGCGAGGCTGCCGCCGTCGGTACGACAGTCGACACTGTCGCCGCCAATCCCACGATGATGATCGTCATCAGCGCCCTGGCACTCGTGACCAACGTCATCGCTCTGGTCTACATCGCCTGCGTTTCGAAGAAACGGCACATCAACCCGTACAAGCAGGACGTGTTCATCAACCAGAAGTACTACAAGGACGCCATGGCCCGCGCCGACCTCTCTTAGGTTTCCGGCCTGGCTGTATGCTGCGGGGACTCCGGAAGGGTCCCCGCTTTTTTTGTCCAATCTTGCCGCAGGGAGCTATTTTTTTGTATTTTTGTAATTTAAGACAAAAATCGGTGACAAGCTACAGGTTCGTTGGAGTAGGGGTGCTGGCTGCTCTATTGGTAACAGGCTGCGGATACCGCGCGCCGTTTCACGCCTCCTACATACCCGAGATAAGCGACAGCACCCGTTATGCCGGGGTGCGCACAGACTACCAGCCGCTGGCCGCCCTGGTGGCCAAAGATACCGGGATGGAGCCCATTACCGGGAATACCGTGGGACTGGTCAACGACCAGCATCAGAAATTCGATCTGCTGCTCGACGATATCTCCAAGGTCAAGGAAAGCCTCTATATCGACCATTACCGTTTCTGCTATGATTCCTGCGGCTCCAGACTTTCCGATATGATGATCGACAAGGCGGCTGCCGGAAAGGATGTACGGATCATCGTTGACTATGGCGCCCACACCAGAGCCCAGCGAAAAGGCCACCAGGCCTTGCTTGACAGTAAAGTGGATTTCCGCTATTTCCATTTTCCCGTGATGCTGATCGATTATGTGCTGCCGGCCCAGGCCACGCACCGCGACCATCGTAAACTGGTCCTCCTCGACGGAAAGACAGCCTATCTGGGAGGGCGCAACATCCAGGACTGTTATTTTTTGGAATGGCGGGACGCTGACATCCGCGTTACCGGCCCCGTGGTCAACGACCTGGCCGCCATATTCAATGAAAATCAGTATCGTGTCGCACCTGAGAATGCCCCCGTTCCCACGAAACCTGAGCGCGAACTTCGGGAAGCCGCGGCACACGATACCGTTCCCGGACTAACGCTGTTCTACGATACGACCGTCCAGGTTTTTTCCGATTCGCCCGTCGACCGCCGGCTGCCCATTCGCAACTGTTTCGAATGGGCCATCGACCATGCCCGGCGTTATTTCTGGTTCTACAATCCGTATACTCCGCCGCCGGCCTCGACCCTGAAGGCCTTGAAATCGGCAGCTGCCCGCGGCGTGGACGTGCGCTGGATCGTGCCGGGAGTCAACGACGTCAAACTGTCCCAAGCCATGGGGGAGTCTCTCTACCGGGAATTACTCCAAGCCGGAATACGCATCTACGAATGGCAGGACAACGTCCTGCACGTCAAGCAGTTCATGTCCGACGATTACCTGACGGCCATCGGATCGGCCAATATGGACAATTTGAGTTTCTTCCTCAACTATGAGATGGAAGCACTCATCTACGACGAAGATTTTACCCGGTATGCCTCCGACATCTTCCGTCGGGAACTCGATAAGAATTGTGTGGAAATCAAGATGGATGAGGTCAAGTCGTGGTCCTTTTTCCGTAAACTCCGCAACTGGATCGTACGTACGCTGGGTGGAATGATGGGGTGATTGATGGCAAATAAAACTTAAACCTAAATCGATACAAATGGAAAATAGAAAAAAGCGGCTGGGAGACAGGTGGGATGCCTACAGGGTGCGCGGACTCGATTCCCTTCACATTATGCAGCCCTACATCTTCAAGTCCCGGACGGCCAATGAAGCCGTTCAGGGCGAAGTCTTTGACTTGACAGCCGTCGACACGTATCTCGCCGCCAAGAACGCGGAGCATCCTGAATTCAAGTACACCTGGTTCCATTTCATCGTGGCAGCCATAGCCAAGACCATCCTCTTGCGCCCCAAGATGAATTATTTCATCTCAGGCCGGCACTACTACGAACACGACAAAATCGAGATTGCCTTCGTAGTCAAGCGGGAATTTGCAGATGACGCTGCAGAAGCCCTGGTAAAATTCGTGCTGGATCCGGAGGGCGGCTCACCGGTCGAACAGGTACATTCTTTTGTCCAGAAAGTCGTGACCAAAGTGCGGGGGACCAGCGATGCCCACGGCATCGATGGTGTGATGAATTTTCTCAAATACCTGCCCCGTCCCGTTTTCCGCGTCTTCATCGGAGTCCTCAATTCGCTGGAGTATTTCGGCATCTATCCCAAAGCGCTGGCAGTCGACGATCCCTGCTACTCCAGCGTTTTCGTATCGAACCTGGGTTCCATCCGCCTGAGCGCGGACTATCACCATCTATATGACTGGGGTACCGTGTCGTTCTTTGCGGCGATCGGCGAGCGGAAAATGCGCGCCTATTATCACGAAGATGGCAGTTACGACCTGCGGAATTCCGTGAAGATCGGTATGACCATCGATGAGCGTATCGCCGACGGTTACTATTTCGCCAAGTCGATCCACCTGGTCCGTCATTTCTTTGAACATCCTGAGCTGCTGGATCTTCCGGCTGCCACACCTGTAGATATGAGCAAGCTATGAAATATCCCATTGACAATGTTTCCGCGCCCTGGCTGTCCAGTTACGGCGACGTGAGGCCCCAACTCGATTACAGTGAAAAGACTATGTCGGGTGCCGTACTTGAAATGGCGGCAAAAACCCCCGATTTCCCGGCTCTTTCCTTCATGGGCAAAGAGACTTCCTTCCGGCGTCTGGCCGAAGAGATCGACCGCGTGGCGCGGAGTTTCCATGCCATCGGCGTCCGTCCCGGAATGCGTGTGCTGGTCTGCCTTCCGAATGTTCCGCAGGCGGTATTCTGCCTCTATGGCCTGAACCGTATCGGCGCCGTTCCGACGATGGTCCATCCGCTTTCGGCCGTTTCCGAAATCGTACAT
>JAEEGH010013569.1_pt1 | contig 18049 bp, 11 predicted proteins | sample 9134181 | NCBI WGS metagenome assembly JAEEGH01 (sample SAMN16246544, study PRJNA631951) | gut metagenome | biome: gut microbiome; feature: rumen; material: DP-attached | host: Bos | place: Iran: Karaj | collected 2018-10 | reverse complement strand
CTTCCTCATCGATGTAGTGGAGGCGGACGCCGGCGTAGAAGTAACCGGGCTCGTGAATCGGAAGAGGTTCGCTGCTGGTCCATACTTCCCGGTCGTTGACCAGCTTGTACTCATGTGGGATAGCGGCTTCCGCAACATCTTCAAAATAGTCGTTGGAAAAGGGAACGTCCAGTACAGTTCCCACATCCTCGATGGTCAGGTGCTTTTCGGTGTTGCGGCTGAGAACGCGGTTCATGATATGGGCGAACGTCCCACGCGTCAGTTCTTCCAGGGGAGCCGCTTCCACTTTGGCGCCGCTTTCGATCCATCCGTTGGCAGCCGATGTGCAGAAATATGGGTAATAATCATCCTTGCTGTCGATATCGGCAAACTTGAACGTTTCTCGGGACTGAGGGAAAAAGGAACAGATCATCTTCAGAAAATCGCCGCGGGTGATCACTTCATCCGGATGCAGCCGGCTTCCGCTGATCACGCCGAGATCCTTCAGCGTGGCCGCTGCCTTATAGCAGTCATCCTCTTTGGAGACGTCAAGAAAACTGCCTTTTCCGGTCAGCTTGGTATTCAGCAGCTTGTAGATCACGGAAACAGCTTCTCCGTTCGTCACGGGGCCATCCACATTAAACACGCCTTCGTCCGTCAGAGAGAGATAGGGAATGTGCTCTTTCGTTTCAAACTGCATGGCGAACGATGCCGTGTAAGTGAGATTGCGGTAAACGGGGAATTCCGTCTGATCCTCAATGTTTCCGTTCTTATCTTCCCAGCCGAGGAAGGTGTAGCCGTCGATCTCCGGATCTGCTTCCAGTTCCGCCGTTTCGCCGTAGAAATAGGAATGGACGATATCCTCCTGGCCTGGGATTTTATATGTTACGTCAAAGATGGCGCTCTGTGTGCGATGATACAGCCAGATCCCGCCTGCTATGATCAGGAAAAGCAGCGCAAGTTGAACGATGATCAGAGCGATCATCCATCCTGGACGCGGTGATTTTTTCTTTTTTACAGCTGTCGGGTTCATAGATGAATTCGCCAGATGAGAGGTGGTTTCATTCGACATCGGTTACTGTCTCCGTATCTCCTTCTTTATAAGTGTACACCGTGAAGCCGTCGTACTGGAGCTCGCCGTCTTCGCCGGAGCCAAGGCAGCTCGGCGCGTAGTCGGAGCTTATCGGTTCACCGATGGCAGCGATCAGTTCCGACAGCGGCTTATCGATGAACTCTTTAGCAGCGGCAAGAAGCTCATTTTCTTCCGGCTCCGCTTCCTCCTCAACTTCCGACAATACGGCGTCCGGCAGAACGGCAGCCGGTGCCTCCGATGCAGCAGGTGCGGGGGTCGGCGTAGCAGCAGGCGCTGAATTCCCGCAGGCACAGAGGAGCATCATCATGCTCATCAGCAAGAAAACAGAGATCATTTTTTTCATGGGGATCCCCCTTTCCAATCTATTACAGAACAAGCACACTCACCCCAGAAGATCCGGGAGGTTGCGCTCCACGATTTCAAGTATAACGACATCATAATAATCCAAACCGGCAAAAGCTTCAAGAGAATAATCGCTGGAACGGGAAAATTCTGCGTTTTCAAAAGCATCAGCCAGGTAGGGATACAGGGCAATGCCGAATGAATCGCGCCGGCAGTAGAGAGATCCGCTCCCATTCTCGGATACGGTGTTGATGCGGAGCGCGTTTCCGCCGCGCGGATCGGAGGCTGTCTCATAACAAAGCGTCGGAAGATAAACGACCTCGGCTTCCCGCCCTTTTCCTATGGGATACAGCATCTCGTACAGATCACCGATCCTGGTGTTTTCGATTGCAAACGGTCCTTCTGCATACTGCGACTCACAGCTGAGAGCGGAAAGCAGCGTGTCGGCGGCTACAGCGGCGCCTTCAGCGGTCCAGTGAGAGTCAGTTTTATAGTAATACTCCGGATCTTCCGCCAGGGGAGAGGAGAGATCCACATAGTGTATACCGGCTTCCTGCATCAGCGGGATCAGCTGCCTGAGATTCGAAGCTTCCAGATGGGAAGGAAAGCGGTCCGGCATGCCGGAGGGAACGATTGTGCTTTTATTCGGCGCGACGGTAAACACGAAAGTGCTGCCGTGCGCTTCCACCGCTTCCTGAATGGCTGCAAGTTTCTCAACAAGAAGAGAGAGTTCCTCGCTGCTCAGAGAGATGCTGCAGTAGTCGTCTTCCGTTTCTGTGTAATAAAGCTGTCCGTCTTTTCCCACCAGCACCTGGTCCTCGGCCGAGCTGTGCAGCAGCTTCTCATAGAGAAACGAACGGACAGATACCAGATAAGGACGAAGCGCAAAGCGACTGCCGAAGTAGTCTGAGGCCTCCGTCAGAACAGAGAGGTTCAAATGCCCGTCGGCATTCAAAAAAGAAGGATGCCGCATGGAGACTTCATTGGCAAGCAGGGGCGATGGCCCCGAAAACAGCATGCCGGCAGAAGGGATCAGGCAGATCAGCAGAAACAGCGCTATGAAGATTTTGTTGATCTTGGTTTTCATCGGCGATCAGAACTGAAAATAAATAAAAGGATGGAACCCGCCCTGCGCCAGAGAACAGATGCAGAGGATCAGCAGCAGCAGAGACAGACAATTGACAACAAGTGGAGAAGCCGGTTCGTCTACAAGGACTTTCCTCAGCTTTTTCCCGATGGAACCGGAAAACAGAAGAGCGAGGACCGTCAGTACGACAGACGCGGGAGAGAGGAGATGAGCCAGCAGTGGTAGCGCTTCCGGAACCGTGTGAAATGAAAACATGGCAGCGATCATCCGGAACCCCTGTGTAAGGGAGTCGGCACGGAAGATCGTGAACAGCAGCATCACAGCAAGCAGTGTATAAAGGCGGCAGAGAAGTCGACCGGTCTTTGAGCGCTGCAATCTGTCCACAGGAAGAATGCCGCTGCCTTCCAGAACGGTGAGAAGGCCGTGGCCGAGACCCCATACTACAAAGGTCCAGTTGGCGCCATGCCAGAGACCGGTGCAGAAGAAAACAAGAAAACGGTTCAGTGCTGCACGGGCCGTTCCAACACGACTGCCGCCAAGCGGAAAGTAAAGATACTCCCGGAACCACGAGGAGAGAGAGACATGCCACTTCCGCCAGAACTCCCGCATCGAAGAGGCTGTATAGGGAAAGAGAAAGTTCTCTTTGATGACAAAGCCGAACATTCTTCCCATGCCGATGGCCATATCAGAATAACCGGAAAAGTCAAAATAGATCTGCAGCGTGTAGCAGATACCACCGAGCCAGGCCAGACGGAAATCACCGGGACCGGCAGAAAACACAGCGTCCGCCAGATACCCGACACTGTCAGCCAGAAGAAGCTTTTTTGCAAGGCCTATAAGAAAACGGCGGATGCCACAGGCAGTGTTTCCAACCGTGCAGGTGCGGTTGTCGATCTGGGCGGAGATATCGCCCCACCGGACGATCGGACCGGCAATGAGCTGCGGAAAGAACGAAATGTAGAGCAGCAGCTTCCCGAAATCTCTTGTTCCGGCTTCCGGATCACGATATGTATCGATCGTATAGCTAAGGCCCTGGAATGTGAAAAATGAGATACCGATCGGAAGCTCCAGACCGGGCATAGGCAGGGAAGCGCCGGTCAGCGCATTCAGATTGCTGAGGAGAAAATCGGTATATTTGAAAACAGCAAGAATGCCGAGATTCAAGATCACAGCAATTGCCAAAACCGGACGGTTGTGCCGGCAGCGGCCGGACAGGAAAAGACCGGCCAGATAGTTGATCAGAACAGACAAAAGGAACAGCGGCACATAGTGAAGCTGCCCGAATGCGTAGAATACGAGACTGGCAGCGGCAAGCAGCGCATTACGGTACCGGCTGCCGAACGGCAGACGATACAGGAGAAAGACAGCGGGAAGAAAGCAGAACAAAAAGACAGCAGAACTGAATACCATTTTCTTTCCTCCTTTCTCCACGCACAACTTAAATATTATAGCATTACAGGTTCATATTGACAAGATTGGAATCCAGTCGGTGCTTATACTCCTTGGGCAGGATCTATAGACTCCGGATCTGATTCTGGATCAGTTGTCCGACGGCATTGGCAAGTTTATCCGGTGAAGGAATGCGGGTGAAATCCTGCCCGTAAACGGTTTTTACCGAAGGGAGGTCTGCGTCTTCCCCAGTAAATACACAGATGACCGCTATCCCGTCGGCGCGGGCACGACGTACTTCAAGAGCGGTATCCCGGATACCGGCGTCTTTCTCATACCAGGCCGCCGAGTCATCGGAAGATGGGATCTTTACAATGTCGTTTGGCTTCACGTCGGACAGAATGATGAGCATCTTGTGTTCATAAGGAGCCTGACTGATTAAGTGATGGGCACAGCGGACGGCAAGTCCGTCGCGATTGCAGCCGTTGGACACATATTCAAAGATCTTTCTGTTGTTGCCACGCTCGTTATAGTCGCGAAAGATGCGCAGAATGGTATAGCCTGTCATGGAGCAGAAGCTCATGACGCGGCAGGGGATGGAACAGCGAGTCAGCGCCTCGGCAATGATATATCCCTGGCTCGATACAGTCTCCTGCCTTCGAATCTGAGAGGTGGAGGCGTCCAGCAGGATATCCACACAAAGATCCCCCATGTTCTCCTGATCATTCTTTGTGAAAACGCGGGCATCGCCAAGTACGGCTGCACGCCAGGCGAGACGCCCGTCCAGCTGGCCGGAGGAAGCTTTTACGGGCGAGGGCTGCAGATACAGCAGGACGGAGTTCTGGATCCTGCCGGTCAACTGATTGATGGCAATGGTGTTCTGTGCCTGATGGCTGCGGTAATACTGCCGGTTTTTCTCGATCTGGGCTTTTTCCTGCTGCTTATGCAGTGCCTCAAATGCGTTCTGTATCTTGCCTGTTTCCGGATCGCCCCTGGTAAAATGAAGATGACACCAGGCATGATTTCCCCGGCAGAGCTCCCGTTCCAGTTCCATGCATTTCTGATCAGAAAAGAGTGATCGTCCGTATTTTGACGCCATAAAAGCACGAAGCTCCTCAGCGCTAAGATCTGTGCGCAGCTGCTGCCGATCGCCTTCATTCCCGGGATCATCGCCGGAATTATAATCGCGGCGTTCGGCAAAACCAAGACCGAATTTTTTGATGTCGGCTGTTTTTTTCTTTCTGTATCTGCCGGGCAGATGCAGGAGGGGCAGTGTATGCTGTTTTCGCAGTTCCTCTGCGTGGATCTGAAACCAACGCAGAAAAAGATCATGGCTGAGGGCCACAATGTCGTCTGTGCTGAGCTCAGGACCGAATTCCAGTTCATCCAACAGCTTCCGGTCATAGGTATTCAGCACAGGCTCAAGGCCGATGATCCGCTGATAATGCGCCAGTGCAAGATAATCGAACAGCCGGGACTCCTCATCTGCGTCATCCGCGTAGCGGCGCACATATTCCTGTGCAAACCGAAAACGAAGATCCTGAAGAACAGGCCGTTCAGTCACTTCACGCTGGAAAACGCAGTTTTCCAGTCCGAGCCAGAGCAGATTGAGATACAAATCTCCATCTTCATACTGAGAGAAGGCGGAAAAAAGTTTACATAATTTATTATAGTCGTAGTGTTTCCGAACTGCACCGATAATGCTGTTCCAATACAGATCAGCGGTCCCGTCCTCTTGAAATGCTTTGAAATCCGGTATAAAAGTATAGTCCTGAGCAGCATTCCAGATCTGGTTGACGGCTCTGCGCTTCTGAAGATCCGAAGGTGCGTTCATCTGGATTCGGACCCACACTGAGGCGATGGATATATAATCCATGACAGCCGGATGAAAGAAACGAGGGCCTGGGCAGAAAATATGACTGTATTTCGAAAAAATTCCGGAGCGTCTGTTCGTTTTTTAAGAATTGCTTTCATATTTGCCTCGCAAAAAAGCTGAGAAATCACAGGGATTATATCATAATCACAGGGGATTGGAAAGGCGAAAAACAATATCTTGCGCAAAGAATGATTGTTAAAAACTAAATATAGAACAGTTAACATAATTTATGAACAAGTAGTGAAAAAGTACAAATTTTGCTTGACATAATTCTGAAAATGTGGTATTTTAACCATGCGATGAGGGGCGTCACCCCTCGATGTGTCGGCATCTTAACCCGTATAGCAAGGTAAATTTACTTGCGGGCCGGCCGGGGCCAGTTCCGGCAAGCTGCGCGGGCAGCGATAGCCTACAGCAATTCCCACTCTTGTTGACCAGGCTGAACACCGACGGGTGCAGCGGATGAAAAGAAGCTGCATCAGCGGATAAGAAGCGGTTTTCACTTCTTACCGCAATCGTGCAATTTTATAATTGCAATTTTTTACCCGGTTCCTTTTTGGAACCGGGCAAATTCTTTTCTATGCTGATTGTTTTCTGATCATACAAGGTGTACGGCACGGCATGACCCGGCTCCGAAAACCTTTTCCATTTCTTTTTTATATACCGGGAAATAGTCAGACGGCATGAGACCTTGCACACAGCCGGCAAATCCACCGCCGTGAACACGCCAGGCGCCGATCCCGTCAAGCAGTTCTTTGCTCTTTTCAAGCCCGCTGGCAAGTTTGGTGTCGCCGGTGGAACTGGTAACGATATTGTTCAGAAGGATCTCGGAAGAACGTCCCGATTCATTCATCAGGCGGATGCAGGCGTTTCCATCACCGGCGACCAGGGCATCGCGGAAAGCCGGCACGCGTTCATTTTCATTGAAGAAATGCATGGCACGGCGAATCGGCCGGTTGGAGCTGTCCCAACCTTTTGCCCAAAAAGCTTCAGGATCCACGTCAGCCAGGAATCCGCAGTCAAACAAATTGGCAACATATCTCATATCGGCGGGGATACGTGCATATGAGGTATCAAGACCTGCATGGCTGCCACCGGTGTCGGTCAGCGTCAGGGTAAGTCCCATGGAGGAGAAGTCCTGGTGGATGATCTCCACCTTACGTATTTTCAGATCTGCATAGACGGTTTCACCCAGAGCACAGACCAGCTGGCTCATAAGTCCGCAGGGTTTTCCGAAATGATAGTTTTCAGCCCGCTGTCCGATCCCGGCGAGCACCCAGGGGCCGATCGTTCCGTCGTTGTACAGTTCGTTCAGAATCTTCCCGATCAATACTGAGAAAGCAGCGGAAGAACTGAGCCCGGCACCAACAGGGATCGTGCTGGTAAGCGATGCTTCAAATCCGCCGATGGAAAGACCAAGATCCTGAAACGCGGCTGCAACGCCGCGGACAAGCGCGATGGGTTTTCCAAAATCGACAGGGCGGACCTGAAGCTGGCTGAGCTTCACTTCAAACGGATCGAACCCTTCGCTGCTGATATGTATGCAGGGTTCACTGATCGCTTCATACTGAGCGGTAATGCCAAGATCAATAGCTGAGGCAAGAACACGCCCCTTCTGATGATCGGTATGGTTTCCGGAGAGTTCTGTTCTGCCGGGAACAAACAGTGTGGAAGGCATAAGACTCCTTTCTCCATATGAGATGGAAGACGCAAAACGAATGAAAAACTGATGCCTGTAATTCAGATGAAATGGGAATGACACTGCGGGGATCGACTTGGGAAGGGATCAGTACGATCAATTTCCCGCTGAAAACTGAAAGGATTCTCTCTCGGCTTCATGAATGATCCGAATCATTTTTCGCAGGATTGGGATCGCGATGACAAGCGTAAGAAGATCGGCTATAGCCTGAATGGAGGCAACGCCATATGCTCCGAAAGCATAGGTGACCAGGTGAACAAAGGGGAGGAAGCAGGTGCCCTGGCGAGCGGTCGAAAGCGTCAGAGCATATTTGGCTTTCCCGAGACCGGCGCACAGCATGTTGACAATGGCGACCCAGGCATGGACCGGGAGAACGATCGACTGCAGTCGGATCGAGAGGGCACCGATCTCCTGCATAACGGGGTCAGTCTCCGTGAACAGATGGATGACAGGGATGGCAAAAAAACATAAAAGCAAGCCCATCGTGCCTGAGATAATGATCGCCGCCCAGGACGTGAATCGGAAGGATTCCCGTACGCGGTCGTATCGTCTGGCGCCCCAGTTGAAACCGGCAACTGGCTGGAAACCGGTACCGAGTCCGAGGATAATGCTGAAGGGGAACATCATGATCTTTGTTGTGACGCCGATGCCGGCAAGAACGGAATCGGAGATGCTTCCGGCTATGTTATTCAAAATGATAGCAGATATAACGGCCAGCGCGGAGCGGAGCATGGAGGACGAACCAACAGAGACGACCTCAGTGATGATCTGTTTTGTCGGCCTGAAAAGACGGATGGAGATGTGGAGAATGCTGCGCTTTGTCAGATAGGGGAACATCAGGATACAGAAGCTGACGACTTTTGAGATGGCTGTCGCCATGGACGCACCGGCAACCCCAAGGCCGAAATGAAAGATAAAGATCGGGTCGAGCACACAGTTCAGGATCCCACCGAAGCTCATGCCGAACATGGAGAACAGAGGGCTGCCTTCCGCCCGAAGACACTGGTTCAGGACAAAGCTGCCAGCCATGATCGGTGCGACATAAAGAACATATGTGGCGTAATCGATGGCATATTTCTCGCAGGAATCCGTTGCTCCGAGCATGCGGACCATCGGCCGCATGAAAACAGTGCCGAAAAGAAGGATCAAAGCACCGAAAAGGAGCGCAAGAAAATAGGAAGTGGAGAGAACTTGGTTTGCTTTTTCCTCATCCTGAGCACCAAGAAGACGGGAGCAGTAGCTGCTGGCACCGATCGCAAAGAGCGAACCCGCCATGAAAATAAACTGATCCAGAGAAGAGTTGACGCTGACTGCCGCCGTGGCGTTGGTACCGATGGAACTGACAAAGTAGGTATCGGCAAGGCTGTAAACCGAGTTGATCAGAAAGGAAACGATAGTAGGAAGAGCCATCTTGGGGATAAGCTTTGAAATTGGATCCTCCATCAGCATATTGGCTCTGTTTTTCGTTTTGGAAACAGGCATGATCGCTCCTTTTTTCGGTCGGAATAAAACAATAAGTCACTTTATTCTACTCGGAAAACCAAATCAATGCAAGTGTGAAATGAAGGGAAATTCCCACTTGCACTTGCACTTTTCTGATAATATAATGAAGAAAATCAGAAGTAACGACCGATAAGAAAGGAACAGGTAACCGGATATGAAAAGCGCAAACGGAATCAACCTGACGATGCTCTGCGATTTCTATGAGCTTACGATGGGGAATGGGTATTTTGATGCCGGAATGAAAGATCAGATCACCTATTTTGATGTGTTTTATCGCTCCAGACCGGATAACGGCGGGTTTGTGATCGCTGCGGGCCTGGAACAGATCATTGACTATATCCGGAATCTTCATTTTGAAGAAGAAGATATCGCTTATCTGCGCGGCAGAGGAATCTTTCGGGAAGAATTTCTGGATTATCTGAAGAATTTTCGTTTTACAGGAGATGTATGGGCGGTTCCGGAAGGAACACCGCTGTTTCCGATGGAGCCTGCCATTACTGTGAGGGCCAAGGCCATTGAAGCACAGCTTCTGGAGACATATCTGCTGCTGGAATTCAACCATCAGAGTCTGATTGCCACCAAAGCGAACCGAATCTGCCGTGCGGCGGACGGCCGTGCCGTGCTGGAATTCGGTTCCCGACGGGCGCAGGGGATCACAGGCGCTGTGACCGGCGCCAGAGCTGCATTTATCGGCGGATGTGCGGGAACAGCCTGCACTGTATCCGACCAGATCTACGGTGTGCCGGCGGCTGGTACGATGGCGCATTCCTGGGTGCAGATGTTTGACAGCGAATACGATGCCTTCGTGCAGTACTGTCGTACATACCCGACCAATGCCACCCTTCTGGTGGACACCTTCAATACGCTTCGCTCCGGTGTACCGAATGCCATCCGGGCCTTCAACGAAGTGCTCAAACCGTTGGGAATCACCAAGTGCGGCATTCGCCTCGATTCCGGCGATATGGCGTATCTGACGCAGCAGGCACGAAAAATGCTGGACGAAGCCGGCTGGACAGAATGCAGGATAACGGTCTCCAACTCTCTGGATGAACGTCTGATCCTGGATCTCATCCGTCAGGGAGCAAAGATCGATTCCTTTGGCGTCGGTGAGCGACTGATCACCGCCAAGAGCGACCCTGTGCTGGGCGGTGTGTATAAACTTTGCGCCGTGGAAAAGGAAGACGGCAAGGTGATTCCGAAGATCAAGATCAGCGAAAATATCGGCAAGATCACGAACCCCGGCTTTAAGAAGACCTACCGGTTTTACGACAGAAAGTCCGGCATGGCTCAGGCAGACTACATCTGTCTGCATGAGGAAACGGTCGACGATACCATGCCTCTGGAGATCTGCGATCCGGACGCACGCTGGAAACGCAAGGTCATGGAGGATTTTGAAGCGGTGGAGCTGCAGGTCCCGATCTTCAAAAAAGGGGAACTCGTGTATGAACTGCCTTCTCTGATCGAGGTAAAGAGGCACTGTGCCTACCAGATCTCCACACTGTGGCCGGAGGTCCTGCGGTTTGACAATCCGCATCAATACTATGTTGACCTGTCGGAAAAACTGATGACACTGAAGGATGAGATGCTGGAAGCATCCGGAAGAAAAGGAGAGCAAAACTCATGATAGACGGACGGTTTATAACTTACGGAACGGCGAAAAATGCGATTCGCATGATCGCGGAAGCAGGTGCTGCACGCAAGGCGGAGATCGGCGCGGAAAACGTGTATGATTTCAGTATCGGCAACCCCAGCATTCCCGCTCCCGCCTGCCTGGATGACGCTATCCGTGAGCTGCTGGATACGACCGACAGTATTGTTCTGCATGCCTATACACCGGCTGACGGGCTCTACAGCCTGAAACAGAAAATGGCAGATGACCTGAATGCCCGCTACGACGCAAACATTGTGCCGGAGCTGATCTATATCATTATGGGCGCGTCTGCCGGTCTTGCGTCCGCGATCCGCGCGCTGGTGCTTCCGGGAGAAGAGGTGATCGCCTTCGCTCCGTACTTCATGGAATATAAGGTATTTACCGAAGCCTGCAGCGGCAGGCTGGTTACGGTGATGCCGGACAAAAAACTGCAGCCTGATCTGGAGAAAATGAAAAAAGCGATCACCGAAAGAACAAAGATGGTGATTATTAATTCTCCGAACAACCCATCCGGAGTTATTCTGACGCGCGAAACACTGGAAAAAATGGCAGGTATTCTGAGAGAAGCGCAGGAGATCTACGGCCATCCCATTTATCTGCTTTCCGACGAACCTTACCGGGAACTTGTTTATGACGGGCAGGAAGTTCCGTGCGTTGTGACTCTGTATGACAATTCGATCCTGGTGTATTCGTATTCCAAATCCATGTCGCTGCCTGGTGAGCGTATCGGATATCTGGCTGTCAGCAGCACAATGGAAGAAAAGGAAAAAGTCTACGCAGCCATTTTCGGCGCAGCGCGTGCAAATGGATATATCAATCCGCCGAGTCTGATCCAGAGAGCGCTGGAAAAATGCATCGGGCAGTATTCGGATCTTCTGATCTATAAAGAAAACCGTGATCTTCTTTACAATATGCTGACGGAGATCGGTTTCGACTGTGTGTATCCGGATGGCGCTTTCTATCTGTTCATGAAAGCGCCGGAACCTGACGCCATGGCGTTTGCTCAGCGCGCGCTGAAACATGAGCTTCTTCTCGTTCCCAGCAACGACTTTGGCATTACCGGATATGTAAGGATCGCTTATTGTGTAACGCCGGATATGATCCGACGTTCGGAACCGGCCTTCCGTGCGCTGGCGGCAGAATACGGGATCGGAAAATAAAACGCCTTACAAAAAGTGGAGAGCGTCCGTACGGGCGCTCTCCCTGATTTTTTTAAGTATTTACTTTGCGTAATCGACTGCTTTTGTCTCGCGAAGAACGTGCACTTTGATCTGCCCGGGATAGGTGAGCTCCTCTTCGATCTTCTTGGCGATATCGCGTGCCAGGAGTACCATCTGATCTTCGCTCACTTCCTCCGGCTTTACCATTACGCGGATCTCGCGGCCTGCCTGGATCGCGTAAGAGCTGGCGATGCCGGGGAAGCTCTTGGAAACTTCTTCCAGTTTTTCCAGCCTCTTGACATAGTTCTCAATGTTCTCTCTGCGCGCACCGGGACGGGAAGCGGAAATAGCGTCAGCGGCCTGAACGAGGCAGGCGACAACGGTATGCGGCTCTACATCGCCATGGTGGGCTTCGATCGCATGTACAACGGCTTCGGATTCCTTGTACTTCCGAGCGATGTCAACACCAATGGTGACATGGCTCCCCTCAACCTCATGGTCAATAGCTTTACCGATGTCATGCAGGAGACCGGCTCTCTTGGCAGTGGTAACATCCACGCCGAGCTCGGACGCCAGAAGACCGGCGATGTGCGAAACTTCGATGGAATGATTCAGAACGTTCTGACCGTAACTGGTGCGGTAGCGCATGCGGCCGAGCAGCTTCACGATCTCCGGGTTCAGCCCGTGGATATTCGTCTCAAAGATGGCGCGTTCGCCTTCAGCTTTGATCGTCGCGTTGACTTCTTTCTGGGCTTTGGCAACCATTTCTTCGATCCGCGCCGGATGGATACGCCCGTCCTGAATCAGCTTTTCCAGCGCGAGGCGGGCAACCTCTCTGCGGACAGGGTCGAAGCTGGAAACCGTAATGGCTTCCGGTGTGTCGTCAATGATCAGGTCGCAGCCGGTCAGAGTTTCGATGCTGCGGATATTTCTGCCTTCACGCCCGATAATACGGCCTTTCATCTCGTCGTTGGGGAGAGGGACGACGGAAACGGTGATCTCACTGGTATGATCAGCGGCGCAGCGCTGGATGGCGGTGGCGATGATCTCACGGGCGCGCTCGTCGGCCTCATCCTTGTACTGCTGTTCCACTTCTTTGACCTTCAGTGCCATCTCATGGCTGACATCGTCTTTAACACTGTCGATCAGGTATGTTTTGGCTTCTTCACTGGTGAACCCGGAGATTTTTTCCAGCATTTCCAGCTGGCTTTTCTTGATCAGAGACACTTCCTGCTGCTGCGCATCAACAGCTGCAATCTTGGAATTCAGCGTTTCGGTCTTCTTTTCAAGAGAATCTGTCTTGCGGTCGAGGTTTTCCTCTTTTTGCTGCAGGCGGCGTTCCTGCTTCTGCAGTTCCGCTCTGCGGTTTTTTTCTTCCCGCTCAAACTCGGAGCGGTTTTTGTGTATTTCTTCCTTTGCCTCTACGAGAGCTTCTCTTTTCTTGCTCTCGGCACTTTTAATAGCTTCATTGATTATACGCTTGGCCTCGTCTTCAGCACTGCTGATCTCGCGTTCAGCTACCTTCTTTCTGTAGAAAATGCCTCCGGCAAAACCGGCTGCAGCAAGAACAAGAATAATAATGATCCATACAAATGTCGGCATAGTAAGTAAACACACCTCCATTCTTTTTGAATTTTGCGGTGGTTTAGCATGCTGATGCAGATTGCTATAAGAGAAACGGAAAAGATCCGTTAAAAAAGCGAAAATGAAAGAAATTCGAAAGCTTCCCCATGCTTGCGAATCATCATATTGCCATCTTATTTATTCTACCCGCAGAGAGACATTATGTCAAGTGCATAGAACCGTAAAATACTATGTTTCCGCATTTTTTCTTCTGAAAACAAACGACAGGGAATCGTATAAAATCCAGTACGACAGTTTGTTTAATCTAACTAATTTGCAAGATTTTTTCACAATTTTTCTGTTGATTTTTAGGAAAGATATGTTACAATGATGCCGTAAAAGTGCTGACGGAGTGTTTCCGTAGTTATTTTGATTAAAAATGGAGGGTTGATCATGGCTTTTGTTATTACCGACGAGTGCCTGTCCTGCGGTTCCTGCGCAGCTCAGTGTCCTGCTGAAGCGATCGAAATGGGCGAACTGCACTATGAGATCGATACCGAAAAGTGCCTGGAGTGCGGCTCCTGCGCCGCCCAGTGCCCGGCTGAGGCGATCATTTCTGAGTAATTCTTTCTGAATTCTCAGCAGAGATCACAAACGGAGTGGAGAAGCGTTTGCTTCTCCACTCTTTCTTTTTTTCTATCTGTTTTGTATAATGAACGATAGAGAAATAAACTGCGAGGAGACAGACAATGGATCTGAAGAAGACTGCCAGATTGGTGGAAAACAGAATCGAAAATCTTTGGCCTGATGGTCCTCAGCTTCAGCAGGCGCCTCACGCAAAGCTTACTACCGACACGGTCCTGCTCGCGGATTTCATTTCCCTGCGCGGCGTAAAACGGGGGATCGATCTGGGCTGTGCGTCCGGCGCGCTGATGATCCTGCTTCTGGCGAAAGAGGAGAAGCTGAGCATGACGGGAATCGAACTGTTCCCGGAAGCGGCACGAATGGCTGAAGAGAACATGCGCCTCAACGGTTGGGAAGATCGTTCGGATATTAGGACCGGTGATCTGAGAGATGTTCGGACCGTGTTTCCTGCCGGAGCGTTCGATCTGGTGGCTGCCAATCCACCGTATTTCCGGCAGAACAGCGGGAAACTGGCTCCCGACATCGGACGCGCCGCAGCCAGGGCGGAGACGGCATGCACGATGGAAGACATGGTGGAAGCGGCTGCGTATCTCTGCAGGAGCGGAGGAAAAATCTGTTTTGTTCAGAAGCCGGAGAGGCTCTCAGAACTCTGTGTTCTGATGGCGGCGCAAAAACTCGAACCCAAACGGCTGCGGTTCGTCTGTTACCAGGAAGGGAAAAAACCCAGCCTGATTCTGCTGGAAGGAAGAAAAGACGGAAATCCCGGACTTGCTGTCGAACCAGTGCTGGTTCTGAAAAACAGCGACGGAACAGACAGTCCGGAGTATAAACGTATCTATCACGCAGAGTAGAATGGAGAGAGGATATGCTCAGATTACTGTTGGGAAAAGCACGCAGCGGCAAGACGGCTGAAGTATTTCGTATGATCCGGGAAGACGGGAAAAGAGACGGACACGGACGCAGTCTGCTCATTGTGCCGGAACAATACAGCCACGAAGCGGAGCGTGAACTCTGCGCAGCCTGCGGCGACGGCATGTCGCTCTACGCGGAGGTAGTCAGCTTCTCAGGACTGGCACGCCACGTAATGGCGGAACAGGGGGGGCAGGCACTGCAGAGTATGGACACGAGAGGCAGGCTTGTCTGCATGGCGGCGGCACTACGGGAGATCCGGAGTCTTCTTTCCGTGTTTGCGTCCGCGGCCGAGAACGTGGAACTGCAGGCGCTGCTGGTGAAGGAACTGGAAGTGCTGCAGACAGCCGCGGTGGACTCTGAAACACTGGCCGCGGCTGCGTTGGAGGATGACGAACCTCTGCGGAGAAAAATAACGGAACTGCTGCTGATCCGGGAAGCGTATGAGGGGGTGCTGCGGCGTTCCGGATGTATCCCGGAGCATCCATTGGCGATCCTGGCCCGACAGCTGGAAAACAGCGGGTTCAATGAAAAAGATAACGTGTATCTGGATGGCTTTATCGACTTCACAGGTCAGGAAAAAGCGGTCCTGCGGGCACTGATGAAACAGCAAGTGACGCTCACCGTCTGCTTTACGATCGATGAAAATGCAAAGGAAAGCGAGCTCTTTCTTCTCTCTGTTCAGGCGATGAACTGGCTGTGCGAAACAGCGGAGGAACTTGGGATCTCCGTCGTGAAGGAAACGATCGGCGCGGAGAAGGAACAGGGAGCGCTTGGTTTTTATACCGACAGGATGTTTTCCTTCGCGGACGCGCGGTATCCGGAGCCGACCGACGCTATCCGGCTCGTGGAGGCGTCCGACCCGTTCGCCGCCTGTGAAGCGGCAGCGGGAGAAGTGCTGCGCACCGTCCGGGAGGACGGACTGCGCTGGCGCGACATTGCCATTGCGATCCGCGGCTTTGAGGATTACCGCCTTTATCTGGAGGAATGCTTCCGTCTTTATGATATCCCGCTGTTTACAACGCGGAAGGACAGCATGTTCGACCGCCCGCTCCCTGGGATGATCCACAGCGCGTATGAACTGATCCGGAACGGCTGGGAAACGGAAGATATGTTGTCCTATCTGCAGAGCGGACTGTGCGGCCTTACCGATGAAGAGACAGATCTGCTGTCTGGCTATGTCTTCAAATGGCAGCTGAAGGAATCGGCATGGAAAAGCAAAACACCCTGGCGCCAGCACCCCGATGGATATGGAAAAGTCTATACGGAGGATACCAACGCAGAGCTCGAAAGGATCCACACGCTTCGCAAAAGAGTTGGCAGCCCGCTTCTTCATCTGCAGGAGCGGACAGAAGCGGCAGATTCGGCAAGAGAGCAGGCTGAGGCGCTCATCGGTTTCCTTCAGGAACTGGATATTCCCCAACGGATGCGGGAACGTCTTCATTTGCTGGATGAAACGGCACGGCGGGAACGGCAGAGTGAGTACCGGCAGATCTGGGACAGCTGCGTCAATGCGGTGGAACAGATCACACTTGTCCTGGGAGAGACATCGATGGACAGCGGAGCGTTTTCCTCATTGCTTTGCATGGTCCTCAGCCAATGTACCGTCGGCCAGATCCCTGTTGCTCTCGATCGCGTATCCGCCGGCGATTTTGACCGGATGCGCCGGCGTAATCTGCGGCATCTGATCGTGCTGGGCTGCAGTGATGACAGAATCCCCATGGCCCGGACAGAGACCGGAATTTTCTCTGCAGATGAAAAGGACAGGCTGGCGAACCAGGGAATCTGGATCGGTGGCGGAGAGGCGGAATTGTGGAGGGAGTATGCCATGATCTATCATACCCTGACGCTGCCGGATCTGCGCTGCACGCTGATCAGCCCGCTGACCGGATTTGAGGGGGAGAAGCTTGAGCCTTCGATCCTTTATACACGCGCTGGGAAAATGCTTGCGATCCTGCCGCAGCAGGCAGAGCTCACGGAAACAAGAATGTCGGCTTCAATCCCGGCTAAATTTCTGGCTGCAAAGACATTGCGGGACACCGGTATGTGTTCGCCGGAGGACAGAATGGCGGCAGCCTGGTATGAAAAAACAGAGCCGGACGGCTGGAACGCTCTGCGTCAGGCCGCCAGATTAAGACGGGGAAGACTTTCCCCGCAGGCGGCAGAGCGTCTGTACGGGAAAAGACTGCGTCTGAGCCCCTCACGCATGGAGCGTTTTCACAGCTGCCGGTTCGCGTATTTCTGCGACTACGGCATGAAAGCGGAGCCTTTTGAGCCGATCGGATTTACCCCGCCGGAGATGGGCACTTTTCTGCATGGGATTCTGGAAAAGACGGCAGCGGAAGTAAAGGAGTCTGGAGGATTCTCGCAGATCTCGGATGAAGAATTGAGAAAACTCACGGAAAAACATATTGCGCAATACATTCACGAAGAACTGAACGACTTTGAAGAGAAAAGCGAGCGCTTCCGCCATCTGTTTGAACGCAGCTGTGAGGAAGCGTGTCAGATCGTGCTGGACATGGCGGAAGAACTTCGGCGCTCGGAGTTTGAACCTGTCAGTTTCGAATTGGATATTTCCGGACTGGAGCCATGGGAAGATGGTCTGGAAGCTGGCCCGCAGCAGGAGTCAGCGATCCGGCTGACCGGGAAAGCAGACCGGGTGGACGGATGGGTACACGATGGCATGATGTATCTGCGCATCGTTGATTATAAGACAGGCCGCAAGCAATTTGAGCTTTCGGATGTCTGGTACGGCAGAAACCTTCAGATGCTGATGTATCTGTTCGCGGTGAGCAAAAACAGTGAGAAGCTGTACGGCTATCCAGGAAAGAGTGCGGGCATCATGTACATGCCGGCAAGGGACGACCTGCTGTCGTTCCCAAAGGACCCATCAAAAGAAGAACAGGAAAGAGAAAAAAACAAAGCAAAAAAGCGCAGCGGCCTGCTCCTGAACCAGGGAGAGGTCCTTTCAGCATGGGAGAATGTTGCAGAAGACGAGAAGAAATATACACCGTCAGCGGGAAAAACAAAAAAGCAGCCGCAGATATCCGAGGAGCAGGTGGAGCTCCTGCGTGATTATCTGCAGGGGAGCGTGGAAGAAACCGGGGAAGAGATGCACAAGGGCAGCAGAGAGGCGAATCGCTTCTACGTGGT
>JAEEGH010013568.1_pt1 | contig 18049 bp, 13 predicted proteins | sample 9134181 | NCBI WGS metagenome assembly JAEEGH01 (sample SAMN16246544, study PRJNA631951) | gut metagenome | biome: gut microbiome; feature: rumen; material: DP-attached | host: Bos | place: Iran: Karaj | collected 2018-10 | reverse complement strand
CATCTTGTCGAAGTCGTAATGGCGGTAGGTTGGAAGCGGCTCGTGTCCGAATTTGTCATGGATTTTCTTGTTGTAGTAGTCCATTCGGGCCTGGTTGAGATCGCAGAAGGCGAGCAACTGCCCGTATTCCTTGAAATCGCCCATGAGAGCGTTGGTGTACATCCACGAACGGCCGCCTGTTCCGACAATGCAATAGGTTTTCATGTTTTCTCCAATGATGAAAATGGTTATTCCACACAAAAAAAGATACACCTATAAAAAATAAAGCCTAAAGCCAAAAGTTCAAAGCGAGACGGCTTTAAACAAGGCTTTAGGCTTGTATATCGCCCTGTTCGATGACGGACAGGGCAATCGTTGGGAAGATGGTCAGTTGAGGTCCCAATGGCAGTCGGCGGAACCAGTGGCATAGCCGTTGCGCAGCGGGCCGTACCACTTGCGCCACTGGACGGCTTCGACATGGCCGTCCATGAACGTGGTGTTGATCATGCCGTTGTGGCGTGGAACAGCCAGACGAGAGTAGTCGCCCCATTGGTCATCGGCTTCCTTGATGGGCGGATTCACGAATTGGTACTGGGTGACGGCCTTGCCCATGGTGACCCATTTGGTGGCATCGAGAACGCCAAGTGCATCCGATGTACACTGTTGCGCATCCGCGAAAAGGGAAGTCCACGACGCAGTCGTATATTGACTGAGCGTGTTGATGGGGTTGCTCGCTCTGGTGATGTTGCCCCACGGCATGACGACGCCCTGGTCGCCATAGCCGCGGTCGTAGGTGATGGACGGGCATTGGAAAGTCTTCATGGACTTGTTCCAGACACCACTGGGCTTGCCGTTGGAATTCGCACTGCCTTCCACATAGGGGGCGATGTAGTCATACCAGTAGGGAGTGCCGTTCGAGTCACCGGCGAACATGCCGAAACACGGGGTGTTGCGGTTGTCCTGCGTGTATTGCAGGAAACCGAGTCCGAGCTGTTTCATGTTGGACGTGCAAGAGATCGCGTAGGCCTTTTCGCGAGCTTTCGCCAAGGCGGGGAGGAGCATGGCGGCTAAGATCGCGATGATCGCGATGACCACCAGCAGCTCGATCAGTGTAAATTGCAGGACTTTTTTCATGTTTGACTCCTTTGGTTTGATCGTTGGATTCCATGAGAAAAAACATTTTTTGATTCCATATGACAATTTACAATGTGATTTTACAAATGTCAAAAAAAAAAATAAAAAATCCCGCGTTTCTTCTTGTAAAAGAAGCGCGGGATGTAGTCAGTCGTGATTAAATTGTCGTTGGACTGGAATCAGTACTGATCCCAATGGTTGTCCGCTGACTGTGAAGGATATCCTTCAGGCAATGGGCCGAAGAACTTCCGCCATGCGATGGCTTCGACGTGGCCGTCCATGAGCAGCGTGTTGACCATGAAATTGTGGCGGCAGATGGGGCGGCGGGCCTGATTGTTGGATCCGTCAAGCGCCGTGTAGTTTGTGCCGCCGGGATAAGTGAGCTGATAATGGGTGGCGCCTGTCTGAAGGCCGATCCATTTGGTGGCGTCCGTGGAGTAGTTGATGATGTCCGTGCTGCAGTTCGCGCCATCGGCGAAAACATCCGTCCAGGAGGGGTTGGGGTACTGTCCGAGCTTGCGGATGGTGGCGCTTGTGTTGGTGAAGTTGCCCCACGGCATGACGGTGCCGTTGCAGCCGTAGCCGCGGTCATAGGTGACGGACGGGCACATGAAGGTCTTCATGGATTTGTTCCAGACGCCACCGACTTGGCCGGAAGTGGAGCCGCCGCCTTCCGTGTAGGGGGCGATGTAGTCGTACCAGTACGGGACGGCCGTCGGGTCACCGGCGTACATGCCGAAGCAGGGGATGTTGTCATGGTCCTGCGTGTACTGCAGGAAGCCTAGGCCGAGCTGCTTGACATTGGAAGTACAGGAGACGGCGTAGGCCTTTTCACGTGCCTTCGCCAGCGCGGGAAGGAGCATGGCGGCCAGAATCGCGATGATCGCGATGACGACCAGCAGCTCGATCAGTGTGAATTGCATCAATTTCTTCATGGCAGACTCCTTCTTTGTTGTTTCGAACTCAAAGGGACACGAATGCTAAGCTCTCACACTTAATCAATGAATCCTACAATATACCGCCAATAAATAAAAGCAAATGTTTTTTTCTATTCTTCAAAGTTTTTTTTCAAGGCGCTTTTTTATCTATTTGTATAAAATGCCTTTATTGGTTCAGGAAGTTGCCCATGCGGTAGCGGAGGACGTAGAGGGCGTCCGGATCCGGAAGGATCTTCGTGCTGAAACGCCCGCCGGCGGACGGCATGCCGATGAGATTGGAGGCCTCCTCGAGAATGGAACGCGCTTCGATGGCGCGGCGGTTCTCCTTCGCGCGGAGGAGGAATTTCACTTTCTGGAGATATTCGTAGTCTTCAACGCCGTCTCGCGCGGCTTCGAGGCGGATGGAGGATATGGGCCTGCCGTCCGACACGGGGAGTCCGGGATACATAAGATAGCCGTCGCCATTGGGATAACGCGTCCATGTCGGCTTGATGTGGGGCGCGGAGGTCTGCTTGATGTAGGCGTGCCAGCCGTACTTCCACGGGTCGATGGTGAACCATGTGGCGCCCCAGAATTCATATGCGTCGGCGCCGTATTTGTTGCAGTAGTGCGGGAGGAGTCGTTCGATGGCGCAATAGGGGGTGTCCGTGCACATCTGGCCGTCCGTCGTGAACCAGAATTTGTCGCCCTGCTTGATACGGTCTTTGATCTCTTCTTCGGGGAAGCAACCGTAATGGCCTGCGCCCCAAAGGGAAAGATATCCATCCCAATCCTTGCAATGGGTCCATGTGGAGGAATAGATGGGCAGATTCGGCTCGACGGCCTTGATCATGGAGCAGATGGCCTTCATCTGGTCGACGACGTATTGATGCCCGTAGTGCGGTTCGTCGGAGATGTAGAGGACGAATTTGTCGTCCCATCCTTTTTCGCGGCAATGGTCCATGAAGAGCCTCAGGCAGGTCTGGTAGATTTTGATGTATTCTGGGCGGAGCGTGTGGCGCGGCTCGTTGTTGGCCCATGGGAATTCGCCTTCGAAGGGCTGTTCGCCGAAAAAGGCCTTCGGCGGGTAGGCCCATCCGAAAAGATAGAAGAAACCAGGGGTGTAGGCGACCGGGAATTTCATTTCGTCGAAATACCATTCGGCCTCCTTGTCGAAAAGCGTGAAATCCGCCGTGATGGCTTTGGTCTTGTTGTCGTATTTGAAGACGGGATCCGCGAGGACGTGGTCCGGGCAGACTTTCTTTTCTTTATATAAGGTATAGATTGCACGTCTGATCTCACGGTTGTCGAGGCCCGGGCGGTTCCAGCGGTTGTCCCAACGGAAGTCATAGACGGCGGGGAAGGTGGCGTCCTTCTTGAGCGCGAAGTCCCAGACGGTCAGAAGGACCGGAACGATTAACATCTCGCTGCCGTTGGTGATTTTCACATGAATGCGGTAGTTGCCCGCTTTGGCGTTGGACGGCGCTTTGAACGAAATCCAAAGCGGCTGCGTCTGGTTGGCGTTGAGAGTGAAACGGATGGTCGGGATGATCGGGTCGGGCCACCATCCTGCCCAGCCGTCGCAGTTGCCGCTGTTCTTCGGGAAGAGCTGGATCCAGTCGTCTTCCTTCGAACCGTAATAGGAAGACTTTGCGTCCAATGGCACATAGCCGACGACGCCGATGGAGGCGGTTACGCCGGATCCATCCAGACCGTCGACGGAGATGTCGCAGTTTTTGAGATCGACACCTGAACGGATGGCAAGCTGGAGCGGCTCTTCTTCATTGCGGGCCAGCCCCACATTGAAGACGGAAAGCAGTTCGGGCGCGCCCTCCCGGATGCGAAGCTGCCCGAGGAAGGAATCTTCACGCGACATGTACGGGGGAAGGTCTTCGCGGAATGTCTTGACAACGGGATTGACCTGCCAGATGGCGATGTCGTCCTGCGTGATGGGACGGGACTCCATCGGCTCCGCGATACCGTCCAATACTTCGGCGATGAGCACGCCGTCATGGCGGACGGTGCCGTGGCCGTTCATCGTCAGATGGATCTGGAGGGATTTCGTCTCCGGTGTCGTCGTGCAGAAGTTGAACATAGGAAGCCACTTATGTTCATTTCCTTTGCTTTGGCTGGTATTGAGGTAATCAATAACCTTGGCTTCCGCGTCATGAAGATGGGCATGGACGCCGACGGCGACATCCGTGTCTTCGTAGGCGACCCATGCGCCGTAGATGTAATGCGTGTTCGGCTTGACGTCAACAGTCTGCCGCCAGCCGCACCAGTCTTTCGGGGCGTCCTTCGGAACGTTGAAATAGGCATGCCTGAAGCCGAAGCTGCTGGGCTCTGCGAGGCCGTACACCAGGCCGGCCTCCTTCACTTTTTCGCCTGCGCACTCCCAGTCAAGGGGGATGCCGTCGGCGTTCTTTTCAAAGGACGGGTTGCGGACGAGATTGAAGTTGGACAGCACGAGTTTCGCATATTGCTGCGTGTCAACGGGATCGGGCGCCTCGACGTAGAGTTGGTCGGAGGGGATGTCGCTGCCGAGCTTGTTCTGGGCCTCTTTCGGAATGTCCTCGCCGGGTTCCTTTTCCGTCGTATAGACATAGTAGATCTGGCTGGTTTTCGGCGGGCAGTCGATCGGGAAGAGGACGGACGAGCCCAAGGGGATGGTTTCGATTTCATGGCCGTCGAATGTCAGGACGGCGTTGCGGCGGCTCTTGTTGCGGCAGATGGCGCTGAAATCAATGCAGGCGAGGCTGTTGCGGATCGCGAGGCTGGTGGTGTTCGTGATGCGGATGGGAATGCGGTAGAGATAGGCGGGCTGCTTTTTGCCGAAGCCGAACAAGGAGGGGCTGTTGGACAGCCAGTCGTCTTCCGCGAAACGGCCTTCCTCCTTTAGTTCCATGTGTTCGACAGCACCGAAGGTCGCCGTCCAGGCGGCTTTCTTGTCCGTCGTGAAGTTGAAATCGTCGTACCAGACTTTGCCCGTGCCGTAGAGCGCGCATCCCGTATGGACGCGTGTGGCGCCTTCGGGAACGGTGAAGTTGATTTTGAGAAGCCGCCATCCGTAAGTGCCTTCGCCGGCCTCCCGCACGTCGTTGATCATCATGCCGTTGCTTTCACTGCCGACATGGACGAACCAGCCTGCCCGTCCTTTCACGTTTTCGGCACGGACTTTGACGGTGAGCGTGCATTTTGCGCCCGGCCTGACGGCGATGTCGTTCGGGCTGCATTTGAACCACGTGGGCTCCGCGTCGTTGTCTGCTTCCACGAAGAGGCAGTTGCGGCCTGCGGCGGGCGACTGTGTCGAAAGGGAGATTTTGTGCTTGGCGTCCGTCTGCCAGGTGTGCCAGCCGATCGGGAAGTCATTGGCGGTTTTTTCGAAGCCGCCGTTGTAGTCGAGGCGTGTCAACGTCTTCAGGCGGTCCGGCGATGTCCATGCCTTGCCGTTGCCGTAATAGACATAGTAGGTGGTTTTGCTGTTCGCGGGGCAGGAAAGGGGGATGTGGAGGAGGCAGCCGGCGGTGACGGCGGCATCCGTGATGATTTCGCCGACGGTGTCTTCGACGGCGAATTTGAGCTGGCGGCCCTTTTCATCGACGATTCGGAGCGTGCCCGCGGCCTGTCCGATGAACGGAGCGTCCTGCGGGATCTTAATCGCGACGGATTCGCCGACGATGTCCTCCGCCCCTTTGTTCTCAAAGAAAATCGGCTTGCGGTAGTCCCATCGTCCCCCTCCGTCCAGATACAACGTCGTGGGCCATGAAGCGAAGAACACGGCTTCGGTCAGGAGAAGACAGAGGAGGGCGATGTGCTTTTTCATGATGGGAAGTTAGGAAAAGGTGGATTTACTTCAGGCCGAGGACGTCCTGCATGTCGTAGATGCCGGGTTGAGCGGTCGCGAGGAACTTGACGGCGCGGATGGCGCCGTTGGCGAAGCAGTTGCGGCTGGAGGCCTTGTGGGCCAGTTCGATGCGTTCGCCTTCGGTCGCGAAGATGACGGTGTGGTCGCCGACGACGTCGCCGCCGCGCAGGGAATGCATGCCGATTTCATGCTTCGTGCGCGGGCCGATGAGGCCGACGCGGCCGTGGCGCGTGTCCGCTTCATAGTCTATGCCGATGGCGTCGGAGAGGATTTCGCCCAGGCGGACGGCCGTTCCGGATGGCGCGTCCTTCTTCTTGTTGTGGTGCATCTCGACGATTTCGATGTCGTAGTCGGTGCCCAGCAGCTTGCCGACCTTTTCGCAGAGGGCGAAGAGCAGGTTGACGCCGACGCTCATGTTTGGGGAGAAGACGATACGCGCGCCGCCGTCTGCGAGTTTCTTGAGAACGGCTTTCTGCTCGTCGACGAGGCCCGTGGTGCCGATGACCATGGCGATGCCTTTTGCGGCGGCCTTTTTCGCGACGGTCATCGTGGAGCCCGGCGCGGAGAAATCGACGGTGCAGTCCGCATCCTTGATGGCTTCGTCCGGATCGGCGGTGATGAGGACTTTGGCGGCGGGCTTGCCGGCCAGCAGCCCCGCGTCCTGTCCGAGGAAGGGGGATTCGGAATATTCGAGCGCTCCAACAAGCTTGAGCTCAGGATCTTCGATGACACGGGTGACCAGCATGCGGCCCATGCGGCCGGCGGCTCCGATGACGGCGACTTTGATCATGGTGATTTCCTTAAAAAATAAAAGACAAAAGGGGACAAAAGGGACGTATTATTCGGCTTTGTTCTGGGCGGCGTCTTCCATCAGCGCCTTCACGGCGGCCTCCAGGACGACGTCGAAGCGTTTGCGTTTCTGGCGGAATTCGTTGTCGATTTTGATGCGTTCGGCTTCCGTGATGTTTTCCTTTTCACGTGCGGCAAGCCATTCGTCGTCGAACTTCTTCAAAGCTTCCGCCTCCTTCGGGGTGAGTTTGATGACGTTGTCCGGCACGATGCCGTGCTTGTGGATGGTCTTGCGGTTTTTCACGGTGTCCGGCTGGACGTAGTAGTGGGCGATGGTGAGCTTGAGGGCGCCGCCGTTGTTGAGGTCGATGACGTTCTGGACGGAGCCTTTGCCGTAGGTCTTCGTGCCGTATAGTTTGGCGCGTTTATGGGTACTGAGGCAGCCGGACATGATTTCCGCCGCGGATGCGGAGCCTTCGTTGACGAGCAGGATGAGCGGCTTGTCCGGGAACTGGTAGCCGCGGAGAGTCTTTTCGACATGCTTGTCCGTGCGTCCTTCAAGGGAGACGACGAACGTGTCGGGCTTCAGGAACATGCTGCAGATCTTGACGGCGGCGGTGACGAGCCCGCCAGGGTTGTTCCGCAGATCGATGATGAGACCGGTCGTCTTGTCGTCCTCGAACATCTCGCGCAGTTTGGCCTTGAGTTCGTCCGGCGTCTTCTCCATGAACTGCGTAATACGGACGAAACCGATGGTGGTGTCCGGAATGATTCGTGCATCCGTGACGCTGATAATCGGAATCTTGGCGCGTGTCAGCTCGATTTCCTTCATGTCGTCGAAGCTATCGCGCATGTAGGTGATTTTGACTTTCGTGCCTGGTTGGCCGCGCATTTTGCGGATGGCGGCCTCCTGCCCGATTTCGCCGATGTTCTCGCCGTCGACCTTGTAGATCCTGTCACCCGGCTGGAGGCCGGCCCGTTCGGCGGGCGTGCCGTCCATCGGGGAGATGACGATGATGCAATCGTCGTCGTAATCGACTTCGATGCCGATGCCTCCGAACTCACCCTCTGTCTCTTCCTGCAACGTGTTGAAATCGCGTGGCTCCAGATATTCGCTGAAGGGGTCGAGCACGTTGGTCATGCCCTTCATGGCGCCTTCGAAAAGCATACGGTAGGTGATGTTGTCCGCGTCGACATAGTTCTTGCGGATCAGCTGGAGAACCTCCATCATGACGTCGATTTGCTTGAAGACTTCGTCCTGGCCAGTTTTTTTGGCCTCCTCCGAATGGAGACGGTAGCCGACGACGAGGTTGGCCGCAAGGGCGGCGATGAAGAGCCAAAGGCCTATCGTATGCTTTTTCATGGGTGTCTGTTAGAATTCGGGATTGATCTTGTCGTCGAGGAACTTGGCGAGCTGGTCGATGGCGATGCGTTCCTGCGTCATGGAGTCGCGGTCGCGGACGGTGACGGCGTTGTCGTTGAGCGTATCGAAATCGAACGTGACGCAGAACGGCGTGCCGATTTCGTCCTGGCGGCGGTAGCGCTTGCCGATGGAGCCCGTGTCGTCGTATTCGGCGCGGAACTTCTTGAGGACGGTATGGTAGAGCTTCTCCGCGGGCTCTTCGAGCTTCTTGGAGAGCGGGAGGATGGCGACCTGCACGGGGGCGACGCGGGCGGGAAGATGCATGACGATGCGGACGTCTTCATCCTTGCCTTCCTTCTGCGTGGCGGCGGTGTCTTCGTCGTAGGCGTTGCAGAGGAGCATGAGGCAGATGCGGTCGAGGCCGGAGGAGGATTCGACGACGGTCGGGAAGTAGGATTCCTTGCGATCCTGGTCAAAATACTTGCAGTCCTGTTCCTGCTTGGAGAATTCGCAGTGGCGGGACATGTCCCACTGGCCGCGGTGGTGGACGCCCTGGATTTCGCCCCAGCCGAACGGGAAGAGGAACTCGATGTCGAGGGCCTGCTTGGCGTAGTGGGCGAGCTTCTCATGCCAGTAGATGTGGAGCTTTTCTTCCGGAATGCCGAGGATCTTCGTGTAGAAGTTCCACGCCTGGTCCTTCCAGTAGTCGAACCACTTCAGCGATTCGTCCTCATGGCAGAAGAATTCCATTTCCATCTGCATGAATTCGCGGGAGCGGAACGTGAAGTTGCGCGGGTTGATTTCGTTGCGGAACGCCTTGCCCGTCTGCGCGATGCCGAAGGGCAGCTTCTGGCGGGTGGCGACGCGGATCGTGTTGAAATCGACGAAAATCGGCTGGCAGGTTTCCGCACGCAGCCACGCGACGTGCTCTTCGTCGAACACGGGGCCGACGAACGTCTTCATCATGAGGTTGAATTCGCGCGGTTCCGTCAGTCTCTTGGAGCCGCAGTTCGGGCAGGTGGTGGGGTCGTCCATCTGGTCGACGCGATAGCGGCGCTTGCAGTCCATGCAGTCCGTCATGAGGTCGGAGAACTGGTCGAGATGGCCGGAGGCTTTCCAGACCATCGGATGGCAGATGATGGTGGAGTCCAGTCCGACGACGTTGTCACGCTGCTCGACCATGTATTTCCACCAGAGCTGTTCGACGGCGCGGCGGAGGGGGGCGCCGTAGGGGCCGTAGTCCCAGAAGCCGTTGATGCCGCCGTATATTTCGGAGCTCTGGAAGATGATGCCGCGCCGTTTGCACAGGGCGACGATTTTGTTCATTTGATCGTTTTCAATTTCGCTCATTGGATGCCTCGATGTGTTGTTTATGTCGTAAAGAATATTGAAAAAAACTAAAAGAATGATAACATAACATAAATTTCGTGAGTTCCTAGTCTTTTGCCCGGTTAAAAGTGCGTAAAGTCGCATGGGAGGGCCCGCTTCCGGGAAAAGACGGCGTGTTTGGCAGTTTTTTAGCATTTGGAGTGACGACAATGAAAATTCTGGTCACCGGCGGCGCCGGATTCATCGGTTCCCACTTGTGCCGTCTCCTGCTGTCGCAGGGGCATTCGATTCTCGTGCTCGACGATCTATCGACCGGCTCCTACGAGAATCTGGACGGTCTGGAGGACGGCCGCCAGCTGCGGCTGATCGTGGATTCCATCAACAACCGCGACATCGTCGACGACTGTGTTCGCGAAGCGGACTGCGTCTATCATCTGGCCAGCGCCGTCGGCGTGAGGCTCATCATCGACCAGCCTGTGCGGACGATCGAAAGCATCGTCGGCGGCACGGAAGTCGTGTTGAAATGCTGCGCGCGCTATCGCCGTCCGTTCCTTCTGACTTCCACGTCAGAGGTTTACGGCAAGGGAAGCAAAGTCCCGTTCTGCGAAGATGACGATTCCGTGATGGGCGCGACATGCCGCCGCCGCTGGAGCTACGCCTGCGCGAAGGCGATGGACGAATTTCTCGCGCTGGCCCACTGGGTGGAGGCGAAACTTCCCGTGACGATCTGCCGCCTGTTCAACACGGTCGGCCCGCGGCAGACGGGGCAGTACGGAATGGTCGTGCCGCGATTCGTCCGCCAGGCGTTGCGCGGCGATCCGATCACGGTTTATGGCGACGGCACGCAGACGCGTTGTTTCGCCCATGTGCAGGATGTCGTGAACGCTCTCGTGAAGCTCATGGAATGCAAGGCCGCGAAGGGGCGCGTCGTCAACATCGGCAACGCGGAGGAAGTGACGATCATGCAGTTGGCGGAACGCGTAAAGTCCTTGACGGGAAGCGATTCGCCTATCAAACTGATCCCCTATAACGAAGCCTATGAAGACGGTTTCGAAGACATGCTGCGCCGCGTCCCGTCGCTTGAACGCGCGAAAGAATTGATCGGATATCAGCCCACCCGTACGTTGGACGATATCCTTCTAGACGTCATCGCCTACGAACAGGCCTCATCCGCCAAACGCGGCTAGAAAATAAACATTGTCGTTGATAAAAAAATCCGCGCCTTCGTTTCATGAAAAAAAACGAAGACGCGGATTTTTAATTGCTTTTATTGTTTAGAATTTGACGGGTTTGCCGGACTTGCCGGAATCGTACAGCGCCATGATCATCTTATGCGTCGTCGCATAGATGAGCTTGCCGCTGATTTCAGGCTCTTCGCCGTCTTCCAACGCCGCGTAGAAATCATCGATCTGCTTGGCGTGGGACGCGCCCCAATAGGATGGGCCGCCGCCGTAGTCGAACGTATCGTTCGGATCCGGTTTGGCGCTGAACGTGCGGCCGTCATAGAGCGTGACAACGGCTTCTTCGGCTGTGATTTTCACGTAACCGTACTCGCAGTCCAGCGTGATTTCGATCTGATCGTCAAAACTGTAGTAGTTCATGCACCAGAAGGAGGCTTTGACGCCGTTCTTGAAAGCGATCAAGCCGTCTGCGCTGTCTTCCACATCAACTAAAGCGCCTGAGGCGTTGTGGATATCGTGATGGGCGCGGTTCGCGATGGAGACATCGACATAGTCCAGATTGGCGCCGTTCTTGCCGTAGCCGATGAACCAGCACATGAGATCGATGGTGTGGATAGCCTGGTCGATGATGGCGCCGCCGCCTTCCATCTCCCATGTGCCTTTCCAATTGCTGGACGTATAATATTCTGGTTTGCGGCACCATGTGACGTTGCATTTTGCGGCCTTGATTTTTCCAAGAAGCCCTGAATCCAAACACTTACGGACAAGCTGCGAGCCTGCGTTGTAGCGGTTCTGGAAGATGACGCCCAACGTCTTGCCCGACTTTTTCTCGGCATCGATCATCGCCTTCGCCTGCTTCATGGAGATGGCCATCGGCTTCTCCGTCAACACGTTGCAGCCAAGTTCCAATGCACGCACGGCCACCGGACTATGCAGATAGTGCGGCAGGCAGATGTGCACGACATCCAATTTCTCCTTCTTGATCATCTCTTCGAAGTCCGTATAGACCTTCTTGCAGCCGAACAATTTGGCGCGGTCTTTCGCCTTTTCGATGTCCAGGTCGCAGCATGCTACGAGATTCACGCATTCCTGAGCTTTGGCAGGCATGCCGTGGAACGGTGAAATTCGACCGCAACCGATAATTCCGACTTTGAATTTTTTCATCTCTTTTCCTTAATTGCTTGTGAATTAAAACTAAAGATCATGTAGCATTTCATGTAATGTACATGATGATACAGCTCATGTCAAAGGAAATATTTTTGTCGATGCAATTTGAAACACATGAACATTGTAGAGCATGTGTTTTCCGCCTGTAGGGCTATTTCAGAATAAGAACTTCATGCGGGGCAAGTGTGAGAAGCAGATTTCCGTTCATGATGGCGAATTCTTTTGCTTCGCCAGTCAGCGGGTTGCGGGCGGTCAGTTTGCCGTTTTTCGCAAAAACCGGTGGTAGGACGATGGAGCGTTTCATGCCGTCCTGTGAATAGGCGAGCAGATATGGCTTGCCGTTGTTGTCTTGGAGAGTGATGAATATATCGTGGTCGTCCACCACGAGACGGCCTTGTTCAGTGACAGTCAGGCGATTGGTCGCCATGTTCATGATGGCTTTGACTTCATTCGTGTATTCAACGGTGTATTCTGTATCCGTTATACTGAATTTGACAGGTTTGAACTGTCCATAATAGCGGCAGAGAACGGGACGGGTGAAAAGGTCATCGATGAATTGGTTCATGTTTTTCAAGTTTCCTGCGTGGAGGTCGTAACCGATGGCGTTGCCCCATGGTTCGGAATAACGACAGCCGCTGGACGGGGCGAAGACATTCCCGATGTGATGGTAGAAATTGCCGTTTCGGCTGGCGGCCCATGACGCATCTCCGCCGTAAATGATTTCGGGCGGATACATGAGGCGATCCATTTCATTGAGATTGTTGTGGTAAACGAGCGGGAAGTATCCGATGTGGTCATAGGAAGCGATGAATTCCGTCGTCACATCGATGCCCTGTTCGTGCCAGAAATCGACAATGGCGAACATAGACTCTTTGTCTTGTTCGAGCGTGATTTTGTCGAATGGCGATTCGACAGCGAAGAAGGCGTCGATATGGATGGTCTTGGCATCCTTCAGTTCAGGCAGATATTCCAGAAGCTTGAGGATTCTTTTTTGTGCGAGGCCGGCCTTGAGCTCCTTCGTGTGAGAGATGAGATAGCATTGTTCGCCGCCCCAGACGCCGCCTTTGCGGAGACTGCCATCAGCGTTTTTGATGATGGCGTCCTTTTCAAGATATTCCGCCCAGTCCGGACTATTTTCATAGGCGTCGTTCATGTTGATGTGGAGACTGACATCCGTGTTGTATTTTTTTCGCGCTTCGCGCATCATTGCGCGGAGCGATTCACGTGGATCGTCAGAGAAGGAGGAACGGCATTGTGGTCCGACTTTACCCCATGATGGATATTTGGAGTCATGACCATCATATTGCCATCCAACAAGATAGATAATTTGATGGATGCCGCCTGTCAAATCATGGATGGTCTTGATGAACTCCATGGCCTGGTCAAGGCTGGTGGCGGGGGCGGCGCCTTTGGTTTTCAGATAGATTTTGTTCGTGATGGATTTACGGTAGTTGTTGAAATAGTGGGAGTAATGCATGGATTTCATCCATGGGGCAATGGCTTGGGGGATTTCATCACGCGGCGTCAATTCAATGGATTCACCCCAGGAGAGGACTTCGCCGCAGCCCTGATTGACGTATGGGCTATAAATTCCGCTGTAATTGCCTGAGAAGCTTTGACATGCGACGCCTGGCTCGCCGCGTTTGCGATGCGTGAACTCCCATTCGTGGGCGGACATGATGAACGTGTTCCACCGTTTGTACGCTTCCGGCAGGATGCCCGCTCCGGGCGAGACGGACGCATAGTGCGCATAGGCCCCGTGGGCTTGGAAATAGTCGCACATGCGGACGACTTCCGGCGGCTCGTAGATGTCGCCGCGCACAAGCAGATTCGTGCCTGGAACAAGTTGGACGACGAATGCCGTGTTCTGGACGCGGTATGTTCCCATGTTCTGCGTGCTGTCGAATACCCAATAGCCTGGTTCGCTGTGATTCTCTGCACGGATGACGTTGGGATAAATCTCACATTTGTAGTATCTTATGGCGTTTCCTGTCATGAAGACAAGTTTCTTTTTCGCGACAAGTTTCTGTAGCAGATCATAGCCCGTGTGGTCGGAATGCTCATGGGTGTGGTAGCTGCGGTCGATGAGATCGGTCAACGCCTCCAGATTTTCATCGGAGAGATTGAGTTTGAAACGGCGGCGGTTTTTGCTGGTGTATTCCCATTCGACGCCGCAATTGACATCGAAGGCGAGCACTTTCCCTGCGGCCTTCACAAGAATGCCAGAACTGTAGAGCTTCCAAAGCTTCGGGACAGGCGAATCCCATGCCTTGATTTCCTCTATCACCTTCTTAACACGTTTGTTATAGTAATTGCCGACGATATCGCTGTCCTCTGAATCAGCGACCATCAGTAGTGTATCCAGTCCGGAAAGTGCCAACGTACGCGACATAATGTCTTCACAACGTGGTGGAAATTTGGCTAATTGCTTTTCCACGTCTTTATATGTGGTGGCTTTGGCAAGATGTGGTGGCATGTCTTCTTTTTTAATTTCTTGGAAAAGAACGGATTCCAGATAGAAATCGCAGATGCCGCTGTCCCGCATGGGATTGAATGTGACGCCCATGCCACCGTTCAGCGGGAAGTCCATGACGCCATTGGCGATCGGACCGTGTTTCGCGACGGATTGGTAGTTTGGCTCGACGTTGTTGATGTAGAAAACGAGACTCCAGTGGCCAGCTTTGTTCAGACGGACAGGCTGGTAGTAGTAGAACGTCTCATTATCTCTGTCCATGGGCCGCATGCCGAACTGGAAGATTTTCTGGGGACCTGTAGTAGAGAAATTAATGGTACATTTACCGTATTTGAAAGGCGTTATGGATTTTGCCTCCAAATTATAGACATGCATCCAACCGCGGTTGGATGTATCGCAGATGACATGCAGGGCCTGTTTGCCTGTCTGTGGGTTGACAGCGTATTCCGCATAGCATGCCTTCGAATCGTAGTTCTCTGCATAGATGTTGAAAGACGGCTTGTTGTTGACGAAGTCGTATTCCCATGCGTTGACGGAAGCGGCCAGACCAATCAGAAAGAGTGTCGAAAGTGTTTTCATAGTATGATAAATGATAGGGATGGGCGGCAGCACGCCGCTTCAAACGGCGTGCACGGAATTGTCATAATATAGAATCATGATTTCTTTTTTCTACGTTTTGATTTTCTATTACGGCATGGATGCAAGCCATAATGCCGTTGTAAAAAGAACCAGATGTTCTGTGGGGTAGTTATGCAACCAAAGCGAGCCAGATTCATTGCTATGTCGCGAACACCCGTTCCTTGATGCCGCCAAGCCAGTATGTGGGCTGCGTAAGGTTCTAATTTGCTGTGTCTTGGACCAGTTTTAAATGTTTTTCCGACAAGGCCGCGGGAACTGTATTCTTCGTAGATCTGTTCTCCGCTTTTATGCCAGAGCTTGGTACTTTCCATTTCCAGCATGTAGTAGGCTTGGGAGCGGTAGAATGCCAACAGGGCATCTTTCAATTCCATACCACGCTCTTCCTGCATGCGGCTGATGATCTGCCCGGCTTTGAAAGGGATGAATAAATGGACATTTTTTTGCGTTACTTCTTCGGACATGATACATTCTCCTTTCCTTTAAAATCAAGAAACAATAATGATTTTGCCGTATGGAACAGAATCTGGCCTGGAAGCTTACGGGATTTCAATATGTGGATGAGTTGTGTGCGGGTCATGAAACCGCTTTCAAAGGCGTTCAGGCAGGCATATCCATAGTCGTCTAGGGCAGGGCCCAAGACGATATCGTAAGAATGGCTTTTCTGTGGTTTTCGCCTGTTTTTCAAAACAAAATTCAGCCATGCTTCATTAATGCCTTTGAATTTCCTGATCTTGAGCTCTGAATAGTTCATTAGGGCGATGGGTGTTTCAAAAATAGAGATGATGCCATACGGAAGATGTTCCCGTCTGGCAATGATGCTGGCTTGGGTATGTGCAAATGTCTTGTTTTCAGACATATAAACACCCATGCCAAAATCGCCGTTTTGAGCAATGGTGTTAAGTTTTGGGACGACGACTTCGATGGTGTTGCTGTGAAAGATAAACATCAGGCCCCCTTTGTGTTTAGAAAATTCTTGATTTTGTCCAGAAGTTGCTGGCGATCAAGTTGATGCAGGGTGCCATAGTTTTCCAGCAGATAATCGTATACTCCGAATTCTTCGAAGAAATTCGCGATTTTCATGCCGGAGATGCCGCCCATCATCGCCTTGTAGCTCTCGATGCAGAACGACAGGAATTCAGCTTGATTCTCTTCCATGTCAAAGTTCCTCCAGTTGTTTGTGTTTGAGACAAAGATTCTGGATGTTCGATGGGGGGCATGAATTACAATAGTGCATTCACTTGATTTGTCAAATGAATTTGTTAAATAATATCAATTATTGTTAAATATAAAGAATGATATTTGACAGTCAAAAAACCTGTATTGCCAACGGTGGGACGCCAATGGTATCTCCTACGGCTTTAAAAAAGGAAAAAACACGGTATGTTAAGAAAAAAAGCAACTTGGAGATCATGCCATGAAGATACCGGATCGAATAGCGTCAGAAGAAGAATTGGAACAATTGCTGTCGGAGCCGCATCCCGCGTTGATTGAGATGATGAAACGGCTTGACGGTGACATCATGATATTAGGCGTTGCAGGGAAGATGGGCGTCACGATGGCCATGCAGGCGAAGCGCGCTGTGGAATCGGCGGGCATTGACAAAAAGATCATTGGCGTGGCGCGTTTTTCGAAGGCGGGTGAGCGGGAAAAATTGGAAGCCCATGGCGTCGAGACAATTACATGTGATCTACTGGATCGTGAAGCTGTCCAAAAACTGCCGAAAATAAAGAACGTCATCTTCATGGCGGGGCGGAAATTTGGCACGGATGGCAACGAACCGCAGACATGGGCAATGAACGCGTTGGCTCCTGCCAATGTGGCGGAACATTTTGCGGATAGTCGGATTGTGGTGTTTTCGTCCGGCAACATCTATCCGCTGCGTCATGCATCGGAAGGTGGTTGTACGGAAGAAGTTACGCCGATGCCTATCGGCGAATATGCGCAGTCCTGTTTGGCCCGCGAGCGGATTTTCGAATACTATTCGCAGAAATACGGAACGAAGCTGCTGTTGTTCCGTCTAAATTACGCCGTGGATTTGCGTTATGGCGTGTTGCACGATATCGGGCGAGCGATTTGGGAGGATCGGCCTGTCGATAATTCCGTCGGATATTTCAACGTCATCTGGCAGGGGGACGCCAATGCAGCGGCGTTGCGATGTCTGGAATTGGCAGATAATCCGCGTGTGATTTTGAATGTGACAGGCCCCGAACAGGCAGGCGTTGAGGAGACGGCGTTGGCTATGGGCCGGCTCATGGGGCGTCCCATTGAATTTGTGAAAAATGCGGCTGGCGATTTGAGCCTTCTGAACAATTCAGGCAAGATGCAGAAGCTTCTCGGCATGCCGCGCATCGGGCTGGAGGACATGATCTGCCTGCAGGCCCAATGGATCATGGATGGTGGCGCATCCATCGGAAAACCAACCCATTACGAAGTCAATAACGGAAAATTCTGATGAAACGAATTGGCGATATCCATCCAAATGTGTTGTCGGCTGTCCGCAAAGGAACGGTCATTCCCGCAATGGTTTTGGCTTTGGACGAACAGCGGCGCTTTGCGCCGCGTTATCAACGCGCCTTGGCGCGATATTTCATCGACGCAGGCGTTGGCGGAATAGCCGTAGGCGTTCATTCCACGCAGTTTGCGATACGCGATCCGAAAATCAATCTGTTTCAGCGAGTCATTTGCGAGACAGGCCAGTTCATCGATGAATGGTGTGAACGACGTGGAAGGCGCGTTTTGAAGGTCGGCGGTGTCTGCGGGCGGACGGAGCAGGCCGTAGCGGAGGCAGAATACGAGGCCTCCTGCGGCTTCGACGCGGCATTGCTGTCGATGGGTGCTTTCAAAGACAATACGATTGAAACGATGCTAAGTCATTGCCGCCGAGTGGCGGAGATCATGCCGATCATTGGTTTCTATCTGCAGCCAAGCGTCGGAGGCAGAGCGTTGCCGTTTGATTTTTGGAGGCAGTTTGTGGAGATTCCTAACGTTCTCGCCATCAAAATCGCGCCGTTCAACCGCTATTTCACGCTGGATGTCGTGCGGGCCGTGGCAGAATCTGGCCGAGACGATATTACCTTATATACAGGTAACGACGACAATCTGTTGGTGGATCTGCTGACGGAATATCGTGTTTCCGGCAAAAGCCTGCGAATTAAAGGCGGTCTTCTTGGCCATTGGTCTGTTTGGACGCGCAAGGCGGTCGAACTATTGGAC
>JAEEGH010013567.1_pt1 | contig 18049 bp, 14 predicted proteins | sample 9134181 | NCBI WGS metagenome assembly JAEEGH01 (sample SAMN16246544, study PRJNA631951) | gut metagenome | biome: gut microbiome; feature: rumen; material: DP-attached | host: Bos | place: Iran: Karaj | collected 2018-10 | reverse complement strand
CAAGTAGGTAGGCATCGTCGATACCCGCCTGTTTGAAGGCTTCCAAGGTGGCCATATAGGCATATTCGCCTTCTTCGGCGAGATACATGCGGAGCTTGCGGTCGAGCACGCCTTTCAGTTGGGGCTTCTCCACGATGCCCGTCAAAGGGGAACGATAGCCGTATTCGGTGCGTATCGGGTCGATGCCGATGCCCGAACGGCCTTCGCGCAAGGCGGCTTCAACCTCTTCTTTGTTCTTTCCCAAGCAGGACCAGATGCCCATGCCTGTGATGACGACTCTTCTATTATGATTCATAGTTTGATGCTTTCGAGTCGGCCCTTCGACGGGCTCAGGGACCTAGGTCGTTGAGCCTGTCGAAACGCCGGTTTTTTATGTATAAAGCCCTCCGTTAATAGAAATGACCTGTCCTGTGATGTATGCCGATTCGTCGGAAGCCAAAAAACTGGTCAAGGCGGCCACTTCCTCGGGCTTGCCGAAACGACCCAACGGGATGAGCTTTTTCAGTTCAGCCTCGTCGAGTTCCTTGGTCATATCGGTGGCGATGAATCCTGGCGCGATGGCGTTGACCGTCACCTTGCGGGCTGCCACTTCCTGTGCGAGAGCCTTGGTGGCTCCGATGAGAGCAGCTTTAGCGGCGGAATAGTTGGTCTGCCCCGGCAGGCCTTTCAATCCCGACAGCGAAGCCATGTTGATGATGCGTCCGTTGCGGTGGGTCATCATGTCCTTCAGCAGACGGCGTGTGATATAGAAAAAGCCGTTCAAGGTGGTATCCAAGACCTTGCTCCACTGCTCTTCCTGCATGAAGATCATGAGGTTGTCCTGACGGATGCCCGCGTTATTGACCAACACGGAGATATAGTCATCGGGGTGGCTGGCCGACCATGACTCCAAAGCCGTCTCGATGGCTTGTGGGTCGGCGACATTGAAGGGAAGCAGTTCGCCAGTGCCGCCTGCTTCTTGCACTTGCCTTAAAGTGTCTTCAGCGGCTTCTTTATTTGATTGGTAATTGATGATAACGGCAAAACCGTCGTTGGCTAGGCGCAAGGCGATGGCTTTTCCCAAGCCTCGTGAGGCACCGGTGATAAGGGCGTATTTCGTCATTTCAATTTCAAGGGGTTGGTTTTCAAATAGTTCTCAACAGCGGCGATTTCCTTGTAGAACGGCGTATCTTCGATAAAGAGCGGAATGATTTCACGCACTTTGTCATACAACTTGCGCGATGTGGGCGCCAGCTTGTCGGCAATCTTCAGGCAGTCGGTGGCTTGTGCCAAGGCGATGTATTGGATGGCCATCACCTGGAAACAGTTCTCCACCACTTGCTTGCAGAGCAAGGCACTGTTGGTGCCCATGCTGACGATGTCCTGATTGTCGTTGTTGTTGGGGATGCTGTGCACATAATTGGGCATGGCCAGGGTCTGGCATTCGGCAGTCGTCGAGGTGGCCGTGAACTGGCAGGCCTGCATGCCATAGTTCAGTCCCAGTGTGCCGAGGTTGAGGAAAGGCGGCAGGATGCCGTTGATACGGTCGTGGAAGAGGTAGTTGAGTTGACGCTCGGCCGTCATGCAGAGGCGCACCAAGGCAATTTTGACCTTGTCTTCTTCCAACGAGATGTAGTCACCGTGGAAGTTGCCGCCGTGATAGACATACTCCGTCTCGGGGTCGACAATGGGGTTGTCGCAGGCCGAGTTGAGTTCGTCTTCAAGGATTTGGCGCGTAAAGTTCAAAGTGTCGTAGATGGGACCCAATATCTGTGGCGTGCAACGGAGCGAATAGTATGCCTGCACCTTGTGCTCAAAGACCTTCACGTCGGAGTGGCCATAGTCGTAAAGCTCGTGGGCGCGTTTTTTGAGGCATTGCGAGCCTTCGGAGAGTTCGCGCAGGCGGCGAGCTACAATCTGTTGGCCTTCGTGACGGCGGCAGTTGTTCTCGCCTTCCGACATGTAATCGTCGAACGAAGAAGCGATTTCGTTCATCCAGACAGCGGCCAAAGTAGCCCAGTCGAGTAGCGTCTCGGCATGGAACTGGTTAACCACGCTGATGCCCGTCATCACAGAAGTGCCGTTGGTGATGGAAAGGCCTTCGCGGATATGCATCTTGAGCGGTTCAAGGCCGTTTTCTTTCATCACCTCTGCAGTCGGTCTCCATTGACCTTTATAGTGGACTTCGCCTTCGCCGATAAGGCATAACGCGATATGAGCCAACTGCACCAAGTCGCCGCTGGCACCCACGCTGCCGTGCATGGGAATGAAAGGATATATCTCACGATTGATGAACTCAACAAGCAATTTCACCACATCGGTATGCACGCCCGAACGGCATTGCAACACCGTGCCAAGGCGGGCTATCATGGCCGACTTCACATAGATATCATCCAAGGGCTCTCCTGCTCCAGTGGAGTGGCTACGGATGATATTATATTGTAAATCTGTTAGATACTTATCGTCAACACGCCATTGGGCCATTGGGCCAAAGCCTGTATTGATGCCATAAATGACTTTTTCGGCGGCAAACTTTTCCAAAAAACGGTAACATGCTTCCACGCGGTCAATCCACGCTCCAGAAACCTGAATCTTCTCATCGGAATGCAAGACTTTTTCTACTTCTTCAAGCGTGATTCTGTCATTGAATGTGATCATTATCTCCCTTTTTTAAATGAGGTGCAAAAGTATGAAAAAAAACAATATAAATTCATTATCTTTTCAAATAACCCAGCATTTGGTTTGTCTTATTGTTTTATTTCCTATCTTTGACCCGCGAAAAAACTAATTTTTTATGACCGAAACAAACAACAGATGGTTGGTGGTCGTCAATCCAAAGGCCTCGGTCGGAAAATCCGGAAGAGACTGGCCTATGATTAAGCAATTGCTTATCAATGAGGGATTTGTATTTGATGACATACTGACCGAATATCCTCGTCATGCCATTGAAATTGTCCGTAACGCCATTGTTGAAAAAGGCTATCGAAAGATTATCTCCGTAGGAGGCGACGGCACCAATAACGAAATAATTAATGGCATATTTACACAAGATGTTGTTCCCACTACTGACATTACCATGGCTGCCCTTCCTATCGGAACAGGCAACGATTGGCGTCGTACTTTTGACATTCCTTTGGAATACGATGAAGTCATCAAAATTATCAAGGCGGGGCATACTTTTGCCCACGATATAGGCAAACTGACCTATTATAATGACGGCGACCCAAAGACCCGTTTTTTCCTAAATGCAGCTGGTACCGGCTTGGATGAAATGGTTTGCCATTCAACCAACCTCATGAAACAACAAGGCAAAGGCGGCACTATCCGTTACTTGATTAGCGTGGTGAAATGTCTGCTGAAATATAAAGTCACCCATGTGCAAATCGAAGTGGATGAACAACAAGTGTTTGACGACAATATTTTGAGTCTTTCTGTTGGCAATTGCCGTTTCAATGGTGGCGGTATGATGATGATGCCCAAGGCTGTCCCAGATGATGGTTTGTTCGACATTACCGTCATTCGAAAAGTGTCCATCTTCAAATTCGCCGCCAATGTGAAAAACATCTACGATGGCACTTTCATCGAAAAACTCAAGGAGGTCCAAACCTTCCGTGGCCAGAGAATCCGTATCGTATCCATCCCACCTCATTCCTTGAAGGTTGAGACTGAAGGCGAGACCCTCAACAATTCACCTTTCGACTTCGAAATCCTGCCCAAGGCCATCAATATGGTCATTCCTAAGGAGCCAAAACTAAAACAGAAAAAGAAAAGTCGCTTCAAGAAAAAATCAAAGAAATAATCATCTATTCATAAAAAATCAAAAACTATGGTAAACATCGATCAAATCAATTTCGAAAACAAACGCGTGGTTATCCGCGTCGATTTCAATGTCCCGTTGGACGACAATTTCAACATCACCGACGACACCCGTATGCGTGCCGCTCTTCCGACCATCAACAAGGTCTTGAACGACAAAGGTATGGTTGTGCTGATGTCGCACCTCGGTCGCCCGAAGAAAAACCCCGACCCGAAGTTCTCCATCAAGCCGATTATCAAGCACTTGGAAGAACTGTTGGGCCGTCCCGTGCAATTTACCAACGACTGCATGAAAGCCGCTGATCAAGTGGCTGCTTTGAAACCCGGTGAGGTGCTCGTACTTGAAAACCTCCGTTTTTATGCCGAAGAGGAAGGCAAGCCGCGCGGCATTGAGAAAGGTGAAGAAGGCTACGACGAAGCCAAGAAGGCTGTCAAAGCCTCGCAAAAAGAATTCACCAAGACACTTGCGGGCTATGGCGAATACTACATCAACGATGCCTTTGGCACTGCCCACCGTGCTCATGCTTCAACTGCTCTTATTGCCGATTATTTCGATGCTGACCACAAGATGTACGGCTACCTGATGGGCAAGGAAGTGGCCGCCGTCAACAAGGTGATGAACGAAATCCAGCATCCCTTCACCGCTATCATGGGTGGCTCGAAGGTCTCCACAAAGATTGAAATCATTGAGAACCTGCTCACTAAGGTTGACAACCTCATTCTTTGCGGTGGCATGACCTACACCTTTAAGAAAGCCCTCGGTGGCAAGATTGGCAACTCCATCTGCGAAGACGACAAGCTTGACCTCGCTCTCGACATCCTTGCCAAGGCCAAGGAAAAGGGTGTCAATCTCGTTTTGGCCATCGACTGCGTTGTTGGTGACAAGTTCGGCAACGATGCCAACACACAAGTGGTTGACCCGATGAACATTCCCGAAGGTTGGGAAGGTATGGACATCGGTCCGAAGACCCGCGAACTTTTTGCCAATGTCATCAAAGGCTCGAAGACCATCCTTTGGAACGGTCCATGCGGTGTATTCGAGTTTGACACTTTCGCACAAGGCTCAAAAGCTATCGCTGAGGCTATTGCGGCATCCACCAAGGACGGTGCTTTTTCTCTCATCGGTGGCGGCGATTCCGTGGCCTGCATCAACAAGTTCGGCTTGGCTGACCAAGTGAGCTATGTCTCCACTGGTGGCGGTGCCTTGCTCGAAGCCATCGAAGGCAAGGAACTACCTGGCATTGCGGCGATTAAGAAGTGATTGTTTTTCTATGACTCGCTTCGCGTCACTGCGAAATACGAAGCAGTCCAGAGTAATAGCTTATATTCTGGATTGCTTCGTTGTTCTTCCTTGTAATGACGCAAAGTGGTAATTGTACTCATTATGAAAAGGCTATTACTCATCTCTTTGTTTCTCCTGGCTTCGTTGACTATACTGAAAGCCCAATGGGTGAGTCCAGGTTATGGGACAACCTATACTTTGCCTGATTTAGTAAACATTTCAAACGGAGCGGTTACTAATAATGGAACCGTTTTCTCTATTAACACCGACATCACCATTGCCTATAATGATGTATTGAAAATCGACAACCAAGTGACGAGAATTGACGCTTTCGGTGTTCTTATAACCATCAAAGGATCAATAGTTTGCAACAATTTTGAAAGAGTTGGCATTTATGGATCCATGACACAACAATTTAGTATGAGATTCGAAAACGCCACAGATTGTGAACTAAAAACGTTGTATTTCAGTGATGGTAGTGGCATCAAAGTGATTGAATCGGATGTTGCTTTTATCGATTGCAAGTTTGTTTATTTCACCTGTGACTATAGTAATGCAGTTATTGATTTCATGAACTGCAATCCACTAATTGAAAACTGCTATTTTCTCAGAAATGAAGGTGCGGCCATCAGTTCGCCTGCCAATGGACAAGGTTCACCAAAAATCCTAAACAACCTCCTTGAGGAGAATGTAACAAGCGACATCAACAGCCCACAAATCAATCTTGGACCAGGTGCTGAAGATACCATTTATATCGTTGGAAATGTAATAGATGACGACTGGGCAACTCATCGCGTGGGTGGTATTTCTGTTGCTGATCTCATGGGCACTGGTTCAACTAAAATATGGATGAAAGACAATGTGGTGAAGAATGGTCGCTACGGCTATAACCAGCAAGGCCTAACTATTTCTTCTGTCATCGAGAGAAATCAATTTGTCGACAACCGTTTTGAGGATAACCCCATGAATGGCGGCAGTGGAATCAGCATTTACGGTATGGATGAAAACAACAAAGCTGTTTTGCGTGGCAATATCATCACGGGCAATCTTTGGGGCATCACCGTTATCAATGCTGCTGACTTCAACCTCGGCACTGAAGACGACTGGGGCCATAACCAAATCCACGACAACGGAAATGGCGGCGTGATTTATGACCTATACAACAACTCTACTTGCGACATCATGGCTGTCGGTAACAACTGGGGCTCTTCCAATAGTCACATAATCGAAGAACATATTGTACACCAAAACGACGACCCGAGCTTGGGTTTAGCCACTTTTGTTCCTTTTATCGATGTTGATGATGTGAACGAAACTTCGGCCAGAGGTTTCGAAGTGTGGCCCAATCCCGCCCAAGGTCGTTTCATGGTGGAAGGCAAAGGAAAGATGGCCATCACGAATGCCCTCGGTCAAATCCTTATCAACCATGAAATCGACGGCAAAAAAAGCATAGCATTGCCGCAAGGCCTTTATTTTTTGAGATTAGGCGATGTCACGCGAAAGGTGATTGTGGAATGACCATTGTGATTGTAGGGCTGTCACACTGTGGCAGCCGCAACAAAATACAATATTGCGGCTGCCGTAATATGACAACCTTACAATACCAAAAATGATTTTTTATTGAACAAATTCCCTATTTTTGTACCAAAAATATAACACCATGTCAAAAACTATCGTCAACATCATAGACAAAAGCAATCCTATGCCAGCCTATCTCTTCACCAAGGAATACTATGAAGAAGGCGACACATTGTTGTTCATCTCCACCGAGGAAGAGTCCGATTGCATACAACTTTTGGCCCAGCAATTGGAAGTCGACGAAACATTGGTAAAAAGCATCATCGTAAAAAGACACGAGGACAAGATGCTTTATGAATACATTTGCCGCACTATCAAGAGCGAGTTGAATCCAGATACACAATATTACCTTAACCTTGCAGGCGGCAATCGTTATATGACTTTGTCGGTGCAGCATGTCTTCGAGGAGTTCAACACCTTGTTTTTTTATACGCAAACCCGTGAGAACCTGATTGTCAAGACTATTTTCGACCACAGCATCTATGACGATGATGACGAGGTGTTTCCTATCAAGCACCGCATGACACTAAAAGAATATTTTGGTCTCTACGGATTGCAAAGCGATGTGGATCAACCACGCAAACAAGTGAAAGAAATTGCTTTCTCACAGCATCTGTTTACCATGTTTTCACAAAACATGTTTGGCCGTGGCGATTATCAGGTGATGGAAACACTGCGCGAAAAATATCGTAACTGGAAGTTCCTCATCATCTCAGAAGTGGAAAATCCGCACAAGGAGTATATGACCGCCATTCCAAATTTGAGCAAGTTCTTGAATTACATAGGTTTTGTTCCCGAAAGACAAGGTTCTTTGCAAAGCTATGAAATAGAATACCTCACAGGTGGTTGGTTTGAGGAGTATGTCTATGCTTTGATTAAAAATGTCCTGCAACCCGATGACATTGCCATGGGTGTACACATCTCTAACGGCATCATCAAGCACAACAATGAGTTGGATGTGTGCTTCATCAAGGCCAACAAACTGTTTGTCATCGAATGTAAGACGGGTGTGACCAGCGAAAGCCTTTTCAATGAGATTGTCTACAAAGTCTGTGCACTGAAGGAAGTGCTTTTAGGTACCAGCAATTCCTATATCTTTTCCTTGAAGAAAGACCACAAAGGCAACTGGAAGAAGACCGCCAAATACATGGGTATCACCTTCTGCGACTGGCTCAACCTGACCAAGCCCGAGCTGCTGAAGAACATCCTCAAGTCAATGGACAAGATTGCAAAGGAAAACTGAGTTTTCAGCAGTAATCTCAAGTTTTGCTTTCTGTCCAAATAAAACCGCCCGATTGTCATCAAAATGCCCGGCAGGGAAACCGAAACACACTGGATAATCGTATTCCGCCACAGCCTCAGCAATCACTTCTTCCACCGACATTCCGAACGGATCGGGATTATCGTGAATTTGAGTCAAACCACCAATGATAAGCCCTTTCAGGCGGGCGAGTTTTCCAGCCCGTTTCAAGGCATGCATCATCCTGTCAATGTGGTAGATATATTCATCTACTTCTTCTATGAACAGGATTTTTTCCTCCAATTCGGGAAAAGTATCGGATCCTATCATGCCATACAGAACCGACAGATTTCCACCAACAATCTCCCCTTCCATTTGCCCTACCCGATTCATCTTATGCGAAGGAAAAACATAATGCAAAGGTTTGCCTGAAAGGGCATCCAGTAAGGACTGTTTGGCCTCTGATGTCTTGTTGGCAAAATAAAAAGGCATGGCAGCATGAAGACTGGGAACTTCCAAACGATTCAACTTACCATGAATCACCGTCGTATCGCTGAAACCTATAACCCATTTTGGATGCTGCAAAAACCTGGTGAAATCCAACTTGTCGATGATGCGGATGCTGCCATAACCGCCACGAGCCAACCAAATGGTTTCTATTTGCTCATTGTCAAGGTATTCCTGAAACACAGCTGCACGGAAATCATCATCACCGGCAAAGATATGATGCTCGGTAAAAAGCCTGTCATCGTAAACGGGTTCAAAACCTTGCTCTTCCAACCAATTGATGGCATAGTGCATTTCTTCGGGAGTCACCTTACGAGCTGGTGCGACAATACCTACCTTTGACCCTTGATGTAAAAACGGTATCTGCTTCATTCTCTCACGATTTCATTGTCATCCAAGGCCTCGCCATCATATTTCACTTCCTTGCCTTGGTCGTAAGTGATCGTAAAATACAATTCTCCTGTGTCCAAATACTTTTTCCAATCACCGTGCTTCACACCAGCTTTATAGCTTTGAATTTCGCGCAGCTTACCATTTTCATAATAGAACAAATGTTCACCATCAGGATAACCTGCATTAAAAGTGCCGCGAAAAGCCATTTTGTCATTGTCGTAATACGAAACCCATTCTCCCACTTGTTTGTCGTTGCGATACTCGCCCTGGGTGCGCATATCTCCGATTTCTTCAGTCCATTTACCGTTTTTCAAGCCATCGAAATAAGTGCCCGAAACGATGAGGTTTCCCTTTGAGTCATATTCTTTGTACGGTCCATTGGGCTGCCCTTTGTAGAACTGTTCTTCAATCTGCTTCTGCCCGTTGTCATGATACCATATCCAAACCCCGTCAGGTTCACCTTCCTTGTAGTTTCCAACCTCTTGAAGTTGACCATTGTGGTAATAGAATTTCCATTCGCCTGAGCGTAAACCCGCAACAAAAATGCCTTCTGCACGCAAAGTGCTGTCGGGATAAAACTCTTTGTACTCGCCGCGACGCTTGCCATCGGTATCCACAATGCCTTCACCAACCAAGGCGCCTTTTTTGTAGGTTTGGGAACTGATCACATTACCTTCCTCATCAAATTCGCGCCAAACACCTTCACGCTTCCCGTCGCGGAAAGAGGCTTCGCGTTTTACCTTACCATTAGGATAGTATTCATGTTGCACAACAAGTGGTTTTTGATCGCTTTCCAATAACTGCTCTACATCGTTTACAAACTTGGTGATTTTCTTCAAGTTACCTTTCTCATCGTACTCTTTGTAGAATCCATCGCGCAAGCCATGCTTGTAATAACATTCCGTATGTAATGTCCAGTCTTCGTAAAAGGTTTTCCAATAACCATGTTTTTTGCCATCGCGGTCATAACGGTTCAAGGCTTCCCGAGTCATAATGAAACCTTTTCGATAAGTGATGATTTCGCGCAAGAGTCCAGTGGTATCGAAAACAGGTGAAATACCCTCTTCAAAACCATTCTTGAAAGAAATGGTTTGAATAAGACGATGCTTTCGATCATAGCGGTGCCCCTCCCCTTGCTTCACATCATTCACGAAAGGCTCCTCCAAAATGTCTTCTTTACAAAAGGTAAAGCGCAAACCGTTTTTCAAATCCTTTTTGTAATTGATAATCAAAGTCGTGTCGCCCGACTCCGCAAAGAACACCCAAGTGCTATCCAAAAGGAAATCTGTCCGCTTTCCGATGGACTTCAGTTGGCCACTTTCGTAATAGGTCTTCCAAAGTCCGTCAGGCTTTCCATCGTGAAGATAACCTTCACTCGAAATCTGCCCATTGGGATAGGTATATGTCTGATATTCAGTTTGTGAGAAGGATTTCAAACTGAACAAAAAACAAAGTCCCAAGAATAGCGATATGGTCTTTCTACTGGTCATTTACTTCCAAAAAACGGGTCAAAATTAGGCATTTTGGTTGGAATAACGGCATCTTCATCACAATTCGCTGAAAAAATCGACTGCGGTTTATCAACACTTCAAATCTCATTATTAAAATCATATTTTTATTTTTTTGAATTAATTTCAAATTTGATAGGGTTGTTAATATGCCTGTGAATTGGTTGATAACTTTTCATTAAAATTCTTGCATTAATGGTTTTCAGTTTGAGATTCGTATCGAAGAAAAAAGCAAAGGATTATTTTTCAGTCTTATCAATACCTTTTCGGCTATTCGTTGAAATGCAAAAAAGCGGATAAAATGAACCTCGATTTTTTGAAAATTTGTTCATTTTTGGGTGTTTTGAGGTTGAAAAATGATGCAATGAACAACTCCTTGTTTTTATGCACCTGAATGAAAAAGTTATCAACAAGAAATCTGTTGATAACTTAATAGTCAATTGAAAATCATATTGTTATGTTAAATCCGTTGAATTTTTCAAAGCGGTTAAGTCGTTCAGAAATAGCCTTATAAAAAGGTTGCGAACAATGAAAATATGTAATTTTGCCCATCGAAATATCAACAGCAGAAAAATGGAACAAATCATACCCATAGCGAGCGACCATGGCGGCTTTGAAATGAAGCAATTTTTGGTTGAAAAATTGGAAGAAGCCGGTTACAAGGTCAAAGATTACGGTACCCACAGCAATGAAAGTGTCGATTATCCTGATATGATCCATCCTTTGGCTTCGGCCATCGAAAAGGGTGAATATCCGCTTGGCATCATTCTTTGCGGTAGCGGAAATGGCGCCCAGATGACGGCCAATCACCATCACCATGTGAGAGCGGCTTTGTGTTGGAATGTTGAACTGGCCAAATTGGCTCGTCAGCACAATGATGCCAATATCCTTGCCTTGCCAGGTCGCTTCATTCCTAATGAGTTAGCTTGGGAGATGGTACAGGCTTTTCTGCATACCGACTTCGAAGGAGGTCGTCACACAAGAAGAGTTGAAAAGATAGAACCCGCTGAAAACCATGATGATGAGTGATTCAAAGACCATATTTAAGGAAGGATGTGCCTTGGCTTTCGATGAGGAGCATTGGCAGAAAATCAACTATAGCACAGGTTGTTTCGAGAACAACTTTGCCAAAGGAAAAGATAACTATCGCAATCTTGACCTGGAAAAACAGCGTGCCTACACCCTGCGCAACAAGTCGCTGTTGAACTTGGAAAAGTTGTTAGTCGACTTTGAAACCCACTTCAACGAAAATGGGGGCAAAGTGTTATGGGCGCGCAACGCCGATGATGCCTTAACCATGATTTTCGACATCATCCGCAAGGAAAGAGCCAATGCCATCATGCGTTCCAATTCCACTGTGCTGGATGAAATAGAACTCAATGGTTTTCTGGAGCGTAAAAACATCCGTGTGGTGGAAACCGAAGTTGGGCGTTTCATCATGCACCAAAACAAACAGAAATCATATCATCCCCAGTCACCTTCCATTCATCTTTCGAAAGAGGAAAACAATGCCATTTTGACTTCAAATTTTAAGTTAAAAGCAGACAGTTCTGCCAAGCAAATGGTCAATTTTGTGCGACATGAAGTGGGTATCGAGGCAAAAGATGTGCCTGTCTGTATCACGGGAGCCAATTTCCTGCTTTCCAATACGGGTGGTGTGGTTCTCACTGAGAATGAAGGCAATATATTGAAGTCCATATCTTTGGCAAAAGTGCACATTGTAGTGGCCGGCATCGCCAAGGTGATCCCAAATATGGATGATTTAAGCGTATTGTTGCCATTGTTGTCGTTGCATTCCTCTGGACAAAGCATGGCGGCTTGCAACAGCATCACTTTTGGCCCTTCCAAGACGGGCAATGGTCCTGAGCATATGTATGTTATCCTTTTGGATAATAACCGCTCAGAGTTGCTTGCGCATGAAAAGCAGCGCAAAGTGATGTCATGCATCCATTGTGGCGCTTGTGTGAGCGTGTGTCCAGTCTACAAGAACATCGGTGGTTATTCATACGGGACAAAGCACATTGGTCCGGTAGGGACTGTTATGACACCTTTGATGGAGGGTTTGGAGGATTACAATTACCTTAATTCTGCTTGTTCCTTATGTGGCAAGTGTGTGGAGATTTGTCCCGTGAAAATTCCATTAGATGACTTGATCATAGAAAACCGTCATTTGGCCATCACCGAAAAGACGGGCAATGCCAAATATGATGCTTTGCTGAAGGCCATGATTTGGCACTGCAAGTCACGGAAAAAGATGGACAGTCCGTTGTTTTTCAAAAAGTTGGAGTTGAAACGGTTGTTGGCACTGCTTTGGGGAGAAAATAGGCCTATGCCCGAGTTTGCCTCCAAGTCGTTCAGCCAGCAGTGGAGGGAACGGAATCTATAGTTGATTTAAGGAAGCAAATCTTCCATAAATCTTTCGTAAATACAATTAATGCCGCCATTCATTGGCGGCATTAATTGTATTGTTATCACTCCTTTACCACCTTGTCCGAATAGGTCTTCCCTTCTTCTAGTGTGACGCGCAAAGTATAGGTGCCCGCGGGCAGTTGGCTCATGTTGATGCTCTCGAGAGCCTTGCTTTGCGAGCGCACCAAGCGCCCTTGCAGGTCGTAGTGCCCAGCTCTATGTCGCATCTTATTGAGGTGTTCGTGTAGGGTTAAACAATTGTCTTTCTGAGACGGGTAAAAGTGTTGATAGTAAATTGTTAATTTGTTCTATACCCAAAACCTACATCCATAGTCATTTGAAAGTAACCATCGCTGATATATAATGTATCGGGATTCTCAGAGTCTTTAACTCCAACAAAACTAAATTCTCCGCCAAGCAACCGTTCTTCCTCTTGGGTTATTCTTAAATGTGCTTCAATGCAACGAAGAACAACATTTTTTTCCCAAAGCAGGCATTCTTCCATATCCATAAGACCGAAATCATGTTTTGTCATTGTACTATCAACAGCTCTCATTATAAAACTGATTTCTCCCAAACCAGATATTTGGTATGATTGGCGAATATCATTTCCGTCACTATCTTTGAGAATGCCTTTTATTGCCAAGGAATGCATTTGGAAGTTGACAACTTTCCCGTTTAGTTTAGCATTCATTGTATATACATCGGTTTCTTTTTTCTTGCATGATGATACACATATTAAAGTTGCAAAAAGAAACACTAATAATCGGAACGTTGTTTTCATAACAGGTATGTTTAATGGTTTCTATAGAAGCATTATTAGTATTGGTTGCAAACGTTGTTATTGAACAAATTCCCAGAAAAAGTCTCTCGAATCATATGTGGTGCTTTTATTATGCCACCACAAGATCATTCCATTTCCTACATCCCCAGATGTACTTGAGTCGAATTTTGCGGTAACGCCCACCTTAATGGTTCCATGGTCGTATTTATCTTCATAGCTTGTGGAAACAGAGTATTCCTGGTTGAATTGGTAATCCTCTTCTTTCCAATCAAATGTCAATACTGATCCATAAGAGCTTGCCTCCCATCCATTGGGAGAAGGAAAGACCGACACTTCATGATTCCACCATGTTTCATTAATATCAGCTCGTCTATTGGGCTCCAAAACTCCTGATGTGTAATACGGAGTAGAAGAACTACCCACATAAACTCTAAGTCTCAATTCCGGAGCACCCCTAATCCAACTCTCTACCTCTCTAAGCGCACTGCTTGTATTGAACTTCATTCGACGTATTTTTAATAATTCCCCATCACTTCTGTCAGATACGGTAGTTGCAATGTTTTCTGAAGAATAAGCAGATATGCCATCGCTATTCTTAGCTCTCACTTTATAAAAAGCTTTCTTTCCACTTCTCATATTTTGATCTATGTAGTAATTGTGGTTTGATGTTGTAGTAGCAATTTGAGAGTAATTGTTCTCGTCGCTATATCTTCTATATACAAGGTACTGGTTTTCATTTGGCAAATCAGTCCAAGATAATTCTAGACAACGAGCAGAACCATGTACTAAGCTCAATCCGCTTGGAGTATTGGGGGCTGATTTTGAATTGCTTAAAACAGAATAATCATAATGTTCTTGCTCGGAAAATCTTTTGTTACCATTCTCATCTATTCTTTCAGATACACTGACCACTATAACAGGTTCCTCAGGATCTTCGTCTAAACTAAAGGTGTATGCATTGCCATAGCAATCGTATCCTGTTATAAAACTGTTTTTATTATCATCAAAAGAGATAGGGACAGGAACGACTTTTGGAATAAAACTTTCTGTATCCCAGTCGTCACACTTTATTGGGACAGAAATTTGAAGATTTGGAATGGAAGTATTAATGTTATTCAAAAACTGTACGCCGTCTTTAATCCCTTGCTTTTCAAGGTTGTTAGCAAGTAAGGATTGAATTGATAGTTTTTCGCTTTCAACGGTTTTGTTTTGAAGCGTATCAGCGAGAATATCATAATCTCCATCGAACTGTTTCTGAGCTTCAGTTTTTACAATATTTCTACATTCAACATTTTCTAATACAGATGCTAAACTGATTGCATATTGAACAATAGAAGTATCAGAAGAGACGGACTTTGTTAAGGTTGCTTGATAATTGTTGACTTTTTCTTCTTGTTCTTTCTTGCATCCAGTATGCACGACAGCCACAATAGCTAATGCAAGGGCTGCCAAAAACATGAGTTTGTTTTTCATATTTGTTCGTATTAATAATTTGTCGCCTACTCTGTTGTTTCAAACGGCTTTTCGGCAACCTCCGTTCCCGTCTTTTTGCGAAAGGAGGCCAAGACGAGGCTGGCCTTGTTTACTTCGAGGTTCTATGGGCAAATCCGATATTTATATCTAAACAAATGGAAAGCATAAAGACACCAAATAAAGCTTATTCATTTTTCTCGAATTCACCTTCGGCGTAGCCGTTGGCATTATTGAGTTCGACGAAATAGGATCCGCTGGCGGCAGAGGTTATGGGGATAATAACCACTTGCTGAACGTCGGTGTTCACCACGGTGTTGTAGACAAGGCCTCCCAGACTGTTGTAAATAGAGATGTTCACATTGCCAAAGCTTTGGTTGAAACCGATGTAAATATCGACATCACTGGCACCAGCTACAATGGCATTGGGACCAATACCATACATCAAAGAGCCTTGTAAATCAATTTCCTCATACCCTTGAGGAGGGTCTGCTATTTCTACATTATTAATAGGTATGGACTTAGTGTTTACGGCTTGCACTTCCCAAGTGCAGAGGCCAATGGCACAAAGGCCAAGGAGAAGTAATGTTTTTGTTTTCATTGTTGTTTGTTTTTGTGGTTAACAATAGGGATTACTGACACGTGTCGTGAAAGATTCACAGCCCGAAATTACTGAGACAAACATATCTGTCAATTGAGATATAGTTTTAATTTCGTCACATATAGCTTTTTTTTAATAGTTAAAATGTAAACCATTGAAAAACAATAAGAAACAAAAACAAATATATAGGTATTTGGGCTTTGGATATAAGTGTTGGAATGCAAAAAAATGACAAAACAGACAAGCTTTTAGGCTTGTGAAGGCAAAACCATAATTACTTGGACAATGCCGAACGCAACTGTTCTTTCATTCGGTCGGCTTTCAGGTTCAGCTTCTTGCGCAGGTTGCTGCGGTTTTGGTTGACGGTATTTGTGCTCAGTCCTAACAATTCGGCTATCTCCGCATTGGAAAGGTCGGAACAAGAGAGCAGACAAACCTTGGCTTCTGTTTCGGTCAGGTCAGGATAGCTTTCCTTAATGGTTGAATATAATTTAGGATAAGCTGTTTCCAAAACACTACGGGCAGCTTCAAAGGGGTCTTCTTTGCCATTCATGATATGCCATACCAAAGACTGCCATTCTTTTTTGGGGTCATTCCCCTGTGGTGTCTTGTCGTGGACTTTGAGAATCAGCCTTAGTCGAGAGGAAATCTCATGGTCTAACACAGAGGTTTTCACCGTTTGTAGCAAATCCTGTTTCAGGTCATCCAGTTGCTGTTTCATTTCTTCCTCCGATTTCAGCAATTGTTTGTGACGGTATTGCAAAAACAGAATGAGAATGGTTGTAATAAGTAATAATATACTGATAATCAATATTGTAATGTGCCTTTGGATGATTTTCTTGTTCATCACATTTTGCAGACTCTCGTAGTCGTATTGTTGTTGGATTCTGTAAATGGTCTGTTCTTGTCGCTGAATCATCAAATCATACAGAATCTTTTCATGTTTTTCTCTGTATTGCAGGGCTAATATTGCATCGTTTTGTTTTTCGGCAAAACGGGATAGGGCACTGTATGCGGAAGCTATTGTTTCTTTCTTTACGTTGACAGCAGGGAGAAATGCCTCCATACGTTGATAGTATTTAGCCGCCGAATCCATTTCTTGTTTGTCTAAAAACACATTGCCTAGATTTAGGCTTGAAATGAAGACTTCATTGTCGTCTATCCTGTTTCCCAACATTCTATATAAATAATCGATAGCTTGATCGTGTTTACCTTGTATGCGATACAATACGGCATAGTTGTTCCATATTTTACGGTTCACCTTGTTTACCTTGGATGGGCTATTCTCCATGTCCAACAAACTCTGGCTCAAGCAAGTTTCAGCGTTATCGAAGTCGCCTCGCAACATATAACATACACTCATTATGTTTTGTGTCAAAGCCTTATCAACTAAGCGGTTGCCAAAATTGGAATGGGCTGTTTGAAGCATAGCAAGGGCTTCTTGCTTCATACCATTATCAAGAAGCATTTTTCCCATCTTGAATTGCGCCTGCGCTACGGTGAGGCTGTCGACAGCAAGCTTGCCGTATTGTTCCGCCTCCTTAAACGAGCGCATGGCGGCCTCTTTTTCGTTGTAATGCTGCTGCACGAAGCCACTGTAGAGGGCCGCATGGGCGGCTTTGGCGTAATGCTTTTTCCCAGCATAATAGGCGGCGGCGCGCTCCAGCTCGGGGCTGGTGGAAATGGTGTCGTGGTCGTCGAAGAAATCGTCGTCCATGAGGGGCGAGAGGGTGTTGGTAGAGACGGTGTGCACACCGTCTCTACAGCCGAATAGGGCCTCGGCCTGCAACAGGGCCATATCCATGCGTTCCCGCTCGCTGAAGTTCGCGGGCATGCGCAACACGCTGTCAATCAGGCGCGCGGTGCTGTCGGGCAAGGTGTCGGCCAACTGCTCGGCACGCTTCACCATGCGCCGCGCCTCGCGCGTGGCGCTGTCGCAAGCCGACAAGGTTAGCAAGACCAACAATCCTATCCAAGCTATATGTTTCATGCCCACAAAAATAAACAAAAAACCCCGCCACATAAAATATGCAGCGGGGAAAAAATGCAATACTTATGAAAAAATACTCTTTTATTCTTCTTCCTTCTGGCTCTCTTCGTACTCCTTGAGGAGGCGGTTCTGCACATCGGTAGGCACTTGCTGGTATTCAGCATACTTCATGGTGAAGGTGCCACGGCCCGAGGTCAGCGAGCTCAGTGAGGTGGAATAGCGGTCCATCTCGGCCAATGGAACCTTGGCGTGGATGGTCTGGTAGTTGTGGTCGCTGTCCATACCCATCACGATGGCGCGACGGCCTTGCAGGTCGGTCATCACAGCACCCATAAGGTCGGCGGGCATGCGCACGTCGAGGTCGTAGATGGGTTCCATGATCTTCGGGCCAGCGTTCTTAAAGGCAGCGCTGAAGGCCATACGACCGGCGATCTTAAAGGCCATTTCGTTGGAGTCGACCGGGTGCATCTTACCATCGTAGATGTAGACGAT
>JAEEGH010013565.1_pt1 | contig 18050 bp, 10 predicted proteins | sample 9134181 | NCBI WGS metagenome assembly JAEEGH01 (sample SAMN16246544, study PRJNA631951) | gut metagenome | biome: gut microbiome; feature: rumen; material: DP-attached | host: Bos | place: Iran: Karaj | collected 2018-10 | reverse complement strand
CGCTTTCGTCTCCTGTGACGATATGCTGGACGTCTTCCCCAAGGACCGTATGTCGCCGGAGACCTTCTTCAAGAACGACAAGGAACTCCAGGCCTTCAGCATGAACTTCTATGGGATGTTCCCGGGTAACGCCCTGTTTATGGAGGATGCGGACACCTACATCCAGATGGGCCTGACCGACGAGTTGAAGGGCACGCGCCAGATCGAACCCTCCGGCAACGGATGGAGCTGGGGCGCACTCCGCAACGTGAACACCCTGCTGGACTACCTGCCCAATTGCAGCGACCCGGCCGCCCGCGTCAAGTACGAGGCGCTGGGACGCTTCTTCCGCGCCTATTTCTACTTCGAGAAAGTAAAACGTTTCGGCGACGTCCCCTGGTACGACAAGCCCGTGGGTTCGGCCGACACGGAAGCCCTCAACCGTCCCCGTGACAGCCGCGAATTCATCATGGGCAAGATGATCGAAGACATCGACTTCGCCATTGCGAACCTGCCTTCGACCAAGAGCGCCTACGAAGTGACCAAATGGACCGCGATGGCCTTGAAGTCCCGTTTCCTCCTGTTTGAGGGGACATTCCGGAAATACCACACGGAGTTTGACTACGGCACCGGCGCGCACGACGCCAAGTGGTATCTGGACCTCTGTGCCGAGGTTTCGGCTGAATTCATCGCTTCCAGCGGATACGGCATCCATACCGCGGGCGGCGCCAACAAGGCCTATTACGCCCTGTTTACCACCCAGAATGCAACGGACAACATGGACGAAGTCGTCCTGGCCCGCGACTACAACAACGCCTACAAGGTCGTACACAGTGCCAACAATACGATGCAGTCGGCGACGATGGGCCGTCACGGCATGACGCGCAAACTGGTGGCCAGTTATCTCTGCGCCGACGGCACGCGTTTCACCGACCAGCCCGGCTGGGAGACGATGGACTTCGTCACGGAGACGCAGAACCGCGATCCGCGCCTGGCCCAGACCATCCGTACGCCCGGCTATACCCGGCTCGGCGAGAAGACGCTCTGCGCCCCCAACTTCCTTTTCTGCCTGACCGGCTATCATCCCATCAAGTATGTGATGGAGAGCGAGAAGGACATCTACAACGGATCCGATGTGGATCTGATCATTTTCCGTACCGCCGAGGTGCTGCTGAACTATGCCGAGGCGAAGGCCGAGGCCGGCTCGCTCACCCAGGCTGACCTGGACATTTCCATCAACAAGCTGCGTGACCGCGTGGGTATGCCGCACCTGGATATGGCCTCTGCCAATGCCTCCCCGGACCCGTACCTGACCGATCCCGCATGGGGCGGCTACCAGAACGTGACCGGCGCCGACAAGGGCGTTATCCTGGAAATCCGCCGCGAACGCGCCGTCGAGCTGGCCCAGGAAGGCTTCCGCTATTATGACATCATGCGCTGGAAGGAAGGCAAGATCTTCGAGAAGCAGTACTACGGAATGTATTTCCCGGGTCCCGGCGAGTATGATCTCAACAGCGACGGTGTGCCGGATATCCTTCTCTATGAAGGGAGTGAGAGACCCTCCAGCACCATCCCTGCCATCTACAAGATCGGAAGTGAAGATTTCATCCTGAGCAGCGGGACCTCCGGCAACGTCAATCCCTACAAGGGACTGTCCTGCAAATGGAATGACGACCGCGATTACTTGTATCCCATCCCCACCGACGAAAGGAACCTCACGCACGGGGTCCTCACGCAGAATCCCGGATGGAACGACGGTTTAACCTTCTAAGATTCGACCCAATGAAAAAGATATCATTCAGTTTACTTTTACCGGCGCTCCTCCTGCTCGCCGTCTCCTGCTCGGGCATCTGCGAGAAGGAGCAGCCGGGCGGAACGATGAAAGGCGTCTTCTACGCCGATATTCCCGGTGAGAAAACGCTGATTGAGATCGTCCCCGACGGCAGCAAGACCTACAACCTTCGGGCCTGCGCCCAGGGTGGCCAGGTCTCGGACGTGGTGATGAACTTCAGTTTCAAGGCCGACCCCGACCGGGTAGCCGCTTTCAATGCCGCCTATGGGACGTCCTATCAGATGTGCCCCGGCTCGGCCTACGAGTTCGTGACCAACGAAGTGATGATGCCCCGGTACGGGAGGTCTTCCACGACGGCGAAGCTCAAGGTCACCGCTTCCGGTCTTGAAGACGGTGTGGACTACATCCTGCCCGTGACTATCGACAAGGCCACCGGCACGGACAACTGGGCGGTCGCCGACACCCTGGCGGCATACGTCCTGCTCCGCAAGAGTTTTATCGACCCCACCGCCCCTGGCACCGAGAACAATCCTTAACTTATCACTTCGGTCGCGGACCTGAAGGCGATGGGTGAGAAGATGATCGAGGGCACTACGGTCTATTTCCGCCTGGAGAATGATCTCGACATGGCCGGCGTGACCGACTGGGAGCCCGTCAACCGGCTCGAACCCTACAAGGCCTTCGATTTCGACGGCGGCGAGCACACGATCTCCAACTTTACCGGCACCACCAGCCTCTTTGGCGCCGTGGTCGGAAAGATCCATGACCTGACGGTTGAGAAAGCCAACATCACCAACGCTTCCGGCCCCGTCGGCATCCTCGGTGCCTACGGCGGCGCCACCGGCCAGAGCGTCGAAGCGAGCCACGTCTATGTGCAGGGCAAGATCAGCAATACCGTCGCCCACGGCACGGGCGGTCTCTTCGGCGTCATCATCGAGGCGACGATCGACGCCTGCTCGGCCGATGTTACCATCACTTCCACCAAGTATGACTCCGGCGGCATCTATGGTTACGACAATTCCGTAGCCCCGAAGTTCAGCAAGATCACCAACTGCTGGACGGCCGGCGACATCACCGGCAACCGCATGGTCGGCGGCATCGCAGGAAATGCGGCGAACAACGCGAAGTATAGCGAAGTCGTGATCCGTAACTGCTACTCCACCGCCAAGGTCCACGCGCAGTTCAAGTACGGCGGCATCGTGGGAGACGCCGCCCAGGGACAGAAGACCGGAGAAGGACTCGACCTGAAGAACCACGTCGAAAAGTGCATCGCCTGGAACGAATCCATCTATTCCGATGTAGCGGATGCTTCCGTACACTACAGCGCCGGCGCCATCGTGGGCTTCACCTCGGTCAAGAACTACCTCCAGGACTGCGTCCGGAAATCCGACCTGAGCTTCTCCGACTGCCCCGGCAACTCTTTCAACGTGCTCTACGACCAGGAGAACGCATCGCCTGAGTCCCCGCTGAAGGAAGCCGTGCAGAGCACCGGCGGTACCAATTACAACTTCCCGTACCACGGCAAGGCCGCGGCTGCGGATGCCACTTGCTCGCAGGTGGCCAAGGCCCTGGGTTGGGACGAGTCCGTCTGGGACCTCTCCGGCACCCTGCCGTTCTTCAAAGGCGCTTCCGCACCCGTGGAGAATCCCGACGTGAATCCCGGCGGCCAGCTGCCGGATTTCGGTGAAAACGAGTTCTACCAATAAACAAGACCGGATATGAAAACACATAATTATCTTATCGCATTGATGGCCGGCCTGGCCGCCCTTTCCTGCACGCGGGAAATGGTCCGGGAACTGCCGGCCCCGCAGGACTCGCAGGATCTGATCACCATCCGGGTCACGATTCCGGACAACGGACCGCTTACGAAAGTGGGCGCGCACGACGGATTCTCCTGGTACTGGTCGGCGGGCGACCGCCTGACCGTCATCAGTGAAGAGGACGCCCAGGTGTTCACCATCAAGGACGGCTTTACGACCCAGTATGCCGAATTCGTGGGGAAAGCCGTGGCGGGAAGCAGCTTCACCATCCTGTATCCCAACGACAAGGCCGGGAGCCTCGACTGGAGCAAGCAGACCCAGGCGGGGAACGGCTCCTTCGACCATCTCCAGTATGCGGCATCCCTGAACGGCGTGGATGACTATACGACCTTCACGTTCAGCCCCGAATGGGCGGAGGCCCACGGCGGCACCCTGCAGCAGACCGGCATCCTGAAGCTGGTCCTGGCCCTGCCCGACAGCATCTCGACGGTCAGCCACGTCTCCATCGCTTCCGAAAGCCCGCTGTTCTACAAGGGCAACGGTGACGCGAAGACAGGCAAGCTAGAACTGGACCTGACGGACGCCGCCCTGGGAGCTGACCATATCCTCACGGCCTGGATGACCACTTCCTGGAACGAAGCCGCGGTCGTCGCGGACGACGTGCTGGTCCTCAGCGTGAAAACCGACAAGAACAACATCGAGAAAGAGGTGACTTTCACCAAGGAGTCCAAGCTGATGAGCGGCAAGGTGAATGTCTTCGCCCCGGACGGAAAGGGTTGGGTGCTGCCCAGCCACTACGCTTCCGGCAAGGGGACCGAGGGCAAGCCCTGGGTCATCGTCACCCCTGAACAAATGTCCTACATCAAGGACGACCTGGCTGCCGGAGAGATCCGCTACTTCCAGCTGGGCGCCGACATCGACATGACCGGCATCGACTGGGATCCGCTCAACGCGGCCAGCCCGTATGACAAGCAGATCGACTTCGACGGCGCCGGCCACACCATCTCCAACTTCAGCTGCTCCGCCGCTTCTTACCCGAGTTTCTTCGGCGTGCTGTACGGAAAGTGCCACGACGTGAAGTTCGTGAACGCGACCATCAACGCCACTTCCAAGGGCTGCGGCATCCTGGGCGGTTACGGCGGCACGACCGACAAGCCTTGCGAGGTGAACCGGGTTCACGTCCAGGGAACGGTCGCCAGTACGGTCGGCAACAACGTGGGCGGTCTCTTCGGAACGGCCCGCGAGGCGACCATCACCGCCTGCTCTGCCGACGTGGTCATCACGAGCGTGGGACAGCTGGTCGGCGGGCTGATCGGCGCGGACGCCGGTCTCGGTGTCACAATCCGCGACTGCTGGACAGCCGGTTCGATCACTTCCACGTCCTCCATCTGTGGCGGTATCGCGGGAGACATCGTGGCGACGGGCAGTTCCATCTACAACTGCTACTCCACGGCTTCCGTGACCACCCAGTTCCTGTTCGGCGGCATCGTCGGACGCGCAGTGGCCGGCCAGAAATCCAACAAGGCCAATTGCGAAGGCAAGGATCCGCAGAACCACATCGAGGGCTGCATCGCCTGGAACACGCTGCTCAAGTCCGACTTTGTCACGGATTCGAATGAGCATTACAGCAGCGGCACCGTCATCGGCGCCACGGCCATCAAGAACTACCTGGTCAACTGCTGGCGCAAGCCTGACCTGGATTTCCAGGATTGCCCGAAGAACGCCGAGTTGGGTACGTACGTCCCCTTCGACCAGGAGGATGCCAATCCTTCCACCCCGATGGTGAAAGGCCCCGGTACCTACGCTTACGCCTATCACGGCAAGGCCGCGGCCGCGGGCAAGACCCTGTCGCAGGTGGCGCAGGAAATCGGTTGGAGCGCCGAGGTCTGGGACTTCAGCGCCGAAACGCCTAAGTTGAAATAAGGATGAAAATCAGAAAACTGTTTGTGTGGACGGTCGTTCTGCCCCTGCTGCTGCAAGGCTGCGGCGGGGGCGGGAACACCGTTCCCGAACTGCCGCCGCCGGTCGTCACGCCCGATGACAACGGGAACGGGAATGGCAACGGCAATGGCAACAATGACAATCCTTCCGGTTCGAACCCCTGGGACGAGAACCGGGGCAAGGTGGTCACGCCTTCCGGCGCCGGATGGACCTCCAAGACCATCGACGAAGGCGTCGTGTATTACTCCTTCTCGGGGACGGACGCCCTCTCCAACCAGAAAGAGGAGGTGTTCGCCGTGGACCTGGACCTGTCGAAATCCCAGTACCAGGTCCAGCTGCTCTACACCAACCCCCGCGTCTTCGTGTCCGAGGCCTTCAAGAGCAACCCCAATACCGTGGCGGCGATGAACGCCAACTTCGAGTTGCCCTCCATCTTCGTGCGGGTGGACGGGGACACGCGTTTCCAGATTACCAAGGTGACAGTCGGTGATACGGACGTCCCCAACTGGAAGAGCGAGGCGGCCTTCACGTCCGACGGCGAACGGGGCGTGGGCATCGTCTTCGCGGGCTCTCCCAAACGGGACGGCAAGATCTCCGGCATCAAGGGAAAGACATACGCCGAGGCCGTTTCGCTGCAGCGGAACTATTATACGAGCATCGCCGGCAGTAATCGGAACCTGATCTCGAGCGCTCCGATGCTGATTGATGATTTCGAGCCGGTCGGAGAGAACTTCTGCGATTATTCGCTGACCTCCGCCCAGGTGAACGCGTTGAACGGTGAGGATCCCGACCGGCACCAGCGCGCGCTGCATCCCCGCAGCGCCATCGCCCTGACGGAAAACAACCACTTCATCCTGCTCGTCGTCGACGGCCGCACCAATTACAGCCAAGGCATGTCGGCCCGGCAGCTGACCAAATTCCTGGTCAAGTGGTTCAATCCGCAGTACGCCCTCAACATGGACGGTGGCGGCTCCACGGCGCTCTGCGTCAAGGGAGAAGGAGACCCCAACACCCACGTGGTCAATTACCCTTGCGAGAACATTCCCAACAAGGACAGCCACGACCATACCCACGAGCGGGCACGGGATGTCCATTTCGTGATTCTCAAGAAATAACCCATGATGAAACGTATCTCCCGTCTGGTCCTCCTGGCAGGGGCGCTCCTGGCGCTTTCCTGCGGGCATCCCGAGACCCCCGAACTGCCCCCGCCCCCCACGTCGGATCTGGACGGTTCCCACAAGGGTCCGCCCGCCGTCTTCATCGGGGACAGCATCACCTGGCAGTGGACCCGCGATGGCTTCCACCCCATCTATTTCACGACCAACGGCTATGTCAACAAGGGCATCAGCGGCAATACGACCGTCCAGATGCTTTCGCGCTTCCAGGAAGACGTGATCGACCTGGATCCCTATTGCGTCGTGATCGAAGGAGGGACCAATGACATCGCGCAGCGGAGTGACGAGGCCATCCTCAGTTATCTGAAACGGATGGTGGAGCAGGCTCAGCAAGCCGGCATCTCCGTCGTGCTGGGCTCGGTCCCCCCGTCCAACTATTTCCCCAAGCTGCCCGATTTCCATCCGGAGGACCGGATCATCAGCCTCAACGCCATGATCAAGGAGTACGCCGCCTCGAAGGGAATTCCCTACGCGGATTACTACAGCGTCCTGGTGGATGGGGAGAAGGGGCTCAAGGCTGAGTACCAGAAGGACAGCATCCATCCCAACGCCGCCGGCTACCTGGCCATGGAAGGCGTCATCCAACCTATCTTGAAGTCTGTATTGAAATGAAACTTCGCTTTTCTTTCCTCCTCCTTGGCCTGTTCCTGGTCCTGCAGGGCGCGGCACCTTCGGCCGCCCAAAGCTTCGGCGACGGCTGGGAGATCAAGACGGTCGCCGAAGGCGTCACCTATTATCACTTCTTCGGCCTGGACGAGGTGTCCGGTTCGCCCCAGCAGGTCTTCGCCGTCGACCTGGACCTGTCGAATCCCCGCTATGCGCTGCGATTCTCCCATTCGAGTCCTTCGGAAACGACTTCGGACGTCTTCCTGCGCAACCGGGCCGTCGTCGCGATGAACGCCTGTTACGAGGCGTCTTCCACCGTGATCAAGGTGGACGGCAGGCTCTGGTCCTGCATGCCCTACGATACGGTGTTTGAGATGCCCGTGCCTAACTGGAAGAGTGAGGCGGCCGTCTATACCGACGGCGGGCGGGACGTGCGCATCCGCTTCGACGGGAAGGGCCTGGACATCGCCGCGCGGCGGGCGTTCTACGCCTCCTGTACGGAAGCCAACATTTTCTCCAGCGCCCCGATGCTGATCGACGACTTCGATCCGATCGGTGAGCGCTTCGCGGATTCCACCTTGACGGAGGAGGCGCTGCTGCAGCTGGAATACGAAGATCCGGTCCGTCACCAGGGCGTGCGGCATCCCCGCAGCGCGGTGGCCAAGACGGCGGACAATCATCTGATCCTGATCGTGGTGGACGGCCGCCGGCCGGGCCTCAGCGAGGGGATGAACGCCCGGGAACTGACACGCTTCCTGGTCCGGTATTTCCGGCCCCAATATGCGCTGAACATGGATGGGGGCGGTTCTTCCACCCTCTGCGTGCGTGGGGAAGGGGATGAGCGGACCCACGTCGTCAATTATCCGACGAACAACAAACTCTATGACCACGCCGGCGAACGCAAGGTCAATTCTCATTTCCTCATCGTCGAAATCCCCGCCGCCCTTTCCGAACCTTCCTGTCCGCCCCGGCTCGGCGTCCGGGAGGAGGTGGCTTCGGACTGGAACCTGGCTTCGGGCCTGGACCGCCCCTACGACCTGTCTCCCAAGCCGCAGACGCCGGCACCGAAGGGTTACGAGCCGGTCTATATCAGCCATTACGGCCGTCACGGCTCGCGTTATGCCTATACGGCGAAAGCCTATTCGGTCCTGCTGGACCTGCTGCGTGAAGGGGCCGGAAACGACAACCTGACGCCCAAGGGCCAGGCTCTCCTGGCCCAGCTGGAGGCTTTCTGGGAGCGGGCCCAATTCCAGGTGGGCGACCTGACGCCCCTGGGATGGGCGCAGCATCAGGGCATCGCCGAAACGATGGTCCACGACTATCCTTCGGTCTTTGGGAAGGGGAGTCGGGTGGACGCCTGCTCTTCCCCTTCCGTGCGGGCCATCATCAGCATGAGTTCCTGCTGCGCGGCCATATCCCGGGAAGCGCCCCGCGCTTCCGTCTATGCACACCAGGGCCTGCTGGACGTGCAGGCGACCCGGCCCAACGCGGGCGCCAACCCCTTCCGTTATCAGGGCCCGGATGCGCTGATGCCCTACGCGGAGAGTTCCCCGGCCTTCTTTTACCGCCGGTTCCCGGAATACAAGGAGGTGCTCGCGCGCCTGTTCAAGGATCCTTCGGCCGCCCTCGGGAAGCGGGACGCCTACGAAGTCTTCTTTAACCTGTACATGCTGGTTGCGGGGATGAACAGCATCCCGGAAGAGGAGCGGCTGTCGGAACTCGACGGCCTGCTCACGCCGGAGGAGTTCGCCACCCTCTGGGAGACGGACGGTTACGAGCGTTTCCGGGAATACCTGCCTTACTGCACGCCTTGCTCGTCCATCATCGACGACATGGTGGCCAAGGCGGACGAACGGCTCTCGAAGGGGGAGCGCGGGGCGGACCTTCGCTTCGGTCACGACCACGTGGTCATGGCCCTGCTGATGATCACGGACCTGGAGGGCTTCGGCTACCATCCGCCGTCGCAGGATGACCTGGTGTACTGGTTCCAGACCTTCCGTTCCCCGATGGCGGCGAACATCCAGCTGGTTTTCTACAAGCCCCGCTGCGGCAAGGCAGGGGAGCCGCTGGTGAAAGTGCTCCTGAACGGGGAAGAGGCGCGTCTGGGCGCCCTGGCTCCCGTCCAGGGTCCCTACTACGCCTGGTCCGACGTCCGGTCTTATCTGCAGGCGCGTACCGCCCTTTTCGTCAATTATTAGTATATTTGCCCTCAAGGACAATAAACCCATTGCAGATATGAAAAGACACATCCTCCTCCTTGCTCTCGCCGTGCTCGCCATCCTGATGGCCTTCAGCGGATGCGGCCGCAGCGCGAAGAAAGCCGCCGAAGCGGCGGAAAAGGCCCGTGCGGACTCCATAGCAGCGGTCCAGCGCGCCCAGGATTCCCTCAAGGCCCTCAAGAAAGTGGAAAAGAAGAAGGTCGCCGCGGAGAAGTTCGCCAAGCTGCCGGCCGAGCCGGTCTTCGACATCGTCACCAATTACGGCACGATGCGCGTGAAGCTCTACTCCAAGACGCCCAAGCACCGCGACAACTTCGCCAAGCTCTCCCTGGAAGGTTACTATGACGGCCTTCTGTTCCACCGCGTGATCAACGGCTTCATGATCCAGGGCGGCGACCCGCTGACCCGCGACACTTCCGTGGTCGCCCGCTATGGCACCGGTGGCCCGGACTATAAGATCCCGGCCGAATTCGTCCCGGAATACAGACACACCAAGGGCGCCCTTGCCGCCGCCCGCCAGGGCGACCGGGCCAACCCTTACCGGGAGTCTTCCGGCTCGCAGTTCTACATCGTCCAGAATGAGGCGGCCTGCGCCCAGCTGGACGGCGCCTACACGGTTTTCGGCCAGACGATCAGCGGCCTGGACGTAATTGACAAGATCGCCGTCGTCCGGACCTACAGGGACCATCAGCCCTATCCCAACGACTTCCCGGTCAAACCGGTCGAGATCATCGAAATCAAGTTGGTCGAAGAGTAGTTTGGCACAGACCTTGCAATTGATTTAACCTGAATAGTTTTTCATAGGTTAAAATTAGGTTAGAATTGCAAACCGGCCCCCGATGCGAATCGAGGGCCGGATTTGTTTTATCGGGCGCTGAAGCGGAACTCGTCCTGGACGGTGCCGGTAAGCATGTTGTGGACGGTGATGTGCAGCTTGCGGCCTTTCTTGCCGGGGCCGGTGGTTTCCACGCGGCCTTCGATGACGGTCGGGAAGCGGTCCGGGCCTTCGTCCAGCCTGGGGCCTCCGCCGACGAGCTGGGCCCATTTCCGCGTCGCGGTCGGGGGGTCGTAGCGGTAGATGTGCATGTGGGCGGTGACGATCAGCTGGCATTTCGCCTTCTCCAGCAGGGGGGTCCACAGCTGGGCGCAGCTGCGCTGCCAGTAGGCGTAGTCCGCACTGTACTGCGGGTCATAGTCGGCCGGGGCGACGTCGCCGGGGTTGTGCGTGGGATCGTCGTCGAACAGGGGAATGTGGCAGAAGGCCACGAGGAAGGGCGCCGTGGCGATCTCCTTGCGTTTCAGGGCGTCGGCGAGCCAGGCGACCTGCGCCTCGCGGTAGGCTGAGCTGTTGAAGAGGCCGGCGAAGATGGGGTTGGTGTCCTGCTTGTCCTCGGCCGTGTCCAGTCCGATCAGGGCGATGTCGCCCATGCGCACGGCGAAATTGCGGCCCAGGTCCCAGTCGCGCGAGGAACGCTCTTCGGGCTGGCGCCACATCCAGACGCGCTCGATGTGGCGGTTGGCCATGCCGCGGGAGTCGTGGTTGCCGGGGGCGAAGAGGTAGGGGATTTCCGAAGCGTAGTCCTTGCGTGCGATGGGGGGCGCGAGGAAATTGCGGATCTGGCCTTCGATCTGCTCCTCGTTGTTGCAGGTGTCGCCGTTCCAGATCACGCAGGAGGGCGCGAGGGCGGCGATCTTGTCCGTCAGGAGGTCGAAGGTCGCGAAGCGGGCGTGCGTGTCGTTGATGACGCAGAAATGCCCCTCGGCGTCCTTGCCGGCGGTGACGAAGGAATAGGTGCGCGGGTCTTCTTCCGTGCCCAGGATCTTCATCTTGTAACCGCCCTGGTAACTGATGCGGTCGGCGCCGATGCGGTAGTAATAGCGCGTGGCGGGTTTCAGGCCGGTCAGGCGGATCTGCTGGACCTTGTCGTTCATGTCCGTGACGCGGTAGCCGCCGCACTTGACCTTGCGGGCATCTGCCATGTCGGGACGCTCGGAAAGGAGTACGTAGCCGTTGGCCATGTCGCTCACCGCAAAGGCCACGCCCATGCTCGTGGAGGCGTAGTTCTGCAGCATCGGGGCCGATGCGATCAGCGGGGCGGTCTCGGCCGCATCCGGGGTCTGGGCCCCATCCTTCGAAGCCGTCTTGTCCGCGGCCAGCATGCCCGGCGCAACGACGGTGGCGGCGGTCAGCGCCGCCGAATTCTTCAGAAATTCTCTCCTGTCCATATCGATACCTTTCTTTCTCTTTGAACAAAGATAGCGATTTTTGGAAAAAAGCGGGAGTGTCGTTAAATTCGTGGGAGATACGCCCCTGCGATGAAAAAGATACCCCTCTACCTTCAGATTATCGTCGCCCTGGTCCTCGGCATCGCCGCCGGCTGCCTCTGGCCCGGCATCTCGGATTATGTCGACTGGATCGGCACTTTATTTATGAACGCCCTGGGCCTGTTGATCGTGCCCATCATCTTCTTCTCGATCTCGACGAGCGTCGCGCATCTGGCGGACGGCTCGGACGGGTCTTTGAAACGGATCGGCGGCAAGACCGTCGGCTGGTATCTGCTGACGATGGCCATCGCCGTCGTGACCGGCGTGCTGCTGGTCTACGGGATCCGTCCCGGCGCGGGTGCCGTGGCGGGGGCGGCTCTGGGGGAAGTGCCTGACAACGTGACCCATACGGGGGTGAAGGATATCGTGACGGGATTCATTCCGTCCAATTTCATCGCGGCCCTGGGCCGGAACAACACGATTCCGGTCATTTTCCTGTCGCTGGTCATCGGTTACTTCGTGACCCGCATTTCGCCGAAGGGGAAGGGGACGATGATGGATTTCCTGGAGGCCGGCTACGAGCTGACGATGAAGGTGACGGGTTGGATCCTGAAGTTCGCCCCGCTGGGCATTTTCGCCGTCGTGGCGGTGCAGTTTGCCAAGGTCGGCGATGCCTGGGGGTTGCTGAAGGGGATGTTGCTGTACGTGCTGACGGTCGCCGCGGGCCTGGCGGTCCAGACCTTCGTCACGCTGCCGCTGCTGCTGCGTTTCGCCGGAAAGGTCCGGCCGTGGCAGCATTTCCGCAATATGGGCGTGCCGCTGCTGACCGCTTTCTCGACGGCTTCGTCGGGGGCTACGCTGCCCTTTACGCTGGAGGCGGTGGAGAAGAAGGACGGGGTTTCGAAGGGGATTTCGCAGTTCGTGGTGTCGCTGGGCGCTACGATCAACATGAACGGGGCGGCGTTGCTGGAGTGCGTGGCGGTGATTTTCGTGGCGCAGGTGTATGGGGTGCAGCTGACGCTGCTCCAGACGTTGCTGATTTCGCTGACTTCGGTGCTTTGCGCCATCGGTTCGGCGGGTATCCCGATGTCGGCGATGGTGATGATGGCGATCATCCTTTCGGCTGTCGGCTTGCCGGTGGAGGGCATCGGCCTGGTGATCGGGGTGGACCGCATCCTGGACATGCTGCGCACGGCGGTCAATGTCTACGGCGACACTTGCGTCGCGGTGCTGGTCGCCAAGAGCGAGGGCGAAACGCTTCCGATCGACCGTTGATACGAAAAAGGTCGACCCTGCGGTCGACCTTTATTCGTTTGAGTTTCGCTCAGTCTAGAAAGCATAACGGATGCCGAGGGCGACGCCGTTGTAATGACCGACAAATCCGTCCACGAAATTGAACCAGGGACGCCAGTCGATGGAAAGCTGGAGCGGGAAATCGAAGGTGTACTCCAGGCCGACCTGGCCCGCGAGACCCGCGCTCAGATAAAACTCCTCTCCGGCAGGCCACATGGCAACAAAGGCACCGGGGCCCGCATAGAAGTTGAGGGGTCCGATAGGGGCGATGTTGAAGTCGTAGATGCAGGTCACGTCCATGAGCCTGTTGAACAGACCGGCGTCAAACTCGAAGAAACCGGGGCCGGAATTGTGCTGGTAGGAGAGCTCGACACCATTGGTGCCGCGGATACCGATGGCCTTCGGCTGGGCCGAAGCGACAGCTGCGATGCAGAGGAGCGCAACTGCGATGACAATAAACTTTTTCATTGATAAGAATGATTTGGTTGCACGTTCTTGTTACAAATATAAGAAAAAAAGGAAAAATGCCTTTATTTCAAAAAAGAATGGTAACTTTATCCCTATCCAACGATTTGTGAGAAATGGAAATGAAACTGATGAAAAACCTGAAATACCTCTTCCCGATTCTGGTGATCGCCCTGTCTTGCGCCGTTTCGACTTGCAAGACACCTACGGAAGAGAAACCCCAATCCTTGAAGGATTTGGTCGAGATAGCCGTTCCGGAAAGCCTTTCGCTCGAAAAGGGCACCCAGACGATGGAGTTCCGGGTCAAGTTCCAGAAGGCGCCGCTTGCCAGCGACCAGGTCAACCTTGCCTCCGGCACCAACAAGAGGTCTTGCTCCATCATAGAGACATCCGTCACGAAGTGCACCATCTCCATCAAGGACTTGTGGAACGGCTTCCTGACCGACGGCCCCTATACGGTCTCGGTCAAGCGGGGATCCGAGGAAGTGGAGATGGGTGTGGTGATTATAAGCGTCGTGATCCCCGGCGACGGGGTCGAACCTGCCGCTGGCAGCACGGTATACGGCTTGGTAGCCTGCGATGGCGCCCCGCTTCCGGGCGTGGCGGTTTCCGATGGCTTCGAGGTCGTGCAGACTGACGCGAAAGGCGTCTATCAGATGAGTTCCAAAAAGAAACACGGCTATGTTTTCGTGACCCTGCCCTCCGGCTACGAGGCACCTTCCGACGGGATTCGTCCGCTGCTGTACAAGCAGACAGCCAAAGCCTCCACCGTCGTCGAACGCATCGATTTCTCCCTGAACAAGGTGTCCGGGCAGGATAACCATGCGATGCTGGTTTTCGGCGACATCCACCTGGCCAACCGTACGGATGACCGGAAACAGTTCAACGAATTCGTCAAGGACGTTAACACCTTTACCGCCGCGCACACCGGCGGGAAGGTGTATGCGCTGACCTTGGGCGACATGACCTGGGACCGGTATTGGAAAGAGAGGAACTACGGCTTCAAGGAGTATCTGGATGACGCCGGGGCCATCAAGAACCTCCAGATCTTCCACACGATAGGCAACCACGACCACAGCATGTTCTTTACGGGCGATTTCGACACGGTCACCGAATACAAGAAGATGATTGCGCCGACCTACTACTCCTTCAACATCGGCCAGGTCCATTACGTCGTGCTGGATGACATCGAATGTACCAATACGGCTTATAGTGAAGGGAGTGCGGACAACAGGCATTATAGCCCCACCCTGGTCAGTGAGCAGTTTTCCTGGCTCCAGAAAGACCTGGCCCTCGTTTCCAAATCAACGCCCGTGGTCGTCACGATGCATGCGCCGCTCTATTCCGCCGCCGGCGGGTACAGCATGTCACCGGCCGCACAGTTCGAGTCGACTTTCGCCGGCTTCGACCAGGTCCAGGTGTTCACGGGTCATACCCACAAGATGTACAATGTGGACAAACTTTCCGACAAGCACATCTTCGAGCATAATGCCGGCGCGGTGTGCGCTACCTGGTGGTGGAGCGGGCATTTGACGACGGACATTCATGTCGCCCAGGATGGCGCTCCGGGTGGCTATTCCATCGTAAACGTCAACGGAACGTCGTTCGAATGGGCGTTCAAGGCTACGGGCCGCGACCTCTCCCACCAGTTCCGGACCTACGACCGCAACCGGATGGAACTGACGGCTGACAAATACGTCCCCAATGGCAATGCGACCAACAAAGCCGCTCTCGCCGAATATAACCAGACCTGGTCTGCCGTCAGCATGGACAACTATGTCTATATCAATGTCTGGAACTATGATCCTCAATGGAAGGTCCAAGTCACGGAGAACGGCACGCCCCTGACGGTCACACGCCTCAGCGAGGAATACGATCCTCTCCACATCATCGCCTACACCGCCAAGCGCCTTAATTCAAACGCCTCGGTCTCCTTCGGCACCAGCCAGAATGCCCATATGTTCCGTGTTCAGGCCAGCGCTCCGACCAGCACCCTCGAGATCAAGGTCACCGACCGCTTCGGCCATGTTTACACGGAGTCGATGACGCGGCCGAAGGAGTTCACTACGGACGTTTACAAGCAATAACCTACATACACACTTTTAACCAACAACAATCCGATTATGCGTTATCTCAAACACATTTTCGCCTTCCTGGTCCTGACCTGGGGCTTTCCCTGTCCCTGGCCGCCCAGAACCGGGAAGTGTCGGGCCGCGTGCTCGACCCGGGCGGAGAGCCCCTCATCGGAGCCGCCGTGCTCCTGTCGGGGACGACGTCCGGCGACGTGACGGATATCAACGGCGCCTTCAGCCTGAAGGTGCCCGCGGGTCCCGTCACATTGGAGATTTCCTGCCTTGGCTACAACGGCGCGACCGTCACGGTACCCGCCGCGCAAAGCCAGATTTCCGTTGTCCTCGAGGAAGACAAGATGGTCCTCGACGAGACGGTCGTCATCGGCTACGGCACCCAGAAGAAGGTCAACCTGACCGGTGCGGTGGCTGTCGTCGAGAGCAAGGAATTGGAGGACCGTACGGCCCACAACCTGAACAATATGCTTCAAGGTGCCGTGGCCGGCCTCAACATCACTACCTCGGCGGGTAACCCGGGTTCTTCGGGCAGCTTGAACATCCGAGGCATCACTTCGATCAACTCGGCCGATCCGCTCGTCCTCATCGACGGCGTGGAAGAGGATATTTCCCGCGTCAACCCCAACGACGTGGCCAACATCTCCGTCATCAAGGACGCTTCCGCGGCCGCCATCTACGGTGCGCGTGCCGCATACGGCGTCGTCCTGATCACGACCAAGTCCGGTACCGACAAGGGCGGCAAGGCCACGGTCCGCTACAGCGGCCGCTGGGGATGGGAAGAGCCGACCGTCTCGACTGACTTCGAGACCCGCGGCTACTGGTCCGTCTATACGGTGGACAAGTTCTGGATGGCCGACGCCGGCAAGAAATACACCACCTACAACGACCACGACATGGCCGAACTCCTCGCCCGCGTCAATGACGTTACCGAAGACCCGTCCCGTCCCTGGATCGTGGAGGAAGTCCGCAACGGCAAGAAACAGTGGGTGTATTATTGCAACACGGACTGGTACCACGAACTCTACAACGACCGCCATCCCGTGCAGCAGCACAACGTCTCCGTCACCGGCGGCAACAAGGAGGTGAAATACTATCTCTCCGCCGGTTACGACAAGCAGGTCGGCGTCATCAAGGTCACGCCCGATGTCTTCCGGAAATACAACCTGCGGGCGAAGATCGACGCCGCCCTCAACAAATTCATGCGGCTGTCCAACAATACGGCGTTCTACAACTCGACCTACGACTACCCGGGCGGCAGTTCCATCCAGGACTCTTTCGCCTACGCGTCCCGCCACGCCCTGGCGTCCTTCCCGCTGAAGAACCCCGACGGAAGCTGGGTCTATGGCACGCCGATGATTTCGGGCAACTACAACGTCGCGAACGGCCGTCACATCGTCTTCGGCAACGGAAAACACACGAACCAGCAGGTGCGGAACGACTTCTCCAACACCACGGAACTCAAGGTCACTCCGTTCCAGGATCTGGTCCTGACGGCCAACTACACTTACCGCCTCTACCAGAACCGCAACTTCTACCGTTCCAACCATATCGACTACCGCCGTTATCCTGATGCGGAGATCGAGGAATACACCACCGGTGCGGGCCAGGATGAGCTGGAGGAGAATGTCACTACCTACCAGCGCCACTCGGCCAACGTCTATGGCAACTACGAGCACACCTGGGCGGACGCCCACCATTTTTCCGCAACGGCGGGCATGAACATGGAATACTGGCGCAGCAAGAGCCTGACCGGCAAGGGCCAGAACCTGCTCAGCGAAACCCTGATCGATCTGGACCTCGTGGGACCGGATGCCCAGGGGGCGACGATCATGGAAGTGGCCGGCGGCCAGAATCAATATGCCATCATGGGCTACTTCGGCCGTTTGAACTATGACTACAAGGGCCGTTATCTGCTGGAAGTCTCCGGCCGTTATGACGGTACTTCCCGTTTCCAGTCCGGCCATCGCTGGGGCTTCTTCCCTTCCGCTTCCATCGGCTGGCGCATCAGCGAGGAGCCTTTCTTCGAGCCCTTGCGCCGCACGGTCGACAACCTCAAGCTGCGGGCCTCGTACGGTAACCTGGGCAACCAAGTGGTGCGCGACGGCAGCAGCCAGAATTATTATGCCTACCTGCGGAAGATTTCGATCAATGATTTCAAGGGATATTCCTTCGGTGAGAGCAGCACGATGTCCAAATATGCGACCCTGAGCAATCCCGTGGATGCCGCCCTGACCTGGGAGACGGCCAAGCAGTACAACCTGGGTCTGGATCTGGCGATGCTCAACAACCGTCTGACCTTCACGGGAGAAGTCTATCGCCGCTATACCCTCAACATGCTGACGACGGGTCCCGACCTGCCGTCGGTCTACGGCGCCGATCCGCCCAAGACCAACGCGGCCGACCTGAAAACGGAGGGTTATGAACTATCCCTGGGCTGGCGCGACCAGTTCACGCTCCTGGGCCATCCT
>JAEEGH010013564.1_pt1 | contig 18051 bp, 18 predicted proteins | sample 9134181 | NCBI WGS metagenome assembly JAEEGH01 (sample SAMN16246544, study PRJNA631951) | gut metagenome | biome: gut microbiome; feature: rumen; material: DP-attached | host: Bos | place: Iran: Karaj | collected 2018-10 | reverse complement strand
GTTTCTGGATTGCCACGTCGCTTCGCTCCTCGCAATGACGGGCTATTTTACATAACTAATCTTCGGGTTCAAAATTCCATTCTGATCGAACGACTTTTTAATTGCATTCATGAGGTCTACATTTGCGGCAGGGGTCTGGGCAAAGAAATAACTTCGTTTGCTTACACCAAGTCCATGCTCGCCGGAAATAAGGCCTCCAAGTTCTTTTGCCTTAGCATACAGTTTTTCAAGGTTTGCGTTAAGTTCACTTTCCCAAACCTGTTCGCTGCGTCCTCCACGAACTAGGCAAAGATGAACGTTTCCGTCTCCTGCGTGTCCAAAGCTTATCATCTGCATGCCGCTTTGATTTTCAAGAACGTTTACATATTCTACAAAATCGGCAACGCGTGCAATTGGAACAACTATATCAAGCGGTTCCTGTTCGCTTACTGCTTCTACAGCCTTTACAAGGCATCCTCGGATTTTCCAGATGTTAGCGCTGTCTAACTCAGGTGAGCTTCCGTCAAGAATTATTACGCGGCGACTTGCTCCTTTTAATACCTGACTAAGCTTTTCAATTGCACCGTCAATTTCTGCAGCGGCACCATCAAAGGTCAAAAGAAGATATGCTGCAGCCTCCGGATCAGGATATTTTAAACCAAGAAAATCTTCGCCAAGCTTTACAACCTTACGTTCAATAAACTCTACTGCTGTAGGATTTAAGTTCTGACGCAGGATAATTGGTACAGCTTCTATTCCTGCCTGCAGACTGTCAAAGCTTACAAGAATGCTTTGTGATTTTTCGGGCTTTCCTATAAGGCGGAGCAGGGCTTTTGTAATTACTGCTAAAGTTCCCTCTGAACCAATTACAATATCTTTTATATCAAGGCCTGTTGTGTCCTTGCGGTTTTTTGTTCCAACGGTAAGAACAGTTCCGTCTGCAAGCACGAGTTCAAGACCCATTACATAGTCGCGGGTAACTCCGTATTTTACGGCACGCATTCCACCTGCATTTGTTGCAATGTTACCGCCAATGCTTGCACGCTTTTCACCGGGATCAGGCGGGTAGAAAAATCCCAGACCCTCCACGTATTTTTGAAAATCTTCCAGGATAACTCCAGGCTCTACAGTTGCAGTAAAGTTTTCTTTATCTATTTCAAGAATACGGTTCAAGTGTGAAAGATCCAGAATGATAGAATCGTTATGTGGAACTGTGCTTCCTACCAGATTTGTACCGGCTCCACGTGGGGTAACAGGTATTTCATTTTCATGTGCAAACTTCAACACTGCAGAAACTTCCTGAGTACTTTCCGGAAAAACAAGTGCACTTGCATCTCCGTGCTTACGTCCAAGCTGGTCACTTAAATATTTGCTCTCGATATCCGGTGAAAAAATTACTCTGGTTGGATCCTGGATTATTTTTGAAAGTTCGCTTATTGCTGTCATGGAAGCACCTCGACGTTTAATTAAAACTCATCAATATCCCAGCCTTCTTTGATAAAGTAGCCGCCGAAAGTTTTGTTGAATACATCTTCTGTTTCTTTTGTCTGGAAGGCCTTAACTACCTTGCGGAAGATTTCTACTTTTGCAGGATCCTTTAAATCTGCACCACGGGCTGCGATAAGGTTCCAGTACTGCTTTTCGTCAACTGATGTATCTTTGAAAATTGCGCTTTCTGTTTTGATACCAAAGTCAAGAGCGTAGTTTCCGTTTACGATTGCTGCATCAACATCGGCAAGTGCACTAGGAATTGTGTTGGCTGCAAGTTCTTTAATAACGATGTTCTTTGGATTTTCTACGATATCTGCAACTGTTGGGTTGAAGCCTGCATCTGCTTTGAGTGTAATAAGACCTGCTGCGGCAAGAACCTTGATTGCACGACCACCGTTTGTAACATCGTTTGGAATTGCAACTGTTGCACCGTTTTTAAGTTCTGCAACTGATTTTACTTTTGAGCTGTAAAGATTAAGTGGAATGATGAATGTGTTTCCAATAAGCTTTACGTCGTAGTTATGGCTGCCTGCATCGTTTTCCAAAAAAATTCTGTGCTGAAAAGCGTTCAAATCAATTTCGCCGTTTGAAAGAGCGTTGTTTGGAGTAACGTAGTCAGAGAACTGAACAATCTTAAGATTAATTCCTTCTGATTTAAGAGCCTTCTGAGCTGGTGCCCAAAGGTCTTCGTAAATTGAACCTACAACACCAATTTTAAGTTCAACATTCTTTGCTTTTTTTGACTTCTTTGATGCGCCAAAAACCGATGTAAGAGCCAAAGCTCCAATTAAAATACCTGCGATAATTTTTTTCATATTAATACCTCTTTGTGTTTTTATTTGTGAAACTTATGTTTCCCTAGTTGTTAGGTAGGTTATAGCAAATATCTATAACTTGTGCTAATACAAGTTTTTTATTGTCAGTTATAGGAAAAAGTTATAACTGACCTGATTTTTATAAGGACAAAGCCCTCTGGTAGTTTGCATTCATGCTCTGGCAGGAGGCATTAAATTTTTCCTGCTCATCCGCGGTAAGCTGTAACTGGATTACTTCTGCAACGCCATTCTGGTTCAGGCGGCATGGGACACTTGCAAATACATTCTGCTGTCCATACTCGCCCTGGAGAAGTGTAGAAACAGGCAGAATTCTGTCTTCATTTCCAAAAATTGCCTGAACTACATTTGCAATGCTGGCTCCAATTCCAAATTCTGTAGAGCCTTTTCCGCCAAGAATAATCCAGCCTGCCTGTTTTGCGCGGGCGGCAATGGCGTCAAGGTCAAGCTTGCCAAAACGTTCCGGCTGTTCTTTTATAAGTTCAAGAAGCGGCTTGCCTGCAACTGTTACTGCACTCCATGGAACAAACTGACTTTCTCCGTGTTCGCCAAGAGCATAAGCCTGGATTGATTTTTGTGAATAACCTGTTTCTTCGCTGATGGCTCGGCGTACTCTTGAAGAGTCCAGTGTTGTAGAAGTTGAAAGAATACGCTTTTTGTCCCAACCAAGTTTTTCCTGAAGATAATGTGTTACTACGTCTGCGGGGTTTGAAATATTTATAATAATTCCCTTAAAACCGCTTGCTTTGATTTTTGGAACAATGTCTTTAAGAATTTCAACAGTTGCTCCCAGTGTCTGCTGTCGGTCTGTCTGTCCGGCTGCCATATCAGGGAGTGGGCCTGCGGCAACTATTAAAATGCCTGCATCTTTTATATCTTCATACGTGCCGGCTTTCACATGGACTGTGCGTCCAAGGTAGGTTGAGCTATCCTGCAAATCCAGTGCCTGAGCGGCTGCCTTCTTTTCATCAATATCTATGTAAACAATTTCTTCTGTGAGCCCCTGCGAAATGAGGGCATAGCCTCCGTGACTTCCAACGTGACCCGCACCAATGATTCCAATTTTTCTAACGCTCATATTTTACTCCTAGTGTTTATTTCGTTTAATAATTTTATTTCCGCCAAGCTGTACAAGATTTACGATAATTACAAGAACAAAAATCGTAAGCCAGGTAACATCAAGCTGGTTGCGGTCGTGACCGTACATGATGGCGTAGTTACCAAGTCCACCTGCACCTACTGCTCCGGCCATTGCTGTTAGTCCTATCAAACTTACAAGAGTGATGGTTGTACCACGAACAAGTGGCCCGATACTTTCGCGCAAATACACACGGAAAATAATATCTACAGGAGTAAGTCCCATGCTTTCTGCTGCTTCAATCAAACCACCGTCAACTTCTGCAAGTGCAGTTTCTACCTGGCGGCTGAAGAAAGGAACGCAACCAAAAATCAGCGGAACAATTGCACCACGAACACCAATTGCAGTTCCCATCAAAAGTCTGCTCAACGGCATAACACCTGTAAGCAAAATGATAAATGGAATTGAACGGAAAAAGTTTATTGTCTTATCAAGAATCTGATAGATAACTTTGTTTTCAAGGATTGAACCCTTTTTAGTTACAATGAGCACAATTCCAAAAATAAGTCCTATTGCAAAACTTATGCCTCCCGCCCAAAGTGTCATTATAAAAGTTTCAAGCAGCCCGTTAAAAAATCGCTCCGGATGAGCTGAAACGTTTGGTAAAATCTTTTCTATAATTTCTGTCATTTGAGTACCTCCACTCCAACGCCCTGCTGTTCTATGTGAGCAAGTGCGCGTTTTACTATGTCTGGTTTTCCACTGACTATTGCTACAGTTCCGCCAATTGGTGCGTCCTGAACAATTTCTACATCTGCAAAAATAATGTTGATTGTAATTTCGTACAGGCGCGACATTGCAGAAATAATCGGCTCGCTGACATTTTTCTGGATAAACGTAAATCGCACCAGGGTTTCGTCTGATTCTAGTTTTACAACAGGCGAATTCTCTTCAATAAGTTTTTCGATTTTTGTAAGGCTCGAAGTTGAACGGATAAATCGCTTTGTAACTTCATTCTGCGGCTTTGCAAAAATATCAAAAACTTCTCCCTGTTCAACAATAATTCCGTTTTCCATTACCGCAACTTTGGAACAGATTTCTTTTATAACTTCCATCTGGTGAGTGATGATTACGATTGTAAGTCCCAGATCTTTGTTGAGTTTTTTGAGCAGAGCAAGAATTGAACGTGTTGTCGTTGGATCAAGCGCACTTGTTGCTTCATCACACAAAAGAATATCAGGATTATTTGCAAGCGCACGGGCAATTGCAACACGCTGTTTTTGTCCACCGCTAAGCTGAGAAGGGTAGACTTTTTCTTTATCTTCAATTTCAACAAGTGCAAGAAGCTCGCGAACTTTTTTTGCAATTTCTTCTTTTGAAAGTCCGCTGTGTTTGAGCGGAAATGCAACGTTACTAAAAACAGTACGGCTTTTCATCAAATTAAAATGCTGAAAAATCATTCCGATTTTTTTTCGTTCTTCACGAAGCTCTTTTGGACTAAGAGAAAGAAAATCTTTTCCACGAACAGTTACGCTGCCTTGAGTTGGTCGTCCAAGCAGATTTATTGTTCGCACAAGTGTAGATTTTCCAGCACCAGAAAATCCGATGATTCCAAAAATCTCTCCCTGTTCAACAGAAATGCTTGCATTCTCTACAGCATTAAAAGTCTTTTTGCCATCTGTAAAAGTTTTGTATATATCTTTAAGTTCAATGATATTGGCCATAGCGCCTCCTGTGTATGGGTTTACTTATAACCAAAATCTATAACTTGCGCTAATACTAGTTTTTTATTGTGAGGTATAGGAAAAAGTTATAACTGGAGGTGGAGACGCCCGCACACTTTTATTTGCACGCGCTGTCAATGAAGTTCGCGATTTCTTTTATAACGCTAATACGGCGGCCTAAAAGTCCATGCTCTGTAGGGACCTCTATTCGCTTTTGAATTGCGTTTGTCTGGTGTGTTTCAAGTTGTTTCCATAAAGGAAGAATCATTTCATTAACAGGCGAAACAGAATCATAAGTACCGCCAATTACTAAAAGGTTTTTATCCTTTACCTGTTCGAATGCTTTTGGGTGGCTTATTTCTGCCTGATTTATTACAACGTCCTCGTAAAGTGCATCAATTCCATCGGACTGTAGGATTTTACCTTCCTCCAGAAGAGAACGGAAATAACTTTCCTTAGCACGGTTCAGGTAACGGGTAGGGTCATAAGGTGTAAGCATAATAATTCCTCCGATCCAATCAAGCTTGCGGCCAGCGTTCAAAGCTGAGTTTGCACCCATACTGTGTCCAAGCAAAAAAATCTGTGAAGGGTCTACATTGTATTTTTGAGTAAATTCAGCAGAGTGTGCATATTCTGCAAGATTCTGAGCATCTTCAATACAATTTGTAATTAAATACTTTCCCTGACTTCCCCAGGCACCGCGGTTATGCGGAACAATTACAAGGCAACCAATACGGCATAAGGCATGAGAAATATCATCATTACGCGCAGTTCCAGGAAAACCGTGCATCATTATTACACAAGGATGAGGAGTAGGCTGATTTGCAGAAGGCCACATGATTTCACCATAAATGTGTGAGCCCGTACTGACAAAATCAAGCGTTGTGTAGTCAGGCAGAGCTGTTGGATCTATTTCTTCTTCATCAGAAAAAAGGTTTTCGAGTTTTAATGTAGATGACATATTGTTATTCCTTATTACCTACTAACAAAGTAGGTATATAACTAGGTTATAGGTTTTAGTTATAAATGTCAATAAAAAATATGTATAAATTATTTCTTTATAACCTATTGCAATAGTAGGTAATAAGTTGTATATTGCCATAAACCTACAAAAAAAGTAGGTAAATAACAAAGAGAGGTTGAATATGGCAACACAAATAAATACAGGAAGCTGCTGCTTAATCGGACGTGGAAAATCGGTTTATACAGATGAACAGGCAGAAAAATATGCACAGGAAGTAGGTGTTCCTCCACGACCAATGGAAACAAAAAACGAAATTGATGAAACTGGCGCTTTTATTCGTCAGCCAAATGCATTTATTCAGAAGTTTGGAAATGGTGCAAATGAATTAAAAGCAGAAGCAAATAGATACGGAATTTATTGGGCAAAGGGCTGTAACTGGTCAAATCGTCCTGTAATTGTACGCGATCTTCTTGGACTTGAAAATGTAATTTCAGACACTCTTTGTACTCATTCAGGCGAAACAAATAAATATGGCCACGGTTTTGGTGATTCAAAAGATCACAAAGATCCTGCTACCGGCGCATATTTTTTGAGCGAGTTTTATAAGCGTGCAAATCCTGATTTTAAGGGAAGGGCAACAACTCCAACTTTTGTAGATATTATTGAAAAGAAAGCTGTAAATAACGATTATCATCGTCTTACAAATTATATTGAAGTTCAGTTCAGGCCTTTTCAGCCAAAAGATGCCCCTGATTTATATCCAAAAGCATTCCGCAAAGAAATTGATGAATTTAATGACTGGCTTTTTCCTCATATAAATAATGGTCATTACAGAATGGCATTTTGTCAGAGTCTTAGTGCCTATAACGAAGCCTTTGAAGATTTTTTTGATTCAATGGATAAGCTTGAAAAACGTCTTGAAACTAACCGCTTTTTATTTGGGGACTATGTTACAGATAGTGATGTAAGATTTTTTGTAACTCTTGCAAGATGGGATACTTCCTACTACAAAAATGTGGGGCCTGTAAAACACAGAATTGTTGATTACAAAAATATCTGGGCTTATGCTCGTGAACTTTGTGCAATTCCTGCTTTCAAAAAGAATACATATTTTAAGGATCTTGCACTTGGTAATCCTTCAAAAGAAAAAGGTATTTTCCAGGATTATCAGTCTCGAATTGTTCCACAGATTGATTTTGAAGAACTCTGGAAAGCTGATGATTCAAGAAAACATTTAAGTAAAACTCCGGACGAACTTTTCCTTCGTCATCCAGAAAGTGAAACTGCCCAAGATTATTATTCTGATATTTCTGACACAATCTGGAACAGCCCAAATCAGGCTGATAGAAATCCTAAGAACGGTACTTTAAGTACAGATGCTTCGGTTAATCCATTGCAGGGAAGGTTGTAATGAAGGTAATCAGAGTAACTGAAGAATGGCAGAGAGCAGGTGTTCATTATGTACGCACCGAAGGAATGGTAAAAGATTTTAATCTTACCCTTGAAGGTGAATTTGAAGCTGACACTCCGGATGATATTTACGTTCTTGCGCTTGATGAAAACCTTCCTGTTTCAACTTGCCGCCTTAAAGTTATTGAAGAAAATGGAGAGAAGTTTGGAAAAATAGAACGGGTTGCTACAGTTCCCGATTACAGAAGTAAAGGAATCGGAAGCCTTGTAATTACAGAGGCTGAGAACTGGTTGAAGGAGCTTGGTGTAAATACTGTTCATATAAATTCCAGAACGGCTGCTGTTAAGTTTTATGAAAAACTTGGCTACAAAGCCGACTGGAACAAAATAAGTGGAAGCGGACTTTTTGAGTGCGTTGAAACACAAAAGGTTTTATAAGGAGAAAAAAGAATGGCTAAAATATACGACAACATTCTGGAGCTTGTAGGACATACTCCGTTAGTTCGTTTACATGCTCTTGAAAAAGAGTTTGGTGCAAAAGCAAAAATCATCGGTAAGCTTGAGTTTTTTAATCCGAGTTTTTCTTCAAAGGCTCGTATTGCAAAAAACATGATTGAAGAAGCCGAAAAAAATGGTGAAATAAAAGAAGGCGCTACAATTCTTGAAGGGACAAGCGGAAACACAGGAATTGGAATTGCAATGGTTGCAGCTGCAAAAGGATATAAGTCTATTATTGCAATGCCTGACAATATGAGTAAAGAACGAATTGCAATTATTAAATCTTATGGTGGCCAGGTTGTTCTTACTCCTGCAGAAAAAAGTATGGGCGGATCTGCTGAAAAAATTGCAGAGCTTGCTGCTCAAATTCCAAATTCTTTTATTCCGGGGCAGGGTAAAAATCCAAACAATCCTGATGCGCATTTTAAGACAACTGGACCAGAAATCTGGGATGACACCGATGGTAAGGTGGATATTTTCGTAGCAGCTACTGGAACAGGAGGAACAATAAGTGGAGCAGGAAAATATCTCCGTTCTCAAAATCCGGATATTCAGATAATTGCGGTAGAACCTGCTGGCGCTCCTGTTTTGAACGGAGGTGAACATGGACCTCATAAAATCCAGGGTATTGGTGGCGGTCCAACTCCACCAGTAACAGACGTAAGCCTTTTTAATGAAGTAATTGATGTTACCGATGAAGATGCCTACGAAACAGCCAGATTTTCTGCAAAAAAAGAGGGAATAGCAGTTGGTATTTCTGCAGGTGCGGCACTCTGGGCAGCAGCAAAAGTTGCGGCAAGAGAAGAAAATGCAGGAAAAACAATTGTAGTAATAGTGCCAGATTCAGGCGAACGTTATTTGTCGTCTGATTTGTACGAATAAAAATATAAGGAGATTAAATTATGAAAAAATCAACAAAAATATTTGGTTTGGGAATTGCACTTGCATCACTTTTGTTTGCAGGTTGTTCTCAGAAAAAAAGCGCACAGACAATTAAGTTTGGAATTACAATGGGACCAGGTTCAATCCGTACTGCTCTTGTAATTCTTGCAGACAAATTGGGTTACTTCAAAGAAGAAGGTGTTGAAGTAGAATTTAAAGAAGTTGCAGATGCCGCATCAGCACTTACTTCAATCAGCCTTGCAAAAGGTGACCTTGATGTTTGGGGAACAGGAATTGTACCTGATTTGACATTCATCACAAATGGTTCGGACCTTGTAATTTTTGAAGGTACCGCTGCAGAAGGTGGTGCAATTATTGCACAGCCGCAGAATGTTGAAAAATATAAGGATTTGAATAATTTTGCAAATTCAACAGTAGCAATGGTTCGTAATCAGACATCCTGGGTTGTAACAAGAGAACTTATGCGCGAACAGGGAATAGACGTTAATTCTATCAATCTTAAATATGTTGATTCCCAGATTAACGTAGCTCAGGCAGTTGCAAAAGGCGAAGCAGATACAGGCTTCCTTCCTGTAGAATTTGCAAATCAGTTCCGTCCACAGGGAATTGAACTTGTACGCGAAGTTGGAGAACTTGTTCCAAATTATGTTTGCTGCCGTCAGGTTACTTCAAGAAGTTCTATTAAGAATAAACATGATGAATTTGTAAAATTTACAAAGGCAAATATTCGTGCATGGAATTATTTTTCAAATCCTGCAAACAGAGAAAATGTAATTAAACTTCTTGCAGAGTTTTCTGGACAGAAACCTGAATACATAAACGAATATTTCTTTATTAATCATACATTGCTTACTCTTGATCCAAATACAAACGGAATCAGAAGCTTCTACACAGCTATGATTAATTCAGATTATTTTACAGGAAAAACACCTGTAGATATTTCAAACTACATCGATTCAAGTATTTACAAAGAAGCACTTGATTCTGTTTTGCAGAAATATCCTGATGATGATTTTTACAAAAAGCTTGCTGCTGACTACAAGAAGTACAACCTGTAGTTAAGTTAGAAAACACTAACAGATTTGGTTAAGAGGCAGATAATGGAATTGACAGATTTTCTTACAGATGAAGAAGTTCCAACAGCAAAAAACGTTAAAAAAGCAGCTAAAGCTTTTGGTGCAGATTTTGTTTGCATCGGTTCCATTGACCGCTGGGATAGTGCTCCTAAAGAAAATGATCCTAGAAGTATTATGCCCCGTTGCAAATCTGTAATCTGTCTTGGATTCAGAATCCATAGGGGAGCGCAGAATGCTGTTCGCGAAGGAACTTATTATTCCGGTTATACATTTTCGGGATTTAATGATCTTAACGAAGCAGTTGCTCCTCTTGTACAGCACAGGCTTGCAAGCTATCTTGAAGATTTTGGTTACGAAACAATTGCACTTGCTCATCACAGTAACAAGCTTGGAGATGGAAGTGGAGAAGCTAAACAAAATCCTGATGGAACCTTTAAGCCAAAGCCTGAAGTTTTTATAAATTACAGAATCAGTGCGGTTTTGTGTGGGGCAGGTGAAATTGGTTACAGCCGACTTTTACTTACACCACAGTTTGGACCTTGTCAGCGCATTTATTTTTTGCTTACCGAAGCCGAACTGGAGCCTGATCCTATTTTTGAAGGAAAGTTATGTGATGGCTGTAAGCTTTGCGTTCGGAAATGTCCTGCAAAAGCATTGTCGCTCACAGAAACTGATGATTTTGAAATTCCGGGAATCTGTAATATTCACAGAAGTTCTTTGGATATGGGGAAATGTGCCATGTCGCATGGAGGCGGTGCTTTTAGTCCATTTGCACCACCAGAAGTTCGTGCCTATGCAGAAAATATTGCAAACGGTACAAGAACAACTTGTGCAGATGGAACACCAAGACCTTCGCCTGAAGAAATTTCTAAGAATGTTGGTGAGAAAGTTCCTTATGCAGTGATTGCCCGTAAAAACTGGGGTATTCCTGCTGCAACTTGCGCGGAATGTCAGCGTGCCTGTCTTGAGCATCTGGATAAGCGCGGAAGATTAAGTCTTAAGTTTAGACATAAATATGGTGAATAAAAAGGAGAATAAAATTATGAAAAAGACAAAAAAAATCTTAAGTGTTGTAATAGCACTTACTTCGGTTCTTCTTGCAGGTTGTAGCAAAAAGTCTGCAAAAGAAGCACAGACAATCAAATTTGGTGTTATGCCAGGAACAATCAGAACAGCAGTAGTTCTTCTTGCAGACCATCTTGGTTATTACAAAGAAGAAGGCGTTGATGTTGAGCTTAAAGAAGTTGCAAATGCAACAGCAGCCCTTACATCAATCAGTCTTGCAAAAGGCGAACTTGATATCTGGGGTACAGGAATTGTGCCAGATTTGAATTTTATTGCAAATGGTTCTGATCTTGTTATTTTTGAAGGAACAGCTGCAGAAGGTGGTGCAATTGTTGCTAAGCCTGAAAATGTTGCAAAGTTCAAAAATATTACACCTGCAAATTATAACGGAATAAAAATTGCAACAGTTCGTGCAGATACTGCATGGGTTGTAAGCCGTGCTCATCTTGAAAAAGTGGGAGTTGATGTTTCTTCCATCACAGTTATGGAAGTAGATACACAGGTAAATGTTGCCGAAGCCGTAAATAAAGGTGAAGCAGTTTTGGGATTCCTTCCAGCTGAGTTTGCCCGAAAGTATTCAGAAAAGGTAGATGTTGTTTACGAAGTTGGTGAACTTGAACCTTTATATGTATGCTGCCGTCAGGTAACTGCCCGTACAACTCTTGAATCAAAACACGATGAACTTGTTAAATTTACAAAAGCAAATCTTCGTGCTTTGAACTATTACAATGATCCTGCAAACCGCGATGCAATTGTTTCTTATCTTGCAGAATATTCAAGCCAGACAAAGGAATATGTTTACAATTATCTTTTCGAAAACCGTACAATTATGACTCTTAATCCAAATAAGAAGGGTGTAATTGAATATTACAATTCTCTTGTAAATGCAGGCTATTTTAAGGGTGATATAAAAATCGAAGATCATCTTGATACTGCAATTTATGAAGAAGCACTTGCTCAAATTAAGAAACAGTATCCAAAAGACGAGTTTTATAAAACACTGTAAAACTTTGTAAAAACAATGGGGAACGATTATGGCAAAAATACAGATTCAAAACTTAACACTTACTTATCAGAGTCCTGGTAAATCTTATACTGCTCTTGAAAATCTGAACCTTACAGTAAAAGAAGGCGAGTTTGTGTGCATAATCGGTCCTTCTGGCTGCGGAAAAAGTTCTTTGCTTTCTGTAATTGAAGGTTTGAATAAAGCAACTTCTGGAAAAGTTTTAATTGACGGCAAAGAAATTACTGGACCTGGAAAAGACAGAGGAATTGTTTTTCAGCATTATTCACTTTTTCCGTGGCTCACAACTGTGGGCAATGTTGTTTTTGCCATGAAGCAGAATAAAATCAAGGGCAGTAAAAAAGAACTTGAAGAAACTGCAAAGCATTATCTTACAAAAGTTGGACTTGCAGACGCATTTGAAAAATATCCTGCAGAACTTTCCGGCGGTATGCAGCAGCGTGTTGCAATTGCACGAGTTCTAGCTGCTAATTCTTCAATCTTTTTGATGGACGAACCATTTGGAGCAATTGATCCAAAGAACAGACAGGAGCTTCAGGAACTTTTGGGTGTCCTTACCCGCGAAGAATCAAAAACAGTTCTTTTTGTAACACATGATATTGATGAAGCAATTCTTCTTGCCGACAGAATTATCTTTATAGATAAACACAGTATCCAGGCTGATATTGAAGTTGGCATTAAAAAACCAATTACAAAAGCAGAGCTTATAGATAATGAACAATTCCGCACTCTGAACTCACATCTTATGAGTTTATTCTATCGCGGAGTTGCAGAAAATATTGGCCACGAGGTATACCTATGATTACAGTTTCTTTTATTGTTGCAAACGCTTTATTTATTTTACAGAATCTTCTTGTATTTGTTCTTCCACGTTCTCCAAAAATCCAGACTGTAATCCCAATTACAGTAGCTTCATTTTTAATCGAGGCAATTTTTCTTTTGAAGCATTTTCTTACAAAAAAACGTTCTGCTTCAAATATCGTATCAATTGTTTACGGTTTACTGATAGTGTGGATTGTTGCAACCAGATTTGGACTTTCTCATCCTGTTCTGGTTCCGAATCCAGAAAATGTTTTTAATGTTTTTGTTCTTAATCGTAAAGATTTAATTCTTGGTCTTTACAGTTCAATGAAAATCCTTTTAATTGGAATTTCTCTTGCTATGTTCCTGGGAATTTTTCTTGGACTTTTTACAGGTTATATTCAGGGAATCCGCGAAACTTTTCTTCCTGTTACAAAGGTAATCAGTACAGTTCCGCCTCTTGTTTATACGCCTTATGTTGTTGCTGTTATGCCTACTTTTTACAGCGCATCTATTTTTGTAATTTTTTCAGCTGTATTCTGGCCTACTTTTATGAGCATGATTGCACGAGTAGGAAGTGTAGACAAAAAGATAATTGATTCTGCAAGAGGAATGAATGTTTCTACGCCTACCATGCTTTTTAAAATTATCCTGCCTTACTCTTTGCCAGAAGTAATTGCAAGGCTTTCAACTTCCCTCACTTCTGCAATGCTTTGTCTTACCGGTGCAGAAATGCTTGGTGCAAGTGCGGGCCTTGGATATTTTGTAAAAAAATTCAGTGATTATGCAGATTATACCCGCGTTCTTGCAGGAATTATTTATATAGCAATTATTGTTACAATTTTGAACACTCTCGTTGAGCTGCTTCAGAAAAAAGTCATTAAATGGAAGTACTAATATGAATATAGATACACTTTGTGTTACAGGCAGTCCCTGTTATGTACCATGCGATAATACAGGAGCGATTGCTCTTCCGATTTATCAGTCGGCAACGTTTGCTCATCCGGAACTTGGAAAATCAACTGGTTACGATTATTCCCGTTTGAAAAATCCAACAAGAGATTATCTTGAAAAACTTGTTGCAGAACTTGATCACGCAGAATATGGTTTTGCATACAACTGCGGGCTTGCGGCTATCACTGCCGTTTTTGATGCCCTGATTTTGAATGAGAAAAAAGGAACCGTCTTTCATGTAATTTGCTCCGAGGATTTGTATGGCGGAACTGAACGTTTTTTGAATACAATTGGTTCAAGACTTGGATTTGAAACTACTTATGTAGATACTTCGAATTTTGAAAATATCACAAAGGCTGCACGCAAAGATACAAAGGTAATTTATCTTGAAACTCCCGGCAATCCGCTTATGAAAGTAACAGATATAAAACAGGCTGCAGATTTTGCTCATAAGATTGGTGCAGTTTTAATTGTTGATAATACTTTTTTAACACCATACTTACAGCAGCCGATTCTTCTTGGTGCCGACGTTGTTGTTCAAAGCGGTACAAAATTTTTATGCGGACATAATGATACGCTTGCAGGCTTTGTTACAACAAATAATAAACAGCTTGCAGAAAATCTTGAAGTTATAACTAAAACTACAGGTGCAGCACTTGCGCCTTTTGACAGTTTTCTTGCCGTACGTGGAATTAAAACTCTTGCAGTAAGAATGGATAAGCATATTGAAAATGCAAAGCGAATTGTTGAAGCCTTAAAGCAAATTCCAAAAGTTGTAAAAATCCTTTATGCAGGAACTGGCAGCATGATTTCATTTTATGTGGATAGTAAACAAACTGTTGAACAGGTTCTTAAAAATGTAAAAATCATTCATTTTGCTGAAAGTCTTGGAGGAGTAGATTCTCTTATAACTTATCCTGCAACACAAACTCATGTGGATGTTCCGGAAGAAGAACGTAACCGCCGTGGAATTACAGATACTTTACTTCGCCTTAGTGTTGGTATTGAAAATTCTGAAGATTTGATTCAGGATTTAAAAGAGGCTCTTGCATGAAATACGACTTTGAAACTGTGATAGACAGACATAATACAAACTCCATAAAAACTGATCTTGCTGTGGCACGCGGAAAACCTGAAGATGTACTTTCGCTTTGGGTTGCCGATATGGATTTTCCAACTGCTCCCGAAATTCTCGAAGCCTTACATTCAAAAGTTGATCATGGAATCTTTGGTTATTCTGTTCCAAATCAGCAGTTTTATGAAGCCGTAATAAACTGGCAAAAATCAGAACATAATTTTGAAGTAAACCGTCATTGGATAGTAACAACTCCTGGTGTTGTTTTTGCAATTTCATGTGCTATAAAAGCATTTACGCAAATAGGGGAGTCGGTAATTATTCAAACTCCGGTTTATTATCCTTTTAAAAATATGATTTTAGCAAATGACCGAAACCTTGTGACTTCTTCACTTGTTGAAAAAAATGGCCGCTATCAAATTGATTTTGAGGATTTTGAAAATAAGATTGTTCAGAATAATGTAAAGCTTTTTATTCTCTGCAGCCCTCATAATCCTGTTGGTCGTGTGTGGACCTGGGAAGAGCTTACAAAACTTTCGGAGATTTGTTTACGCCATAACGTGATTGTTTTTGCAGATGAAATACATAATGATTTTGTTTTTGCTCCAAATAAACATATTGTTTATTCTACAGTTTCTGAACAAGCTGCTCAAAATTGTATTGTCTCAACTTCTGCCAGTAAAAGTTTTAATCTTGCGGGGCTTCAGTTTTCAGTAAACTTTATACAAAATCCGGAACTTAAAAGCAAATTCCGTAAAGAGATAGACAAAACAGGTTATGATGAACCTTCGGTAATGGGATTGGTTGCTACTCAAGCGGCTTACCAGAAAGGCAAACCTTGGTTTGATGCATTGAAAATTCACCTTCAGGAAAATCTTGATTTTGTGCGAACTTTTGTAAAAGAAAAGCTTCCGAAGGTCCGTCTTATTGAGCCGGAAGGTACGTATCTTTTGTGGCTTGATTTTTCTGCACTTGGTTATTCAGACGAAGAACTTGATAATATCATTGTAAATAAAGCAAAGCTCTGGCTTGACCGTGGAACAATGTTCGGGCCAGAAGGTGCGAATTTTCAGCGAATAAATATTGCAACTCCACGTACAGTTTTAGAAGATGCCCTCAAACGACTTGAAGCTGTTTTCAAAGGAGACGAAAAATGAGTATTTTGGATGAAGCATTTGAAATAAAACCTTACATGAACAATTTGCGTAATTATTTTCATTCTCATCCGGAACTTGGATTGCAGGAATATAATACCTGTACCCGCATAGAAGAAGAATTAAATAAGCTTGGCATAACAAATAAACGTGTAGCCGGAACAAATGTAATTGCCCAAATTGACAGTGGTAAAAAGGGAAAAACTCTTTTTCTTCGTGCTGATATTGATGCCCTTCCGATTCAGGAAAAAAATGATGTTCCATATAAAAGTCAGAATGACGGTGTAATGCATGCCTGCGGTCACGACGGACATACCGCATATCTTTTAGGTGCTGCCAAACTCATAAAGGAACATGTGGATGAGCTTTCAGGTAAAGTGATTTTTTGTTTTCAGGCCGCAGAAGAAATTGGAAAAGGTGCAAGAGACGTAATTGCTTCCGGGGCACTCGATTCTGTTGACCGCATTTTTGGCATTCATTTTCAATCAGAAATAAAGCTTGGAAAAATAGGAATAAAATCGGGTGCGGATATGGCAAGCTGTGACCGTTTTAAAATCACAATAAAAGGGAAAGCTGCACATATTACAACTCCACAGGAAGGTTCTGATTCTGTTTTTATTGGAGCGCTTATAGTTGCACAATTACAGACAGTTGTAAGCAGACTTGTTTCGCCTGTTGAAGGTGGTTTAGTTGGAGTGGGAAGCTTTCATTCTGGAACAACCTATAACGTTATACCGGGTGAAGCGGTTTTGGAAGGTACAATAAGGGCATTCAGTAAAGAAAACAGAAAGAAGCTTGCTGATGCTGTTACAAAAATCAGTAATGATATAGCTCAGGTTTATGGGGCTCTGGCAGAAGTTGAAATTGAGGATATTTGTGACCCACTTACAAATCCTTCAGACACTACCGCCGAAGTGGTTGAAGCTGCAAAAAAAATAATCCCGCACGAAAATATTCTTACAGGAATAGATAAGCGTTTTATGTCTGATAATTTTGCTGATTATATGCGTAAGGCCCCTGGCACTTATGCACATGTAGGTTCTTCTGATGGTGAAGCAACAAGTTTTCCTCATCATAACGAACATTTTGATCTGGCACCAGATTGTCTTGTGTATGCAGCGGCTCTGGCAGCACAGTATACACTTGATTATTTACGATAGATATTGCTTGCAGGAGGCACCCGAAATGATGAAAATTTCAACCAAAGGACAATACGCTCTTTTAATTATGACAGAACTTGCTGAACAACCGGCTGATAAGTTTATTCCATTGAAGCTTCTCTCTCATAGACACAATTTGTCTGTAAAATATCTGGAACAGATTCTGATCCAGCTGAGCAAAGCAGGTCTTGTAGCAGGGGTTCGTGGCAGCAACGGTGGCTACAAGCTTGTAAAATCAACCCAACAATACACCACCGGTGAAATCCTCCGTGCCCTTGAAGGCGACCTTTCCCCCGTAAACACCACCCACACAAACGTCCTGACCGACATCGGTAACGACGACTACTGGAAAGACTTTGAAAAAGTCATTAATGATTTCGTAGACTCTGTCACTCTTGATCAGTTGGTAGAAAAGAATAAAGAAAACGCTGGATGGATGTATTATATATAGAAATATTAAAATCAATTTTTCTATATAAAAGACATAAAAAAAATAGCGCGAAGCAGAATTGCGGATTGCAAAAACGCTCTACAGTGCTGCCGCGCCAAGCGGCAACGTATATAGTTCCAAGGCACTGTAGCGCGTAGGCGGCTAGCCGCCGGTTTTGAAAGACGCAATTCAGCTGGGAGCTATTTTTTTATTTCTGAATACCTTGAAAAATTGATTTCCATAATTCTGTATTGTACGACCTCGGATAATCCACTATAATGTCTTCTATCGGGTTTTCTCCCGATGTTTATTTTTTGATTATTTGAGGTAAAACCTATGGTTACATGGTCAAACGCAGACACCCTTTCTTCATGGAAAAAGTTACAGTCTTTAAAAGGCATGGTCAGCATTGCAGATGAGCTCAGCGCTCCA
>JAEEGH010013559.1_pt1 | contig 18056 bp, 12 predicted proteins | sample 9134181 | NCBI WGS metagenome assembly JAEEGH01 (sample SAMN16246544, study PRJNA631951) | gut metagenome | biome: gut microbiome; feature: rumen; material: DP-attached | host: Bos | place: Iran: Karaj | collected 2018-10 | reverse complement strand
CAAATGATTTGAGGAATAAACAATATCAGATGGTTGCACCGTCCATACAGTATCATTAACTAATATCTCCGACTTGTTGACATTGACATGTGCAGTGGCTTTACCCTTGTCATCATTAAAGAATTGGGCTACAGCATCAATGCTCCCCTTAAACTCATGTCTCTGATTGTTAGTGAACTGAAGCAACATTGCCATCTGATTATCATATGCATTTGCAGTGGCATCAACACTAAAACGGTGACCGTTTTCCATCACTTTTTTCACTTTAACATCTGCGTGAAGTGTATCATGTGGCGACATGATAGAAACACGGGCATCTTCATACAGATTACCGTCGTACGTTATCGATGGAATGCTACACTCTATATTCAAATCCTTGTCTGTATCGTTCATTCTTCCATACAAGTACATAGGCTCATGCAATCTGACAGGAACATTGAACAATGATTCAAGCCAATCGGACTTGGAAAAGGTAGCCGAAACAACAAAATTATTCTTTGTATCTTTAATCCTAGACTTGGGAAGTCCCGGCATTGTAGGAAGAATATGCGCTATATGACTACTAAGACTCTCTAATAGTGTTTGATAATCGAAATCCCCACGAATTGTAGCATCAGCAAAATCACTTCTGATTCTCATCATTCGACCGTCATCCTGATTGTCAGCAATAATAGAAAGATTATTGAGATTATATGACTCTTCTGGTGATGAGATGGAGAAATTATCAATGTTGAATGAGCCTTTAGCATTTTTAAGGGATTGCCCACTAAAATTTGCAGCAACATTCGCACTTATAATTCTGTCTTTCCATATATCCGTTATTTTCATTGCTGAGAGATTTAGATTCCTAATCTCAGCAGTCAAATTGGCTAAAGGTTGCTTCAAGGAGGTTTTAAACTTACCTTTTAGATTAATCCTTCCATTAGGGTCATCAATGTCGAGCGAACCGTCAAAAGAACTGTTTTGATAGATTCCATCGACATTAATATCGTGATAAGTATAGGATTTGTAATCAAATGATGAAACATTTCCCTTTACTCTTATGATATCAGTTTCATTATTATTTAATACAGATAGATTTCCGTCAATGTCAATCTGAGTCGCAATGTTGCCGAATTCATCGTTATTTAGGACTCTCTGCAAATCTAGTTTATCTGTTTTTATTGTACATGTAAACAGATTATCGCGTAAACCTACACCCAAGTTGGCATTACCCGCATCTGTCAGAAGAACTCCTTTAGTAGAAATTGCCTTACCAACTCCGCCTGCCTCACCCACAAAAAACACATTTCCAAAACGACTTACTACTTCGGGGATTTTCATGTCTTTCATATTCATGTTACGAAATATGAAGTCAATCGTTTTTGCACTTAAGTTTAGCTGATCAATATTTGTGTGCCAATGTGGATTGTTAAAATTGGAGACAGAGCCATTCATCGAAAGTTCAAACCCTTCAGGTTGTGAGAACATGTCCAATTCCCGCAAAACCATTGTTGTACTAGTCCCGGAGAAAGAAGAATGTATGTGTATCTGATTATTGAAAGATGCCAATTGTGGAATAAAACATTTTATGTCTGAAGGAGTTAAATAACTTTTGTTTATGCTTCCATTGAACCTTATAGAAGGTACAGCCAACTTGCCCTGGCTATACATATATGTAGCTTTAAGAGAGTCAATATTAACCTCTGATTCTGGTAATTTAACAACGAAATCATGTAGAGTGGCACCCTCGTGATTTGCATGTAGCTTAAGTTTTAACTGACTCAATTTAAGACCGGACTCATCTGCAAAAGATAGCTTTTTAACGACAAAGTTAACTGTGCTATCTGTCAACTCATTCAGCATCAAATGTGTACTAATATCACTTATGTTCAAATGGCACAGGTTGAAACGCCCATTCGTTGGTGGTATGTCCAACCTGTCATATTTAATAGTTCCTCTCCTTACGACTAAAGAGTTAATACGCAGATCTAGAGGCGTTTGACTCGTTGTATCTTTCGATTCAAGAGAGTCAAGTACAAACTGAAAATTAGGTTTAGATTGCTTATCTTGCTGATAGAAGAAGCCATTCAGTCCAAACAATTGTGCCGATGAAATGGCGATTTTTCCTCGCGTCAAGGGATAAATTTCAAATTTAGCAGAAAGTCGTGATGCATGTAGCATCAGTTTCCCCTTCTGATCATATATATCAACCCCGTCAATAATAAATCGGTTTGGAAGTCCTATGTCTACTCGTTCTACAACGGCTTTAGTGCCTAATTTCGAACTGATCGCCTGGCTGACTTCATGTCCAACATATCGTTGTACCGCAGGTATGTTAAGCAGCACAACAATAAAAAGATAAAGAGCCAACAGGCTCCAGATGGTCCAACTTATAATACGTTTCAGCGTCTTCAATTCTAACTTTGAGAAAGAAATCTCATTAATTTTGCTACAAAACTACATAAAAAAGTTATGAAGGCTGTATTTTTAGCGTTTTTTTTCTTTATAATATAGTTATTTTTTCTTATTTTTGCACCAACTATCATGAATTATATACATTATTCTATAATTATGACAAATGTTATTAAGTTACGTAAGGGCTTGGACATAAACCTGAAAGGCAAAGCCAAGGAAGAGAAACTTACGTTGAAGCCAAAGGGGGAGATAGGTCTCACTCCTGATGCTTTTACGGGCGTTACTCCTAAGGTTGTAGTTAAAGAAGGTGATATTGTCAAAGCGGGGGATGCTTTGTTTGTCAACAAACAATATCCCGAAGTTAGGTTTGCCTCTCCTGTCAGCGGTCAAGTGACTGCTATAGTGCGAGGTGAACGTCGTAAAGTTCTCTGTGTCAAAGTTAAGTGTGATGCTGAACAGCGTTACGTTGATTTTGGAAAAAAGGATGTGCAAAAGATGGATGGTGCAGCCGTCAAACAGGCTTTGCTCGAAGCAGGTCTTTTCGGTTACATCAATCAACTTCCTTATGCAATTTCCACAACTCCAGAGACAGAGCCAAAAGCAATATTTGTAAGCGCATTGCGCGACATGCCGCTGGCTGCTGATTTCGAGTTTGAGCTCAAAGGCAATGAAGAGGAATTCCAGATAGGTCTTTCTGCATTGTCAAAGATAGCCAAAACCTATCTTGGTATTGGCGCTGCTCAAAAAGCTGATGCGTTAACGGGAGCAAAGGATGTTGAGGTCAACATCTTTGAAGGTCGTTGTCCGGCAGGAAATGTTAGTGTGCAAGTAAACCACATTGATCCGGTTAACAAAGGAGAAGTTGTATGGATAGTAGATCCAAGTGTCGTAATCTTTATAGGACGCTTGTTCAACACTGGAAAAATAAATTTACGGCGCACTATAGCTGTTGTAGGTAGTGAAGTGGAGAGCCCGGCATATGCAGATGTGCTCATTGGCGAGCCAATAAGTACACTCATCAACGGTAACGTTAAAAATGGGAATGTGCGTATCATCAATGGCAACGTGCTTACTGGAAAGCCATGCAGCACAGAAGATTATGTTGGTGCGCACACATCTGAGATTACAGTAATTCCTGAAGGTAACAATGCCGACGAAATGCTGGGATGGATTTTGCCACGTTTCAAGCAATTCTCCGTCAATCGCAGCTATTTCTCATGGTTGCTCGGAAAGAAGGAATATGCGCTTGATGCACGTGTCAAGGGCGGTGAGCGCCACATGATTATGAGTGGTGAATACGACCGTGTAATACCTATGGACATTTATGCCGAATACTTGATTAAAGCCATTATTGCCGGAGACATAGACAAAATGGAGCAATTGGGCATATATGAGGTTGCTCCTGAGGACTTTGCATTAGCAGAATTCGTGGATAGCTCGAAGCTTGAATTGCAGAAAATCGTGCGTGATGGCCTTAACATGCTCCGCAAGGAAAATGCATAATTGTTAACATCTAAACGGAAAAGATTATGTCATTAAAGAAATATATTGATAACATCAAACCCAACTTCGAGCCAGAAGGCAAGCTTCATGCTTTCCGCAGCCTATTCGATGGATTTGAGACTTTCCTCTTTGTTCCGAACACAACGGCTAAGAGTGGAGTCAATATTCACGATTCCATCGACTCGAAGCGCATTATGAGCATGGTTGTGATTGCGTTAATGCCAGCTATGCTTTTTGGAATGTATAATGTGGGCTATCAGAATTATGCGGCTGCCGGCACTCTGGCAAGCGCATCGTTCTTCGAAATTTTCTTCTACGGTTTCTTTGCCGTATTGCCCAAGATTCTTGTTTCTTACATTGTAGGTCTCGGCATAGAGTTCGCCTGGGCACAGTGGAAAGGTGAGGAGATACAGGAGGGATACTTAGTGTCCGGTATTCTCATTCCGCTCATCGTGCCAATAGGATGTCCTCTATGGATGCTTGCGTTGGCATGTGCCTTCTCGGTTATCTTTTGTAAGGAGATTTTCGGTGGAACTGGAATGAATATCTTCAACCCGGCTATTGCAGCCCGTATGTTCCTTTTCTTTGCGTATCCTTCAAAGATGACGGGAGACACCGTATGGGTGGCTCAGGATACTATCTTCGGTCTTGGAAACACATTGCCAGACACATTTACCGCTGCCACTCCTCTTGGACAAATAGGGCAGGGGATTGCTCCTGATGCATCGATTTGTGATATGATTTGTGGCTTTATTCCCGGTTCCATCGGCGAAACAAGCGTTATTGCTATCGCCATCGGTGCAATGATTCTGCTATGGACAGGCATAGCTTCATGGCGCACAATGCTTAGCGTGTTTGCAGGTGGTGCCATTATGGCTGTCATATTCCAATCAACAGGTCAGTCATCCATGGTATGGTGGCATCATTTCATTCTCGGCGGTTTTGCTTTCGGAGCTGTGTTTATGGCAACAGATCCCGTCACCTCATGCCGAACCGAGTGTGGTAAATACATCTATGGATTCCTAATTGGTGCCATGGCGGTAATTATCCGAGTGATGAACGCCGGTTACCCAGAGGGAATGATGCTTGCTATCTTCTTTGGTAATATGATTGCTCCAACAATCGACCATTTCATCGTAGAGCGTAACATTTCGAAACGTATGAAGAGAGGAGGTAAAAAATGAAACTGAATACTAATTCGAATACGTACATTATTATATATAGCGCGATTCTCGTTATCATCGTAGCATTTCTTCTTGCATTTGTCTATCAGGCTTTAAAGCCTATGCAGGACGCAAATGTTGCCTTGGACATCAAGAAACAGATTCTTTATTCACTCAACCTCCGCGGTTTGGACGGTCAAGAGGCAGAGGCTAAATACAAAGAGGTTGTACTGAATGAAGTGAATGTGGAAGAGCAAGGCTTCAAGTATTTCGGATGCAAGGTTGATGGACAAACCAAATACGTTATTCCTTTAAAAGGCATGGGCCTTTGGGGTGGTATTAGTGGCTTCGTATCTGTCAATGACGATCTGAACACCATCTATGGTGCCTATTTCAACCATGAGTCAGAAACCGCCGGTCTTGGTGCAGAAATCAAGGATTCTCAAGCTTGGCAAGAGAAGTTCAAGGGCAAGAAGATCTTCGGCGAGAATGGCGACATGGCCATTGCAATAGTGAAAAAAGTTGCTAATCCGGAATCCGAGGTGGATTGCGTGACTGGTGCCACATTGACTTCCAATGGCGTTTCTGATATGCTCCGTGAAGGACTTAAGTGCGTGAAATTCTTAAAGGAACAAAATCAAGTAGCAGAGGAGGAGTAAACTATGGCACTATTCAGTAAACAAAATAAAGAGGTTTTTACAAATCCGTTAAACGTTGACCATCCTATACTCGGACAGGTACTGGGTATTTGCTCAGCTTTGGCCGTCACCTCGCAGCTAAAGCCTGCCATAGTGATGGGACTTGCTGTTACGGTCATTACCGCTTTTGCGAATGTGATTATCTCAGTCATCCGCAACACCATCCCCAACCGCATCCGCATCGTTGTGCAATTAGTCGTGGTAGCGGCTCTTGTAACCATCGTATCACAGATACTGAAAGCTTTCGCATATGATGTAAGTGTTCAGTTGAGTGTGTATGTAGGTTTGATTATCACTAACTGTATTCTGATGGGACGCCTTGAGGCATTTGCTATGCAAAACAAGCCTTGGCCATCATTCCTTGATGGTGTTGGTAACGGTCTTGGTTATGCCATGATTCTGGTCATTGTAGGCGCTCTTCGCGAGTTCTTTGGCCGTGGATCACTTCTGGGCTTCCAAATTATTCCTGACGCCTGCTACGATTTGGGATACGTGAACAACGGAATGATGACCATGCCTGCAATGGCACTGATTCTCGTTGGATGTGTGATTTGGGTTCATCGTGCATACTTTTATAAGGAGAAATAAGATATGGAACACGCAATAAGTTTATTCTTCCGTTCGATATTTGTCGACAATATGATATTTGCTTTCTTCCTCGGCATGTGTTCATACCTTGCCGTGTCGAAGACAGTGAAAACCTCACTAGGACTTGGACTTGCGGTGACCTTCGTGCTTACCGTAACCGTGCCGGTGAACTATCTGTTGCAAACAAAAGTGTTAGGTCCCGGTTGTCTTGTTGAAGGGGTCGACCTGAGCTATTTGTCTTTCATCCTTTTCATAGCCGTAATTGCCGGTATGGTGCAGTTGGTAGAGATGACGGTTGAGAAATACTCGCCCTCGCTCTATGCGGCCTTAGGAATTTTCCTGCCTCTGATTGCTGTAAACTGTGCTATTATGGGCGCCTCGCTTTTCATGCAACAGCGCGTACTGATGGATTCCTCTAATTCCCAGGCGATTACCTCTATCTGGGATGCCATTGTCTATGGCTTTGGTTCCGGTCTTGGCTGGACACTTGCCATTGTGGCGATGGGAGCCATTCGTGAGAAAATGCAGTATTCGGATGTGCCTAAGCCGCTCCAGGGGCTCGGCATCGTGTTTATTACCGTAGGACTTATGGCTATGGCCATGATGTGCTTCAGCGGACTAAATATTTAATTAAGGTATGGGACAGTTTATAGCATATAGCATTGGAGTATTCCTCATCGTTATACTCCTATTGGTTGTCATTCTGCTTGTGGCAAAAAAGTATCTGAGCCCAAGTGGCAATGTAAACATTGAGATTAACGGCGACCGTACCATTAACGTGCCGCAAGGTAACAACCTGATGTCTACTCTCAACGAGAACGGGATATTCCTTCCAAGCGCATGTGGTGGAAAGGCCTCATGCGGACAATGCAAGGTACAGGTGCTTGAGGGTGGTGGTGAGATTCTTGACTCAGAAAAGCCTCACTTTACGCGCAAGGAGATCAAGAACCACTGGCGCTTAGGTTGCCAGTGCAAGGTAAAAGGAGACTTGAAGATCCATGTCGACGAAAGCATCCTCGGCGTGAAGGAGTATGAGTGCACCGTTATCAGCAACAAGAACGTGGCAACCTTCATCAAAGAGTTCAAGGTTCAGTTGCCGAAGGGTGAGCATATGGACTTCATCCCCGGTTCTTACGCACAGATTAAGATACCTGCATTTACGATGGATTATGACAAGGACATCGATAAGTCACTCATTGGTGATGAGTATCTGCCTTCATGGGAGAAGTTTGGTCTCTTCCCACTTAAGTGCGTGAATCCCGATCCAACCATTCGTGCATACTCGATGGCCAACTATCCTGCCGAGGGTGATGTGTTCATGCTGACCGTGCGTATAGCCACGCCACCGTTCAAGCCAGACAGAAGCGGCTTCATGGATGTAAATCCTGGTATTGCCTCCAGTTATATTTTCTCGCTGAAGCCAGGCGACAAGGTGATCATGAGCGGTCCGTTCGGTGATTTCCACCCGCACTTCGACTCTAAGAAGGAAATGATTTGGGTTGGCGGTGGTGCCGGTATGGCTCCATTGCGCGCTCAGATTATGCATATGACCAAAACGCTGCACACGACCGATCGCGAGATGCATTACTTCTATGGCGCACGTGCTCTGAACGAGGTGTTCTATCTTGAAGACTTCCTTGGATTGGAAAAGGACTTCTCAAACTTCCACTTCCATCTCGCCCTCGACCGTCCCGATCCTGCAGCCGATGCAGCCGGCGTGAAGTACACTCCAGGATTTGTGCATCAGGTGATGTATAACACCTACCTGAAAGACCATGAGGCTCCCGAGGATGTAGAGTACTACATGTGCGGTCCTGGCCCGATGTCGGCAGCTGTCGTCTCCATGCTCGACTCGCTCGGTGTCGATCCCGAATCGATTATGTACGACAACTTCGGAGGATAAAATCATCCTTCGATTCCATACAACAAACAGGAGGTTCTCAGCTATTGGGAACCTCCTGTTGTGATGATGGGGTAGTGGCGGTCGCCTTATTGCGCGTTGCCTGACACCACCTTGCGGGTATGCTTCACGCCGTTTTCATCGGTATACTGCTCGATGACGATGCCGCTATGCTGCTGGCCATCCGTCAGACGACGGCCCGTCAGGTCGAAGTATTGGCGTGCCGACTTCGTATTGCTCTTGACATCCTGAATGCTGGCAGCGCCAACCTCGGTAAACTGCCAGGCGTCGACATAGAAGTCGGTAGCGGCCTTGACGGCGATAAAGAGATTGGTCTTCACACCTTGGAATTTGCTGGCGTCAATGTCGAAGGTCTGGTCACCCATTTCGTCCGATGCGAATTCTATCGTGGCAATGGGGCGTCCGGCTCTGCTGGTGCGTAACTCGATAGTGGCTGTTCCCTTGCCGCGCAGCGTGAATGTCGCAGCACCGGCCGTTCCAAAATCAACCTTGCGTACGTTAATCCACGAACTTTCCTTCATCTTCACCTGCATGTTCTCGGAGGCATCGTTGCCCAAAGTATTGATTTTGGTGTTCTTCTTGATGTTGGTGAAGTCCTCGTAATCCACACCGCCACAACTGGCCATCGTTTCAGCCTGCTGCCACTCGTAGGGATTCATGTTCTTGATGGCGGTGACACCCTCAAGGTCGGTCTTGACTTCATGGATGTTCTGCGTAGCCTCGTCCACTGTGGCCTTGTTTACGCAGAGAGAACGGAAGATGCCACAGTCGCTCCCAATGACATTGTCTTTTTTCCAGCTCTCCATCAGGGCACCGTTGTGGTAGAGGTGATAATACTGCCCCTGGAACTTCTGCAAGTGCGAGTGGTTGTTGTTTGTTCCGTTGCCAGGATGTGGGCCGTAAACGCCTTTATATACCCACGAATCGGGATTCGTCGGGTCGTCGCTGACCATATAGCACATGGTGCAGGTGTTGGGCGCTGAAGTGCTAATGCCGTGTTCGGTCTTGTAGGCATTCCATTCAACGTCAGTACGTTGTGCCCAGTTCGAACAATAGGTGTAGACGTATTTACCACCGATAACATTCAATTCGTTGGCTTCGAAATGGTAGGGGGCATGAATTTTGACAGCCGCACCGTCGACTTCAGTCATCGAGGGCTTCAGCTTTACAATACGTGCTGCTTCGGGCATGATCTCACTGGGACCAAGACCACCGAAACTAATCCATCCCACGCCGTTCTCGTCGATGACTACACCCGGGTCGAAATTGGCATTAGTACCTGCTTTATTGGCACCTGGCGTGTCGTAATGGATCATCAGCTCCTTGTTAGGCGATTTCCAAGGACCAATGGGAGAATTGGCCTTCAGTACGCCCACGCCGTGACTGCTGTTGCAGAAGTAAAGGAAGAATTCTTCGGTGCCGTCCTCCGTCGTACGCCAGGTGACAGACGGTGCCCACGAGACGCCATAGCCCTTGTACCATGGATTTGACGTCCATCCGGCGCAGAGTTTCTTCGTATCGATGGTGCCGTGAAACGTCCAGTTCACCATGTCGTCGGTCGAAAAGACCACTATCGACTTGATTTCACCGTAGTTGTTCTCGCCCTTCTTGCCGTTCTTGACGAACTGCTGGTGGTCGTTAGAACCGTAGACGTACAGGCGTCCGTTATACTCCAATGACGTAGGATCGGCGCAGAAAATGTTGGCACTGATGGGGTTGTTGTAGCTCGTACCCTTGTAGTCGGGGGCTAATGTCTGTGATTTAGCTTGTAAGCAGGCCATGAAAATGGCAGCGGTCAGGAATAGTTTTTTGTACATTTTTGTTAATAATAAGTATTTTCGACTGCAAAAGTACAAAAAATCTTCGAAACGATATCATTTTTCCACAAAATTTGGGTTTTCTCTCATTTTTTTCGTACCTTCGCACACAGAAACTAGTACTTAAAAATATAGAGTCATGGGAAAAATTAAGACTATTGGTATTCTGACGTCGGGTGGTGATGCCCCCGGCATGAACGCAGCCATACGCGCCGTGACGCGTGCTGGTATCTACAACGGTTTCAACATCAAAGGCATCTACAGGGGTTATGACGGACTCATCAAGGGCGAGGTGAAGACCTTTACCACCGAGGACGTCAGCGGCATTATTGCTCGTGGCGGTACGATTCTGAAGACGGCCCGCTCGAAGGACTTTATGACGCCGGAGGGTAAGCAGAAAGCCTATGAGACCTGCCAGAGAGAGGAAATCGACGCGCTGGTGGTCATTGGCGGTAACGGTTCTCTGACTGGTGCTCGCGATTTTGGCATGGAGTTCGACTTCCCCTGCATCGGTCTGCCCGGCACCATCGACAACGACCTTTATGGCACAGACGCCACCATCGGTTACGACACGACGATGAACACCATCATGGAGTGTGTGGACCGCATTCGCGATACGGCCAATTCGCACGAGCGCATCTTCTTCATCGAGGTGATGGGACGCGATGCCGGCTTCCTGGCACAGAACTGCGCCATAGCCTGTGGTGCCGAGGCTGCTATCGTTCCTGAGGAAACGACGGACGTCGACCAGCTGGCAGCATTCATGGGCCGCGGCATCCGTAAGTCGAAGAAGTCGTGTATCGTCATTGTGTCGGAGAGTCCCAAATGCGGTGCGCTGTATTATGCTGACCGTGTAAAGAACGAGTTCCCGGAGTTCGACGTGCGCGTATCTATCTTGGGTCACTTGCAGCGTGGCGGCAGTCCATCGGCCCGTGATCGCGTCTTGGCAGGCTGTACGGGTGTGGGAGCCGTCGAAGCCATCCTGCAGGGCCAGCGCAACGTCATGGTGGGCATCCGCAACAACGAAATCGTCTATGTGCCCTTCTCGGAGTGTATCCGTACTGACAAACGCTTCGACAAGCGCCTGATTACGGTGTTAGACGAGCTGAGTATTTAAGGCATAACCCCCAAAAAAGATCTTCCCCTTTCGTAAATGCTGCGAAAGGGGAAGATGCTTTTATCTGACGACAAGGTGTGTCGTATGATGTGTTATTTGAATATTAACTGGGCGAATTCTGTCAGATAGATACGCCAGTTGCGCCAGATGTGGCCGCCTTCAGTCTCCACATACACATAGGGATAGCCCTTCTCGTCGAAATACTTGCGGAGGTCAGCATTCTGCTGATACAGAAAGTCGGTCTTGCCAATGGCAATCCAATAGAGGGCGGGCTTGCCGGCAAAGAGCTTGGCGAGCTCTCCCTGCACCTCGGTGTTCTCCTGCAGCAGTTCGTAGAACGACTTCGTGCGGTCGCCGCTGATGTGCAGTCCTGCAGAGAAGAGACCGATGTAGTTGAAGCTGTCGGGGAAGCGCTTCGATGTGGCGAAGGTGTGGCCACCACCCATCGACAGACCGCAGATGGCGCGGTTCTTCTTGTTCTTGGCTACTTTATAGTGGCTCTCCACGTATTTCACGATGTCCATGAAACTCTCGTCCATCGTGGCGATGGGCTTCTGGTTTACGCTACCCATGAAGGAGGGCTGATACATGCCGCGCGACCACTCGCCGGGAGCAGCCTGACAGTCGGTATTGCCGTTGGGCATAACGACGATCATGGGCTTGGCCTTGCCTGTAGCAATGAGGTTGTCCAGAATCTGAGCAGCACGGCCCAGTTCACTCCATGCATTCTCGTCGCCACCAGCACCATGCATCAGGTAGAGCACGGGATAGTTCTTACCTTTGTCGTAGCCGGCAGGTGTGTAGATGGTCATGCGGCGCTGCATCTTCAGTGTGGGGCTTTCGTACCACACCTTCGACAGATTGCCGTGTTTGACTTCGTTAACGCGATAGATGTCGCCCTTGTCGCCTTGCTTTTCGCTGACGATGAAGATGTTCGAGAACGACACGATGTCACGGTTCACATAGACGTTGGCGGGGTCTTTCACACCCGTCATACCGTCGATGTTAAAGGTATAGCTGTACAGTTCGGGAGCCAGTTTCTCGGTGGTGTAGCTCCACACGCCGTCCTTACCCTCTGTCAGCTGGGCAACGCCAGGCTGCTCTACAGTGCCGAAGCCGGCGATTTCCATCTTCGTGGCCGGCAGGAAGTCGCCAGTCACCTCGACCTTCACGGCCTTGGGGGCAAAGATGTTGAATGTGACTGTTCCGTCGGCATTTACCACGGGTGATTGTACGTTGGCACTCTGGAAGAGTTTCTCCTGTGCCAGTGCCGATACTGCGCACAGTGCGCAGAAGGCGATTGCAAAAAATGTTCTTTTCATTTTTTTTCTTTATTTTCGTTATTTCGTTATTACGTTATTCCGATAATTCTCTTACCTCTTACCTCTTTCCACTTACCTCTTTAAAAGATTCATCTTGACGTCGGGCTTCATCACGTCGTTGACCTTGGTCTGCTGGGCCTTGGCTGTAGCAGACAGGGTGGCCTTGATGTCCTGAACGGAGGCACCGATGAGGAACTGGTATTCACCCTCGTCGACAACCCAAGCAGAAGCCGTCTCGTCGAACGATGCCAGGTCGGCAGCCTTCACCGTCAGCGTGACGGTCTCGCTCTCGCCGGGCTTCAGCTGCTTTGTCTTGGCGAAAGCCTTCAGCTCCTTCACGGGCTTGTTGGCAACCTTATTGTCAGGAGCGGAGATGTAGAGTTCAACAACTTCCTTACCCTCGCGTTCGCCAGAGTTCTTGACTGTTACGCTGATTTCGTAGGCGTCGCCCTTCTGTGCAATCTTGGCATCTGAGTAGTCAAACGTGGTGTAGCTAAGACCAAATCCGAAAGGATAGCTGACGGGGACATTGAACGACTCGAAGAAGCGATAGCCCACATAGACATCCTCCTCGTAGAGGGTGTAGTCGACGTTCTTGACGTCACCCTTTTGTCCCTGATTGGTCATATCGATGCGGGGATCCTGGTCGATGGGGAAGTTCTTCGACGAAGCAGCATCGGTGAAAGCGACGGGCCACGTCATGGTAAACTTACCTGATGGCGACTGCTTGCCGCTCAGCACGTCGACCACGCTGTTGCCACCTTCCTGTCCGGCCTGCCAGGCGCAGAGAATGGCATCGGGCATAGCCTTCCAAGACGTGGTCTCGATGACACCGCCGATGTTCAGCAGTACGACGACCTGCTTGCCAGCCTTGTGGTAGATGTCGCAAACCTGCTCGACGAGCGTACGCTCGGAAGCACTGAGGTTAAAGTCGGCCACCTTACGGTCCAGGAACTCGCCCGAGATGCGTCCGATGGTGATGACGGCCACATCGGCCTTTTCTGCCTGAGCAGCCAGCTCTTCGGCAGTGAATTGCATTTCAGCGGGCAGTGTACCTGGCAGGAACTTCACCAACATGGCATTCTTCGGGTCTTTCTGAGCCATCTCCTCTAACTCCTTCTCGCGGGCCTTCTTGCAATCGGCAATATAGGTCTCGTAGGCTGTCTTCATCTCCTCGGAAATGGTGTAGCCGCCATTCTTCAAACCGTCGACCAGCGAAATGACATAGGCGTGGTTGACATTACCGGAACCGGTACCGCCAGCGATGAAGTCATACGACGTATTTCCGTAGAGCGCCACGTTCTTGATGTTCTCGCCAAAGGGCAGCGCCTTCTCGTTCTTCATCAGCACCATGCCCTCGGCAGCCGACTGACGCGTCACGTCAGCGTGGGCCTTCAGATCGGGCTTGTTCGAGAACTTATAACCCTGATAGCGTGGTGTCTTCTCGATGAGGTTGAGTGTGCGGGTCACGCTGCGGTCCAGGTCGGCCACATCGAGTTTTCCGCTCTGCACACCAGCCACGATGGAGTCGAACTGTTCCTTCTTACCGGGTTGCAGCATGTCGTTACCGGCCCACATCTGCTTGGCACCGTCCTTACCGCCAAACCAGTCGGTCATCACCGTTCCCTCATAGCCCCACTCATCGCGCAGAATGGTCTGTACGAGGTCCTTGCTCTCAGAGGTGTAGATGCCGTTGACATAGTTATATGAGGTCATCACGGTCCAAGGCTGTGACTCCTTGACGGCAATCTCGAAACCCTTCAGATAGATTTCGCGCAGGGCACGCTGCGAGATCTTGGCATCGTTGTTCATACGGTTGGTCTCCTGGTTGTTGGCAGCAAAGTGCTTGATGCTCGTACCAACACCATTGGCCTGTACGCCGTTGACGTATGCAGCAGCAGTCTTACCAGCCACGAAGGGGTCCTCGGAATAGTATTCGAAGTTGCGTCCGCACAACGGGTTACGCATGATGTTGAGTGCGGGTGCCAGCAGTACGTCAGCACCATATTCCTTCACCTCCTGTCCGATGGCAGCACCCACCTCCTGAATCAGCGGGGTGTTCCACGTACAAGCCAGCAGCGTACCGATGGGGAAGTGTGTGCAGTAGTAGGTCTGCTCGTCGCCCTCACGGGTAGCGTCGATGCGCAGTCCGGCAGGACCGTCAGCCAGCACGATGGCAGGAATCTGCATCGAGTCGAGCGGGTAGGTAGTACCAGCGGCTCCTGGCACAAGGTCTTTCGTAGAGCCGATGACGGCATCGTCGCCCGAGAAGCCGACCATACCCGTACCAATGACAAAATGCGCCTTGTCTTCCAGCGACAAACCACTAACGACCTCCTCCACGTCAATCGTTGCTGTGGTAGGTGCGTTGTTCGATGCACAGCCGCAAATCAGGGCTGTCATTCCTAAGATAATAAGCTGTTTTTTCATTTCTTTTTTAGGTTTTATTGTTTCTATCGTTTCAGAAGATTCAGTTTCACCTGTGGCTTCACCGCGTTATGGACAGCGGCTTTCCAGGCTTTCACCTTACCCATGACTACAGCCTCGATATCGTTGGCCGACGAGCATATCTGGAACTGATAGGTCCCGGCATCTGTCTTCCACGCTGAGGCTTTCTCGTCGAACGAGGCGAGGTCGGCCGAACTGACCTCCATCGTGATGGTTTCAGCCTGTCCCGGTGCCAGCAGCTTGGTCTTTGCATAGTTGCGCAACTCACGAACGGGCTTGTTGGCTTTCTTGCTGTTAGGAGCAGCCACGAAGAGCTCTACGACATTGCGGCCAGCAATCTTACCTATATTAATAACGTCAACACTAATGGTAAAATTGTGTCCGTCGCCTGTTATTTTTGCATTTTTATAGTCAAAGGTGGTGTAGCTCAGTCCATAGCCGAAGGGGAAACTAACCGCCTTGTCGAAACTGGTGAAATAGCGATAGCCCACATAGATGTCTTCCTCGTAGTCGGTGTAGTCGATGTTCTTCACCGGCTCACGCTTCTTGGCAGCGTCGTTCTTGTCGCCGCCCCACATGTACATGCTGGCCAGATCCTTCGTGTCCTTCACGTCGCCAGGGAAATTCTTAGCCGAAGGATCGTCGTTGTAGTCGGCAGCGAAGGTGACAGGCAGTTTGCCGCTGGGATTCACCTTGCCACTGAGCACGTCGGCCATGCTGTTGCCCACCTGCTCGCCACTCTGCCAGGTACACACGATGGCATCAACCAAATCCTTCCACGAGGCTGTCTCCACGGGGCTGCACACGTTCAGCAGCACCACCACCTTCTTGCCTTGTGCATGATAGGCCTCGCTGACCTGACGGATAGTCCGCAGCTCCTTTTCGTAGAGGTTGAATTCATCAAAAGTACGGTCTGCCGCCTCACCGCTCTTACGTCCAATCGTAATGATGGCGATATCGTTTTGCTTCGTGTTGGATTTCAATTCGTCAGCATCTAATTCCGGCTCTTCAGCACGGAGCAGGGGACGAAGAGAGAATGGGGGCAGACCGTTAGGGTAGAGTCGCTTGTTCTCGGCATCGATGTGATCCTTGAACTTGTGGGTTAGATTCTTGTCTACGGTATATCCTGCGTTGCGCAGGCCCTCGACGAGCGATACGCAGTAGTATCCGTTCATCGTTCCGCCGAAACCCGTACCGCCGGGGATGATGTCGTATGATGTGCATCCGTAGAGTGCCACGTTCTTGCCGGCAATGGGCAGTGCACCATTGTTCTTCAGCAGCACCATACCCTCGGCGCCAATCTTGCGGTCCATCTGGGCATGAGCCTTCAGATTGGGCTCGTTGCTGTAGTTGTTGCCTTTGAATCCCGGGCAGCGTACTACGAGTTGCAGCACGCGCTTCACACTGCGGTTCAGCACGTCCTCCGAGAGCTTGCCGCTCTTGACGGCATCGTAAATGGCCTGATATTGGCGGTCCTGTCCGGGTTGCATCATGTCGTTACCTGCCAACATCGACTGTGCCGCATTCGTACCGGCATTCCAGTCGGAAACCACCAGTCCGTCGAATCCCCACTCGTCGCGCAGAATGGTCTCCGTCAGTTCGGGATTCTCGCAAGTGGCAATGCCGTTCAGGTTGTTGTAGGCTGTCATGATGGTCCAGGGCTTTGCCTCTTTCACGGCAATCTCGAAGCCACGCAGATAGAGTTCACGCAGGGCGCGCTGACTCATCCGGCTGTCGTTGGCATTGCGGTTGGTCTCCTGGTTGTTGGCCACGAAATGCTTGATGCAGGCTGCGGTACCTTCGCTCTGTACGCCTTTCACATAACCTGCGGCAATGGTTCCCGACAGATAGGGGTCCTCTGAATAGTATTCATGGTTACGGCCGCACAGCGGATTGCGGACCAGATTCATCGAGGGAGCCAGAATCCAGTCCAGCCCGTATTCGCGCGTCTCGTTGCCGATGGCCTTGCCAATGGCGTAGGCTGCCTCGCGGTCCCATGTGGAAGCCAGCGTCATGCTGGTCATGAAGTCTGTACACCAATAGTTCTTGCTGTCAAAGTCGCGATTGACACTCATGCGCAGACCTTGATTACTGTCTGCGCAATAGATAGCGGGAATACCCAGACGGGGGATAGCCAGTGTACCACCAGCCGTACCGGGGAATTTCACGTCCTTGCCAAAACCCATGCCCACACCGAGCACCAGATGGCACTTCTCTTCCAATGTCAACTCAGAAACCACCTGGTCGATATTGTCGGCACGCAGTTTCGTCTGAGCCGTCGTTCCGATGGTAAAAAGCAATGATAATACAAACAGGTTGATGATTCTTTTTAAGTCTTGTTTTTGCATAATGTTGTTAGTTATTGTTAGAATTGCTGCAAATATAGTGAAAACCCTTTATATCTGCAAATTCTTAGGCGTTTATTTTACGTAGAGTCATAAAATATTCTCTTTTTTTACCCGGAGCGCATTTCCCTGGTAAATTCCAACCACACGGTGCCGTAAATGCATGCACATGAAGTTTAATCAAATGATCACGGGACGGTTTTCTGCGAGGCGGACACGTTCTGCGGCACTTTCTCGTATCGCAACGCACGCAGTCTCGTGACCCGCTCACCGTTCATCGTACTGGACATCGACGACCTGACGTCCACCGACGAGGCCCGGCAGTTATCCCAATTGGACGTTCTCTGACACGAAGGATGCCACGGAACGTCTGCGCCGCGTGAATGTGGTCCAGCGGTTCATCGTACTCTTCCTTTTTGGCCGCTAATCGGAAAGTTTTTCGGAAAAATCAGGGGCTTTCGGAAAGTTTATCGGAAATCACGATTCCTGCCCTTGACCCCGGGGCGGTTTTTTCGTAATTTTACACCATAATTCATTTAATTCGTTATAAATTATGGAGTATTTTAAGAATTTCAACAGCAAGGATGCTCAGGACGTCGGTTTTGAGCAGTTGGCGGAGATGATCCGCAGCGACGAGGAGTTACGGAAGAACACACAGTTGTATCGCGACCTGATGGCTCAGGGCAACGAAAAGGCTGCCAAGGCGGTGAAGGAATCGACGCCGCAGGTGGCGGTCA
>JAEEGH010013558.1_pt1 | contig 18056 bp, 12 predicted proteins | sample 9134181 | NCBI WGS metagenome assembly JAEEGH01 (sample SAMN16246544, study PRJNA631951) | gut metagenome | biome: gut microbiome; feature: rumen; material: DP-attached | host: Bos | place: Iran: Karaj | collected 2018-10 | reverse complement strand
CGTCCAGATGGCCGACTCCTTGAATCCTATCACATGGTCGGTTTTGTGAAAAACGCCCAAGTCCAGAAAAAGCATAAAGGCCACAAGCAGCAAAAAGCCGCCAAAAAATAGAAGTTCCGATGTTATCATGTCTCTGTGTTTTTATTTTTCAACATATTGTATTTCTTTCGCGATTCGGCAACGAAAAGGCTTGCCGGATAGTCGAGTATTATTTTTTCGTAGTATTCCGATGCTTTTGCGGGGTTGCCCAGTTGCTCCTCGTTGATGGAGGCAAGCATGAAAAGGGCGTCGTCGGCAAGGATGTCGGCAGGATATTTCTGCGTAAGCTCTGTAAGCAGGCTGTCGGCCTGGCTGTACTGCCCTTGCTGCAGGGCTATCTGCGCCTTGCGCATCAGTATCTCGTCGAAAAGGGGGTGCGACAGGTTGCGTATCTGCACCGAGTCGTAGTAGTGGCAGGCGTCGTCGTATCTCTTCTGGTACAGGAGCATGTCGCCTTTGGCAAAATAGGTGAGCATGGTGTAGGAGCTGTCGTCGTCCATGTTGTCGCTTATGAGCAGCGACAGTTGCATTGCGTCGTTGGCGATGGGCTTGGAGGTGGAGGCGCGCAGCACGTCGAGTTGTGCCTTGGCCCACTGGAAGTCGGCGTTGTAGTACGATAGTTGTGCGTTTCTGAATTTGGCCTGCGAGCCGATGATGTCGTTCTTGAAATCCTTCTCCACCTGCATGTAAAGCAACGAGGCCTCCCACACAGAGCCGTTGAAAAGCAGTATGTCGCCCAGTTGCAGCTTGGTCTCGGCTTTCTGGTGTGCCGCCACCGACGGCATGTCGAGTATGTTATATAAGATGTCGGTTGCTTGGGCCGAGTTGTTTTTGTACATCGCCAGCAGTTGTGCGTAGTTGCGCAGCAGTGGCACGGTCTTACTGTTGCTGCCCAGTTTGGCAATGGCTGTCTCGTAGTCGGCCACAAGGGCGTCAATCTGTTTCGGGGTGGGGGAGTGCTGTACGCTGATTTGGTCGTATTTCGCCGAAAGCAGTCCCACATAGCTGTCGAAATAGTAGTCGCCGTCGGTGACTTTTTTCAGCAGGTAGTCATACCCTTCGATGGCGGTGTTGAAGGCTTGGTTGGAGGCGGCTATCTGCGACACCCGGAACACCTGCGTGCCGTTGTCGTCGGCAAAACGGCGGTCGATGGCCTTGGCCTGGCTTATGGCGAAGTCGAAATCCTTTTTCTGCAACGAAAACCAGATCATCATATCGTGGTAGGTCTGGTTTTGCGGATTGTCGGCAATGTGCCGTGCTATGGTGTTCTTCAGGCAGCGGTCGAATTCGGCGTTGTCGCCCTGGGCCTGCTGTTGCAGCATCAGCTGTATCTGTCCGCTGGCAAAGGGGTATTTCTCCAAGTAGCCGAAATAGAGTTCGATCATTTTCTGGTAGTCGCCGTTTTTCTCATACAGCTGTGCCATCTCGAAAGTGTAGGCGTAGGGGTTGCGCAGACGCTCGCCGGCGCTTTGGTATGTCTGTATGGCCTGTTGCGGATGACCGATGTTTTCGAAAGCTTCGGCTACCTTGTCGATAATGCTTTTGTTGTAGCCCGCTTTCTCGATGGCGGTGGAGTAGTGCTTCTCAGCCTGTTTGCGTTTGCCGTTGTTTTCGGCTATCCAGCCCCAGTCCACGTATATCGACGCGTCGTCGGGACGTTGTTTGAGGCGTTTTTTCACCACTTTCTCGGCTTCGGAATATTGTTTTTGCCGTATCAGGCACTCGGTAAGGCGGTGGTAGTTGAAATCGTCGGGATTTTTGGCGAACAGCTGTTCGTATATTTCGGCGCTTTTGTCGTATTCGCCGTTGTTGAAATAGTGGTTCGCCAGTTGCAGCTCCTGCTGTTGGGCAAATACTATTGTAGCCGACAGCACAACACACAAGGCAAGTATGTATCGCAATCGGCGCATCGTTGGTTGTTTTGGTATGTTAGAGGGCAGTGGGAGTGTTTAGCGTTTCTTTTTGTTGAAGACTTTCTCCAGCTCGTCGGCAAGTCGTGAGTTAGGCACGTCGCGGGCAAGTATTTTTCCTTCGCTGTCGATAATTATGTTGCAAGGAATGTAGGGTATGCAAAGGGTGTTGGCAATAACGCTTTCCCATCCAAGAAGGTCGGAGGCGTGTTTCCAAGTGAAACGGCTCTCCTCGATGGTGTTTATCCAAGTGTCGCGGTGCACGTCGAAGGATACCGACAGGAATTCCACGCCTTTGTTTTTGTATTTGTGGTACAGGGTGCGCAGGGTTCCTTTGTCGTTTTCGGTAAGGTCTTTCGACGACCAGATGTTTATCACGAGGTATTTGTTGCCTTCGAGGGCTTGGTAGCAGGTGGTTGCGCGGCTCGAAGTGTCGGGCAGTTCGAAGTCGGGCATTATCTCGCCCACCGATACGCGGTTCAGCTGGCGTATCTTCTTTTGCAGATAGCGGTAGTAGTAGGTGCGTGTGGCGGCGCCGGTGAATTTCGACACATAGCGGTTGAGCTCGCGTGAGTTGAGCAGCGCGAAATAGGGCTGTGTGGCAAGGATATGCGGCGCGAAGATGGATTCGGGGTTCTGGATGATGAAGTTCTCCAGACACACGTTCACGCTGTCCTCCTTAAGTTCGCAGTCCTCGAGGATATAGCGGTATTGGCTGTTGCTGAACGAGCCGTTGATGCGTGTGTTCTCAATGTCGTCGGGGTCCACCTTGAGGGTGATGAGGTTGTTCTCGAGGTAGAAGAAAAAGCCGCGCGAGGTGGTGGCGAGACGAATCTCGGCCAGACGCGGTTCGGGCAGCGAGCCGGTGAACACGAAAGAGCCGTCGGGCTCGATGCGTGCCTGGTATCTCACCACGGAGTCCTTGGCGCTGTACAGCTGAAGGAAAACCCTTTTCAGGTGCGTCTTGCCGACAGTGCCTTTTATTGTGTATTTGCCCTGCGATTGGGCGGCGCCTATGCAAAGCACCGCAAGCAGTAGGATAAATAACCTTTTTTTCATCTTGTTGTAAAACGTAAATCGGAGATTGCCGTCGCTTGTCAAGCAAAGCAATCTTCGAGTTTTAAAAACTTATATGTCAATCTGTTCCGCAAACGCCTTTATATGGCCGGCAGTTCTACGTCGGTTTCGGAGTATTCGATAACGTTCTCGCCTACAACCTTGTAGTTCGACTTGATGGCCTGTGAGCCTTTGCGCGGTTTCTGGTTGTACATAACACCTTCACCCGATTTCGACGACTTGCAGGAGCCGAAAGCACAGCAAATCATCACTCCAAGTGTAAGCAACACCGAAATTTTCAGAGTCTTTTTCATAACAGATATTTTTTTAAATGTCTATATTTCAATTATTTTACTTTTGCCGATGTTCTAAATGGCGAACGTCGAAATTAGCGACAAAAATACGAATTTTATTGCATTTTTCCAAACTTTACATTGTTTTTTATATCGTCTTGTTGTGGAATTGGCTGATTTTTAATGTTATAATTTGTTTATTTGACTGATTTTGTTTTTTCATATTTTCAAGTCGCTGTTTTTTTGTAACCGCCAAAGCGTTTTTATTATGCTGAAAGGCAAAAAAGGGGTGGGAGGGATTTCTAATTATTTCATTTTGACCACGACACACGAAGTGTTGATGAGCTCCGCTAATATAAATAAATTAGCGAATAATTGCTCGGATTTAACAGATTGTTTTTGCGGATTATCATGCAAGCATGATTGCTGATAACACAAATTTAGTAATAACCTGTCCTTTTTTTTAAAGTTATTGGAAAACAAGGAGGTAGCCTTGAATTTATATAATTTCCGCACCTTAAGTGGTAGGTTAGGGTGCGGAAAATGCAAAAATTTTACGTTTTCCGCACCCTAAGTCTTGTTTTTTTCAAAAAAAAGTAGTAATTTTGCAGCGTCAAAAGTAAGAAAAATGGATATTATTGGCAGAGCAAAAGAGGTTGAAATGCTGAACAAATTCGCCTCTTCGGACCACGCTGAGTTTGTGGCTGTTTACGGTCGCCGACGCGTTGGGAAAACTTTTTTGATAAGCAAAACCTTCGCCGACCGAATGATTTTTGAGACTTCGGGCGTTCTTATGGGCGATAAGGAAGACCAGCTGGGGGCTTTTAACCAGTCCCTGCGGAGGATAGGGTATGAGGGTAAGTCGTTGAACAAATGGATGGATGCGTTCTTCGCCTTGGAGCAACTGCTCGAACCTCGTATTGCCGACGGGCGGCGTTATGTGATATTTATCGACGAGCTTCCTTGCTTGGATGTGAAGGGCACACGTTTTGTCGTTGCTTTGGGGCATTTTTGGAACAGCTGGGTGTCGAAGCACGACAATCTGATGCTTGTTGTTTGTGGTTCAGCCACTTCGTGGATGTTGAACAACATCGTCGATAATTATGGCGGTTTGCACAATCGCATCACGCACACGATGTACTTGCACCCCTTTTCCCTCGCCCAGTGCGAGCAGTATGTGCAGTCGCGCGGCTTTTCTTGGGACCGGTTGGCGATGTTGCAAGCGTATATGGTTTTTGGCGGAATACCCTATTATTTAAGTTTGATAGAGTCCGGCGAAAGCGTTGCCATGGCCATCGACCGTCTGCTGTTTTCGAGACAGGGTGAGCTGCATAGTGAATATAAACGCTTGTTTGCTTCGTTGTTTAAAAACCCCGAACCGTATATGGCAATAGTGAAGGCGTTGTCGCAACATCGTTATGGAATGACGCGGAACGAGATTGTTGCGGCTCTCGGAAAACACGACGGGGGAAAACTTTCCAAGCAGCTGGCGAATTTGGAAAGATGCGACTTTATCACCTATTATCGCACCAAAACGAAGAAGATAAACAAAAGCGGCGGCATTTACATGCTGTCCGATTCCTACACGCAGTTCCATAACACGTTTGTGGAAGACAGCTCCGACGAACATTTCTGGCAGCACAACCTGCGTTCGCCGCAAGTGAACACATATTTCGGACTGACGTACGAAAGAGTGTGCATGGCCCATATACCCCAAATCAAGAAAGCGCTTGGCATAGACAGGATTGGCACCGAGCACTATTCTTGGCGAAGCTCCGACCCTTCACAAAAAGCTCAGGTTGACCTAATCATCGAACGTGCGGACAGAATAATAAATCTTTGCGAAATAAAATACAGCGAGGCCACATATACTATAAATAAGACTGAAGATTTGAAACTGCGCAAGCGTCAGGCGGCTTTTGTTGACCAGACTGGCACACCTTACGGGATTATGCCGACGTTCATTACCACCTACGGCCTTACTCAGAACGGCTATGCAAGCAATATCATGAACGAGGTGACGATGGACGACTTGTTCAAAGAATAATAATTTCCGCACCCTAAGTGGTGGGTTAGGGTGCGGAAAATGCAAAAATTTTACGTTTTCCGCACCCTAAGTCCCTATTCGAGGTTTGAAAAAGGGTAGGGGAACGGGATGGAAAGGGCTAAATTCCTCTGTGGTGGCATTTTATTTTTATGGATGGTCGTTAATTCAATAAAAAAGCGTAAATTTGCAATGTCAAAACATCTTTACTTTTACTGTAAAGCGTTGAATATTATGGTAATAGACAGAATTGGAGCGGCTCTTAGGATGTCCAAACGCACATCGCAGGCAGTTTTGTGCGTGTGTTTGGCGTTGTTGTCGCTCTTTTGCGGCTGCGTGGGGGGCTATTCCTTCACGGGTGCCTCCATCCCTGCCGATGCCAAGACCATCTCCATCGCCAATTTCCCCAACTACGCCACCACGGTGAACCCGCAGCTGAGCCAGATCCTTAGCGACGGCCTGCGCAACACCTTCTCGTCGCAGACCAACCTCGTGGTTACGGAGCAGGGCGGCGACCTCGACCTCAGCGGCGAGATAACCACCTACACCGTCCAGCCCACGGCCATCACCAGCAACGACCAGGCGGCCATGAACCGTCTGACCATCGGCGTTAAGGTGAGTTTCACCAACTCCAAGGACCCCAACGCCAATTTCGAGCAGAGTTTCAACCGCTACAAGGAATTCAGCGCGCAGCTCAACTTCTCGTCCGTCGAAAACTCGCTGGTGGAGGAGATTGTTAACGAGATAATCGAGGATATTTTTAACAAAGCCGTTGTCAACTGGTAGTTTCCGATGAATTTCGCTAAATGGAATAACCTTTTCGGGTGGCTGGTTTTTGCGATTGCCACCGCGGTTTACGCCCTCACCCTCGAGCCTACCGTAAGTTTCTGGGACTGTGGCGAGTGGATAGCCACCTCGTACAAGCTGGAGGTGGGGCATCCTCCGGGAGCGCCTCTGTATATGCTTGTGGCCCACCTGTTTTCGTACCTCTCGTTCGGCGACCCGACGCGCGTGGCCTGGGCGGTGAACATGCTCTCGGCAGTGGCCAGCGGTGCCACGGTGATGTTCCTTTTCTGGACCATCTCGCGACTGATACGTCGTTTCGGCGAAGAAAGCCGCAAGTTCGGAACTTTTGCCACCATTGCCGCCTCCATGGTGGGAGCCTTGGCTTTCTGTTTCTCCGACAGTTTTTGGTTTTCGGCGGTGGAGGCCGAAGTTTACGCCCTTTCGTCGCTGTTCACAGCCGTGCTGCTGTGGGCTATGTTGCGCTGGGAGGCGGAGTTTGCCACCGACCCACGCCGTTCCGTGCGGTGGCTGCTGCTGGCGGCTTTGCTGCTCGGACTCTCCGAGGGAGTGCATTTCCTCTCGATGCTCGTCATACCTTCGGCGGTGATGTTGGTGTATTACAACACCTTCCACCCCCGCTGGTGGAAAACGTTGCTGGCCTTTGTGGCCTCGCTGGCGGCCCTGCTGGCGGTTTACAAGCTGATAATTCCGGGACTGTTCCTGCTTTTTGCCAAATGCAATATCTTGTTTGTCAACAATATGCACCTTTCGGTAAACGGTGCCATGCTGCTCACCGCCGGCCTTGTGGCTTTGGTGTGTGTGGCGGTGCTTGTGGTGGCTTTGGCCAAGCGTCTCCGCAGGCTGGAGCTGGCGGCGGTGGCCGTGATGCTTTTCCTGCTCGGACTTTCGCCCAATGTGGCCACGATACTCCGTTCGCAGTCGCAGCTGCCGCTGAACGAAGGCCGTCCCGACAACCCGGTGTCGTTCTATTCCTACTGGAGTCGCGACCAATACACCCAGCCGCCCCTCGTCTATGGTCCCTATTACACCGCCCCCGTTGAGGACTACGGCCAGAAAGACCCCGTCTATGAGCTGTTTTACCGCATTGAGACTGGCGACACTGCCCTGCTTTTCGCCGAAAGCGGTGAGGCACAGTGTTTTATATCGCAAAACCATTTGAAAAACGTTGCCGTGGAGCCCCGTTATCTCATCGCCGACAGCGGCCGCAACAGCGGATACGTATATAATAAGGCCTTCTGCACCTTTTTCCCACGTATGTGGAAAGCCGATGCGGAGCATTACTATCCCGCTTGGAGCGGACTTAGCGGCACTTTTGTGGAGACCGACGGCGAGAGGATGTACCGTCCTTCGTTTGGCGACAACCTGCGGTTTTTCGTAACATTCCAGCTGGTGCACTCCTATTTCCGTTACTTTATGTGGAACTACTGCGGACGTTTCAACGACTGTCAGGGCTTCGGCTCCATCCGCAACGGCGCGGTAACCACCGGAATCCCCGCCGCCGACCGCTTTTTCAACGGCACCGCCAAGAGCGACATCCCCGAAACATTGCGCAACCCAGGCCGCAACGAATATTACGCCATCCCGCTGCTGCTCGGCATTGTGGGACTGCTGTACCATATCAAGCGCGACAGCCGTGGCGCCGGATTGGTGGGACTGCTGTTTCTGATAACCGGCGTGGGACTCGTCGTATATCTTAACTCCGCACCCTACGAGCCTCGCGAACGCGACTACGTTTATGTGACTTCGTTCTACGCCTTTGCCATCTGGATAGGCATCGGCGCAAGCCTTTTCCTCTCCCTTGCGGGAAAAATCAGAGGCTGGCTCGGCAAGGCACTGCAAGTTGTTGTGGCTGTGATTCTTATGGTGGTTCCCGCCTTGATGGCCGCCCAGAACTACGACGACCACAACCGCTCCGGCCGTTTTATGGCTCGCGATTCGGCATACAACCTGCTGATGTCGTGCCAACGCAACGCCATCCTTTTCACCCACGGCGACAACGACACCTTCCCGCTGTGGTACCTGCAGGAGGTGGAGGGCATCCGCACCGACGTGCGAATTGTAAACCTGAGCCTGCTCAGCACCCCGTGGTATATCGACCAGTTGCGCCAAGCGCAGAACGATGCCCGGCCGCTGCAGCTCTCCTTCGACGCAAGTCAGTACCACGGACGCAAACGGCAGCTAGTTTTTTCTAATCCCGAAGGCAAGAAAATCCTCTCGCTCGACGAGATGATGGAGATGGTGAAGGACGACAGCCGCGCCATACATTATATGGACGACGTGGATTATTTCGTCATCCCCACCTCGAGGGTGGAGATTCCGGTAAACGCCGAGGCTTTCGCCGCACAGACTCCCGGCATTGCCTACAAACGCATACCCCGCAGTGTGTTTGTGCTGCTTGGCGGCACCCTCTCCCGCAGCGACCTGATGCACTACGACATACTGCTCCACAACGACTGGCAGCGTCCCGTATATTATTCGCAATATGCGCTTTCCGCCGTGCCGGAGTTGGAGAAATACCTGCAGCTCGAAGGCATGGCCTACCGTCTTACCCCTTTCGGACTGGACAACGCCGAACGTTCCAGCTCCGAGCAGATTGTGGTGAACAGCAAGCTTATGGCCGACAACGTGCTCGACAGTTTCCTTTGGCACGACCTGCACGGCGTTTACCTCGACGAGACTTCGCGCAATTTCTGCAAAATGCTGCTGGAGGACATCGGAGAGCTGTCGGAAACACTGGTGGAGGAGCGCGACTACGCCACCGCCATGCGTCTTTGGGACACCGTGATGCACTACGTGCCCGAAAAGATGCTCCGCGACGAGGTGCTGCTCTCCATGCTCAACGCCTACTGGGCGGCGGGCGACACCGCTGTCAACGCCTTTGCCCGACGCAAAACCGACCAGCTGGCCACCGAAACGGGATATTTCTTTGCCATGAGCCCGCAGGTGCGGCATTATGTGGAGGCCGACATAGAGCAGTGCTCCGAAACTATGCTGCACATGGCCATGCTTGCCAAAAACCACAAGCAGGAGATACCGTTTAAACTCATTTTCGACCGTTTAAGTCCCTTTTTGGAACCGCTCACTGCCATTTGGGACGGCAAACTGCGTTTTTACTTCGCCTCCGACGACCCGCTCCATTACGAGGAGGAGATTGGCAGTTATATCGACAAGCTGCAGACACTCTACGACCTGATGGAAGGCCGGCAAAACTCCGAACAAATTGCAAAAGTGTCGCAGATGCTCAAATACCATGTGGAAAATTATATGAATCTGTAGTTGTAATGGTTCACAAGGTTGTAGAAAGCGTTTGACAAACAAAGGAGGGGTTGTAAAACCGCCGCAACTGGAATTTAATTAATTAGCATATGGAAATCACTATTAATCATGTCAATAATCTGATATATAACAATTTATATCTCCATATAATACCTTGTCGAATAGATTTTGTTTTCTCTTTTTTTAATCATCAAAATATTGAAATCACAAGAATAAATATTGGCATTTTTGATGATGATTCAACTTTATATATTGATTTAGGTAATTACAAGGATTTCATAGGTGCAATACCATCATTAGATGTTTTGCAAAATTATTTGCATAATAAAAAAGAATATGTTATTTATAAACTATTTTTTTCTACAGATATTATGGATGTAGAATTTGATGATGATTCATCGTTGTTATGCTCTTTTAAAAGTATTCCTTTAGAGAAACAAAAAAAAATAATAGTTGATGATATTGTAAATCTTATAGAGAATAGTACTGAATTTGACCAATGATGATTAAATACTCCTCTGATTCCAAGATGCGGTTTGTAACCGCCGCCACCGGCGCAAACGGCATAATAAACTTTTGAAGTTTGGAAAAAAATCGTAATTTTGTAGACCAATTGTGGCTATTATTCACAATGACTTTATAAACTTTTACAATAATGAAAAAAGCATCAAAAATTATATTAATATCATCTATTATTGTTTTCTTATGTTGCGCTTGTTGGGGACACAAAGAAATAAATGGCATTGAGGTGTCTGAATTATTACTTGTTGTCTCAGAAGAGCAAAATATAGATTATTGTAAATTGCTAAATGAGGCAACTAAAGGAAACGAAAGTTCAATGAAGGAAATAGCTTTGTTGGACTTTTCCGACGGTGCTGCTTATGACCATGGTGCGGTTCTTGTTGATTTAATTGAAAAGATTGGAGAAGAAAAATTTGTGCAATCTATCAAAACAATAAATGATAGAGAGAAGAAATGGATAAAAGGTTCCCTTGAAGTAGGCATAGAATATGGGGGTAACGTAAATATGCAGGGTCAAACATTAAAAGATGTTTTTCCTAAAATATATGATTTTTTAAACAGTGCTTATTAAACTTCACAAGCTTGTTGAAAGCGTTTGCCAAACAAAGGAGGGGTTGTAAATTTGTGGCAACAAGGAACCTTAACAAGAGAAAGATAGACTAATGAAAGAACTGATAATCATACAGGGTGCCGACTTGAAGACGGTGCAAAAGTCCGTGCGACAGGCTGTGAGCTTGTGTGACGACGACAGTATCACCACCCTGTGCCTCTTTGCTACCCCGCAGAAGGAGACATTCGCCTTGCGGCCGAATAAGATGTGCATGGAGTGGGACTTTATTTCCTTCTGCTATCAGCTGCTGTATGCTTTCGACAATGTCAATGGGGTGCGTTTTGATGCTTGGTTCAAATCCGACGACGCTATGGACGACCTTCCGGCAGGCAAGATGGCCCATATTGAATTCAACGCCCCAGCCGTCGGTGAACTCACCCTAGTGGATGCCAAGTGCAACCGCTACATTTTCGCCGCATATACCGACGAGGAGAGCGGTGCGGAATGCTTGCAGATCGAACGCTCCGGCACCGCAGATTTCAAGCCCTACCCCAAGCTGAAACTATCGCAGCTCCCCGTTGGTGAAGGCAGGTTCGAAGTTGGCAAGAACTTGCGTCACCGGAAAAAAGTTAACCTCTGGTACCGTATGGCACAACAAGGGTGGATTGGACTAATTGGTGTGGTGTTAATCATGGCACTGTCCATCCTTGGCGTCATTGCGGTATGGGATTTCAGCGAGACCCTTTTACCCTTTTCCCTGCCCTTTTGGACAGGCTTTGCTATTCCGGCCGCCATCGGCTTGGTGCTGGCGCTGACTAAGGTGCTGTTCAGGGATAGTAGTTTATGGACACGCTTCATAAATTGCTCCTTTTTATCCGCCATAATCTTAGGGCTGGCCATGACACTTGTTTTCTCGGTCAATGGATGGTTCGAGTCCTCTGATACGATTTATGGCAGAGGCACAATCGTCAAAATTGATAGTATCCAGGACAAACACTCCTCAAATAGCAATTATAGCTATGCCATTAATGTCTCCGCTCCATCACCTGGCAAGCTTTACATCAGGATGTACCATGACGACTCTTTCTTCAAGGGCGAAACTGTCACTATCCACCTCCACCGTGGCCTCTATGGAATGTTTCACGCTGAAAAAATAGAACATCAATGAGACACATGAATCTTTGCTATCTCCTCGCTATCACCTTCGGACCTCGAGCAAACTGCCGAAACAATGCTGCATATTGGCATTTTGGCAAAAAAACACAAGCAGGAGGGTATGTTAATGTCCGTTATCGACAACTTAAGTCCTTTTTTGGAACAGCTCACGGAGATTTACGACCGAAAACTGCGATTTTACTTCTCGGCAGAGGACCCGCTTCATTACGAAGATGAAATTGGAAGCTACATCGACCAGTTGCAGATGCTGTACGAACTGTTCAAAGGCGGACCCGACGCGGAACGCTCCAGATGGCTGTCCGAAATGTTGAAAATTCACATCGAAAATTACATGGATTTGTAAGCCGCAACGGCCAAAAACGTAGCTTTCGACCTGTTCCGCGGTTTAATAGTTTGATTTTGTATATCGCTGTGTTACCGATATTTAAGAGTAATTTATCGTCGGGAGCAATCAAAAAATTTTGTTGTTTCGAAAAAAAGTAGTACCTTTGCACAACTTTTTACGGTGGGTGTAGCTCAGCTGGTTAGAGTCGCGGATTGTGGTTCCGAAGGTCGTGGGTTCGAATCCCATCTCCCACCCAAGAAGTAAAGGGGGAAGATTTTCAGGCCATGAAAGTCTTCCTTTTTTTGGATAAGACCTAAAAACAACGCTTCCGCTCCAAGTGTACAAACAACTAAAAACTAACAAATTAAAACTAAAAAAACTATGACAAACAAAGACTTTACTACACAGCTGCTGAAAATTTTTGCCAGCAACCCCTTTGAGTCGCTCAACCACAAGCAGGTGTCGGCCCGCATGGGCGCTATGGACAAGGCTTCGCGTCAGAAGGTGATAAACACCATCCTCGACCTTGCCGACGAGGGCGTGCTTATCTGCGAGAGTCGCGGCAAGTTTCGTATCAACCCGCAAAAGATAACCGACGACCTGCTTCCGCAGAATTTCGTGGTGGGCACCCTCGACATACGCCGTCGAAGCCAGACCTACGTCATTCCCGACGACCCCGAGGCACAGGAAATTTTCGTGGCGCCCAACAATATAGGCCACGCCCTGCACGGCGACACGGTGAAGATACAGCTCTTCCCCGCCCGCAAGATGAAACAGCCCGAAGGCCGTGTGGTGGAGGTGCTGAAACGTGCCAAGACCCAGTTTGTGGGACTTGTGGAGATACAGCGCCGTTTTGCGTTCCTTATCCCCGACCTCAAAACGATGAACGTGGACATTTTCATCCCGCTGGAGAACCTCGGCGGCGCCCGCAACGGACAGAAAGCCCTTGTGGAGATGGTGGAATGGCCCGATAACCTGAACAACCCCGTGGGCAAAGTGCTGCAGGTGCTTGGCCAGCCCGGCGAAAACGATGTGGAGATGCAGTCGATACTCGCCGAGTTCGACTTTCCGCTGTCGTTCCCTGCCGAGGTGGAGAAAGCCGCTGGCAAAATTCCTGCCAAAATCACCGACGAGGAGATAGCCCGTCGCCGCGATTTCAGGGACGACATCACTTTCACCATCGACCCCGCCGACGCCAAGGACTTCGACGACGCCCTTTCGTTCCGCCGTTTGGACAACGGCCGTTACCGCATCGGCGTGCATATAGCCGACGTGTCGCACTACGTGAAACCCGGCACCCCCATCGACAACGAGGCATACAACCGCGCCACCTCGGTGTATCTGGTTGACCGCACCATCCCCATGTTGCCCGAAAAGCTGTGCAACAACCTCTGCTCGCTGCGTCCCAACGAGGACAAGCTCTGTTTCTCGGCCGTTTTCGAGATGGACGACGACGCCCGTGTGCACAACCAATGGTTCGGCAAGACGGTGATAAACTCCAACCGCCGTTTCTCCTACGAGGAGGCACAGCAGATAATAGAGACCGGCAAAGGCGATTTGAAAGACGAAATTCTGAAACTCAACGAGTTGGCACAGATAATGAAGGAAGCCCGCCACAAAACGGGAGCCATCAATTTCGAGAGCGTGGAGGTGAAATTCAAGCTCGACGAAAATGCCAAGCCCATAGGCGTTTACATCAAAGAGCAGAAGGAGGCCAATTTCCTGATAGAGGAGTTTATGCTTTTGGCAAACAAAAGTGTGGCCGAATTTGTGGGCAAGCCTCATGGCAAAGGCAAAGCCAAGACTTTCGTATATCGTGTTCACGACGAGCCCAACCCCGAAAAGCTGAACACCTTTGTGCAGTTTGTGCGCAAGCTCGGCTACAAGATGAACGTTGCCAACCGCCAGTCGCTGGCCAAGTCGTTCAACAACCTGTTCGAGGCTACCGAGGGCAAGGGCGAGCAGAATATGATCGACGCCATTGCCATACGCACCATGGCCAAGGCTTTCTACTCCACCGACAACATCGGTCACTACGGTCTGGCGTTCCCCTACTACACGCATTTCACCTCGCCCATACGCCGCTACCCCGACCTTATGGTGCACCGCCTGCTCGACAGCTACCTGCATGGTGGCAAGTCCGCCGACCAGACGGCCTATGAGGAGCGTTGCAAACATGCCTCGCTGATGGAGCGCAAGGCTGTGGAAGCCGAACGCACTTCGGTGAAATACAAGCAGGCCGAGTTCCTCTCCGACAAGATAGGTCAGGAATTTCCGGCACTTATCTCGGGCGTGAGCAAATGGGGCATCTACGCCGAAATAGAGGGCAACAAATGCGAGGGCATGATTCCCCTCGGCGACCTCAACGACGATTTCTATTACCTCGACGATGACAACTATCAGGTGATAGGCCGCCGCTACGGCAAGACCTACAAGCTGGGCTCGCCAGTGACGATACGTGTGAAACGTGTGGACATGCAGCGCAAGCAGCTGGATTTCACTCTGGTGAACGACGACGACGAACCCACGGCACGTCCCGACCGTCGCCGCGATACCAAAGAGCAGCGTCCCGACCGCAAGCCGAAAAACGGCGGCAGACACGACTCCCGCCACGGTTCGGCGAAACGCAAAAATAAGAAATCGAATAAAAAATAATAAAATACCAAAAAGCCCTGAAAGGGCGACGGACTACAAACGTGGGTGCAACCCACGGCAAATAAAACAAACGTGGGTGCAACCCACGGTACTGAAACATGATGCAATACAAAATTGACATACAGGAATTTGACGCTGTGATACTTGCCAATGGCGAGTTTCCGCGAAACGACATTCCATTGTCGCTGCTGCGCGGCGGGCTGCCCGTGGTGTGCTGCGACGGTGCGGCGGCCAAGTCGCTCGATGCCGGTATTATGCCCACGGCAGTGGTAGGCGACGGCGACTCGCTGTCCAAAGCACTGAAAGAGAGACTTTCGGATAGGCTTGTTGTTGTGTCGCGGCAGGACAACAACGACCTTAGCAAGGCGGTGGACTACAGCGTGGCGCAGGGCTGGAGACGTCTGGCCATAGTGGGGGCGAGCGGTCTGCGTGAGGACCACCTGCTGGCCAATATCGCCCTGCTCACCGACTTTGCCACCAAAGCCCAATGCCGGATGTTTACCGACTACGGAGTGTTTACCGCCATAAGCGGCGACACCACTTTTCGCAGTTTTGCACGGCAACAAGTGTCGGTGTTCAGCTTGGATAAAGATAATGTTCTGAGTTACAGAGGTTTGGAATATCCTGTAGAGGGGAGGAAATTCCGTTATTGGTGGGAAGGCACGCTAAACTCGGCCCTTGGCGACAGTTTCGAGGTACGTACCACCGGTGAGACTATCGTATTCCAGACATACGAGCGGAAGTAATTTACAATTAACAATTTACAATTAATAATTAGTGGTCAGTATTCAGTAAAAGCCCCGAAGGGGCGATAGAATATAGGCGGGGGCGTAAGCCCCCGTAAAAAGAACATCCCCCAACCATTGAGCCCTGAAGGGGCGACAGACTACAGGCGGGGGCGTAAGCCCCCGTAAAAAGAACAACCCCCAACCATTGAGCCCCGAAGGGGCGACACGATTTGAATTAATAATTAGTGGTCAGTTAGCGAAGCGAAAAGGAGCATTAAAATGCAATCTCCGCTGTGAAAAACCGTTTATCGAAGTCCGTGCGTAGCTCTGTAATATCTTGTTTTTTAGCAAAGAAGCCGTAGATTGTGGAGCCGCTGCCGCTCATTGCGGCATACACTGCTCCACCTTGGTACATACGCTCTTTTATCTCGCGCAGTACGGGGAGTTTTTCAAAAACCGACTTCTCGAAATCATTGGTAACCAACTGCTTCCATTCTTCCATGGGTGTGGAGCCGAGCTTGCGCAGGTCGAATGTTGCCGGGGCGGGCACTATGCTGCGGTAGGCCTCGGCGGTGCTCACACCCACGTCGGGTTTGACCAAAAGCAGTCTGTAGCCCGACAAATCGAGCGCAATATTCTGAAACACATCGCCTTTCTGGCTGGCAAACACCGCCTTGTTTTCGATAAAAAAGGCACAGTCGGCGCCAATACGTGCGGCGTAGCCTTGCAGCTGTTCGGTGTGTAACCCCAGCTGAAACAGCGAGTTGAGCATCTTTATGGTGAACGCTGCGTCGGAGGAGCCGCCGCCCATGCCTGCGCCCGAGGGTATGTTTTTGGTCAGACGTATGGCCACGGGACCGATCTGCGGGAAGTCCTTTTGCATCAGGCGGTAAGCCTTGACGCACAGGTTGTCGGAGTCGGCGCAGTCGAGGGCAATGCCGTCCTGCTCAAAACAGAAGGTGTCGGCTTTCTCAATCTCCAGCATGTCGCGTATTGGAATGGGGTAGAACACCGATTCGATGTTGTGGTAGCCGTCGGGACGCTTGGCCACGATGTTCAGGCCGATGTTTATCTTGCAGTTGGGGTGTTCGGTCATCGGTGCTAACGTTTTTTAAGGATAATGAACGGCACGAGGTTTTCCTCCATCGAGATACCGCCGTGCTGGAAGGTGTTCATATAATATTGCACGTACTGGTTGTAGTTGTTGGGGTAGGCGAAGAAGTCGTTGCGGTGGGCGAAGATGTAGGGGGATGTTACATAAAGTTTGGGCAGGAAAATCTTGGAGGCGTCTTTCACCTCGTACACCTGTTTTGGGTTGTAGTCGAGCAGCCGTCCCACTTTGTAGCGCAGGTTCACCGACACGTCCTTATCGCCTTTCACCTTGACGGGATTGTTGATTTTCACCGAGCCGTGGTCGGTGGTGATGACGAGGTTCACGTCCTCCTCGGCAATGCGTTTGAGGAAGTCCATAAGCGGCGAGTGCTCCAGCCACGAGAGGGTGAGCGAGCGATACGACTGTTCGTTTTCGGCCAGCTCACGAATGATGTCGAGCTCGGTGCGGGCGTGCGACAGCATGTCGATAAAGTTGTAAATAACCACCGTGAGTTTGTTCTGCAGCATGCGGGGTATGCTTTCAATAAGTTTTTTGCCGAAAGTGGCGTTGAGCACCTTGTGGTACGAGTGTTTGATGTTGAATCCGTAGCGGCGCAGGTTCTCGTCGAGGAGCTCGTTTTCGTACTGGTTTTTGTTGCCCTCCTCGGTTTCGTTGATCCAGTATTGGGGATATTTCTTTTCAATCTCCGACGGCATAAGTCCCGAAAACAGGGAGTTGCGGGCGTACTGTGTGGTGGTGGGCAGTATGCTGTAATAGACGCACTCCTCCTCGGTGTGGAACAGCGTTTCGATGGTGTGCTGGGTGTATTTCCATTGGTCGAAACGGAAATTGTCGATAACGATGAGGAAGGTGGGCTTGTCGTCTTTCAACAGAGGGAACAGCTTCTCTTTCAGCACTGTGGGCGACATCAGGGGCTTTTCGGCACGTCCGTTGAGCCAGTCCTCGTAGTTCTGTTCGTAGAAACGGCAGAAAAGCTGGTTGGCCTCGGCTCGTTGCGAGTAAAGTATCTCGTGGGTGTTTCGGTCCTCGGTTTTGGAGAGCTCCAAGTCCCACTGCACCAAACGTTTATAGATGTCAACCCAGCCTTCGGCGGAGAGGGGGTTCATCAGCTCCATGCTTATGCTGCGGAAGTTCTGTTGGTAGTTCTGTATCGATTTCTGGTCGGCGAGACGTTTGCCCTCGGTATGTTTCTTTACGGTTAGCAGTATCTGGTTCGGCTTGACGGGTTTTATCAGGTAGTCGGAGATTTTTCCGCCAAGGGCCTCGTCCATAATGTGTTCCTCTTCGCTTTTGGTGATCATCACCACGGGAACCATGGGGTGGCGGCTTTTGATGATGCTCAGGGTGTCCAAGCCGGTGAGTCCGGGCATGTTCTCATCGAGGAAAACGATGTCCACCACGTGGTGCGAGAGCTCGTCCAGGGCTTCGTCGCCGCTAGTGACGGCAATGACGTTGTAGCCTTTGTCTTCGAGGAACATGATGTGCGGTTTCAGCAGGTCAATCTCGTCGTCGGCCCAAAGAATGGTTGTCTTGTCCATATCAGTTTTTTGTGGTAATCGGA
>JAEEGH010013556.1_pt1 | contig 18058 bp, 11 predicted proteins | sample 9134181 | NCBI WGS metagenome assembly JAEEGH01 (sample SAMN16246544, study PRJNA631951) | gut metagenome | biome: gut microbiome; feature: rumen; material: DP-attached | host: Bos | place: Iran: Karaj | collected 2018-10 | reverse complement strand
GCGCACCTACAACGATGAAGTCTGCCCCGACGGGACCTGCGAACTTTTCCAATATAAATCCAAGAAGAAGCCATTGGCCGACAGAATCAAATGGCACCACACCATTCAGGCCGGCTACGGATTCTTACACCTGCCCGATACGAAATGGGGGTCGGACGGTAATTCTGAAGAAACTACCTATGCATTCAAATACGCCTATCACGCTGCACTGGGTGTAGAATTTTACTGTCCACGCCTCAGCCCCAAATGTTGATGCAGTTCCAGTTGGGATATCTGCACGCCTCGATGCGTGAACGCATAAAAATCACCCGAACTTACGTTTACGTTTACATACCGGACTACACAACTGTGACAAAAACATACTATGGCGAAAAGACCACAGACGAAGACATCCTTGTACTCAAGGCCGGCCCAGCCTACGAGTGGCACTGCTGGCAACGGGTTCGCCCTCGGGTGGGCATCGGACTGGAATTTACCAACGAGTACCCCTTCGGAGAATATGTCTGCGCCGGCATCAGTTTCCCCATGAACATGGGCGCTATCTATCTCAATGCCGAATTCAACAGCAACTTTATGTCACGCTACTCATTTGACCTGATCTATCATGGAGCGATGTCGTTAGGCTACAGATTCTGACATTTCCACCACTTATTGGCAATGAAAATAGCCAACCCCACAATTGGAGTTGGCTATCATTTTGTTTATTAAAGGCATTGGCCAATGTCATTCCTGCTTGAAGCCATAGCCATTGGTGAAGCCGCCGGTTGCCATCGTGTTCGGAGTGAATGGGAACAGATAGATAGGTGCCTTCACGTAGTCGTAGCCCTTGAAGACGTTGTCATAATACTCGGCACTGAGGCTGACAATTGATGAGCCCCAAGCCTGTGCGGTGTAGCCGTCGGCCTCCCAAGCGGCGACATCGGTGGCGGTGTAGGCGGTAAACAGGCCCTTGATGGCGACGTTGGTAGCGGTATTGCCGCCATAGTTGGCGCCGTAGCTCTCCCAATTGTCGTTCTGACCACGCCATGAAGGATAGAGCACTGGGTCGCTCTCGCTGCCAGCAGGACACTGTGCGGTGAGACGGTGGCCGTAGGTTGCCTTGGCATCGACCATCTTGATATAGACCTTGTTAGAGATGGTGTTGCCATTCTCAAAGGTGTAGTAACCATTGGCCTTCAAGCCATCAATCATCTTCTTGGTCAGTTCCTTGATTTCGCGAATCTTCTCAGGCAACAGACCCGTGCGGATCAAAGTGAAGCGGCGGTCGCCCTCGCCTGCGAACTCGAAGCCACGCTCGTCAATGACGGCCTTCAGCAGAGAAGCCTCACTTGCAATGAAGGCATCCACGTTGCCATCGCCACCGAAGGCACGGTCGCGGATAATCTTCAGGTTAGCCTTGGCTGTAGCATCGTCACCCAATGCGGCAGCAGCCTCGGCCAAGCCCAGATACATCTCCGACATACGCATATAGGGAGCGTTGACACCCGAACGGCGCTGGTTCTTCACCCAAATGGTTGACTGACGGTTCTCGTCGAACTTGTTGCAGGCAATACCGCCACCCTTGACGGTCGAACCCATCGTGAATGGAATGAGCTGCTCGCGGCCCTTGCCATCGCTACCGGTCACTGCACAGCAGACATCGCGGCGCAAATCCTTCGGGTCGAACTTACCATAGTAGAAGGCAGGATTGATACGACCCTGACCGTATGACTTGCAAGGATAGGCATTCGAGCTACCGCCGCCCGATGGACGACCCAACGAATAAGGACGTGGGTCATTGCCACTTGCGCCCTGATCGAAAGTCTCTTCATAGATGCTTTCATCAGCAAACGTGTAATCGTTTTCATGCAGCTGCTGGAAGAAGTACTGGTAAGGGTTGCCGTAGGTACGACCCTTGTCGCCCGTACGAGGATCGACGGTGATGAACTTGGCATCACCCTTGTGGTCAAGTGCCTTCTGGAAATACTCCTTGGCAATGGCATAGAGATTCTTCCAGTCGGAACGGCGGCCGTAGGTACTGTTGCCATTGTTGGCAGTGCCGAGGGTCTCGAATGACAGGGCGTTACCGTTGCCATCCACGTAGTCGATGTCGCCACGACGGGTCTGGTAGCCACCTGCCTCAAGCGCCATACGGCCAATGAGACCATCCACGTAGGTCTGCGAGAAACGGTTCTTGGCCCCCGTAGTCACAGGTGACATGAGCGGCTCGACACGCTTCAGTTCAGCGATCAGGACATCATAGATGGAGTCACGGCAAGCCAGACCCTTGGCCGATGCACCTATCACAGTAACATACGGCACATCGCCGAAATACTTGATCAGTTCACGATAGGCTGTGGCACGCATGGCAATTGCCTCACCATACAGCTGGCTGAGGTCAGTAACCGATGTCTGCGCAATCATGTCATTATAATCTTCCCTCTTTTCGATGGCATTTATAATGTCGTTGGTCTTGCCAATTATCGCGTACAGGACGCCATACATACTGTTTGAACCATCCTTGCCATAGGTTACGGCGTCATAGGTTCCAGCAGCCTCACCGTTCTCGTAGAAAGTCTCGGGAATATGGCGTGCCGGCTGGCTGGTATATCCCTCGGGGTGACGCATGATGTCGGAACCGGCAATGTCAAGGGCATAGAACAGACCATCGCCAAAGACATGCGAACTGACGGCGCCATGCCAATCTTTATATGCGCCCTCCATGGCAGCACGAGTTGTAATCATGTTCGAAAACACGAACTCGGCTGTCGCTTCCGAATAGGAATTTGTTTCGAGGAAGTCATCGCACGAAACCATGGCCGATGCACCTGCGGCACAAAGCGCGAATGCAAATATCTTATTTTTCATTGTTTTAGCTCATTAAAAGTTATACTTTCTTTCAGATTAGAATGCAACGTTTACGCCAAAGGTGAAAGTGCGTGACTTCGGATAAGAACGGAAGTCGTAGGCCAAGGTCGGGAAACCTGAATAGCTGCTGTCGGCCGATGGGCTGACGTTGACATCTGGATCCAGACCGCTGTACTTCTTCATGCAGAACAGGTTGCCGCCTGTGAAATAGACACGGGCATTGCTGATGCCGACCTTCTTGGTCAAGGTCTTCGGAACGGTATAGCCGACCGTCAAGGTCTGCAAGCGCAGGTAAGAGGCATCCTCGACGAACTCTGACTGGCAGACGCCATACTCAGGCGTGAAGCCGTATTTCGCACCCTTGTTCAAGGTGCGCAGCTTTTCAGGATCGGTCTCGATGTAGATATCGCCATTGGCATCGATGTTGCACATCTTCCAGGTATTGGCAACCTCGGCCAGACGGCTATAACCCAGACCCGTATCCTTGTTGCCCATCATGTCGTACATGAGGTTGGCGTTATAGACCTTGCCACCAATCTGATAAGAGAAATTGGCCGAGAAATCGACACTCTTCCAACGGCCAGAGAAGTTGAAGCCGCCGGTGTGCTCGGCCATCGCACGGCCAATGATCGTTGCATCGTCATCGTTCACGACGCCATCGCCGCTCACGTCCTCGAACTTGACCATACCAGGATATGCCTTCTGACCCGAAGCGCGAGTATAGTTTTTGCCATAGTCACCACCCAGATCAAGAGCATTGTCAGGAACACCGCTCTTCAAGGTCCAGACGCCACCCACTACGTCGAAGTCATCGACGGTGTAGAAGCCCGCGCTCTTGAAGCCCTGAATCAGGCCAACAGGTTCGCCCTCCTTCACGATGTAGTCGTTATTTGGCTTACGCATGGTAGAACCCCAATTGGTGTGGGCACTGGCAAGAACGCCCTCCTGCAACTTCTCGACATTGTTCTTGTTGAAGTTATAGGTCATGCCGAAACTCAGGGACAAATCCTTCTTGCGGATAATTTCATAATTCAAAGAAATTTCCAGACCCTGGTTCGAGGTCTCGGCAATGTTCTGCATCTGATAGCCGAAGCCGGTCGATGGGTCACATGGCACAAGCATCAGAACATCCTCGGTCGTGTTCTTGTAGAACTCGATGCTACCACGCAAGCCGCCGTTCCAGAAGCTATAGTCCAAACCGATGTTGCGCGAAATGGTGGTCTCCCACTTCAAATCCGGGTTACCCAAGATGTTATCTGGCGCATAGTATGAAATATTCTTTCCATTGTCAGAACGGTTACCACTTACATACAAGGTCGTAATCAGACCCTCTTTAATACGGTCATTGCCTGCCGTACCGAAAGAGAAGCGCAGTTTCAAGTTGTCCAACCAATCTTTGGTATCCTCATTCCAGAATGGCTCGTCGGAGATACGCCAAGCGACAGCACCACCCGGGAAGCGTCCCCAACGATTTCCTTCGGCGAACTTGGAAGAACCATCAGCACGGAACGTACCAGTCAACATATAACGTCCCAAATATGCATAATTGATACGAGTGAACACAGACGCAGTGTGTGTCGGATGTCCATCCGTATGAGTATAGTCATCGTTGGTCTTGTTGGTCATGCTAATATTAGCCAAGGACCAATTCATATCCCATTCTACAGGATAGTTCGTACCATAAATCTTAGCTACGTCGGTACGGTTTGACAACAACTCATTGCCGACCAAGAGCGATAAGGTATGGTCTTCGCCCAAGCCCTTCACTTCATAGTTCAAGGTGCTGTTCCAACGGGTATCATAGCCATCATTTTCTGTCAAAGTGGACGAATTGTAGCTCTCGCCGTTGGTGTGGCCACCCACCCAAGCCTGTGACTTGCTCCAGTTGCGGCTCAAGTAGCCTTCGGTCTTGGCGGTAAGACCAGGTGCAATGATCCATGTCAGACCGGTATTGACACCCAAGCGATAACGACGACGCAAGTTCTCGTAGTCGTTCACGATGCTGACCGGATTGTAAACATCCTCGGCACTGGCGCTACCCATCTGGAGGTCTGTGGCATTGCCACTGCCCAACGGATTGTCAATGGGGCGATAGCGGTAGGCCTGTGTGGCGAACTCGTAACGGTTGCCGCTGAACTCCATTTCGCTATAGCGGATGTCGGCATCCCATTTCAACTTGCGGTTGATGCTGTGCGACAACTTGGCATTGGCCGTCAAGCGATGGAAACCGGACTTGATGAGCGCGCCCTCGTTGTTCGTGTAGTTGACATCGGCATAATACTTTGTCTGCGCATTGCCGCCCGACAACGATACGTCATGATTCCAGGCATGGGCGGTGCGGAGCACATCGTCCATATAGTTGTGCGTCGATTGCGACTTGTAGTCCTCCAGATGGTTGCCATAGGCCGAACCCAAACCATAGTACTTGGCGATATTGTCGGCGTATGCGTTACCCAGAGCCTTGGCATAGCCCCAGTTCCACAGCACGTTGTCGTAGGCATCCATGACATCGAGCATCTCTGGCTGGGCCTTGATCTGATAGTACATGTTATACTTCACGACCGATTTGCCCTCCTTGCCGCCCTTGGTAGTGATGATGATGACACCATTGGCACCACGGGCACCATAGATGGCGGTCGATGCGGCATCCTTCAACACGTCAATGCTCTCGATATTGTCGCCCGAAATGTCGTCAATGGATGATACCTGCACGCCATCGACAATGAACAACGGGTCGTTGGTTTGGGTAATTGAACCACCGCCACGCACACGGATGGAGGTCGATGCACCAGGACGACCGTCCTGCGAAATGACATTCACGCCAGGCAAGGCACCCTGCAAGGCATCGGCCACGGTAGGAACAGGATTGGCCACCAACTTATCACCCGAAATGGAGGCAACGGAACCGGTCAGGTCGCGGCGCTTGGAGGTGCCGTAACCGATCATGACGACCTCATCGAGTTCGGAGAAGTCCTCCTTCATAGTAACGTTGAGTTTCGTCTGCACAGCCGGGAGTACCTGCTCCGCATAACCGAGGAAGGAGATTTTCAACTTCGCGTTGGTGGGGACGTCCTTCAGGATGAAGTTACCGTCCGCATCGGTCGTGACACCTGTGGTTGTGCCCACAATGACTACATTAGCACCCGCAATAGGTTCGCCAAAGTCGTCCACAATAGTACCACTTACGGTCTTGGTCTGAGCAAAGGCCGCAACACTGCTCACCGCGAAGACGGCAAGAGACATTGCAAGCTTGTTCGGCCGAAACATCATAGATGTACTGCTTTTCATGCTTTAATGGATTAAAAAGTTAATAATAAGATGGATTGTTTGTGTATATTTTGATTCAAAAATACAATAAGGCTGATGAGAGCTTTCCATTGTATAAGACTTGGAAGTGCAAAGTGTGCTTGTCAAATCCAGCGCAAAGTAAAACAATTTTTAACATTTGTGCAAATATTTCCGCCGGAAAGGACACAGTCGGCCGATTTAGGCAAAAAGTTGTTATCCAGAGATTGCAATTCCGCGAAATCGATGGTCTTTCAACTCCGTTCCATCGGCCACGAAAACAGCCTCCGGAACGGCAGGGAGAAGTGTTTTTGGCCAATGGCGTTGCTGTGACGGAACCCCATTGGCCAAAAAAAAGTCAGATTGCCACGCCGAAGTCGTTCTTGATCTCCTCCATGACGAAGGTCGATTCGAGACTGCCCAACATGGGCAGCTGGCCCAAGACGTTGAGCACGAACTCCTGATAGTATTTCATGTCGGGCGCGTGAACCTTGAGCAGGTAGTCGTAGCGGCCGGAGATGTTGTAACATTCGGTCACCTCGGGAATCTTGCTGACGATGTCGCAGAACTCGTGGGCCACCTTCTGGTTGAGCGGCGAGAGCTTGACGCTACAGAAGACGATGAAACCGCGGTGGATCTTCTCGGCATCGAGCACGGTGACATAACGCTTGATGAAGCCCTCGCGCTCCATGCGCTTGATGCGCTCGAAGACGGGCGTGGTGCTGAGATCGACCTGGCTGGCAATCTCCTTGATGGTGAGACGCGCGTCCTGCTGCAGGCAGCGCAGAATCTTGATGTCGGTTTCGTCCAATGCGATACCGTCACGGGCCCCGCGCGGAAGGGAGTTGTTCGGTTGTGCCATAATTTTTATAGATTTGATATTGTTGGCCAATTGGAATCAGAACTATTTTCCAATTTCGCCGCAAAGATAGAATGTTTTTCCAATTAAAACAAGTTTCCTTGGAAGAAACTGCTATTTCCCCATACCTTTGCAGCGGAATTCAACCAAAACCCGCAAAAAACGGACAAAAATCAATAACTTAAAATAAAATTATACGACTATGAGCACGAACAAAAAACTTCATCTTGAGACATTGGCCATCCACGTAGGCCAGGAAGTAGCAGATCCAGCAACCGACGCCCGCGCCGTACCGATCTACCAGACCACATCATACGTGTTCCGCAACTCACAGCACGCCGCCGACCGCTTCGGCCTGCGCGATGCCGGTAATATCTATGGCCGATTGACCAACTCGACTCAAGGCGTATTCGAAGAGCGTGTAGCCGCCCTCGAAGGCGGCGTGGCAGGACTTGCCGTTGCCAGTGGCGCAGCTGCCATCACCTATGCCCTGCAGAACGTCCTGCTGGCCGGCGACCACATCGTTGCCGCCGACAACCTCTACGGCGGTTCGTACAACCTCATCACCCACACATTGGCCACCCAGGGCATCTCCCACACCATCGTCAACGTCAATGACACGAAAGCACTGGAGGCTGCCATCCGCCCCAACACCAAGGTCATCTACGCCGAGACCCTCGGCAACCCGAACACCGACGTGCTGAACATCGAGGCTGTGGCCGAGGTCGCCCATCGTCACAACATCGTCTTCATCGTCGATAACACCTTCGCGCCCATCCTCATCCGTCCGTTGGAGCACGGCGCCGACATCGTCGTACACTCGGCCACGAAGTTCATCGGCGGACACGGTTCCAGCCTGGGCGGCGTGATTGTTGACGGCGGCAAGTTCGACTGGAAGGCCAATGCCGACAAGTATCCGACCATCGCCAAGCCCGATCCGTCGTACCACGGTGCCGTCTTTGCCGATGTGGCTGGTGCTGCCGCCTTCGTGACCCGCATCCGTGCCGTCATCCTGCGTGACACGGGCGCCACCATCTCGCCATTCAACGCATGGATTCTGCTGCAAGGCGTCGAGTCGCTGCCACTGCGCATCGAGCGTCACGTCGAAAATGCGTTGAAGGTGGTCGATTTCCTGTCGAAGCATCCGAAAGTCAAGAGTGTGAGCCACCCAGCATTGGCCAACCACCCCGACCACGCCCTCTACCAGAAGTATTTCCCGAAGGGCGCAGCCAGCATCTTCACCTTCGAAATCAACGGTACGCAGGAGGACGCCTGGAAGTTCATCGACGAACTGAAGATCTTCTCGCTCTTGGCCAATGTCGCTGACGTCAAGTCATTGGTCATCCACCCCTACACCACGACCCACTCGCAGCTCTCGCCCGAGGAACTGGCCCAGCAGCACATCACACCGCAGACCGTACGCCTCTCGATCGGCGTGGAGCACATTGACGACATCCTCGAGGATCTCGCCCAGGCATTGGACAAGATCTGAACCGAAACGTAAGGTCAAGAGCAGTTTTGAGGCCAATGGTTATGAGCGGCATCCCCGACTGACTCCCAGCCTTACACCTAATCACCCATCCACCTCCCCCACACGACAGAGTGGGGAGGTCGGATGCTTTTCAAAAGTTTTCCTAATACCACATGAAATAAAACAGGAAATGCGACGTTTTAAACTCGCTGAAAAGGACTCAATAACAAAGGACAAATCATATTCATCTTAAAATCAAAGAAAACTATGGCAAAGATTGCTAAATCACTCGTCGAACTGGTGGGCAACACCCCACTGCTCGAACTCAACAGCTTCTCGCAGAAGAAGGGTCTTGAAACTCCCATCACCGTCAAGGTCGAGTTCTTCAACCCCGGCGGCTCCGTCAAGGACCGCATCGCCCTCGGCATGATTGAGGATGCCGAAAAGAAGGGCCTCCTGAAGCCGGGCGCCACCATCATCGAGCCCACATCGGGCAACACCGGCGTCGGCCTCGCCTTCGTCAGCGCAGTCAAGGGCTACCACCTTATCCTGACCATGCCCGAGACGATGAGCATCGAGCGCCGCAAGCTCGTCAAGGCCTATGGAGCCGACGTGCGCCTCACCCCTGGCAAAGACGGCATGAAGGGCGCCATCAAGGCCGCCGAAGAGCTGCGTGACTCGATTCCGGGCAGCATCATCCTCCAGCAGTTTGAGAATGCGGCCAATCCCGAGCGCCACTATCTGACCACTGGTCCTGAAATCTGGCGTGACACGGACGGCAAGGTCGATATCTTCGTCGCCGGCGTAGGCACAGGCGGCACCGTGAGCGGCGTCGGCCGTTATCTGAAGGCGCAGAACCCCAACGTCAAGGTCTATGCCGTCGAGCCATCGACATCGGCCGTATTGAACGGACAGCCAGCCGGCCCACACAAAATCCAGGGCATCGGCGCCGGCTTCATTCCGAAGACCTACGGCGCACAGTTCGTCGACGAAGTGATTGACATCGACAGCGACGTTGCCATCGCCACCTCTCGCGAACTGGCCCAAAGCGAAGGCCTGCTGGTGGGCATCTCATCGGGTGCTGCCGTCGCAGGCGCTCTCGCCATCGCCAAGCGTCCCGAGAACAAGGGCAAGAAGATTGTCGCCCTGCTGCCAGACACCGGCGAGCGCTATCTCTCGACCGTGCTCTATGCCTTCGAGGATTATCCGCTGTAAACAATTGTTCCAGATATAGGACGGGGGAGCCGAATTACAAAGTTCGGTTCCCCTGTCTGTTTTATTTTTGACCGATGGACATTGGCCAAGAAACAAAAAAAGTCCAAGACCTAAGCCTTGAACTTTTTGAAGCGGAAAGACAGGGATTCGCTCCGAGCTCAGCTCGCGTGGAGCAAGGCGGAACAACCCTCCAGGGTGAGAAACAATGGATTGAAGCAAAAAACTCAAGGCGGAAACCTTGAGTTTTGAAGCGGAAAGACAGGGATTCGAACCCTGGAAGCAGTGTGACCCGCTTGCCGCATTTCGAGTGCGGTCCATTCGACCACTCTGGCATCTTTCCTCAATTTTGCGGGTGCAAAGGTAGTCAAATTTTCGATTGGCCGCACAAATCCTGCCGATTTTTTACGAAAAATATTGTGATGTGCGAAAAAAGCCGTATTTTTGCACGGGATTTTTTCTAGGGGGACATTGGCCAATGTCCCAAAAATACACGATTCATCAACCTAAAACAACTAAATCGATATGCACCACTTGATCAGCTTCCTGCTGCGCGTCGCCTATGCCGCCGGTTTCGGTTTCGTCTTTCTTTTCAAGCCGGAACAAATCATCAACTACATCCCGCAACTGCTTGGCGGCCTGCTCATGCTCGAAGCCATCGCGCAGATGCTCGAACTGCTCATGCTCAAAGTGAAGACGCACGTGAACTGGTGGTTCTTTGCCGCGCCGGGCGTCGTCCTGCTCTACAGCCTATTCCTCATCCTGTTCTGCACCTCGCAGATCAACGACATGACAACCGTACGCGAGGCATTTGCTCCGGTCAACGGCACAAGCTGGACGACGGTCGAACTGCAGTTGGGCGGTATCTGCTTCATCGCATTCCTCATCTCGGAGTTCGTCATCTCCATCCGCTTCATGAAGCCGCTCTACTGGCCGGAGAAGTTCGCCGAGGAGGAGCGCATCCGCAAGCAGGCCGAGAAGGTCGCTGCCGAAAAGGCGTTGGCCGATGCCTCTGCCCCACAAGCCGAAAGCGCGAAATAATAGAGAAATCCGCGTAGCAAACCGAAAAACGGACGATGACCCGAATGTACGAAGGTCGTCGTCCGTTGTTTGTTGTTTTATGGCCAATGGTTCATTCCAACTTCGCTTTCAACTGATTGAAGAATGGTTCAAAGTGACTGAATTCGTATGGCCGCAATTCAGCACGTACACGACGCATATCGGGCGTTATGAGTTCGTATTGCGGATTGCCATTGAACTGGAACAATTCCTGAAAACGGACGTATTCCGTTTCTGGAAGACAGATAACCTCTTCGTCATCCAGCATCCATTTCTTCACATATTCCTGATAAGCCTCGCTGCTGGTGTTGGTACGTTCGGATGTGATGAAGACGACCTTCACATCGCCGCGCGCCTCAATCTTGGCACGCGCATCACGGCTCCGTTCAATCTCCATGCGGCATGGGCCGCACGTCATGCCCCAAAAGTCAATCAAAAGATATTTGCCACTGTTCTTCCTACCGAGATCATATATGAAATCTGCCGCCTTAGATTCACCGCTCAGCAGTTCTGTTAGTTCTTCCTGAACCAACATCTTGTCAAATAAGTCATCAGCCCGCTGACGGATATAAGGATGCGTGAACGTAGCCATGACGAGCGGACGCATATTGGTAACAGAACTTATTTCCGATATCTTCTTCTGACGCTCCTCCTCGGCGAGGGTCGTATCGGCCGACATCTGCTGCATCTGTCTCTCAAAATGCTGCATTACGCCGTCTATACTATTCAGATGGTTGAAGACACAGAGTTGCGCCATCAGGGTGTTTTCTTCTGAACCCATCATCTCCCGCAGGATGCGATAGATGTTTTTGATGGACTGCATCTCCGACTCGCAGCCCGATTTTAGAATGACTACGCCAGAGGAATCCATTCTATAGCCAGTTGAATCCCAATAATGAGCTCTAACAGGCCGTGAAAGCCGAAGGTAGTTTTCCAAGATAGAACCTAACTGACTTGACAGCAACATCGGATTGTCAAAATCCACGCAGTGAAGTGGCACATAACGTTTGGCATCAAAAATGGCACTGTCGGCATACTCATCATAGAACTTGTCGTTACGACGGCCAGAGCGATGCACCTTATCCGCATATTTCATGGCATAGTCCATATAAGTAAACGCATAGCGAACCTGCATTTCGGCCAATGCCCACTGCACCTCCTGCGGCGTGAACTTTTCCCGCCGAGCAACCGTCTGGGTGCGCCATAGCAGGCTGTTCCATATCTTTTCGGCCAATGGCTCAATCTCGACAAACTTTCCGTCAAACTGGTAAAACTGTTTTGCGATGTCCGAAAAAGCAAGGTTCGACTTCAACAGTCGCTCCATCTCCTTGCATCGGCCTCCATCATAATAACACTTGTAGCTGCCCGTCGCATCCTTGCGCACGGTGACATCTATCGTATCGCCAGGAAAGGCCCAAAACGGAATAATGCATCGAACCTTGGCCTTCCCCACAGGACGGATCCATTCCTGAACAGGTTCATTAACGACAAAACGCCGCTCAAACGTGCCATCGGCTGCTATATCAAACAGGACTGCAGTCGGATCTCCAACACCTTCAAACGCACTGGAAATATAGCTCTTCATCGTGCTGAACCCGAACTTTTCGGCGTCGTAGCCCTCGATGCGTCCCCGCACGGTGACGGTGTCGCGCCGGAACCAGTCATCGGGCACGGTGTAGGGATTGGCCGATGAGATTTCCTGCAATGACGGAGCCGGCAGTTTCGTCCCCTTGTCGCGGATGCCCAAAAGCATGAATGCACCATCCACTTCGCCCTCGACGAAGTCAAAGACCTTGACGTCCTTGGCCAATGGCTCAAATTGCATCGTGAAGTTCACGACACTGCTGTCGGCCTTGAGCCACTTGTCCAGTTCAATGCCATCGGCCGAAATCAAGGCATAACGCCGACCGACCTCGTCAATCAGGTAGCTGTCCGAACCGTAACGGAATTTCTCTTTCGGCCGATAGTTCATCGTGAAGTGGATGACGGTCTCCTTGCTGTTGCGGACGACCTCATTGGCCGTCAAACCTGTGCCTGAACCGAAATTCACGCAGGCGACAGATTCGGGATTCATGATGTGAGTCGTGGCACAACCCACCAGCGACACCGCGCAAAGCAGCATCACTACGTTGAGAATTTTCTTCATAAAAATGTGTGTATTAGTTTGTTAAAGTGTGTTTTCATTCTTTTAGCCGTTCTTTCAGCTGTTCGAATTGGTTCAAAAAGAAGATGTCGGTATATTCCGGCACCAACTCCGGATTCACGCGGCGGTAGGCGGGCGTTATGAGCTCGTAGTGCGGAATGCCGTCGAAGCGAAAGAGCTCCCGCAACTTGTCAAACTGCTCTTCCGTGACGAAGACAACCTCCTCGCCGTCCAGCATCCATTGGTCCACGTAGTCGCGATATGCCTGGCTGCCGCCCTTCTCGCCCGACGGCGCGACGAAAATGAGCGTAATGTCCTCGCGGGCGGCAATCTGCGCACGCATGGCCTGACCCTGTTCGATGGCCGCACGGCATGGGGCGCAACCCAATCCCCAGAAGTCGAACAGAAGGAATTGACCGGGAAATTTCACATTGAAGTCGGTAATGAAATCGGCCGCCTTGTTCCCGCCCGGCAGCGGTGAGGTGAGCTGGCTTTTGGCCAATGCCTCGTCGAAGGCCGATTCCGCCCTCTCGTGTACGTACGGATGCTGGAACGTGGGCATCAGGTGCGGCCTTATGCTGGAGATGGAAATCTCATCGGCCAACTTGTCGTACCGTTCCTGTTCGGTGAGGGTCGTATCGGCCATGATGTCGCTCCGCTTGGCCTCGCCGTCGCGCCACATATTATTGGCCATAAACAACATGTCGTGGTACACGCATATCTGCGCCAACATGTTATCCTGCTCGCTGCCCATCATTTGGCGCAGAATCTTGTAAAAATTTCTGTACGTCTGCATCGTCTGTCCCACGGGCGTGCGCTTGAACACCTTGCCCGTCGAGCCGATGCCGGTTGCTACGGAGTCGCCCCTATGACGCCGGACGGGGAACGCGTATTGCATATGCCTCATAAGCCCGTGATAATTCTGGCAGAAAAGCTGCAACGGGTTGTCAAAATCGACGCACTGCAAGACCGGCGTATAGGCTTCCGCATCATAGATGGCACTGTCGTTGTTTTCATATTCACCGAAATACGAGCCGTCGCGCCGTCCCATCTTCAAACTGCCCTTCGTCTTGCCATAGACGTTGTCCATAAAGGCGCAGGCATAGTTCACTTGGGCGTCGGCCAATGCCAGCTGCATCTCCATCGGCGTGAACTTTTCGCGGGCAGCCACCATCTGAACGCGCCACAGCAGGTTGTTCCATGTGCGGGCGGCCAACGGAGCCACATCGGCCATGCTGCCATCGTATTTTTTGAGCGGCGATGAGACATTGGCCAACGATATTCCCGACTTCAACAGACGTTCAACCAGCAGGCTCGAACCGCGGTTGTAGATGCACTCATATCGGCCATTCTCATTCCTACGCAGGGTGACATCGGTCGTCTCGCCCGGCCGCGCAAGTATCTGAATCGGGAAATAAAGTTTGTCGGACTTCCTGTCGGTCGGCCAAAATTCCAGCATCATCGGATAGTCGATGACGAAACGCCGCTCGAAGGTGCCATCGGCCGCAATGTCGAAGGTCAACGCGCCAGACTGCAGCTCAAACACGCTGCTCGGATAGCACCGCATCGACCTGTAGCCGAACGTCTCGGCATCGTAGCCCTCAATACGCCCGCGTAGCGTGACGGTGTCACGTCGGAGCCAATCATCGGACAGGCGGAACTTATCGGCCGATGAGATTTCCTGCAAGGTCGGGGCTTCGAGTTTCGTCTTTCGGCTGTGGATGCCGAGCAATTTGAACGGAAGGGCATCTTCTCCCTCGATGAAATCGAAGACCTTGACATCCTTGGCCAATGGTTCGAAGTGCATCACAAAACGGACGATACCGCTATCGGGCGCAAACCGCCACTTGTCCAGTTCAATGCCATCGGCCGAAATCAAAGCATAACGCCGACCCAACTCGTCAAGCAGATAGCCGTCCGAACCGTACCGGAATTTCTCTTTCGGCTGATAGTTCATCGTGAAGTGAATGACGGTCTCCTTGCTGTTGCGGACAACCTTGTCGGCCATCAGACTGCCACTATGGCCGAGATTCACATAAGCCATGGATTCGGGCGACTTGATGGTACGCAAAGCGCTGCATGCCGTCAGCGACGACAAGGCGAGCAAAAAAGCAACAATTTTAGTTTTCATCAGTTATATTTTAAGGGTTATGTTTTCACGTGAAACGGACTGGAATAACTATTTGTCGTGGAATTTTATGCCAATGATATAGTAGTGCGGAGATTTTTTTTCAAAAGAAAGGTGTCCGTCCGGATCCATGCCGCCACAAAAACGATAGCTCTGGACCTTCTCATCCCACCAGGACGAGCCATACATTACGAGAGGGATGAATGTTTCGGGTTGATAATTGAACTCGCTATAAGCCACCGCACGATACCGAAATTCAGGCTCACGACGCCACTTGTCGCACAGATATTTCATCTTCAGAGGCACTTTGTAGTTACATGCCATATCCGTAATGATGTTTATCCTTTCCACGGAATCCGTCGCAGGGGTAAAACCAATCGTAACCGTCTTGACGGACTTATAAATGCCACGCTCCATATCTTCCTCACTCTTTTGTTCCAGAATTTCCAGCTGATCCTCCTCCGGAAAATCTGAAATCATGCGTTTGAGCTGGTAACGGTTCTGAATTCGTTCATCCACAAGACTGTCACGTACATATTCACGTAAAACGATGTCGAAACTTTGGGCTGAGTCTCGCAAGGAAGAAATGTCGAAAGACAAAGTTTCATATCCACAGAATTTCATGTGTCTTACAAAGTCCTTGGTTGGAGGTTCCTCGATGTAAGCGATGTTTTGTGCCTGCCCCGTCGTGGCGACAAGGGCAAGTGCGATGGTAAAGAAAAGGTTATTCATTCCGGTTATTGTTGGTTAGTTATTATCCTGGGACAATGGTAATGTTCGGGCGCAAATATACGGATAAAAACTGGAACCGGCAAGTAATATCTGGGACAAGTTTGGGACATTGGCCAACATCCCTATTCAATTTCACGTGAAACATCGAAATAATCCGTCAGTATCCTGGCCTTGGCCGCGCCGACAACCGCTGCAAGTTCGTCGGCTGATGCCTCACGAATGCGCTTTACGCTCTTGAATTCGCGTAGCAAATCCTTCTTCGTCTGTGGGCCGATGCCCTTGATGTCGTCCAGCTCGGAATGAACCTGCGACTTGCTTCTCTTCTGCCGATGGAAGGTGATTGCGAAACGGTGCACCTCATCCTGAATGCGTTCCAACAGATGGAAAAGGTTAGATCCAACCTTCACATCGACCGCATTCGGTGGGTCGCCGAAAAGCATCTGCCGCGTTCGGTGATGGCCGTCCTTGACCAATCCGCCAACGGGAATCTGCAACAGGTCGTGTATCTCATGCATTCTGTCGGCCGAAATCTCACCACGGATATGCTGCTGGAGGAACGAGCCTTCGAGGTCGCTCAACGCCTGTCGGATGACGCCCATCTGCCCCACTCCACCATCGGCCAAAATCAAATCCGGGACTTCCTGATGCTCCTCAATCACGCGGCGATAGCGACGCATTACGACCTCATGCATCGAGGCATAATCATCCGGTCCGGACACCGACTGGATGTTGAACTTACGATACTCCTTCTTCTCTGGTTTCGCGTTTTTGAACACGACGCACGAGGCAACTGCATCCGCTCCCGAGATGTTCGAGTTATCGAAACTTTCAATATGGCGCGGCAATTTCGGCAGTCCAAGCTGCTTCTGAATCTCCGTCATCAATCGCATCTGACGCTGTTCCGGATTCAGTTTTTCCGATTGTTTGATCTGGTCGATGCGATACTGTCGGCAATTCTTTTCGGCCAATTCCAACAATTTCCGCTTGTCGCCACGCTGCGGCACAAGCACGACACATCCGTTCGGCACAATCGACGGTTCGAATGGCACGACCAATTCCAATGTCTTCCCGCTTGCATCATCCAAATCCTCATCCTCACGGAAACGCTCCAGCAACTCTTCAATTCCGAGGGCAAGCACGTCCTCCTTCGGTTCGTCAATCTGCTTTTTATATTCGATGGTGTAGCTACGGATGACTGCGCCCTGTACGATGTGGAAATACGACACAATGGCCGACAAATCTTCTTCATCGTACGCAAACACATCGACATTGCTCACAAACGACGGCACGATATTGCTGCGAACTCTGTAGCCCTCTATCCTATCGTATCGCTCCTTGATTTTTTGTGCCTCCTCAAACTTCATTTCGGCCGATTTTACCAGCATCAGATCGTACAGTTTCCGGCACAATTCAGCCGTATGCCCGCGCAAAATCTGCTTGATTTCATCGATTCCCTCTTGATACGTTTCACGTGAAACGGCGCCAGCGCATGGTCCCAAACACTTTTGGATATGGTATTTCAGACATACGCGATAGCCCTTGTCAATCATCGCCTGCTGCAAATTCAAACTACATGTACGAATATGATAAAGCTGTTCGAACAGCTCGAGCAACGTCTTCGCCAACGAAATATTGGTGTATGGGCCAAAATAGTCGGAACCATCCTTCACCACAGTTCTCGTCAAAAAAACGCGCGGAAAAGCCTCATTCCGCACACAGATCCACGGATATGTCTTTCCATCCTTCAGCAACACATTATACTTCGGCTGATGTGCCTTAATCATTCGGTTCTCCAGATTCAGCGCATCATTTTCCGTATTGACGACGATATATTTCAAATCGTAAATATGACGCACCAAAAGCGACGTGCGTCGGCTCTCGTGCTCCTTCGTAAAGTAGCTCGACACACGCCGTTTCAAGTTCTTCGCCTTACCGACATAGATGATTGTACCCTCGGCATCCAGATAACGATAGACGCCGGGGCACTCGGGCATCGTATTGACAATGCCCATCAAATAGTCGTAACGCGGATTGCTTTTTGCCTGAACCATAAAAAAGAGCCTCATCCTAACTTTCCAGAGGGGAGGAAAATCAGATAAGAGATAAAAAAGAGAGCGAAAAAAACAAAGGAAACAATTCGTTTCACGTGAAAGAATCCCCTCCCACTGGGGAGGTTGGGAGGGGTCATCAATCGCACATTTACTCGCCTTCGTAAACGACAGGGCAATAGACGTCAGTTCCTTCAGGGAAGACTTCGCGACCCTTCAAGTCAACAAGTTCGATAATACAGTTGATATAGACCTTCTTCACACCGAATTTCTG
>JAEEGH010013553.1_pt1 | contig 18060 bp, 10 predicted proteins | sample 9134181 | NCBI WGS metagenome assembly JAEEGH01 (sample SAMN16246544, study PRJNA631951) | gut metagenome | biome: gut microbiome; feature: rumen; material: DP-attached | host: Bos | place: Iran: Karaj | collected 2018-10 | reverse complement strand
TCCAATGACATCAGCAGACCCTCCGCTTGCCCGTGACGGTTTCGAATATCAACGATTTCTTGTAGCTCTCCAGTTCACCGATCAACGCCTCCTTCTCCGCGATGATCCCATCGATCGCCGCGCATTTTTCATCGAGATAGGTGGCGATGGCGGTTTGCTCAGAGAGTGGAGGAAATACAACTTCTATATCTCGAAATTCGTCAGAATATGTTCTCCAGCGCATCGCCATAATCCCCCTTCCACGTTTATAACACTCTCCGCTAAAGCCAGGTGTCCTAAAATAATAATGATAAAACGCACTATTTACCAATTTAGAAGGAATATAGACATCATAGGCTGGGCTAGTTACGCCTGAATATGCAGAACGTCCAATTGCTCCCATCCAACATAAAATAATATTTACAATAATATCATTTTCATAGACTTTTTTATAACCATCTGCATTGGAAGCCTTATTTCCTGTAGTTTCTTCTAAATCATCATGTTGTATAACACCTTTTTCTGTATATAGTGAAATTAAATTGACTTGATTTAATGGCAAATAATTTTTCTCACTCCGTAATGTAAAAAGTGTTTTTATTCTTCTTTTTTGCCAATGTTTTGGAATCATCCCGATCCATTCCACGTCAGAATATTTCATATCTGCGTTTTTGTCCAATCCTTTCGTTACGGCCTCGAAGATGACAGATACCTTCCACGACTTGTATTCATCAATGGTAGTTTTCGCCTCCGTGATGATCTCATCAATCGCCGCGCATTTTTCATCCAAATAGGTTGCGATGGCAGATTGTTCTGAAACAGGAGGAAGTGGAAAAGAAAAGTTACTCATCTTTTCTTGAGACAATGAAGCCATTATCGAACCATTTTGAGACAGTCCGCAATATTTTTCAAATATACTGCTAAGAATGATCCAATAGAGGAATCTATTATTGTAGTTTTCATGTAATGGACGAATGATTAACAAATGGCTGTTTAATGAAGCTTTTTCTGGAATAGTGTCAATATACGCTACCTTGCCAACTGTCCCATCTTTGGTTATCAGCAAATCGCCAACGCGAACATGTATTTCAGGAGCTTCAAGAAAACGTTCTTCGGTAATATGATAACAACGTTCCCAAGCAATATGACCATTTTCAAAATCTGTTCCAGTAATTAGATAATATGGACCATCATCAATAAATTCATCAGCCTTGAGCCCTTGCCAGCCGATTCTTCCTTTCAAGTAATAGTTATACTTAATTCGGCCTTTAACCCAATGCTTTGGAATCTCCCCAATCCATTCCACGCCAGATTGTTTCAGTTCATATTGCATGTATTTATATCCTCTCGTATTTTTTGAATAGAATTGAAGCAATCATAAACTCTAATATCATAAACATTTTTTAATACTTAAATTTTCTATTAATGGGATTACATTAATAATTTATTCTACATAATAACATTATTTTATTTTCTTATCATCATTTTTGTTTGTTATAAAAATAATGTACTCAGAGGAATCTTTAGTTTTTTTCCCAGGAGCTTCAATTATTTTTGTCCAATCACTTTCTGAACTCATATCAGTCCGCGGCGAAATCAAAAGTTCATGGAAATGCGTGAAAAAGCGGCGATGCATTCGTAATTGTTTAAGTCCTAATTCTTGAAATAGCTTTTCATGTTCATTAATCTTTGCTAAGTATTGACATCTTTGTTTATCTAATTCTTTTAGTTCATACAATTGTGCTTTATATTGTTGCTTTAAACTATCTATCTTTTCAAGTTTATCCCTCATTATTTGGTATTGCTGCCTTAATTCATCTATTTCTTTCAATTCATTTACCTGTGTCTGATATTGTTCATTTAATTCATCTAAATCTTTTAGCAAATTGTTAAGGTCTTGGTATGCCATACGTGATTCACCTGATTCATCTAGTGAATTCATGAGTCTACGGCACTTTTTTACTAATCCATTTATTCTTTTTTTCGATATAACTTTATGATGTTGGTATTCCTTTTCCATTTCGCCAATATCTTTTAGCGAATTCTTAAGCATCTGATCCAATGTAATATTTTTACTATTCAATAAAGTTTCTTTCAGCTGTTGTTTACCATGTTCTAACGTTTTATTTTTTTCTAGTAAGTCTTTATAATTCTCTTCAAGATTCTGCTTCTCCTGCGTCAATGTCTTAATTTCTTGTTGCATCTTTTTGCTTGATATAGAATCTCCACGTACCCATCCCATTTCCGAATTAATGCCAGTCTTAGTGTCTTGTTCTATAGTTTCATACAAGCTAGTTTGAAATTTTGAAACCAAATCCGTCATATTATCCCAATATTTAACAAGACGATTTGTCTTAACTTTCTCTTGAAACGAGATAAATTTCTTAAATTTTCTTTCGTTTTTATCAGTTTTATCTCGTTCTATCTTATTAGGATTTCCATGAATCAGCGCGATGACTTTTTTCCCTTTTTCTATTGCATAATCATATTCTTGTTCTGTGTAACTCTTACCAGTTTTTTTGTCCACAGAACCATATCTAGCTTTCAGAATCAGGACATAATAATCACTCTCATCAATCACTCGTTTTATAAACGTCATTTGCTCTTCATCCATGGCTGGGAAATATTCCATTCCCGCAGGAAAATGTTTCATATCTAAAATGGCATTAAGAATTGCCATGCGTTCGTCTTTCAAATCTTCATATGTAGAACTGACGAAAATCTGATAACGTTTATCTTCCATTGCTCATTTCTCCTTTCCAAACAGGATATGGAGCTTATCCATGAGAATATGCTCATGGGATTCGATGCGGGCGGCGATGTCGTCGGCCTTTTCCAATTCCTTATAAACGTAAAACACTCTCGTGAAGGGAATTTCGTAGCCAACCTTCGTTTTCGACTTGTCAATCCACGCGTCCGGATTGTACGGCAGGACTTCGCGGGCCAGATAGGCGTCGATGTCCTGATCGAGCGGGACGTTCTCCGTGTCGCGTCTGTCCGCATCCGCCACGGGCCTGCCTTTCTTCAGAATCTTCTTGCCGTTTTCATCGACGGCGGGGCTTTCGACGGTGATCTTGTTGTAGCCAAGCTCCACGTCCTCCATGACGCGGCTGCGGCAGGAGATGACGCGGCCGTTATCCAGCGTCTCCTCGAAATCATTGTCGTCGTATTCGCCGTAGGCCTTGACGATCAGCGAACGGCATGCGTCCGTGATGTCCACACGCTTGCTGCCGATGGACTTGCGGCGCGGCTCGAAGCATTGGCTCGCGTCGATGAGCAGCACTTTCCCTTCGTGTTCGACGGGTTTCGCCTTCGTCACGATCCAGATGTAGGTGGCGATGCCCGTGTTGTAGAAGGAGTCGTTCGGCAGCTGGACGATGGCGTCCAGCCAGTCGTTTTCGATGAGATACTGGCGGATGTCGCTCGGGCCGGAGCCCGCGTCGCCCGTGAAGAGCGACGAGCCGTTCTGGATGATGGCCATGCGGCCGCCGTTCTCCTTCAGCTTCGCGACGCCGTTCAGCAGGAAGAGCATCTGCCCGTCGCTTTTCGACGGCAGCCCCGCGCCGAAACGGCCGGCGGATCCTTTCTTGGCCTCCGCCTCCACGGCCGTCGCCTCCCGCTTCCAGTCGATGCCGAAAGGCGGATTGGAGATGATATAATCGAAATGGTAGTCGGGGAACTGGTCGTTGTTGAGGGTGTCGCCGAATTTCATGTTGTCGGGATTGCCGCCGCGGATGAGCGTGTCCGCCTTGGCGATGCCGTAGGTGAAGGGGTTGAGCTCCTGCCCGAAGGTGGTGACGACGGCCTCCGCGTCCAGCTGCCGGAGGCGTTCCTCCATGCAGGTGAGCATCTGGCTGGTGCCCATCGTCATGTCGTAGACGGTCTTGTTCATGCCGTCGGCGTCGTCCGAGACATCGCCTGTGACGAGCAGGTCGCACATGGTGTAGATGATGTCGCGGCTGGTGAAATGCGCTCCGGCCTCTTCATCGTAGCTTTCTGAAAACCGCTGGACGAGATTTTCGAAGATGTATCCCATATCGACGGCGGTGATCTTGTCCGGATGCATGTCCGCCTTTTCGGAGCAGAAATCGACGATCACCTGATAGAGGAGCCCTGCGTCCGCCATGCGTTTGATTTGGTCGTCGAAACCCATCTGTCCGAGAATGTCCTGCACGTTTTCGGAGAATCCGTTGATGTAGGCGCGGAAATTGTCTTCGATGTTCTCCGCGTCCGCCCGCAATGTCTCAAAGGTGAACTTGCTGGTATTGAAGAAGTTGTAGCCGGAGGCCGCCTTGAGGAAGCCGTCCTTCACGGCGAGTTCCTTGACTTTTTCATAGGTGGCCAGCACGTCGTCATGCTTTTCCAGCAGGCAGTCGTGGAACCGTTTGATGAGCGTCATCGGCAGGATGACGAGACCGTATTCATGGGGCTTGTAGGCCCCGTAGAGGGAATTGGCGACGTTCCAGATGACGGCCGCCTTTTCCTGTATGTTGCGGCCGACGGAGGCCAGGCGTTCTTCACTGTTCATATTGGATGTGTTACGGGTATGGGAGGATGGACAAAATAACGGACTATACCTTATAATAATAGCAAGTCATCAAATCTTCAACTGGAAGTCATAAAAAATCATCATGACTTTTGAGAATTAACAATTAACCAGATATAAGCTGTCCTGTGGTCGTGCGGAAACTCGACATCCCACCATGTGTGATTTTTATGGAAAAGATGATATAGTACATAATATGTTAAATTTATCCAAGCCCGAGGACGGGCTTGCTACCCCCAACGGGCTTGCTATACTAAAAAGGAACACTAACATGCTGAAAAAAGCCTTTTGTCTCTCTATAATCGCAACGATTTGCGTTTTAGCGGATTCCGTCAAATACATCGCCCATCGCGGCGATTACGTCGATGCGCCCGAAGGGACGGCGGCGGCATATCGTTTCGCCGTCGAACGACATTACGACATCATGAAAATGGATGTCCAGAAGACAAAGGACGGCGTCATCGTCATGTCGCACGACGACAATCTGAAGCGGACGATGGGATGGGACGTGAAGATCAAAGATGTCACATATGACGAAATCAAACAGCATGGCCCATTCAAGCCTGTCGGCGAGTATAAGGATGAACGGATCGTCACGTTCAAAGAGGCGATCGCCATCGCGAAGGCTTTGCCGGAAATCTGGATCGACGCGAAGCATTTCGATCCGGAATTCATGGAGGAAGTGCTGAAACAGGCAAATGATGCAGGCGTCACGGAAGACCGCATCATGATTGCGACGTTTAACAAATCGGCCATTTTGTACATGAAGCAGAAGCATCCCAACATCCGTCGTGTATTGCATGTGTCCATTACTCAGGATAAAGAGAAAAACGTACTCACGACGTCCGCCAGCAAGAGCTCCCCCAAAGTAGAATGCGAGACGATGGATGGTATCGTGGCGGAGATCATCGCCGCGAAGGGGCGGATGGGACTGTTCGGTGTGAACATTCCCGCAAGCGGCGGATTCGTCACGGCGGACGTCATCAAGAAGCTTCATGACGCAGGGCTGTGGATTTCGATATGGTATGTGAACAAACCGGACGTCGCGGAAAAGTTCCGCGCAGCTGGTGCGGACGCATTCGTCACACGCGGTGCGGATAAGATCCGTCCTAAACCCGCTACGCGGGAGTAGGACGAATTAAGCTAAAAGCTAAAAGCTTAAAGCTTAAAGCGAAATGCAATTTTTTTCGAAAGCTAAAAGCTAAAAGCTTAAAGCTTAAAGCGAAATGCAATTTTTTTCGAAAGCTAAAAGCTAAAAGCTTAAAGCTTAAAGCGAAATGCAATTTTATTTCGAAAGCTAAAAGCTGAAAGCTTAAAGCTTAAAGCAAAAAACAAACTTTTTGTTCAAAACTAAAAGCGGAATACAAATTTGATCTGCAAAAAATGCTAAGAGACTTTAAATGAAGCGATTCAAGGGATTCAAGCGATAAAGAAATTAGCTTCGCGAAGCGGCTGTATTTGCTTTAAGCTTTCAGCTTTCAGCTTTTAGCTCCGCAAAGCGGTTGTATTTGCTTTAAGCTTTAAGCTTTAGGCTTTTAGCTCCTGAAGCTTAAGGCAACGCCTTAAGCTTCAAAACGTCCATGTTCATGGAATTCTCAAGATTCACGAAACGGAAGACGTGTTTTCCTTTGGTGAGATTGAAACGGAATGGCGTTTTGCCGCCGTCGATGCTGATGTTTTGCCAACGCCAGTCATCGCGGTTGGAACTCCAACCGCCAGTCTCCGTAAACACAAGGGATCGAAGAGCTTCTGACGGCAGAAAACCATCGACGAGCAATGCTCGGAAGGCAGGCGTGTCGCCGATACAGTATTTGATTTGAAGTTCGTAAGCGCCGTCCGACGGCACGTCGAACGTGTATTCCAGCCAATGGCCTGCCCAATCCCAATGGAGGAATGCCTTGCCGTCGGCTCCGATTTTGTCCGCAATGACGATGTTGCCATTGCCTTCACCTGACGGATTTTCCGCTTGTACAACGACTTCCATGCCCTGTTGCGCCGTCCCGCAAGGAAGCAACGGCTTCACCTTGAAGTCCATCGACGGCTTGTCAGCCTTCGTCAGTTTCTGACGAATTTCGTAGGCTGATTCATCCTGCCCCATGACCACTTCGTATTCCACATCTCGTTTCATTTCAAAGATCAACGCATTATCAAGCTTCGTCATGGAAGCGACCTTCCTTTGCCGACGTCCGTCACGATCCAATTCATAGGCAGCAATCTCATAGGTATTCTTGAGAGACAACGTCGACTTCACATCGTCTGCAACCGATACAATATAAATATTTGGCGACAACGCGTTCAGCGAAAACGACGTTTTGGCGGAAAGCAGCACAGTTCCGACGGGACTTTCCAATTTCGTGCCGTCAACCATCCCCATAAACACCGTCGGAATGGATTGTGTTCCAGCATAAACAGCGTATCGTCCGTCCGTTGACATTTCTGATTCGCCATCGACAATTGCCGTCTCGTCCGTTTCATTGCACAGCCAATGATAGGTGGTATTATCACCAATATCAAACGTACCATGGAAAATGCCACGCAGTTGCGGTGGATGGACATGCACGTAAGATGGATGGACGTTTTCGCCATCCTTGAACGGATGCAAGACCGTCACGATATCGCCGCGCCGACGCCATTCACGGCTGAAGATGATGGTTGGAATTGGCGACATTGGAATGTCCGGCGGACGATTTTCACGCACATTTGCGGACCAGCCTTGCACAGGTGGCTCCATCTTTCCTTTCACGATGTCCGTCTTGACGGGTTGCCAAGTTGACGCAGCGGCGAGACAGAGCCCCGCCTTGCCTTTGGTCGATGCGATAACTTGTTGTTTCTCTGTCTGTTGCGTCGTATCCGCATTGACATGGAATAGCGCCTCCATCGTGTGGTTCAAATCATCCTCCGCCGTCACTGTATCATGGACGAGCCAGATGTCGGGCTTGATGTATAGGACGCGACGGCGATGCGTCAGACCATGTTGGATTTTCGGCTGGAAGCCTTTTGCCTGCAAATCATAGTCCGTGTATTCACGATAGTCTCCAGTATACGTGCCTTCTACGAAATCCATGTGGCGCGTTGAGAACCAGAGGGAATCCGTCTCGGCAGGTTTGTCGCCCTTCCAAGGCAGCGGCCAGTAGTAGTTGCGGCGGCCGTTGAACTGATCCATGCCGTCGATGAGCACGGAATTGTGGGCACGTGTCAACAGCTGATAGGCCCGCCAACGAGAGTGGTCGTACATCGTGCAACCGCCGTCTGGCAGCAACAACCTACCGTTGGCGTAAAGCGACAGTGTGAGCTTGTCTTCATGCTGATGGCCCTTCCCCCATGGCCCTGCGTCCATGAGCATGACATTGCCCTGCTCCGTCCATCCGGAGCGCATGACGTAGTGCCCTGCCCAATGCATGCCAAACGACTCGCGTTCAGGCTTTTGGAAGCCCTCTGCGCCACCGAGTGCGGCATGAATGAAATCACCACGATGCGGAAACAGTTGGTAGCCTTTCACGAGCAATGCACGCACATTCTGATTGCCTGCATCGTTCATGGCGAAGGCCATCCCGTCTGGCATGGAGACTTTCATGAGATATTCATACATCTTCTCCAGCAACGACTTATAGTCTTCTGGAAATTCGTCGTCCATGCCGTTAAGCAATGCGGCTTCGTAAGCTCCGAGAAACTCATTCAGCGTCCATGTATTGTAGCCCAACGCGAGTTCGAACTGCACACCATCGGGATAGACTTCCTCTGAAAGCTGCGTGTGCAATTTGTCGATGGCATACAGCCGCCAACGTTTTGCGTCTTTGAATTCAGGGAACATCAAGCCTGCCACATAGACACCATAAGACTCTGCCGTCAGCCAATTTCCTTTCGACGGCCACCGTTGAAGATGGCGCACATGCTCCACCGTGGATTTCATGATATTGACGATGATGTCATCCGTGAACGACGGCGAATCAAGACAGCGGAACAGCGCTTCAGGCCATGTGTTGTGCATGCGAATGCCTGTGTTAAGTGTCTCCCATGCATAGTGATAGGGGCCGTTTCCAGAACGGAACAACAGCACAGGATTGTCTTCAATCCAACTGTTCATCTGCTCCGCTAGCTCATGGGCGTATTTGTCGTCGCCAGTCTGCCAATAAGCGTTGATCAACGGCGAAAAATGGAAGCAACGGTTCAGCTTGGCGTTCCATTCGACGGTTTTCGTCTCGCCTTTGTCCATTGGATTGCAGGACCAGTCAATGCGCGGTCCGAAATCATGGACGACTTTCCTAAATCCTTGCAATGAAAACTTATGCGCGATAATCGAATCCGCTTCATTTGTCTCTGGAGCGGAGGAAATCAGTTGAACTGTCAAATTGCCTATGACGCCTTCCGAAGCAAAAAGACGGAAGGAAATCTTCTCTGCCTGAGACCAATCGACGGGGCAACGGCGACAGGTTGCCACGGGAAACAGTGTCGGAAACTGCCATTTGCCCGAACCAGCGTTCCGTTGCAAAACAGTCCAGCCAGTAGTCTTCGATTCAAAATCGCCAAGCGACCGTTTAGAGCCATCCTTATTAATAATGGTAATATCATCCAGCCGGATAACGGCAGACGGCGTCATGGAACTTGGCGCCATCCATCTCAACTGCAAACCGGAAATCAACGCCATGCCTTGTGGTTTTCCAAGAAGCTTGGCATCAGAGAGTTGCAACTCAACTGTATGCCAATCGGAGGGCGAAAGTTGAATGGCTGGCCACACATAACGACCGTCTTCACCGCGAACATGACGTTGTGTGACGGGCGGCTGGCCGCGCGTCGGCCGTTCGTCTGCATTCGAACTCCAGACAGGCGTTTTCCGCGTGCGAATATGCTCCGCCAACGCATGTTTTGCGGCCTTGAAATCCTTCGCTTCAAAGGCCTTCTGGACATCCGCCAGCACTTTTTGGCTGTAGTCCAAAAGCTTGAAGAATTCGTCGTCCGTTAATCGCGGACCTTTTGTTTTGTCCGTAAAATCGCCTTTCAGCAGTCTTAAGTTGCTGATGGTCAACACGACAGATTTGTCGTGGCGTTTCTGGCCAGTCCAATCCGCATGGATTTCCACCCAGTCGATTTTATTCCATCCGACGGGATGGCGAGTCTTTGCGAGCTCCGCCATCGGCCATACTATGTTCATTTCTTCCGCTGTAACGAGCGGAATTCCAACAGCGAAATAGTCCATGCCAGGCTGTTGCGGATCCTCCGACGAAAAGATCACCGTCGGCGAAATTTCTGTCGGTTTGTTTACTTTCACGGTGAACGCAACTGCCTGGTACTGAGACCAATCTTTCGGCAGATCACGGAAGAAAACATGATCGCTTTTGCTGTAGTCCAGCGTGGCGGAATCGACAAGCGGCAAGACATCCTGTGACCAGACGGTAACGCCCAACAGCAAGAACAACAGCAAAAAGCGAATGGTTTTCATGGCTATTTTTGATAAAACTGGATATTCTGGATATTCTGGATATTCTGGAGAAATCAGTTTCCAGAACTTCCAGAACTTCCAGAACTTCCAGTAAATCCAGTAAAAAAATTAAAGTTTCACTTCCTGTCCGGTCTTCGCGGATTCATAGACAGCAGACAAAATCTTAATCATGTCCACGCCCTGCTGCGGCTTGAAGCACGGCTCGCATTTGCCGTCCAACACATCGTAGAAATGGCGGAGGTTGCGGACATGGCCGTCGTCACGGAGATTGCCGCCCAACGTCGTGTTCGTCAACTGGCCATCGTCTTCGGAATAGATTTCCAGAATATGGCCATCGAGCCATAACATGCCAGCCTTTGTGCCGCGCAGTTCGACGAAACGGTGCTCTTCCTTCACGTTGGAAGCCCAGCTGAATTCGATCTGCAGGACGGCGCCGTTATCGAAGCGGATCATGCCCATGGCGAGATCTTCCACGTCGAACGTGCCACCAGCCTTTTTGTCTCCAAAATTGCTATTAACGGAATCCGAAACATCGGTATTCGCGAACTTGCAGAACGTGTTGCCGGAAACGGCTACAGGCGTCGGATTACCCATGAGCCAAACGGCCAAATCGATCATGTGGACGCCCAAATCGATCAACGGACCGCCACCGGACTGCGCTTTCGTCGTGAACCAACCACCTTTGCCAGGGATGCCACGACGACGTTGCCATGCGCAACGGCCCGCATAGATTTCGCCCATGCGGCCTGAATCGATGTATTTTTTCATGTAGGCGGACGCATCCGCAAAACGGTTGTTTCGCATGACCATCAACAGCTTGCCGGCCTTTTCGGCGGCTTCCTTCATGGCGATGGCTTTTTCGGGGCTGACGGCGTCTGGCTTCTCGCTGAAGACGTTCTTGCCATGCGCAAACGCCGCGACGGCGATTTCCGAATGGAGGTAGTTCGGCGTGCAGATATCGACGCAATCGATGTCCTCCCGCGCGACGAGATCGCGATAGTCCGTATAGACGGCCGCTTCCGGATAGCATTCGCGGACAAAGCCTTCCGCGCGTTCTTTGATGATGTCGCAGACCGCGACGACTTTCACGCGTTTGTCATTCTTGTAGAATGGATAATGTGCCCAGCGGGAGATTCCACCGCAACCGACGATACCGACATTGTAAGTTTTCATGATTGTTTCCTTGGCTAAATATTTCTTTTTTCTAGATTTTCTAGATCTTCTAATTTATTCTAGCATTCTTCATGGATCTGTCAAATGCATCGATTTTCAAGCCCTTCCAAATCTCATCCATTGTCTTTGACATCCGCTCTTCTAGGGCTTCAATCTTTTCGACAAATGCTGAGAGGCGTTTATGCAGATCGGCCTGCCTCTGATAATCCTCCCCTAAGCTTCCCAATTCCTGTTGCAAAGCCTTGTTTTCCGTTCGCAACTCCTCCAATTTTCCATTCAAACGTTTCATTTCCAACGGCTTGTCCGAAAGACTCTTTATTTCCTGACGGATTCCGTCACATTCCGCCTCCAACGCCTTGATACGTCCATCTATCTCCACCCCTTTCTGTTGCAACGATTCAAGATCATCCTGCGCTTTCTTTCGAGCCGCATCCGCATCTTTTCCAGCTTGGACAATCGCCGCATTGGTGTTGACAATGCTCTGCTCCAACGCCGCGTTTTCAGTCATCAGTCGGCGCAAGTCCTTTTCCGTGACGTTGCCGCCTTCCAACTGTTCGTCCAAGTCCTGCAACTGCTCAAACGTCCTGACCATCACGCCAAGCAGTCCAGTCGATGAACTCGTCAATTTATTCACTTGTATCATCTTCCGTATGTCATCTCTATTCATAGCTTCCACCCCCTATTCTTCGAACACCATCGGCTGCAATTCCGCGAAGAGCCGTTTGTATTCCTGCAATTTACTTGTTCCAATGGACTTGCGTAATGACTCACTCTCGTTGAGAAGCTCTTCAGCGAAAGCTGTCTTCTGCAAATAGCCAGCCTTCAGCGACAACGCACGCGTTAAACGCTTCCGTAGTTTCTCGATTTCCTTCGGCAACTCCGAACTTTCGGCAACGAGACGTTTCTTCAAGGCGATTTCGCCGAACAGTTTCTTGATTTCGTCTTTCAACAATGCGATTTTCTGCAGAATCGGATCGCCCTGCCGTTTGGCATCCGCCAACTGATTGCCAAGAGCCATCCTGTCTTTTTGCATCACATCGAAAGCCTTCTGCTTTTTGTTATTTTCATCCCGCACAGCCTGCAATTCAGGCTCCATTCGAGCCTGTTCAGCCTTGATGTTTGCGACGGCTTTCTCCAAATCCGCTTTCACCGCAACCAGTCGCTCCTCCAGAGTTTTCTTCTTTTCCTGCTGTTCAGTGATTTGCCGCCCAAGCTCATTCTGACTTTCAGTCAGCCCGTCCACACGCGCCTGCTGCCGTTCAATTTCGGACTTCAGCCACTGAATTACTTCAATCGGAGTCACTTCCATTATTCACGCTCCTCTTCGTTTGCGAAGTCCAAATCCACGTCTATCGTCCGCAACATTTCGTCCGTCACATCGGCATTGCTGTCGAGCAGATTACCGAAGCGGGCGTTCCGCCGATCCATCATGCGGCTCAATATCCCATTGACAACGAACGCGTTGCCGAATCTGTCGCCAGACGATTCACGAATGGCCGCAAGTTGCGTCAACACGTTGTCGTCAAACCGTTTCATGTCCTTTTCAGGAATCTCGTACTTTTCCTCCACTAGCCGCCGTTTCAGCATTTCCAGACATTCGCCGTCCGTATAATCAGGGAACGGAATGGTCTGGCTGAAATACGAGCCCAATTGCGGATTCGCCAACAGGAAATGCCGCAACTTCTCTTCCAGTCCAGAAAGGAGCACGATGGTCGTCGCGTTCTTCGCATCTGCCAAACCACCCGCGATGGCATCGACCGCTTCCATGCCAAAGGAGTCTTGATTGGACAGTCCATCAGGCATCAGCCCATAAATTTCATCAATGAGAATAACGCTGTCCGCGCTATCCTCAAACATCTTGTTCACTTTGTCCTTTGTATGTCCGACATACGATCCTTTCAAATCTATGCCACGATAAATACGCAACTTAGGATGGGACACGATGCCCAGTGAACAGAAAATCTCCGCCATGTAGCCCGCCATGCTTTTCTTACCAGTGCCCGCATTGCCGACAAGACATGTGTGGTTGCTACCAGAAGACGCAGGCACACTCAGTCGGCTGGCCCGAAGCCGTCCCACGCGGATGCGATTCGCAACCGCCATGATATGAGCCTTCACAGACTCCAAACCGACGTATTTCGCATCCACTTCCGCCATGATTTCCGCAAACGGCCTCGCGACGACGGATTGTTCCTGCAAATCAGCCGTGCACAATTCCAGTCTATCTGCATTTTCCTCTTGGAAAAGGCGTTCCGCCTGATTGCCGAACACGGAACCAAAGAAATTGATGACCGCTCCCGCGTTGCCGAAATGACGTTCTGCAGCCATTCGTGCGAAAATCGCCCGCAGATGCGCATGGAAGCTGTCCTCATCTCCCTTTCGCACATGCATCCCGCGCTTCGCCATCTGTTGCATGAAGATTTCAACCAACTCGTTGTTGCTGAAATCATCGAAATACACTTGGTTCGGGAAACGGCGCTTAAGCCCTGGATTGCACTGGGATAGCTTCAGCATTTCATCCGGATAGCCCGCCATGATGATGATCATGTCCAGATAGCGCGGCTCCGTGGCCATCTTGACAATCTGGTCCAAGACCTTGCGGCCTTGGTCGTCGTTCGCAAGCTGATAGGCCTCGTCGATGAAAAGGACGCCGCCGAGCGCGTCATCGAACACATCTTTCACCTTTTGCGCGTATTCGCCGACATAGCTGGATGTAAATGCCTGTATTGGATCGACTTCCTTCAACGGTTTGTCTTCGCTGACCAATCCAAGCCAGTAAAACAGCTTGCCCATCTCGCGGGCAACCGTCGTCTTGCCTGTGCCTGGATTGCCGAGAAAATAACAATTGTTCGGCTCCGGTTTCACATCGCCTTTCCTTTTGCCGTCGGATTGATTCTCCAACGCCTTTCGCCAATTCTCCATCGCCAACTGCTTCTTGTACATGTCTCGCATGAACTTTTTCACACGAGGCATGCCTGAATAGTTCGCTTCAAAGTCATGGATGATCTTTTCCGCCTCCTTCGCGTGAAGACACATCGGCATGGGGATGTCTTTCTCCTGCACGTCGCGTCGGTTTGGATCATCCACCCGCACATTACGGGCGATCCGTTCTGACAATGTGCGCGCACCGCGACCATTGCCAAGACCGCCGCGCTGTTGCCGTGATTCGATATACAAGTCAATTCGTCCAATCGTCTCTAACGTGACGGACAAGCCCGCGTTCTTCAGCATCCCCGCCACCATCCGTGTCAGCTCCTCCGTCGTGTAGTCCTTGAATGTCAACTTCATACCAATGCGCGACTCGAAGCCTGGATTGACTTTATACAGCTCCGGCAGCCTCTCCGCGTAGCCTGCCATGATGACGGTGAAGCTGTCCCGCTTGTCCTCCATCTCCTTCATCAACGCCTGCAATGCCATGCGGCCTCCCTGATCCTCCGCCAGCAGATACACTTCATCGACGAAGAGAATACCGCCCATCGCCTCCTGCACTTTTTTCATCATCACTTCAACGGGTGACATGGACGAGTCACTCACTAAATCCGCGAACGCAATCTCCACGAAGGCGTTGCGTGTCCGCAGGCCGAGATTTAGGAACAACTGCCCAAGCAGTCGCGCAACAGTCGTTTTTCCAGTGCCCGGACTTCCGAGAAACATGAAATGCGGCAACGGCTGCAAACGGTTCTTCTCCTTGCCCTCCCGTGCCAGTTTCTCGTTGTCTTCCACAGTCTTGCAGAGTTCCCGAACGTATGCCTTCACGTCCTCCAAACCAACCAAACTGTCAATCTGCCGCCGTACTTCGTCCAGCGATCGCACCTTGCTGTCGTCACTGTAGAAACGGTCCAACATGATATTGTCCGGATTCTCCAAAACGAAATTCTTCAGACGAACGGCGAAATTGCGGAGTGACGTGCCTTCGGCGGCGGCGGTCGTCGCGATGGTGTTGACATCGCAGCAGAACAGGCCATGTCGGCAAACGGCGCGTTTGAGAAATGCGGCCAGTTCGTCTTTGCCCGGACGTGACAGATCAATGCATTTAGAATAGTCGTCGTTATTCCACACCCAATCCAGCAGTTTGTTGAACTCCGCCTGACGGTGTTCATCCAGAATGATGAAGCTGTCGCAGTTGTCCAGATGGGCCCATTCCGAAATGTGGCGCAGTTTGTCCGTATGGTCCTGCTGATTGGCTGACGTCACAAGCATTGTATCTGGATACATATAGACGATGGCGAAACGCAGATTGCGCTGTTCTTTCACGAGGCGGTTGATCTTGCCGAGAAGCTGGAGTTCGTCTCCGCCGCTGATGTCGTGGATGGCTTCGACTGCTTTTTTCTCTGCTTCCGTCTGCTCACGTTGCGGTTCTACTTCGTCGTCATCGTCAAACGTCACGTTCTTGCGGTCGCCGCGTTTGCGGTCGTTGCTCTGCCGGACATCGTTCAACTGCGTAGACATGTCCTTTTTGTCTGCCAGTGGACGGAGGATAGTCGAACCTCCTTGACGGTCCAGAACAAGCACAAAGTCATACTGTCGATCCTTCTCATCATCCAGAAGATAGGTGGTGATTGCCTGGTCTATGGACATCGCCCCAAGTTCAAGATTGACGAAGAAATCGTCGTCCGCCCCGCTGTTGAAAATGACCTGCCGCCGCTGGTCATTGATTTTCAGATGGGCGAATAGCCGTTTTTCATCCGAATATTTCATTGGTTAATGAGTAATGAGTAATGAGTAATTGTAATTTGTTAATTGTTAATTGTTAATTGTTAATTGTTAATTCGTTCTTTGATTCTCTCCCGCTCCAACTGTTTGGATTTTCTCTGCTTGTCCGGATTCGCGTCATCCCACGTGATTCGCCCTTGCTCCTGCGCTTCCGGCAGATCCTTCGCTTTGCCCCAATCCGTGACGTTCATGCGGATGCCCACAGTCTCCAGTCGCCGCCCAAACTCCAACACCGCGTTATGACAGGCGACCGCGTCTTTCTGCGTGACTTCCTGCTCATTGCCGTTTTCGTCTTCACGATATACCTCCAGCGACGCATCACCGTCCAGATCGACGGTCAACCGCAGGTTGCCCGTCTCCGCTGGATTGTGCGCATAGATGGTCAGGCCAGACAATTCGTCGGGGCTGCCGTCCGCAAGATTCTTCTGGAAATAATAGGTAGGTGCGTCGTATTTCAACTCCTTGAGCGCATTGCGGATGGCCTTTCGCACACCATCGCGGGCGTCATAACGGGCATGGTTGTTTGTCGCTTCATCAATCAACGCCCGCAACGTTGCAACTACTGCCGTAATCTGCTGCAACGGAACGTCGAATTCCGCCGCCCTGCTTCCCTTCTCGGATATCTCATCCACCTGCCGTGCACATTCTTCCAACTGCACAATGGCTTTATGGACTTCATCCTCCTTCTGTGACCAACGGCTGACTTCCGCCAAATCCACAGTAGCCAATTCATCCTGCGCGGCCTGCAATTGGCTCCGCGTCTTTTGTTCCGTCTCATGGAACGACTGTATAATCGACAACAGTTCTTTGTAGAACGCATTCAATCTTTCAACCAGTTGCGGTCCTTCTTCCGAACAACGCTTGTAATCCTCCTGCTTGAAATTTGCTTCAAACGTTTTTATATTCGACTGGATTTCCGTGAACGCTTTTGGCATGAACCGTTCATGTTCCTCTTTCTCAATATCTTTCACATAAACGGTAATTTCTTCAAAGCTTTTCGTGGCAACTTGCTTCCAACCATTCTCTATGATTGCGCTTGTTTCCTTCCGTTTTGATGCCAATGACTCCACATGTATCTGGCGATCCAGCAATCGGCGAACTGTTTTCTCCAACGCCGCCAAATCGCCTTGCGCCGCCACCCGCATGTCATACGCAGCTGAAAGTTTGGAGCCTGTTTCACGAATTTGCTCCTTCAATTCTTCACACAGATTGTCAACGGCGTGGACTTCATCATCCAATGACAATTTCAGAAAATCCGTCGTATCAACTTTTTGCTGGGCATTTTTCGTCAATTTCGCCAACATCATCTCCATATTGCCGATAGTCTGCTCCGTCTCGGCGCGACTAGCCAATGCATCTTGTGTAGCTGCATTGCTCTGATTCAACTGCGATTCGATAACTTCCGCACGGCTTCTAGCCTTTTCCATTTCGGCGGCCAGTTGACGGCATTCATCCTCTGCGAAATCCATTGCCATTTGGGAAAACGATACGCCGTCAAGCTCTTTCTGAATGGAAGCTAAGAGACTGCCGCTGTTGCTTTTGCCATCTTGATTCGCGAACTTTGCCGCAGCTTCACGGGAGAGTTGCGCAAAGCGGGCCATGTTGTCCTGCAGCCTTCCGACCGCCTGATCAAAATGACACTTTTTCAGCCCGCTCATGAGTCGCTTCTCCTGTCTTCAAACGAAATTCCATAGCCTTGCTCACGAATCTTCTGGGAGAATTCCTCCATGAATCCACGTCGTGGAATGCCGTTAATGATCACATTGTTATCCATATCGACATCAAACTCCAAATTCCGACCACCTTCCCCGAAGAAAACGTCCCGTATGTTTTCATAACGCGAAGTCAGAAAATGGATCCGTTGGTTGGACGAGCCGCGCAGGCCCAGCCCATCGTTCAGCTCTTCCACGTACGGTCCGTCAACCAACACATCAATATATTGGACAATGTCTCTCTTTCCAATCTTTTCCAGTTCTTCTAGACGATATCCCGTGAATAAAATGACACCGAGATTCCGCTTGTTTTCGCGCACAAGCCGCAGAAATTCATATAACGCAGTCGTGTCTTGCTCCAACGGCTCGCCGCCTGATAATGTTATGCCTTCAATACCATCGCAAGCCGCCACCCAGTCATACAACTCTTTCGCTGTCATGTTTTTATAAACATCGGAGACATTCATCTCCGCCGCAATGCAGCCTGGGCATCCCCTTGA
>JAEEGH010013551.1_pt1 | contig 18061 bp, 11 predicted proteins | sample 9134181 | NCBI WGS metagenome assembly JAEEGH01 (sample SAMN16246544, study PRJNA631951) | gut metagenome | biome: gut microbiome; feature: rumen; material: DP-attached | host: Bos | place: Iran: Karaj | collected 2018-10 | reverse complement strand
CCCACTTGACCCGCTGCATGCCCAGCCGGTGGGCCAGAGGCGCATAGATCTCCATGGTCTCCAGGGCCTTCTCCCGCCGCTTGGCCTCGGACTGGAAATTCATGGTGTGCATATTGTGGAGCCGGTCGGCGATCTTGATGAGGATGACGCGGATATCCTTGGACATGGCCAGCAGCATCTTGCGCAGATTTTCCATCTGCGCTTCCTCTTTGGTGGTGTAGACCACCCGCGTCAGCTTGGTGACCCCTTCCACCAGGTCCGCCACTTCGCTGCCGAAGAGCTTGGAGACCTCCTCATAGGTGGCGTCCGTGTCCTCGATGGTATCGTGGAGCAGACAGGCGATGATGCTGTCCTCATCCAGGCCCATGCCCGCGCAGATGCTGGCGGCGGCCAGGGGATGGGAGATGTAGGGCGACCCGTCCTTCCGGAGCTGGCTGCCGTGCTTGTCCCGGGCATACTCGTAGGCCTTGCGCACTCTGGCCTCGTCCAGATTCGGGTTGTAGTGGCGGGATTTCTCCACCAGCTCGGCATAAAGCCGCTCCATATCGTCCGCCTTGGCGGAATCGGGGGAGGGCAGCGCCCCGTCGATGCGTTTGACGTCCTCGTTCATGTGCCTTCCGTTTCCTCAGCGCAGGTTTTGCAGCAGGGCGGACTTGCTGAGGTCCGCTTTTCCCTCAAAACGGGGAATGGTGATCTCCATGATCCCCTCCGACTCCGTCAGCCGGATAAGTCCCAGCTCATCCAGGACCCAGAGGCAGACCAGCACCCGCCCCGGCACCGGCACCCCGGAGCGCAGCGCGATGTCCGGCAGCAGGGTGGCCGTCTCCTCGTCGAAGCGGCGGGCCCGGCGGGTGAGATAGCGCCACACCCGGCCCATATCGCTGCGGTCCGGCAGCAGGATGGCCCGCTCCATGGGCTGGAGGCTCTGACCGCTGCGGAAGCGGCGGGCCATGCCCACGCTGGGGTCCCCCGGCATGCGGCTGGGGCGCACGTCCCGCAGCAGGAGCTGCACCGTGCGGTTGCCGCGAAAATCGTTGACGCCCGGCTCGAAGGCCAGGTCCACCAGGCTGCCGGGATGGATGCCCAGCTCCCGGACGGAGACGCCGAAGAACACGCAGTCGAACCGCAGCCCGTTCTTCACGCCCACCAGCTTCAGATGCCGGTCCCCCCCGATGGGGATCAGGGCCTCGGCCACCACATCCCGCATGCAGAGGGTGGGCGGCGGATTGCCGACGCCCCAGGGGGACATGAGCTTGAGAGCTTCGATCTCCCCCAGGGTCAGGTAAGTGGGGTCCTCCACGCAGAAATCCAGCAGGATATGCTGCTGGGGCCGGTCCCCCTCATGATTGCGGTAGTATACGGCGAGACGCTGGCGCAGCGCGTCCACCCGGTCCCGCCGAAGAGTCAGCCCCGCGGCCAGCTCATGGCCGCCGAAGCTGGTCAGTTCTTCCTTTGCATCGTCCAGGGCGTCGAAGATGCCGAAATCGCCATAGCTGCGGCAGGAACCGCGGCCCTCCTCCCCTTCCAGGCAGATGATGACGGCGGGGACGCCGAACTTCTCCGCCAGCCGGGAGGCCACGATGCCGCTGACCCCATGGTGCCAATTCTCGGAGGCCAGCACGATGGGCTCCTCCAGATGCCGGGCATCCCCCAGCATATCCAGGGCTTCCCGGAAGACCCGGTCCTCCACGTTCCGCCGCTCCGTATTCATGGCGCAGAGCTCCCCGGCCAGACGCTGCGCTTCCCGCCGGTCCTCCGCCATGAGCAGGTCAAAGGCCACCCGGACCCGGCCCATCCGCCCGGCGGCATTGAGCTTGGGGATGAGGGAAAAGCTGATGTCCGTGCCGGAGATGCGGCTCTTGTCCACGAAGATGGCCGCCATGAGGCTGTCCAGCCCCGCATATTCCCGGGTGCGCAGCATATTGATGCCCCGGCGGATCAGCACCCGGTTCTCTCCCGTGACGGGCATGATGTCCGCGATGGTGCCCAGGGCGGTCAGCGCGCCGTAGCGCTCCAGCAGCTGATCCTCCGTTCCGGGCCCTTCCAGGGCGGAGACCAGCTTGAAGGCCACACCCACCCCCGCCAGGCCCTTGAAGGGGTATTCGTCGTCCTTCCGATGGGGGTCCACCACCGCCACGGCGGGGGGCAGCTCGCCCACGCACTCATGGTGGTCCGTCACCACCACGTCCATGCCCAGCTCGGAAGCCCGCCGGACCTGGTGCAGGGCGGTCACGCCGCAGTCCACCGTCACCATCAGGGTCACGCCCTGGGCGGCCAGGGAGCTGAGGGCTTCCTCGCTGATGCCGTAGCCCTCTGTCAGCCGCTCGGGGATGTAGGGGATGCAGCGGAGGCCTTGCCGCCGGAACCAGGCGGTCATCAGCGCGGTGGCGGTGATCCCGTCCACGTCGTAGTCGCCGTAGACGGCCACGGTCTCCCTCTTCCCCACCGCGGCCTGGATGCGGGATACCGCCTTGTCCATGTCCTTCATGGCCATGGGGTCGCGGAGCAGGCCGGCATCCTCCCGCAGGAACTCGGCCGCCTCCTCCGGCGTCCGCACCCCGCGGGCAGAGAGAAGTGCGGCGGTCAATCTCCGGCAGCAGCCGGACTTCCAGATGGCATATGCCGCCGCGTCGTCGCACTTGCCGACACGCCACGCACCGTATGCTTGCATCGCCGCACCTCCCGTTTCGGGGGAAAGGCCCCCGCAAATTCCTTAATAAAGTTATTTTACAGAAAAAGACATAAAAAGGCAAGGTGGAAAACCCTGTCCGGCTTCACTTTTCTGTAATATTTGCCAAGGATGGGGCTCACCCCTCCAGGTCCATGACCATCTGCACCCGGCGGGCATGGCGGCCGCCCTCGAAGGGCGTGTCCAAAAACAGGTCCACGATCTTCATGGCCAGGCCCGCCCCGATCACGCGGCCGCCCAGGGCCAGGACATTACTGTCGTTGTGGCGGCGGGTCATCTCGGCGGAGAAGCAATCGCCGCACAGGGCGCAGCGGATGCCCTTGACCTTGTTGGCCGCCATGGACATGCCGATGCCGGTGCCGCAGCAGAGGATGCCCTTCTCCGCCTCGCCGGAGGCGACGGCCTTCGTCACCAGGGCCGCATAGACGGGGTAATCGCAGCTGGCTTCGGAATCGGTGCCGTAGTCGGTGAAGGGGACGCCCCTCTCCGTCAGGTGTTTCTTGATCTCTTCCTTGAGGGCAAAGCCCCCGTGGTCGCTTCCCAGTGCAATCATAACGGCGTTCTCCTTTTGATGTTATTTTGATGTTATAAAGTGAGTTTCCTTTTCATGTGACTCATGCAGTAGAGATCGGGGGCACGGATACGCAGATTGCGCAGTCAGGATTCTCGTCAGGTCGTTCAAAAACCGCAGGGAATACTTTGTGTATTGCCGAGGATTTTTGGGCGGCATGGCGGGGATCCGGCAAGCAAGATGCGTGGCTGGGTCCCCCGATCTCTACTGCCAATTAAAACGGCCAATAGCCGGCGAACCAGCGGAGGAAGGTGTTGCCGTAGCCGGCAGTATAGGTGAGGCCGCTGAGGGCGGGGTAAAAGAAGGCGAAAAGCAGGGCGCAGCCGCAGACGAGGATAAGGCCGGTATGGTCCCGCCGGGTGAGGCTGCGGCGCTGGCAGTCCCGCAGGCAGCGCCCCAGGGCCAGGGCCAGAAAGACGGTGGCGGGGAAATAGTGGTAGATGAAGGCGCAGCGCTCCACCGTCACCCAGGGCAGGAGGCAGCTGAGGTAGCCCGCCAGGATGAACCAGGCCATCCGGTCCCCCCGGATGCCCTTCACCGCCATGGCCGCCATGGCCCCCAGGCCGGTCCACCAGAAAAGGGGATTGCCGCAGGCGCCGATGGCGGATTTCACCTGATAGGCATCGTCGAAATAATGGAGATAGTAGAGGATGGGTCGGACATCCAGCATCCACATCCACCAGGTAGACTGATAGGGGTGGGTGGCCTCCAGCGCGCTGTGGTAATGATACATATACCGGATGTTCTCAAGGATCAGCTTGAGATAATCCAGGCTGCGCATGGACACTCCCGCGGCCCGGGCATAGGGGGCATAGGCGAGATAATAGGCCAGAGCGGGGAAAAGCAGGAAGAATACGCAGCTCCAGGCGACGGTGGGCAGGAAATAGGCGGTGAGTTCCTCCCGGAAGCCACGGCGGCGGAGCCTTTCCCCCTGGCGCAGGGCCCAGAGCACCGCCAGGCCGCCCCCGGCAAAGACGCAGGTCCACTTGCTCACCACCCCCAGGGCAAAGGCCGCCCCGCTGAGGCACAGGGGCGCCAGCGTGCGCCGCAGGGGGGTGTCCCAGGGCTGGGTATAGTAGAGATAGAAGAAGAAATACATCAGCAGCGTGAAGAACACGCTGTACGTGTCGATGGTGGAGATGCGGGTCTGGGCAAAGCGCATGAAATCCAGGCCGAAGACCGCGGTGGCGCAGGTGGCCGCCATGGTGCTGCTCAGCATCAGCTTCAGGAGGATATAGAGGATCGGCAGCAGCAGCACGCCGAAGAGCGCGCCGGAAAAGCGCCAGCCGAAGGGGGTCATGCCGAAGATGCGGATGCCCAGGCCGATGATCTCCTTCCCCAGCGGGGGATGGGTGATCTCATAGACCTTGTGACCCGCCAGGTGCTCCCAGGCGGTGCGGGCATGGTAGATCTCGTCGAAATAGCAGCTGTTGCGCCAGCTCTCCTCCGCCGGCACCACGTCCTGCTCGTCGCAGATGCCGAGGGTCTCGCAGAGATAGTCCAGCCGGTTCCCCCGGGCATCCCAAAGGGCGACCTCCCCCAGCGTCAGGTCCCCCCGCAGGGCGGTGATGCGCACCCGGCGCACCTTTCCGAAGGGCTCCTCCGGCCGGAAGTAATGCCATTTCAGCACATCCGTATAGCTCTGTTCCAGGGTCTCCTCGGTCCAGGTCTCCCCGTCGGCGGACCAGGCCAGCCGGTAGCTGCCCACGGTGGCCCCGGAATAATAGCCGATCTGCCCCAGCTCGGTCTCCTCCGGGAGGATCAGCTCCGCCTTCTCCCCCGGACTGCGGAAAGTATGCCAGGAGGTGACGCCCTTCGTATCCCCCAGGTTGAGGAAGGCCAGCAGGGCGGCGGCCAGGGTGATGGCCAGCATGGGGATCAGGTCGGCCCTTACGAGCTTTCCCGGCTTGTGGAAACGGAGCAGGGGCAGTTCCAGCCCGTCGGCATCCCGCTCCGGCTCCAGCCGTTCCGGATTCCCGTCGAACATCCGCACCGCCAGCAGCACCGCTCCCAGCATGGTGAGTATCATGAAGATGATGGCGCTCAGGTTCATTCCGCAAGCCTCGCTAGCTCTCTGATATAGTCCGGGTCCGTGCCGCAGCAGCCCCCGGCGTACTGCACCCCCAGCTGAAGGATGGGGGCCATGGTCTCGGCAAAGGCGGCGGCATCCATGGGGTAGGCGCCCGTGGCCGGGTCCGGCATGCCCGCATTGGGCTTGACGATGATCGGCTTGTCCGTGGCCTGCCGCAGGGCTCTCGCCAGGGGAAGGGCTTCCGCGGGGCCCAGGGAGCAGTTGAGGCCCACCGCCGCCGCTCCGCCCTCCGCCAGGGACCGGGCCATCTCCTCCACGGTGACGCCCGTGAGGGTGCGCCCACTCTGCTGGAAGGTCATGGTGGCGAATACCGGCTTGTCCGGCAGGGTCTTCCGAGCGGCTTCCAGGGCGATCAGCAGCTCCGTCAGATCAAAGAAGGTCTCCAGCACGATCAGGTCCGCAGCCCCTCCGGCGGCAAACACCTCCCGGAAGGCGGCCTCCGCCTCCTCCTCCGACAGGTCCCCGTAAGGCTCCAGCAGCTGGCCCAGGGGCCCCACGTCCAGGGCCACGCGGGCTTCCTCTCCGGCGGCGGCGCGGGCATTGGCCAGGGCGGCCCCGATCACGGGGGCCACCGCTTCCCCCCGGGCCTTCACGGGGTTGCAGCCGAAGGTGCAGGCATAGATGATGCTGCTCCCCGCCTCGATATAGTCCCGGTGGATGGCCTGCACCGCAGCCGGGTCCGTCAGATTCACCTGCTCCGGAAAGCGCGGCGTGGTGACGCCCCGCTTCATGAGCTCCGTGCCCATGGCGCCGTCCAGCAGAATCACTTTTTCCATGCTATTTCCCTCCCGAAGTCATACTTCCGCCGTCTGTCCGGTGGCAAAGAACCAGATCATCCGGCGCAGCACCTTTTTCCCCGTGATGCGCTCCAGGGCCCAGGCATAGGCCCGAAGCTGGGGTTCATATTCCTTCGCCCGGTCCGCCTGGGTCTGGGGCGTCACCCGGTCGGTCTTGTAATCCAGCAGCAGGATGCCCTCCGGCAGCTCGCTCCAAAGGTCCACCACGCCCTGCAGGAGGGTCTCCCCCTCTCCCTCGCCCAGGAATTCCTTTGCGGGAGCCAGAAGGGAGAATTTGAATTCCCGGTGGAGCTTCCCCTTCCGCAGGGCCTCCATAGCCTCGCTGACGCAGAAGGCGCGGAGCTTTTCCGGGTCCACCGCGGCGCACTGCTGCTTCGTCAGCAGCCGCCTTTCCTCCAGCTCTGCCAGGGCCTGCGCCGCCCCTTCGGAGGTGACGCACCGGTCCAGGTCGGCATATTGGAGGGCCAGGTGCATGGCGCTGCCCTTCTCCGCGGGCTTCAATCCCTTCCGCTCCCCCAGCTCCGGCGGGGGGAAATCCTCCGGCCCGTAGCGGCGGCGGCGAAGCTGCGACGCCCCTTCCGCCGCTTCCACGGCGGCGAAGGAAGAGCGCAGGGAGGTGGCGGTGAGCTTGCTGGGCAGGCGGGTGTCCGCGCTCCGGCCATAGCGCCAGTCCAGCCTGGCGCGGAAAAGCGCGGGATCGACGGCCTCGCCGGAAACTTCTTCCTCCGCCGCCGGGGCCAGGCTCTCCCCGGAAGGGGGGCTGCGCCAGGCCCAGGGGCCCTGCCCGCCCAGGGCCAGGGACGCCGTGAGGACCCACGCGCCGGGGCAGGCGGCCTTTTCCAGCTCCTCCGGGGGCAGGGGCAGGCCGGAGCCGGTCTCATAGGAAGCCCGGGCCTTTTCCATATCCTTCACCCGGCAGAAAAGGGCCAGGTGCTGCCGGGCCCGGGTCATGGCCACATAGAGGACCCGCAGCTCTTCGCTGAGGCTCTCCGAGCGGAGCTGCTCCGCGATGGCGAGCCTGGGCAGGGTGGTATAGGTGATGCCCCGCTCCCGGTCCGTCCGCCGGACGCCCACCCCCAGGTCGGGGTGGACCAGCAGGGGCCGGGTGGTATCCCGCAGGTTGAAGCGGCGCATCAGATCCGCCAGGATCACCACCGGGTATTCCAGGCCCTTGGAGCCGTGGATGGTGGTGATGGTGACGCCCTCTCCCCCGCCGGGCCGGGCGGTCACGGAGGCCTTTTTGGGGTCCCGCGCTTCCCGCAGGCAGGCGATGAAGCTGTATAGATCCGCCCGCCCGTTCTGGGCATAGTCATGGGCGGCGGCGATCAGGCTGTCCAGATTGGCGGCGCTGCCGGGCTCCCGGGCTTCCGCCAGGGCCCGCAGGCCGGTTTCCGCGCAGAGCTCGCTGAGCAGCTCCTCCGCCGGGACCTGGGCGCTCCGGGCCCGCCAGCGGGATAGGGCGGCCAGCATGTCGCGGCAGTCCTCCTCCGTTTCCGCGGCGGCCTTCAGAGCGTCGTAGTAGGGCCCCTTCCGCCGGAAGCAGCGGATCTGAGCCAGCCGGTCCTCGTCGAAACGGAAAACGGGGCTGCGCAAGGCCGTCAGCAGGGGGATGTCCTGCCGGGGATTGTCGATGATCTGCATCAGGCTCAGGGCCCAGCCCACCTCGGGGCGGTCCTCCAGGTCGTCGGTGGATTTCAGGCAGACGGCGGGTATCTCCCGCCCTTTCAGAGCTTCGGCATAGGCCCCATCCCGCCCCTTGGCGCTGCGCAGGAGGATGGCGATGTCCCCGGGCCGGAGGGGGCGCGGCCCCTCCCGGTCCGGCACGGTCATGCCGCTTTGCAGGAGCCAGGCCACATAGCCCGCCACGGCCTCCTCCTCGGGCTCGTCCCCCGGGCCCGGCTCGGTGACGAAAAGGCGGAAGGCTTCCTCCGAGCAGCCGGCTTCGGGGCCGGGATGCAGGGCTTCCCGCTCGCCGTAGTCCAATTCCCCCAGCTCCCGGGACATGACGGCGGAGAAAAAGGCGTTCACCGGCTCCAGGATGCCGCCGTCGGAGCGGAAATTCTCCGGCAGGAGGATGCGTTTTCCCTCCCCGGGGGCGGGCTCGTCCCGATAGCTGTCGTATTTCCGCAGGAACAGGCTGGGGTCCGCCAGGCGGAAACGGTAGATGGACTGCTTCACGTCCCCCACCATGGTGACGTTATTCCCCCCGTCGCTGACGGCAAAAAAGATGCGGTCCTGCACCCGGTTGCAGTCCTGGTATTCGTCCACCAGGATCTCGTCAAAGCGGCGGCTCAGCTCCCGGCCCAGAGGGGAAGGGGTCTTCCGGTCCTCCTCCGTCAGCAGCTGCAGGGCCAGGTGTTCCAGGTCCGAGAAATCCAGCGCTCCCCGCCGCCGCTTTTCCTCGGCGTAGGCCAGGGAGAAATCCCGCACCAGGGCCAGCAGTTCCCCCGTCACCGGGCTCACCGCCGCCATATCCTCGGCATGGGCCGCGCTGTCCTCGGCAAAGAAGCCCTCGATCTTCTCCATGGCGGCGCGGCAGGCATCCCGCCGGTTCTTGGCCCGGACCGCCGCGGGATCGTCCCCCACCCCCTTGTAGCCCCGCAGGGGCGGGAAGCGGATGGGCTCGCAGGCGGCGGCCCCCTCCCAGCCCCGGGCCAGGGCCAGGGAGAACTCCTCCATATCGTCCAGGGTGGTCCGCAGAGAGGGGCCGTAGCCCGCTTCCGCCTTGGGCGAACCCCGGAGGCTGTCCAGGGCTTCCTCCATCCGGCCCAGCCAGAAGGCGGTGACGCGCCTGGACTTTTCCAGCAGCGCCCGGCCCCAGGGGGTCTCCCCCGCATCCTCGAAGGACACGGTGGACGCCATCTGCTCCGCGAGCCAGCCCTCCGGGTCCGGGTGGCTCTGCACGGCGTCGTAGGTGTCCAGCACCACGTCGTTCAGGGCCCGGTCGCTCTCGCCGCCGGTGAGGGCGTCCACCAGGGCCTGGAAGCCGGAGGTCATATCCTCATAGCGCCCGGCCAGCACATCCTGCAGGGTCTCCTTCCGCAGGACACGCTCCTCCGCCCCCTCCAGGAGGCGGAAATCCGGGCGGATGTCCAGCAGCTGGGCATTTTCCCGCAGCACGGCAGAGCAGAAGGAATGGATGGTGCCGATCTTCGCCTGGGGCAGCAGCAGGAGCTGCCGCCGGAGATGGGCGCTCGCTTCCGTGCGCAGCCTCTCCCGCAGGGCGGTGAGGATGCGCCCCCGCAGCTCCGCCGCGGCGGCCCGGGTATAGGTGATGATCAGGAAGCGGTCCAGGTCCCCGCCCTGGGCGATGCGCAGTAATAGGCGCTCCACCAGCACCCGCGTCTTGCCGCTGCCGGCCCCGGCGGAGATGAGCAGCGAGCCGCCCCGGTGCTCCACGGCCCGGGCCTGGGCTTCCGTGAGACGGAATTCAGCCATGGGCCGCCTCCTTTTCCGCCAGCTCCCAGAACTCCCCGTCCGTCATCCGGCGGATGAGGCGTTTTTCCTGGCGCTTGGGGTCGAAGCCGCAGACGCGGCCATATTCGCAGTAACGGCAGGGATCCTCGGAGCCGTAGTGGGCCAGGGGGCTGGCTTCCGCCTTTCCGTTTCGAAGCTCCTCCCCCATGCGCCGCAGGAGGCCGCGCACGAAGCTGTCCAGCTCCCCCATGCGCCGCAGGTCCGCCACCCCCTTCACGGGGACGCCGTCCTTGAAGCTCACGGGCAGATAACGGGGCGGCTGGCTGCGGTCCCGGGCACGGAGCATATCCAGATCGTCCAGCATCAGGCCGCTGATCTTCAGCTCGGCGGCCCGGGCCTTGCGGATCTCCTCCTCCGTGCTGCTGCGGGGCAGGGAAACCGTCTTGTCTCTTGCGGGCAGATAGAGCACGCCCCCGGGCACGATCCGCTTTCCGTAGCGCTCCTGTCCCTCGGAAGTGAGGAGGAAGAGATAAATGAGCATCTGGATGGTCTGGCCCTCGCAGACATCCGACAGGCGGAATTCCTTGGGACCGGATTTATAATCCGCCACGCAGAGATAGAGCTGATCCCCGTCGGCCCAGCCGTCCACCCGGTCCACTTTGCCCTCCACCAGGATGCCCCCCAGGTCCAGGGGCGGCAGCTCCCCGCCCCGGTCGGAGATCTCCAGCTCGAAATCCAGGGGCAGGAAATCCCCCGCCGCCAGCTGCTCCGCCATTTCCAGCACGATGTTCTCCGCCGTGTCGCAGAGGCGGCGGAAAAGATAGGCAAAGCGCTTGTCCCGCAGCTGGGCGGGCTTGAAGCTCTCGGCCACATAGGCTTCCGCGTATTTCCGCGTGAGGGCCCGGAGGGTCTCCCCGGTGACGGCGGCGAAGCCGCCTCCGGAGCGCACCTCCCGGCAGACGTTCTCCAGCAGATAGTGGAAAAAGCTGCCCCGCTGGGGTGCGGCGAACTCCGCCACCTTCCGTTCCTTCAGGCGCAGGCCGTATTCCAGGAAATAGCGGTAGGAGCACTGATAGTAGCGCTCCGCCCGGGAGGGGGTGAGGCGCAGCGTGCTGCCGTAGAGCTTTCGCACCGTTTCGCTTTGAAGGGGCACATGGACCTGGGCGGCGGCAGCGCGCACATCCGCCAGCTTTTCCGGCGGGAGGTAGGCCCGGGCGGCGTCCGCCCAAGGGCCCTTCCCCAGGGCCAGGGACAGGGCGGGCAGAGGGGCGGCGGCCAGATGCCGTCCTTCCAGGCTTTCCTCCGTTTCCAGCTTTGCGGACAGCAGGGTCACGGCCCGCTCCGCCAGGATGCTGGGGCGGATCCCCTCGCCGCCGGAATAGCTCACCAGCAGCTTTTCCTTGGGAGAAGCGGCCAGCAGATAGGTTTCCAGCAGGGGGCGGGTCAGCTCCGCATCCTCCTCCCGGTCCAGGCGGATGCCCAGAGCGGTGAGGAGCCGCTTTTCCTCGGGAGAAAAGAGGCCGGAGGCCGGGACCTGACCGGGCAGATGCTCGTCGTCCGCGCCCAGCACCAGCAGCACCCGGGGGCGGCGGAAGCGCAGGCGCTCCGGGCTGCCCAGGCTCACGCAGTCCAGGGCGGCGGGGATGGAGCCCACCTGCTTTTCCCGGATAAGCAGCTCCAGCAGGCGGGTGAATTCCTCGCCGGAAAGACGCACGTCCCCCAGCAGGGCGTCCATCTCCTCCAGACATTCCCGGAGCGCGCTCCAGAGGCGCACACAGGCCGCTCCGCCTGCCGCGTCGCCCCCCGCTTCCAGGGCTTCGGCCCGCAGGCGCGATTGCTCCGCCGCCCCGGTCTCCGCCAGAAAAGCGGACAAAGCCCGCAGCGCTTCCCCGGCGCTTCCCTCGCTACGCAGGGCGTCGGCCAGGCGGCCGAAGGGGGCCGCCACCCGGCTGCGGAGGCTGTTCAGCCGCGCAAGGGTCTCCCCGTCGGAGGGGGAAGCATCCCCATAGCCCTCGGGGCTCAGGTCCCAGGTCTCCTCCTGTCGCCAGGTCCCCTCGCCCCGCAGGTTCCAGGTGAGACAGTAGTTTTCCAGTTCGTCCGTCTCCTCGGCGCTGAGGGGGCCGAAGCCGGTGCGGAGGCAGCGCAGGAGATTCCCCGAGCGCCATCCCTCCGTCACGGTGCGCAGGGCTTCCAGCACATAGACGGCCAGGCTGCTGGGAGCAAAGGGCTCCGCCTCCTCCACATAGACGGGCAGGGCATAGGCCCGGAACACGGCGGCCAGGACGCTCCTGCGCTCCCCGAAGCCGGGCACGGCCACGGCGATATCCGAATAGCGCAGGCTCCCGTCGGCCATCATCAGCTCCCGGATGCGGGCGGCGGCCCAGCGGCATTCCCCGGGAAAAGAATCCATGCGGCAGACTTCCACGCTGCCGTCCTTCATGGGGAAGGGCGGCGCGTCATACCGGTCCAGGTTCTCCGCCAGGTAACGGATGGGGTCCGGCTCCGGAGAGGGCAGGCGTTCCACCTTAAGCTCCGTTCCCAGGCGGCGGGCCATCTCCGCCAGGCTGCGGAAAGCGCCCTCCGGCACGGCAAAGCGCTCCTCCTCCCCTTCTCCCAGGGTCAGGGCTACGGTCAAATCCGTGCCCCGGCGGAGGATGCCCTCCAGGACCGCCAGCTCCCGGGCGGTGAAATCGGTGAAACCGTCGGCCCAGACGCCGCCGGCGCCCACCGAGCAATCCGCGATCCCGTCGGCCAGGCGGGCGGCGGCATCCCGGCAGTCCCCCAGCCGGCGGATCTGCACGGCCTCCCAGGCCTCCATCACCATGGCCATGTCCTCCAGCTTTTCCCGCATGACGCCGGAGGCCTTCTCCGCCGCCGCGCGCAGGTCGCCGGGGGTGGTCATGGCGCTTTGCAGCTCCTCCGCCGTGGACATGAGGCGGCGCAGGAAATCCGCCCGGCGGCTCCTTTCCCCGAAGCGCCGGAGGCCGGGCCCCACGTCTTCCAGGGCCAGGGCCATGAGCAGCAGCCGCCCGCCCTTGTCCGGCAGGGGATCCGCCAGGCCGCCCAGCTCCACGGCGGCCCGGTTATACATCCTCGTGAAGCTGAGCACCTCCCCGCAGAGGCTCAGCCGGGGGCCGCAGACCGCGGCCAGACGCCGCTCTGCCCGGTGGGACTGCTGTTCCGGCGTCAGCAGCACCATGCCGCCGGTATGCTCCATCCGCGCCTTGATCTCCTCGCAGACGCGCCGCGTCTTCCCGCAGCCGGCAGCGCCCAGCAGCAGTCTCAGCATATCCCCGCCCCCTTTCGATGCCGACATTTTCTGATTTTAGTATTTTATCACAAATTCACCGCGTTAAAAAGAGGAAGCGGAGGATTTCCGGGGAAATCCTCCGCTTGAAACAGTTTTCTCGACGATCTTTATCTGCCGCGTTTTTGCAGGACCTGCATGGCTGCGCGGGCACATTCGGCCTGCTCCGGCGTTACGTCCCGCTCCAGGTCGTAGCGGGCGGCGCAGTAGGCCTCCGTCATGTCCTTCAGGGCCTGGGTCTCCATCTTGCCGCCCACCTCCCTGGGCGTGGCGGAAGGGATCCAGCCCGCCACCCGGCCCGATTTCAGCAGGGCCTTGTAGGCGAAGCGGAGGCGATAGCGGTCGTCCGGCATATCCTCGAATCTCTCCGGCTTTTCCCGCAGCCTGCCCAGCCACTTCCGGGCCCGCTTGCCGCCCTCGGCCAGCACGCTCTTCAGGTCGGCGGTGCGCTCCACGTCGTCCTCGTATTCCAGGATCTCCTTGGTGCGGAACAGGCCCCGGACCCAGTCGGCAAAGCGGTGGCCCGCGCCGCCGTTCTTCCCCTCCTTGATGAAGCCATAGGCCAGCAGGAAGAAGAGGATGGCGCATACGCCCAGGAGAACGGCATAGAAAATGACGATGGTGGGGTCCCCTTCCTCCACGATGCCCGCCAGGCCGGGGCCCTCCGTCTCCTCCGGCTCGGGGGTGGCGGAGGAGGGCGTCATCATGCCGCTGCCGCCCCCAAGGCCCGCCATGAAGCGGAGGAAGCCCGCGAAAACGGACGCCACCCACGCGCCGGCGCCGGAGAGGAAGCGGTGGAGGAAGCCCAGGCTGCCGATGAGCACGGCGGCGACGAGGAACACCGTCAGCAGGATCAGGTTCCGGCCCCGAATGCCCGAGGGGATGGCCATGCTCTCGCCGCCCTTGGCATTGTGGACGCCGGTGTAGAGGCTGGCGCCGTTGAAGCTGTAAAGGCTCAGGCAGAAGGCGGCCAGGCCGCACCAGCACAGGGGCTGGAAATCCCGGAGCTCATAGTCCCCCAGGAAGAAATAGAGGCAGGAGGCCAGGTACACCAGCAGGGAGGCCACCGCCACCTTGGCGGGGAAGGGCTCCTCGCTGCGCAGGCCCAGGATATAGAGCACTCCGCCCATGATGGCGGCGCAGGCCAGATAGGCGACGTCCAGCCCGCCGAAGGCAGGCCAGAAGGGGACCATGATCCCCAGGGCCACCAGGACGGAGGCGCCCAGCAGGGGATATTTCCACCTGGCTGTGAGACGCCCCGCCATGCCCGCGAAGAAGCACAGGAGGATCGGCCAGCAGCGGAGGCTGCGGCTGAACCAGGGCCAGCCGGTGCGGCTGAACTGCTCCAGAAATACCAGGATGCCGAAGGCGAAAAAGGCCGACAGCAGCAGGTTCATCACACGGACGGCGATCCTTTCACCTTTCATACGCCGCCACCTCCCCCGATCTTCAGCCAGGTCACGCTGTTGCCCAGCTGCCTGAGCTTCCGGGCCCGTTCCTCCAGCATATCGCTCCAATAGGCGGAGACGATGAGGACGTCCATATCGCTCATGCCCTCCATCTGCCGGTCCAGCAGCACATGGAGGTCCAGGGTCATCTTGATCTTCAGCACCGCCAGGGCTTCCAGGATGCGCTCCAGCTGCGCGTCGGAGCAGCGGGGCGGGATATTCAGCTCGATCTCCGGCAGGGCGCTCTCCCCATTGGTGAGGAAGCCCACGTCCACGCCGCTGCGGATGCACCAGGAGGCCAGAGAGGCGCAGATGCGCACACCGCCCTCCAGATATTCCGCGTCCTTGGGTTCCAGGGCCGTGCCCATCTGCCGGTCCGCGATCTGGCAGTTGAGGACCAGCAGGGCGCGGGGAGATACGGTGTAGTCCCGCTGCTTGACCTGAAGGGAACCGGTGCGGGCGGTGGCCCGCCAGTGCACGTCCTTCTGGGGATCGCCGCTGCGATAGGCCCGGATGCCGGTGACCAGGATGGGGTCCGGCAGGATCCAGCGCCGCACGGTCACATCGCCCTGCCATTTCAGGGCGGTGTCCGGCATTTCGTCGGGCTTCAGGATGGCGGGATAGACGAAGAGGCGGGCGTCCCCCATCACGTCCGCCCGGTCATGGGCGACGCCGAACAGATCCCCCGCCACGATGGAGGCCAGGGAACAGTCGTAATAGCCCCGGTGACGGCAGGTGATCTCATGCCGCCGGGTGATGCGGCTGAAGGGGCTCAGGTAGAACAGGCTCTTGTGGAAGCGGTCCATGCTGAGGCCCATGTTCTCCTGCCGGCGGAACTGCAGGTCGCCGGAGATGCGGGATTCCACCCGCACCCAAGGCACCGGCAGCAGCTTGTCGTTGCTCAGGACCTCCACCAGCTCCACCTGTTCCCCCTCGAAGGCCCGCTCCCGGCTGAAACGCCGGGTGTAGCTCACCTTCCGGAGGCCGTAGTGATTGTAGTATACGGTCTGCAGGATCGCCAGGACGGCGACGATGACCATGATCCAGATCGGGGTCATTTCAGCTCTCCAGCAGCTTTTCCGCCTGGGGGTCCTCCGAGGGCACCGCCACGGCCCGGGCCAGGTCCCGGATGATCTCCTCGCTGCGTTCGGCGGCCCCATAACCGGAGCGGGTCACCAGCCGGTGGGCAAAGACGGGCACCGCCAGGGTCTTCACATCGTCGGGCAGCACATAGTCCCTGCCGTGGATGGCCGCCCAGGCCTGGGCGGCCCGGAGCATCCACAGCATGCCGCGGGGGCTCACCCCCAGGCTCACGTCCGCCGGGGTCCTGGTGGCTTCCGTCAGGGCGACGATATAGTAGCGCACGGGGTCGGAGACCTGCACGCGGCTGATGCTCTCCTGGGCGGCGATCAGTTCCTCCCGGCTTGCGACGCTCATGAGCTCCGCCAGGGGGTCGTTATTGATGAAACGGTCCAGGATGCGCTTCTCCCCTTCGCTGCCGGGATAGCCGGGGCGCAGGCGCATGAGGAAACGGTCCAGCTGGGCTTCCGGCAGGGGGAAGGTGCCTCCGGTCTCCACCGGGTTCTGGGTGGCGATGACGAAGAAGGGCTTTTCCAGGGCCTTGGTCACGCCGTCGGCGGTGATCTGCTTTTCCTCCATACATTCCAGCAGGGCGCTCTGGGTGCGGGGGGTGGCCCGGTTGATCTCGTCGGCCAGGAGGACGTTGGTGAAGGCGGGGCCCTCCCGGAATTCGAAGGAATTCTCCTTCTGGTTGAAGACGCTCATGCCCGTCACGTCGCCGGGCAGCAGGTCCGGGGTGAACTGGATGCGCTTCATATCCACGCCCAGGCTTTTGGCCAGGGCCTTGGCGGTGACGGTCTTGCCCGTGCCGGGCACGTCGTCCAGCAGCACGTGGCCCCCGGCGATGAGGGCGGTGAGCAGGAGGTCCAGATGGTCGCCGCTGCTGACGATGACCTTTTCCACATTTGCTTTTATCTTCCCGGCGAGGGAGGCGATTTCGGAGATTTCCATAAGAAACGGATTCCTTTCCTGCGAGTTTATATAATAATTGATTGTAACTCTCCATGCTTTGGATTGCAACAAAAAATCCGCCGGTCCCGAAAAGGACCGGCGGATCTGCCATTCGGCCTCAAAGAGCCCGCGGGTATTCGCGCCTGTGCGGATACCCGCCGTTCCGGCGAATCAGGCCGTCAGTTCCACTGGATGGTGTAGCCGGGGATGGCCTGCTCCACGAGCTGGGTGATCTGATCCTTGAAGACGAACCTTCCCAGGACCGCCAGGATCACAGCCGCCACAAGGCCCACGATCAGCAGGATCAGGTAGGCCCGGGCCAGGTTGCGCCGGGCGATCTTGCGGCAGACGCCGCAGCTCCACAGGATCATGAGGACAAAGCCCACCACGGGGATGCTCATGAGGAACAGCTCCACGGCCATGCCCAGAGAGGTCATGGGGGCATATTTGCTCTTTTTGTCCGGCTTGTCCGGATCCTCCGCAGCCGGGGCAGCCTGCGCCGCCGGGGGAGGATAAGCGGCGGCAGCCGGGTAGACGGGGGCGGCGGCAGCTGCCGGAGCCGCAGGCGCGGGCGAAGCATAGGGGCTGGGCGCAGGGGCGGGAGCCGGGGCAGGCGTGACAGGGGCCGCGCTCTGGCTGGGATAGGCGGGCTCCGGCTTTTCCTGGGGCATGGCCTCCACCGCGGCGGCGGCGTCACCCAAAAGCACGGAGGGGGGCTGCTGGGCAAAGGGCGCGCCGAAGACGGCCTCCGCTTCGCTGACGGCTTCTTCCGCCTTGGCCGCGGTAGCCGCGGCGGCGTCCGCCAAAGGCGCGTCCAGCTTCGCGCCGCATTCGGTGCAGTGCTTGGTGCCCTGGGGCAGCGCAGCGCCGCAGGAGGGGCAGGTGATCATATTATCCATGAGAAAACCTCCTCAACAATGGTTATTCCGCGGTCTTTTTGGGTTTCGGGATGCGGACATAGAGATACAGCGGGTCCTCCTCCACTACATGCCCGCCGTTTTTCTCCATTACCCGGAGAGAGGCCAGGTTGCCCTTCCGGAGGCGGAGGTAAAATTCCTTTTCCGGCACGATGTCGGCGGCAGCTTCCAGAAGCAGGCCAAGGCCCTCCGTCGCCAGGTTCTTCCCCCGGTAGTCGGGGGCGACGTAGTAGCCGATGTGGCCCGCGCCCCGGCGCAGGGAATCATTCAGATAATGCCGCAGGCGGAACTGCCCCACGATCTCCCCCTCGTTCCAGAGGAAATAGATGGTCTCGGGCACGATGCCCTCCGGCAGCTCCTCCCCCTTGGCCAATGCCAGCATCTTCGGCAGGGCGGCGGTCACGAATTCCTCCCGGGAAATGCCGGCCCATTGGCTCGCCAGCCCGTTTTCATCCGCGGGCATGACGCGGCAAAAGCGCCACTCCTTGTCCATGTCCGCCCAGTTGGCTTCTTTCAGTTCCAGCAGTGGTCTCGCCTCCTTCTATATCGCAGCGGCATACAGGGCCTTCACGGCGGCATAGGTCATATACAGGTCCGCCTTGGAAATGACTTCAAAGGGGGCGTGCATGCTCAGGACGGGCACCCCCGCGTCGATGGTGTCGATGTCCCGCTGGGCGGTGAATTTGGCCACGGTGCCGCCGCCGCCCTGGTCCACCTTGCCCAGCTCGCCCATCTGCCAGGCGACGCCCGCGCCGTCCAGCAGCTTCCGGACCCGGCCCACCACCTCGGCGG
>JAEEGH010013548.1_pt1 | contig 18066 bp, 16 predicted proteins | sample 9134181 | NCBI WGS metagenome assembly JAEEGH01 (sample SAMN16246544, study PRJNA631951) | gut metagenome | biome: gut microbiome; feature: rumen; material: DP-attached | host: Bos | place: Iran: Karaj | collected 2018-10 | reverse complement strand
GCGTATCATCGAATTAAACCACATGTTCCTCCGCTTGTGCGGGCCCCCGTCAATTCCTTTGAGTTTCATTCTTGCGAACGTACTCCCCAGGTGGATAACTTATCGCTTTCGCTTGGCCACCGACTGTCTATCGCCGACGGTTAGTTATCATCGTTTACTGCGTGGACTACCAGGGTATCTAATCCTGTTTGATCCCCACGCTTTCGTGCCTCAGCGTCAGTGTCGGATTCGTGAGATGCCTTCGCAATCGGTGTTCTGGGCAATATCTATGCATTTCACCGCTACACTGCCCATTCCTCCCACGGCATCCGAACTCCAGACATGCAGTATCAAAGGCAGTTCCCAGGTTGAGCCCGGAGATTTCACCTCTGACTTACACGTCAGCCTACGCACCCTTTAAACCCAATAAATCCGGATAACGCTTGCATCCTCCGTATTACCGCGGCTGCTGGCACGGAGTTAGCCGATGCTTATTCGACGAGTACTCTCATCGGACGTGCGCGACGCCCTTATTGCTCCCCGTCAAAAGAAGTTTACGACCCATAGGGCCTTATTCCTTCACGCGGCATGGCTGGTTCAGGCTTCCGCCCATTGACCAATATTCCTCACTGCTGCCTCCCGTAGGAGTCTGGACCGTGTCTCAGTTCCAGTGTGGGGGACCAACCTCTCAGTTCCCCTAGACATCGTCGCCTTGGTGGGCCGTTACCCCGCCAACTAGCTAATGTCACGCGAGCCAATCCGTATGCGATGAATCTTTCAAACATGGACCATGCGATCCTTGTTGTTACGGGGTATTACGCATCGTTTCCAATGACTATCCCCCTCATACGGGCATGTTGCTCACGCGTTACGCACCCTTCCGCCGGTCGCCGCCAAAGTATTGCTACCTCGCGCTGCCCCTCGACTTGCATGTGTTAAGCCTGCCGCTAGCGTTCATCCTGAGCCAGGATCAAACTCTTCTTTGTATATTTTCTATAATTCTTAGCTTGACCCCGACGCTTCAATTTCTAAAGAAATTAACGCTCTCGATTTTTCTTGTTTCTCGGTACTTGCTTGTACTTATCTTTCAGTATTTTCAATGAACTTTTCCGCTTTGCGCGAAAAGGACTGCAAATATAGACACTTTTTTGAAGAATACAAATTTTTTCGCCAAATTTGTATAAATATGTCTACCCCTGCTAAAAACTCCGCATCCCTTTGGCAGATCTTCGGTGTATTTTCGAAGATAGGAGCCTTCACAATAGGCGGAGGATATGCTATGATCCCCATCATCGAGCGCGAGATGCTCAAGAGGGGATGGGTCGCTCCGGAAGAAATAGACGATGTCGTAGTGCTCGCTCAGAGCGCGCCCGGACTCTTGGCCGTCAATATGGCAATCTTTGCCGGATATAAGATACGCGGAATCAAAGGAAGCATCGCGGCTACTGTCGGCGCCGTCCTGCCTTCCTTTATAATGATACTGCTTATCGCGATGTTCTTCACCGCCTTCCGCGAAAACTCAATCATCCAGAGGATATTCCAGGGCCTTCGCCCCGTAGCGATCGCGCTGATTCTGGTGCCCGCCGTGAATATGGCCCTGAAGAGCAGGACGAAATGGTGGGCTTGGGTACTCACGGCCGCGACTATAGTAGCGGTCGCATTCCTTAAGGTCTCGGCCGTGTGGATCATCCTCGTGGTGCTCGCGTGTTCGCTGGGAATTGCTATGGTCAGGGAGGGCCAGCGAAAATGATCGGCCTGCTCCTGCAAATCTTCTGGTGTTTCTTCGTTATCGGCCTGTTTAACTTCGGCGGGGGCGGGGCGATGATCTCGCTGATTCAGAACCAGATAGTCGAGGTCCACGGCTGGCTGACCGAGGGCGCGTTTACCGACATCGTCGCCATTTCGCAGACGACCCCGGGCCCGATCGGAATCAACTGCGCTACCTACGTAGGCTATCAGGTGATGCACGATGCCGGCTATTCGAACCTGCTGGCAACCATCGGCTCCGCCAGCGCAACGGTCGCGGTCGTCCTGCCGTCGTTCATCATCTTCTTCGTCCTGATGAGGGCGTTCAACCGTTTCCACGACGACCCGCGCTTCACTACCGTAATGTCCGGCCTCAAGCCGGCGGTAGCAGGCCTGATCTTCGCCGCAGCAGTGATCCTTTGTTTCCACATCACGATGGACGGGATGGTCCCGCAGATCAGCGTGATAGCCGAGAACTTCCCCGACTGGAAGAGCTGGCTCCTGTTTGCGGGCGCATTTATTGTCACTTTCTTCTTCAAAGCCAACCCGATTTATGTTATATTAGCGGGAGGAATACTAGGACTAATACTATATTAATAATATGATGACTACTATTTTAGCGATGTTGCTTGCTACAGCGATCAACATCATCCCCCAGCCCCTCAGCGTTCGCGAGGACAAAGGCACCTTCAAACTTAAAGGAACCCAGATTTCCTGCGACTCCCAGATGGGCGAAATTCCCCTCGCTGCGGTAGCTGAGCTGTCGGCCCAGATGACTATCGTAGCCGGACAAATCTACCCCGTTTCGAAGCCGGTCGGCATAGCCGAAACGGTCCGCTCCGGAAACGGAAAGGGAATCATCTTCGCAGTCGACCCGACCCTCGTTGATGAGGCGTACACTATCAATATAGATAAGAGAAAGGCCGTCATCCAGGCTAACTCAGACAATGGATTCCTCTACGCTATCCAGACCCTTAAACAGCTGATGCCCGTCTCTATCTGGGGAAAGACAAGCGACGAAAAAGCAAAGTGGGAACTGCCCTGCTGCTCAATCAAGGATAAGCCCCGCTTCGCCTACCGCGGAATGCACCTCGACTGCTGCCGCCACTTCTTTACAGTAGACGAAGTCAAGAAAGTGCTCGATGTGATGGGAGCAATGAAGCTCAACCGCTTCCACTGGCACCTCACCGAGGACCAGGGTTGGCGCGCTGAAATCAAGGCCTACCCGCTCCTTACCGAGGTCGGCGCATGGCGTCCCGAGACTATCATCGGCTATCAGGGCGGCCTCACCCGCGAGCAGTTCAGATTCGACGGCAAGCGCCACGGCGGATTCTATACCCAGGACGAGATGCGCGAGGTAGTCGACTATGCGGCTAAGCTCGGAATCACCATCGTCCCCGAGGTAGACCTCCCCGGCCATATGGTCGCGGCGCTGGCCTCCTATCCCTGGCTCGGCTGCACGGGCAAGTCGATCGAGACCGGAGGCGACTACAAGGTCTGGACGATATGGGGCGTCTCGCCGGACGTCCTATGCCCCGGAAAGGATACGACCCTCGAGTTCCTTCGCACGGTGATCGGTGAGCTCTGCGACATCTTCCCGGGCGAGTACTTCCACATCGGCGGAGACGAGTGTCCGAAGACGGCGTGGGCCCAGTGCCCTGACTGCCAGGCCCGTATCGCGCAGCTCGGCCTTAAGTCAGACGAACACGCGACCGCAGAGACCCGCCTCCAGAACTTCGTAACCTCCGAGATGCAGGCTTTCCTCGCCACCCGCGGGAAGAAGCTCATCGGCTGGGATGAGATCCTCGAAGGCGACCTGGACGAAGGCGCTACCGTAATGAGCTGGCGCGGCCTTTCGGGCGGAATCGAGGCCTCGAACAGGGGATTCGACGTAGTGATGACCCCGACCGACTACTGCTACTTCGACTACTGCCAGAGCGATGAGTTCGACTACAAAGCCAAGATGGACATCCTCGCCCAGGGCAAGTCCCTCGAGCAGGAAGTAGGCGAGCCTACCTGCGCCTGGTGGGGTAACCTCTCAATCGAGACGGTCTACAGCTTCAACCCCACGGCCGGCCTCAGCAAGGAAGCCGCAGCCCACATAATGGGCGCCCAGGCCAACGTCTGGACCGAGTATATTCCGGACAACGCACAGCTCGAATATATGATTATGCCCCGCCTCTTCGCGATGAGCGAAGTCCAGTGGTGTGAGCTTAAGAATAAAGACTACAACAAGTTCATCGAGAAAGTCAAGGGCAACGGCTACAAGATGCTCGAACTCCTCGGTTTCAACTACCGTAACAAATGAATCTGAAAGCGCTGGCGAAAGACACCGCCATCTACGGTCTCAGCAGTATAGTCGGAAGATTTCTGAACTATCTGCTGGTCCCGCTGTATACCTATAAAATCGCGGCCGAAAGCGGCGGCTACGGTATCGTAACCAACCTCTACGCATATTCGGCCCTGCTGCTCGCGCTGCTGACCTTCGGGATGGAGACTACCTTCTTTCGTTTTGCCGGCAGGGAAGACCGCGACGATAGGATGGTCTACAGCAACGCCCTGCGGATGGTGGGCCTCGTCTCGCTCGTCTTCGTGGCGCTGGTATTCCTGTTCCTGCGCCCGATTTCCGGGGCTATGGGCTATGCGGCCCACCTCGAGTACGTAGGCTGCTTCGCCCTGATCGCAGGGCTGGACGCCTTCCAGGCGATTATGTTCAGCCGCCTGAGGCAGCAACACCGCCCCCTCAAGTTTATGGCCCTGAAGATGAGCTTCATCTTCGTCAACATCGCCCTGAACCTGTTCATTTTCCTGGCGATGCCGCGTATCCCGGCGCTGGCCGATATATATGAGCGTTTCAATGGCGGAGTCGGGCTCATTTTCTTCGCGAACCTGGCCTGCACGGCGCTCGTGACCTTCGGTTTCATCCCCGAAATCAAGGGCATTTTCTACGGTTTCGACCGTAAACTCTGCCGCGAGATGCTCTCGTACTCCTGGCCCCTGCTGCTGCTCGGACTGGTAGGAATTCTGAATCAGGTGGCGGACAAGATCCTCTTCCCGTACCTGATGCCCGGCTCCGAAGGCCAGGTCCAGCTGGGAATCTACGGCGCCTGCGTGAAGGTTGCTATGATAATGACGCTTATCACCCAGGCTTTCCGCTACGCCTACGAGCCCATAGTGTTCGGAGGGAAGGATAAGAACAACCCCGACGTCCTGTCTGAGGGGACTAAATACTTCATTCTCTTCACCCTTCTTGCGTGGCTGGCGGTAATGTTCTACCTGCCTGTCATCCGCTACTTCATCCACCCTTCTTACTGGGAGGGCCTCAGGGTTATTCCGATAGTGATGATGGCGGAGATTTTTATGGGCGTGTACTTCAACCTTTCGTTCTGGTACAAACTCAGCGACAAGACCTGGTGGGGAGCGATAATGAGCGCGGTAGGAGTCTCGGTGATGATAGCCGTCAATATCATATTTGTCCCTCGAATCGGCTATATGGCCTGCGCGTGGGGAGGATTTGCCGGATATGCTGTTTCTATGTTGATGAGCTACTTCATCGGCCAGAAATACTACCCGATCAAGTACGATCTTCGCAGCATCCTTGTATTCTCGCTGGCCGCTGCAGTGTTTTATGCGATATATGTGGTGGTCCCGGACAAGATGTGGCTGCGCCTCTCTGTAGGAACAATCCTTCTTGGGGGATACGGCGCCCTTATAGTAATGGATCTTAAAAAACGAAAAAGATGAAAAATATTTTTTTAATGACAGTTCTTGCCGGAGCGGCTCTCCTGTCTGTAGGATGCGGTGGAGGAGCAGCTAAACGCGCCGCCGCAGAGAAAGCGGCAGCCGAAGCGGCGGAAAAATCACAATTAGATTCTATGGCACAAGCAGAAAAGGCAATCAAAGTCAGCGAGCAGCTGGCAAACCTTGCGGAGGAGCCCGTATTCGACATCATCACAACTATGGGCACCATCCGTATCAAGTTGTATTCAGACACCCCTAAACACAAAGCCAATTTCGCCAAACTCGCCCTTGAGGGATTCTACGACGGAATTCTCTTCCACAGAATTATCTACGGATTTATGATCCAGACCGGAGATCCTCTGACAAAAGATATGGGCAACAAACACCTGTTCGGTACCGGCGGCCCCGGATACAATGTCCCCGCCGAGTTCGTCCCTGCCCACAAACACATCAAGGGTGCTCTTGCAGCGGCTCGCCGCGGAGACGCCGCCAACCCCCTCAAGGAATCCAGCGGCTCTCAGTTCTATATTGTCCAGGACCCTGTCACCTGCGCTCAGCTCGACGGAGCCTATACCGTCTTCGGCGAAACCATTGAGGGCCTTGACGTCATAGACAAAATCGCAAAGGTCGAAACCGACCCCCGCGACTGCCCTATCAGCCCGGTAAAGATTGTAAAAATCGAACTAGTAAAATAACTTGAAAAATAATTGCCGTGTCAGGATTTTTGGCACGGCAATTGTATTAAATGAAAACCGAATAGTTTTTTCATAGGTTAAATTTAGGTTAGAATAAATGCCGGTCCAGATGTGAAATCTCGACCGGCATTTCTTGTTGACACTTTCAAATTATCGGAATTATCTCAAGATATTCTGTCTGTCGAGGAAGCGGTAGCCGGCGGCTTCGAGAAGGTTCTGGACGGCGATGTCCTGGGATCCGGCGAGATCGGCGATAGTCCGGGCGACTTTGATTATACGGTAGTAGGCCCTCATCGAGAACTGCATCTTTACTATGAGCTGCTGCATTGTTTCCTGGCATTCGGGAGATAACTTACAGTAGCGCTCGATCAGGCGGTTGTTCATCTCGGCGTTGCAGTTGATACTTTCTCCTGCGAAGCGCTGCCGCTGGATTTCGCGCGCCTTCAGGACCCTGGCGGCAACGGTAGCGGAGCTTTCGCCAGGGCAGGACGCGCGCTCCGCCAGAACGGTCGGCGAAATACTTCGCACGATTACCTGCAGGTCTATTCGGTCCAGGATTGGACCGCTCAGACGCGAGAGGTAGTTTAGGCGCTGAGTCGGGGTGCAAGTACATCTGTCGCCCTCTCCATAGTAGCCGCAGGGGCAGGGGTTTGATGCGGCAACCAAAGTGAAAGAAGCAGGATACTCCACCTTAGTCTTGAGACGGGAAATTGTAACCTTTCGGTCTTCCAGCGGGCCGCGCAGGGCCTCGACCGTGGACTTGGGCATATGGGCGATTTCATCTATGAAGAGAACTCCCGAATGGGCCAGCGAGACCTCCCCGGGAAAGACTCCGTCGCCGCCACCGCCTCCGATGATGGCGGGCAGCGAAGCGCTGTAGTGCGGAGCGCGGAAGGGGCGCGAGCGCATAAAGCCACATCGGAGGTTACCGCGGCCTGCGACGGAGTATATCTTGCTGGTTACCAGCGACTCTTCCATAGTAAGAGGAGGAAGTATACCCGCCATTGCTTTAGCCAGCGAGCTCTTACCCGAACCGGGACTGCCGATAAGAATCAGACAGTGTCCGCCTGCGGCCGCTATCTCCACCCCTCTTTTCGCATTTTCCTGGCCGATGATGTCGGCAAAATCCATCTCCGGCGCGGGCGCTTCGTCTTCCAGCGGGACCGTCCCCGAAACGAGCAGCGACTCCGCCTCGGGAGAGCCGCTCAGCGCGAGGATAGCCTCGCCCATAGTCCGGACTCCGTAGACGCGTATCCCCTCGAGCTGAGCGGCCTCCATCGCGGAGTCGTAGGGAAGGATGCAGCCTTCAAAACCCTCTTTTCGCGCTAGCTCGGCGGTGGGCAGCCCTCCGGGCACGCTCCTTACTGTCGCATCCAGGCCCAGCTCGCCCATCAGCAGGTAGCGGCCAAGGTTCGGGAGCCGTTCCTGCTCGGAGGCCGCGATGATTCCGATGGCGATAGGCAGGTCGTAGCCCGAACCGTTTTTGTGTGTATCCGCGGGAGCGAGATTGATAACTATTTTCTTACCAGGGATCCGGTAGCCCTGGCTCTGAAGGGCGGTAACGGTCCTAAGCAGGCTCTCCTTTACAGCAACGTCTGCCAGCCCGCAGAGGTGTACGCCTATCCCCAGCGAGATATCGACCTCAACAGTTACCCCTATAGCGTCTATGCCTATACATTTGGCTCCATATACGTGTGTCAGCATTTTTTCCTTATCTTTGCGTCGGCAGGTTCAACCCGCCGCCCTGAAATGAATCACGAAATCAAGATATCCAACCTGTCGGAGATAGGCGCTGCAGCAAGGGAGTTCCTCTCCCAGACCGCGGGCCATAATCTGATTGCCTTCTACGCCCCTATGGGCGCCGGAAAGACAACCTTCACTACCGCCATCTGCCATGAACTGGGAGTTCGCGACGATGCCGTCAGTTCTCCGACCTTCGCTATCGTGAACGAGTACCGCGCCTCGAACGGAGAGTCGGTTTATCACTTCGACTTCTATCGTATCGAGAAAGAGTCAGAAGCCCTGGATATCGGCCTTTACGATTATCTCGACAGCGGCTGCCTGTGTCTGATGGAATGGCCGGAGAATATCGAAGACCTTCTTCCTGAAGAGACGCTGAAAGTCAGCATCTCAGTTCTCGAAGACGGCTCCCGCCTGCTGCGCTGGGACGACTAATCCTGCGCCTCCACATATATCCCTGTCAAATATCCTTTAAGATCCAGGCTCATCCTGGAGTTCCCTCTTTTCCATATAAAGGGAGGCGAACCGTCTGTAGAGCTGCAAGCTAGATAAATCTGTCCTCCGTACTGCATCGCGCAGCGCTCGCTCTCGAAGCGGACTCCCTGGATACGCTCTTCGGCGGCGCCGCCAAACCCGCATACAGAGAGCTGTCCCATATCCTTCGTAAATGTAATGTGGACTGAAGGCTCGCTGTCGTAGTAGTGATACGACCCGCTTCCTCCGCCTTTCAGCCACTCTTCTTCCCCCTCACACACCAGCTCCGCCGGCATCCCATACGCCAGCGCGACCATATTTACGACTGCGCTGCAACTGGCCCCGGCCCCATACAGCTCGGCCGACCTGACCCCAAAACCTATCCTTTCCTGATACAGCACTTGACTCTCAGATCCGGCCAGAGACAGGGCATCTTCGCCGCTTTCAAGAAACCATATTTCACCTTCGTGGACCCTTGATGCGAGGAGCGTCCCCCCGAAAGGGGAGGTGAGAGCGAAATCATCTCCATCTTTAACCAAATAGCGCATAGTTTTCCCGCCTACGCTCAGGGAGTAGTCAAAGTACAGGTGATCCTCATCAACATACAACCTTCCGGGGGTCCCGCTGGTCTTCGAGAACACGGCCTCCCCGTCTTTTCTCAAGGCGAAGCCGTCTCCGCCGCGGTTGACCCCCAGCGTCCAGAGCCCGTCCTTACGCTTTATCATCGACTCAATATATTCTCTGGCCTTAAAAGAAAACTCCGGGCTGCCGTTTTTGTAAACGGTCGTACTGGAGCCTTCAGTCAGAGCAATATACATATCCGGCCCTATCAGGAAGTGTGTGTCTGCATCAACTGCGCGGGCTGCCAGCTTATATTCAAAGAACCTCAATCCGTCTTCGAACACAACGAAAACAGGGCTGTCTGACTCCGGGTTCTCCACCCCGCAGGCATAAATGCGGGGCGGTATCTCCGGCTCTTCGAAAACAGGGGGAAGGGAATCCTTCAAGCCCAAGGAGTCTGTTTCCGGACCGGAAAAACCGCCGACAACCGGAACAGTCTCCCTCTTTATATTGCGAAACATAGAGTCCCCACGCCTGATGCTGATTGCCCCGGGCTTATCAGCGCAGCAGGAGAGCGTCAATAAAAATGATATGATTAAGAAGCGTTTCATAGCATAAAAGTCCGTTTGGAACAAAGGAAAGCAATGCTCCGTCACAGGACAAATCTTCTGTCACATAAGTACATTTTTTTCAGAAAAGAATTTTTTTCATACCTTTGCCCCCGAGGAAAAGCCCCAGGGCTTTCCAAGTGTGCTTGGTACCACTATAAAAACAAGAGAAATGAACAAAACAACCTATTCACCAACCTTTCTGGTGCTGGCAATCGTCTTCAACGTCTGCCTCATCACTTCCAATTTATTCGTCCCCAGGCTCTGGCAGGTAGGAACTCTTCCGTTCCAACTTCCCGGCGCGGTAATCTTATTCCCGATCTCATATATCATCAATGACTGCCTTACTGAAGTTTACGGCTTCAAGAAGGCCCAGACGGTGATATGGACAGGATTCGCGATGTGTCTTTTCGTCACGCTGGTTTCCCTGCTCGTCACCAATCTCCCCGCCCCGCTCTTCGAGGACAGCAGGGAGATAGCGGAAAGCTTCGACCGTATCTTTGGCTTTGTCCCCAGGTCGATGGCCGGATCGCTTCTCGCCTTCGTGTTCGGATCTACGATGAACGCGTGGGTGATGTCTAAGATGAAGGTTGCTACCAGCGGCCGTGGCTTCGGCTGGCGCGCGATTCTCTCCTCGCTCGCGGGCGAGCTTACCGACTCGCTGATCTTTATGCCCATCGCTTTTGCCGGCATCCTTCCCGCCAAGGTGATCCTCACGATGATGCTGACTCAGGTCACCGCCAAGGTCCTTTATGAGATCATCATTCTTCCTGTCACGACTATCGTCGTCCGTAAGATCAAACAACACGAGGGCATCGATGCCTACGACAGAAATATTTCGTACAACCCCTTCAATCTCGCAGAATAGATATGTCAAAAGAAAGAGAACGCGGGCAACTCAGCGCCCTCGGCAACGCAACAGAATATACCTGGGAGTATGCTCCCAACCTGCTTGAGACCTTCGACAATCTTCATCAGGACAACGACTACTGGGTAAGGTTCAACTGCCCCGAGTTTACATCCCTCTGCCCCATCACAGGTCAGCCGGATTTCGCGGAAATCCGAATCTCGTATATTCCGGACGTCAAGATGGTCGAGAGCAAGAGCCTCAAACTCTACCTTTTCAGCTTCCGTAACCACGGCGATTTCCACGAGGATTGCGTCAACAAGATTATGAAGGACCTGATCAAATTGATGGATCCCAAGTATATCGAAGTTACCGGCCTGTTTACCCCTCGCGGAGGCATCTCCATCTTCCCTTACGCCAACTATGGCCGTCCGGGAACCAAGTACGAGAAACTCGCCGAGCAGCGTTTCGCTACCCACGAGTAGCCGTCTATCGCCGAAAAAGTGTATCTTTGCAGCCGAAAAACTTTTAAACTATGGCTGAAAATCTGAATATTGGTCTCTGCTGCGACGCTTTCCCACCCGTGATGGACGGCGTTTCGGTCTGTGTAGAGAACTACGCATATTGGCTCCAGAAAAAGGTGGGAGGCGTAGGAGTTATTACCCCCAGCGTCCCCTCCGCCGATTATAGCAAGTGTGATTACGAAGTCCTGGGTTATCCCTCTATCCCGGTCCCGTTCCGCCACCCTTACGTCACCGGAATGGCCGAGATGGACCCTGTCTACCTGAGCCGGCTGCTCCAGCGTCAGTTCAAGCTGGTCCACGCCCACTGCCCGTTCAGTTCGGGCAAGGCGGCGCTTCGTATCGCCAAGGTCCAGAACATCCCTATCGTCGCCACCTTCCACTCCAAGTATCGCGACGATTTCAAACGCGTCCTTAAGAGCGGGCTTGTTGTAGACGAAATCATCAAAAACATAGTTGCCTTCTACCAGCAGGTAGACGAAGTCTGGGTCCCCCAGGAATCGGTCAAGGAAGTAATCTACGACTATGGTTTCAAGGGCGACGTCGAGGTTGTCGATAACGGAAGCGATCTTGTTGCGGACTACTCTGACGAGTATTTCGCGAGTGTCCGCGAGGAACTGGGAGTAGGTAAGGACGAATTCGTCCTTCTTTTCGTAGGCCAGCATATTTGGGAAAAGGGAACTCGCTTTATAATCGATACTCTCGAGCAGGTCAAGGACCTTCCCTTCAGGATGTTCTTCGTGGGGACGGGCTACGCCGCCGGCGATATGAAGAGAATGGTCCACGAAAAAGGCTTAGACGACAAAACAACCTTCGTGGGAGTCCTTACCGACCGCGCCCAGATAAAGAAATACTACGCAGTCGCAGACTTGTTCCTGTTCCCCTCGCTCTACGACAACGCTCCGCTCGTCGTACGCGAAGCCGCCGCGCTACATACCCCGGCCGTGATGGTCAAGGATTCGACCGCCAGCACCATCCTTCAGGACGGCTACAACGGCTTCCTTATCGAAAACAGCATCGAGTCCTTCGAGAATACATTGAGAGGCCTCGCTGCAGACCGCGACCTTGTACGCCGCGCCGGCATCGAAGCCTCACACACTATCGTTCGCAGTTGGGAAAATGTAGTGGATGAGGTCCTCACCCGCTACCGCGATCTGATTGCCCGTAAGAAGCTGTTCTAGAAACTACCTCAACCAGTTTTCCGGATCCTGGGGATCGGTGGATTTCCAGAGCTGGAAGTGGAGCTGGGTCTCTCCGGAGATGGTATCGACTGTACCGAGGATGTCTCCTACCTTTACTTTGTCTCCGGTATTAACCCGGACGTCGCGCAGCTTGCAGTAGAAGGTATAGTAGTCTCCGTGCTGGACGAGCACGCACTGATTATATCCCGGCATTACGGCGACGTTCTTCACTGTGCCCGCAAAGACCGCTTTGACAGGCTCGCCGGCGGCGGTGGCGATATTGCAGCCGTTGTTGAAAGGCAGCTGGACGTTGGTGTAGACGGGGTGATTGTGCTGGCCGAACTGGCCTACCACGGTACCTTGAACCGGCCAGGGGAGCTTGCCTTTGTTTCCGGCAAACTCGTTCGAAAGTTTAACGTCGGCCGGATTCTTCGGGCTGCTCTTGCCGGTAGTCGTTCCTTTCTTCCCTGAGCTCTTACCGCCTCCGGCCTGTTTCTGGACGAACTCCCGGATAGATTTGTTGAGCGCTTCAGCTTCTTTCTGCTTCCTTGCAAGCTGTTTCTGGAAATTGGCCTTGTTGCGTTTGAGTTTGTCGACCATCGCCTTCTCGCTCTTTTCGTCGGCCTTTAGGATCTTCAGTTCGTCTGAACGGGCCTTGAGAAGACTAAGTTCTTCGGCGCGCAGCGAGTCCAGGGCCTCCATCTGCCTCTCGAGGTGGGCCTTCTGGTCCCTGATTTCGCGGGCCTGGGCGCGCATATCCTCGGACACGCTGTGGAGATAGTTGTAGCGCCGAAGTATCTGGCCGAAGTCTTTCCCGGAAAAGATGTAGGTAAGCCACATTTTTGTATCCCGGTTAGTGTAGGCCTTGCGGATAAGGAGCTCATAGGCGTCCAACATCATTTCGTAGCGCTCGGAAGCTTTCGAAATGTCTTTTTTCTTCTGACCTATACGCTTGTTGGTCGAATCAATCTGCTTCCCGAGCTCTGTCGTCAGTTCCTTCCCGGCGTCTATCTTCTTGCGGGTGAGGGTTAGCTGAGCGAGGGCGTCTGAGCTTTTCGCTTCATTCGCCTTGATTTGCCTGTCAAGCTCGGCTATCTCGTTCTGAACTTTGGAAAGCTTCTTCTGCATACCGGCCTTGGTCTCTCCGAAGGCGGGAGACACAAGAATAATCATAAGGGCAATACTGCAGAACAGGCGTTTCATTGCTGGCGGGATTTCGCTTCGTAAAGGGATTTGTAGTACAGCGCCAGCTCTTTCTCTCCGAGGGCTTCCAACACCATCGAGTAGTGTCTGAGAACAGCCTCGTCTTCCTTGCCTCCATAGATGATCGCCCTCTTGAACCAGGTCTTGGCTTCGGCCGGGCGCTTAAGGAGGTAAAGGATGTAGCCGTATGTATCAAGGTAGCTTACGTTGTCCGGGTCGCCCTCGACAGTCTTGCGGCTCATCTTCTCCGCCTTCGAGAGGTTGCGCTTTTCCAGCGAGAGGAAGTATGCGTAATTGTTGAGGGTCATAAGGTTGTCCGGATCTGCTTTCAAGGCCTTTTCATAGGTACTGAAAGCCTTAGTCTTGCGCCCTATCCTGTAAAGGCAGTCGGCCTTGATACAGAGAAGTTCGACCCGGTTCTCGGGTTTGGTGAATCGCTTAAGAGCTTCGTCGCAGGCGGCGATGACGTCTTTGTCCGTCCCCTCGCGCATTATGATGCTGATCCAGAGCGAGGTCGCAAAGAAATTATCCGGGTTCGTATCCTTCCACTGCTTGAAGTATCCGATACCCTTTTCCTTCTGCTCTGTCGAATAGAACCAGCGGCCGGCAGATACCAGCGAGCACGAGTCTGTAGGATAGGTCTGGACGAAGGTGTCCATTATCCCGTCGATTTGATTATGCCAGATTCGGTATGTAGGGCCGTCCAGCCGCTCCACCACCCTCTGAAGGTAGTTGCCCTTGATATCTACATCCAGGGAATTGGCCTTGACGAAAGACTCCAGGGTCGAGAAGTAGCCCAAGAAATTGCCCGTCTTATAACAAAGCTCGGCTTTTCCGTACATAGCCGGGGCATACTCCTCGTCGGCAGCGATTGCCTCTTCGAAATAGCGCAGCGCCAGCGAATCGTTCCGCTCGACCACCCATTCGTGTTCGGCGAGCTTTGTGAGGATATAAGGAGAACGGTACTTCCGCGGGAAGAGGCGGGCCATCTGGAGATGGAGCGAATCGGCGCTTTCCGCCAGCCCCATATAGCTGTAGGCCGTATAGAGCTGTTCGTAGTAGTCGCTGTTCCGGGGGTCGAGCCAGATCGCGCGTTCGAAGTCGGCCGCCGCATCCGCGAACTTATCCTGCCCGAGCCGGCACAGCCCACGGTAATAGAACAGCGCGTCGTCCGTGCTATCTGCGGCCATCATCGGCTCCATAGCCTCCAGCGCGGCCTCATAATAGCCGTCTGCTACCATCGCGGCGATATCGGAGATGTCTGCCGCGATAGGTACATAAGGCCCCGGCGGGTCCAGGATTTCCTGGGCACGCAGGCCGAGCGAAAATGCGAGCGCCGCAAGGGCGGCTATAAGGGTTCTGCGAAGCATCTCCCACAAAAATACGATAAAATGCTTACTTTTGTATAGAAGTAATTTCGATGCGTATGCAACTTTTTAGGAGTAAGTCGCATCTTAATACGTGGTTGGAAGACGCAAGGTCCGGCGACCGTCGGGCCCAGAAAGCGATCTACGACATGCTGGCGGACAAAATGTTCGCCGTTTGTCTGCGCTATATGGGAGATCGCGACAGCGCTCAGGACGTACTGCAAGACGGTTTTGTTACTCTCTTCAGTAAGTTGGACACCTACCTGGGCGAAGGCTCTTTCGAGGGCTGGGCCCGCAAGATCTTTGTAAACACTGCGCTGATGTCCCTGCGAAAACACGACGTTTTGAAGCAGAGTGACGACGTAGACGAGGCGCGCGGCATAATAGCCGACACCCCTTCAGCTACGGCTCAGATAGGATACAAGGAGTTGCTGAAGATGGTAGCGGCCCTGCCTCCCGGCCTGAGAACCGTATTCAATATGTATGTTATAGAAGGCTACTCACACAAAGAAATCGGTGAGGCCCTCGGTATATCGGAAGTTACGTCCCGCTCTCAGCTCCAACGAGCCAGGGTGACGCTGCAGAAAAAGATCAAAGAACAGTATTAAGATGCGTAAAGACACAAATAAAGACCTCGACCTCCTCTTTAAGGAGGGTCTCGAAGACGCCGCGGTGAAAGCACCGCGCGGCGCCTGGAAGGCTGTGTCGGCGCGTCTGGACTCCGCGGCTACTGCCGCCGCAGCCGCTCCCAGGCGGTCGTGGCTACTCTGGGGCGCGCCTGCGTTTGCGATGGCAATGGCAGCCCTTGCCGCTGTCTTCTTTGTAGGCAATACCGAAAAAACTATCATACAATCAGGCGAAGAACTCCTCACCGTCGCTCCTCAGCCGTCAGGCCCGGTCGCTCAGGTGGAAGACAGCAGCGTAGCTGTCCCCTCAAGGGAGTCCCGCGCAGGTTTCGTTCCCAAAGAGATCCAGGCTCCCGATCAAATTTCGGTGCTTCCGAAGAATGCTTCCGTCATTCCGGAGAACGTCTCCGTCATTCCCGGCTCCGACCGGGAATCTGAGATCACCGATCAGGTCGGTGATGACAAGGGGGTAGTAGCCTCTGAACCAGAAAAGGAAAGCCAGGAGGGTGAAGTCGCCCCCGCGCCTGCAAAACCTCAGGCCCCCTGGGTGGATCCCTTCGCTCAGATGGAAGCCGAAGACGCTATGAATGCTAAGAAAAACAGCCGTAAGGCTGCTATCAAGCTCGGCGGAATCGTAGGAGGCAACGACGCACACTTCAACAGCGCCAGACCCGCCTTCTCCAGCGGTCTTCCTTCAGAGGGAATTCAGGAAACCAGCGTATCCGTTTACGGAATCCCCGTCTCGCTGGGACTGAGCGCCCGTTATCACTTCGCTGAAAAACTCTCCGTAAGCGCAGGAGTAAACTGGTCGTTCCTTAGCAGGACCTTCCAGGGTAAGTACAAGACAGAAGAAGGACAGTTTACACACAACCTTCAGTATGTCGGTCTTCCCGTATCCCTGGCTTACGATGTAGTAGACAGTAAGACTCTTCTGTTCTACTGCTATGCGGGAGGAATTGCCGAGAAAGCAATCTCGAGCCAGTACTTCATCTACAATCTCAGTTCTGCTCCCCTCCTCAGCGAGAAAGTACCTTCTCTCCAGTACGGAGTATTCGGAGGTATAGGAGTAGAGTTCAGGGTATCAGACCTTCTCGGTCTTTATGTAGATCCCTGTGTGAAGTACTACTTCCCCGGAAACCAGCCTAAGAGCATCAGGACAGACAGGCCGCTGATGTTCAGTGTAGAAGCTGGTCTCAGATTCAATCTCTAACCTTATCTGGGCTTTACAAGCTCAACAGCACCAGGACATACATCTTCCTCCACCGGAGTAAGATGTATGATTCTTTGGTTGGGGCTGCCCCTGAAAAGAAGGGTAGTGTCTCGCTGGGCCAGGATGAAGGGCCCGTCGACCAGGGTGTCTATATAAGGCAGCATCTGGGCGAGACGCTCGTCTGCCTGGATTTCCTCGATAGTATAACCCGTCCAACACCAGATGTTCTTGCTGGTCTCCGCCTTAATCCTGCGGGCGAGTTCCGTGAAGGCCTCTACCTGGCAGAAAGGATCCCCGCCGGTGAAGGTGACATTGGACATAGAGTCGGCCTTGATGATGTCCATCAGTTCGTCTATTTCCATCCAATGGCCGTTATTGATGTTCCACGACTGCGGGTTATGGCAGCCCGGGCAGGCATGGTTACAGCCGGCACAGTAAATGGCCGTACGGAAACCGGGTCCGTCGGCCATTGTCTGATGAACTATGTCCAGTATGCTTATTTTCACTTGTGGACTACGCGGTCTTTGAGTTCGGCGAGTTTGGCGCTGTTCCACCTGTTGGTGGTTCCGACCAGGTATCCGGTGATACGCTGGAGAGTGTCGATGTGGTGGCCGTGGCAGTGAGGACATTCGGAGAGATCTTCGGTACTGTCTTCGTAGCCGCAGTCGAGGCAGCGGTTGCGGTTGTGGTTCACTGAACCGTAGCCGATGTCGTACTTGTCCATCAGGTCCACTATCTGCATAATAGCCTCCGGGTTGTGTGTTGCGTCTCCGTCGATCTCCACATAGAAGATGTGGCCTGCGTTCTCGTATTTGTTGTACGGGCCCTCGATCTTTGCTTTGTGTTCGGGAGTGCAGTGATAGTATACCGGGACGTGTGAGGAGTTAGTGTAGTAATCCTTGTCGGTAATACCGGGCAGGACTCCGAAGGTCTTCTTATCCCTGCGGGTGAAAGCTCCGGACAGACCCTCGGCCGGAGTGGCGAGGAAGGTGAAGTTGTGCTGGAAGGTCTCGGCGAAGCCGTTGATCTTCTCGGCCATATGGGAAACGATCCTGAGACCGAGGTCCTGGGCCTCTTCGCTTTCGCCGTGGTGTTTGCCGATAAGGGCGATCAGACACTCGGCGAGGCCGATGAAGCCGATCGACAGGGTTCCCTGGTTCATCACGCTCTCGATAGTGTCGTTGTCGTCGAGCTTCTCGCTGCCGAGCCAGAGGCCGTTCATCAGCAGAGGGAACTGCTTCTTGAGGGCGGTCTTCTGGAAGTCGAAGCGCTCGTTGAGCTGCTTTGCGGCGATGTCGAGAGCCCAGTCGAGCTTCTGGAAGAATTTCTGGATACGGGTGTCCTTATCCTCGATTCCCATACACTCGATTGCGAGCTTGACGATGTTGATGGTTGTGAAGCTGAGGTTTCCACGGCCGATTGAGGTCTTGGGGCCGAACTTGTTTCCATAGACGCGGGTACGGCAGCCCATGGTCGCGACTTCGTGGACATAGCGCTTCGGGTCGTCCGCCTTCCAGGCATCGTCCTGATTGTAGGTAGCGTCCAGGTTCAGGAAGTTGGGGAAGAA
>JAEEGH010013547.1_pt1 | contig 18066 bp, 15 predicted proteins | sample 9134181 | NCBI WGS metagenome assembly JAEEGH01 (sample SAMN16246544, study PRJNA631951) | gut metagenome | biome: gut microbiome; feature: rumen; material: DP-attached | host: Bos | place: Iran: Karaj | collected 2018-10 | reverse complement strand
TGGTCCATGCACAAATCTTGTATTCGTAGTAACCAATATTGCCGACTGTAAACGTACCTTCCCAAAGGTCGTTATCGACAAAGTGCATCGGGGCCTGTTCCCACTTTTTCTTGGAAACATGGCGGTAAAAAATCGCAGCATCGTACTTTTCGTGACTGTGGCGGAAGATATCGGCCTGGAGAGTCACGGTATCGCCGGGTTCACGCTTGAGCATGAAACGGCCGCCCTCGATGCTTGGGCGGATATTTTCAATAACGAGATTTTCTTTTAAAGTTGGAATAGTTGCCATAATGGCTCAATATTAGTAAAAAGAAGTATACCTAATCAAAAAACAACTTGAAACCAGCCTAAAATATGCTAAAATTACAGCTATAACTTTTTTATGAGAAAATGTTATGGGTGTAGATTCACACGAAAAAAAAACTTTTGGTTTTGTTTGCTCAGCAGATCCTTTTAATGACAGATTTGCATGGAGTGGCCTTTTTTATAAAACAAGAGAAGCAATCCAAAATGCGGGATTTAACGTCGTTTGGATTCCGGTCAAAAAAAATGGCTTTGTAGAATTGTGTTATAAATTCTTTTTAACTTTGCACGAATTTTTATTTTGCAAAGGGAAAAAAATCATGTCGGGTAGCAATCGACCTTTTATTGCAAAATTACGGGGACGAGCAATTCGAAAGAACGAGGCATATAAATCTTGCGATGCATTTTTCTTTTCTGGAGGGGCCGGTGGAGCGCAATTATCCCTGTTCATGGATTTACTTGGGAAACCTTCGATTTTCTACACGGACGCCACATTTCCAATCATGTGTGATTACTATTGGTACAATTTAAGCGAAAAACAAAAAAAAGAATCCATAGATTTAGAAAAAAGAGGCGTTAACAATACCACGTTAAACATCATGGCTTCTCAATGGGCTGTAAATTCAATTATTAAAGATTACGGATTCAATCCTCAAAAAAGTTTTGTTCTTGAATTTGGTGCGAATATTGATTCCAAAGATATTGTACCAAACGAACCTTATACAAAAGGGCGTCTCAACATATTCTTCTCTGGTGTAGATTGGATTAGAAAAGGAGGCGATATCGCTGTTGAAACAGTTTTAGACTTACAAAAAAAGGGCATAGACGCTCATTTAATCATTGCAGGCGTTAAAGAAATTCCGGAAAAATATAAGCATTATGAATTTATTCAATGTATTGGATTTTTAAATAAAAATAATCCTGAGTCATACAAAAAATACATAGAATGTTGGAAAAAATCTCATCTGCTGTTGTTGCCGACTCAAGCAGAATGCGCTGGAATTGTATTTTGCGAAGCAGCCGGATTCGGAATTCCAGCATATACTTATTTGACAGGAGGAACTGGGAACTATGTGATTGATGGAGTCAACGGTAGAACCTTCGCTCCGAAAACTCCGGCACAAGCTATTGCAGAAAAAATCAAAAAGGATATTGACTCCGGAAATTTCAAGAGTTTCCATGAAGGCGCTCTAAATTTATATAAAACCAAACTATCATGGACAGCTTGGTCTAAACGTTTCAGAAAAATTATCGAAGAGACTAATTTGTTTAGTTAACAAGAAAATTAAAAACACACAAAAATAGTGTTTCCAAAATGAAAGTCTCCATAATCATCCCTGTATATAATGTCGCTCCCTATATCGAACGTTGCATCAAATCGGTGATGAACCAAACATACAGTGACGATATTGAATGTATCTTAGTAAATGATGCTACTCCTGACGATAGCATAGCCATCGCAGAACGCCTTATCGCAGATTATAAAGGGCCAATCCAATTTAGAATTTTAAGCCACGAACAAAACAGAGGCCTATCTGCAACCCGTAATACAGGAATAGATGCCGCTACAGGTGACTATCTTTATTTTTTTGACAGCGATGACGAAATCACGCCCGACTGTATTGAAAAGTTGGCTCATCCCATTTTGAAAGACTCAACAATTGAGATGGTGGAAGGCTGTTATACGACCATAACAACTGACCGTAATAATGTGGTATCCGAACGCCTAGCTACTAGACCGCAATTAGAATTCACCTCCAAAGAAACCGTAAGGGATTTCTATTTCTCTAAACGTTATCAAAATAAATTAGCATGGAATAAATTAGTAAACAGAGGATTCGTACTTGAAAACCAGTTATATTTCAGGAATATTATTGCGGAAGATGATTTTTGGCATTTCCATTATTTTAAATATCTTAGTCATCTTTACATTATTTCTGATATCACCTATAAATATTACAAGCGTCCAAATTCAATCACGACAACACCAAACAAAAATTACCGGAATCAGATGGGGTTTCATTTTGCGGAAATTGCCAAAAATCTCACTCCTAATGATAGCGTTCGAGAGGTAAAATACTTCCTTACGAGTTTTTCTTGGTTTTATCGTAAAGGTCCAACAAATCCTGCATATAGGCGAGTTTCGTCCCAATTTTTGGATGTTTTGAAAAACAACCATTGTATCAAAGAATGGCGTTTTCTTAAATTTATTGTAATGGCATCAAAATTCACACCTACAAGATTTTTCATAAATAGCGTAGGCTCAATTATATTTAGGATTAAACTAAAAATAAAGGGATGAAATGTATTATTAGGATGAAATTATATGTCTCTCATCCTGGAGTTCAGCCAAGTCTAAACGTTTCAGAAAAATCATCGAAGAAACTAACTTCTTTAATTAATCCCTTTTACTTTTTCTCGCCGTACTTGTATCGGTACCCGTAACCATACCCATAGCCGTAAGACGAGCCATCGCTTACGCATTGATTCAAAACAATGGCCATTTTCTTGAGTTTGGCATTATTGAGTTGGTCAACCGTTTCTTGAATAATTTCCATGGGATGTTTCTTGTATTCAATCACAAGTAAACCAAAATCGGCAAGCTTCGCAATAGCCTGAGCATCCGAGACAAGCGAATTCGGCGGAGTATCGATAACGACCACGTCAAATTTTGCCTTGCATTCATCAATCAACTCAGCAAACGCCTTAGAACTTACCAACTCACCAGGATTCGGTGTACGAGTACCATTGGGCAAGAAATACGCACCAGAGCCCAAATCCACAATAGCATCCTCTAGCTTGCAAACTTTGAGAAGGATATCCGAAATGCCCTTTTCCTTATTGTGAGAAAGGCGGGACTTGCGCAAATCTGCATCGATAAACAGAACGCGTTTGTCCTGCTTAGCAAAAAGATATGCCAAATTAAATGACACAAAAGATTTACCGGCACCAGGAGCAACACCCGTTACCATTAGCACTTTCCCGCCCTCGTCAATGCAAGAAAATTCCAACGCCGTACGCAAAGCCCTTATTTTTTCAATCGCGATATCCTCGGCATCGGCAGCCGCCAACATGAAACGTTTGTCATTCACGCCGGCCAACTTATTATTTATTTTAGTCTTAGGAATCTTTGCATAAACGCTTACGCCAGTTTCTCGTTCAATCTCCGAAGAAGAACCCACTCCACGATTACGTAAACGATTCAACAAAAGGACAAGTAAACAACCGAATCCCAAGCCGCAACCAAATCCAATCAACGCAATTTTTTTACGATTGGGTTTGACAGGTTTCCGATGAATATAGGCTTTATCCACAATACGCACATTCCCTATTTCACTAGCACGAACCACCCGAAGTTGCTGAATGTTATTCAAAACAGACGTATAAAGTTGGTTATTGATTTCAACATCTTGTTGGAGTTTCAACACATCTTGCTGTGTTGCCGGGAGCTTTTTAGTCTTGCCTTCTTCCTTCCCGATTTCGTTTTGCAGCCGTTCTTGTTGCTGAGCGAGAGCCAACATTGCAGGGTGATCCTGCTTGAACAAGCGACTCTTTTCTTGGTATTCCTGTTGCAATGAGAGTAACTGAGTCTTGAGCTGGACTTGACGTTCCAAAGTACCTTTAGCTTCATACCCCAAATCAACAGTCCCTACTTTATTGCGGTAATTTGTCAAAAGTTGCTGAGCAGAATCTAATTTAGCCTTAATGGTTGGCAACTGTTCTTCCAAAAATTCAAGCGATTTTTCAGCTTCGGCACTGCGCATTTCAACATTCTGGCGCACATACATTTGAGCTACAGCGTTGAGCACAATGGCGGCACGATCAGGGTAACGAGCGGCATACGAGATTTCAAGAATATTCGTATTTTTTCCCAACTCCTCAGCATTCACCACCTTACGCAAACCCTCTGCAACACTAAGAACAGACGACGAACTCAGTACGAATCTTTGTCCAGGCAAGGCAGCAATCGATCTGACGCAAATCGCTACAGAATCCGCCCCCAACGGTACACGATACGTTTCACCAACTTTGCCAACAACAATGCTACCACCAAGCGGGGAATAAAGTTCGTATGAATCCTCCGACTTGACCTCAGCAATCCACTTGTATTCCTTCGTCATCAAGTCCACGGGCGGTTCAAACAAGTCCAAGTCCATGCGTCCTTCACGATGCATAAGGCGGTCAAGCAAGCCAACTGGTTCGGCATTGTAATTCAAATGCAACTTTTCAACAACGGGAATCATCACACTAAGGCTCTTGATTAAATGTATTTGAGCCATAGCAGGGCTATGCGTTTCAAAAAGATCCCCAAAGTCAGAAATAGCCTTGCCACTCTTAGACTTCGTGTCCAACTGTAGTATAGCCGTGCTTTGAAAAACATCTCGACTATAGCGAGCATAAGTAAAGCCGATAACCAAACCTAAAATTGAAAAGAATACAAGAATGAACCAATGACGCAGGACAAGGTTAAGCATTCCAAGAATATCATCGGTCATATCCGTAGGATTGAGGACCATTGCAGGCAATATGCGCTGATTTTGTTCTAGTGTATTTTTCACATTCATCTTCTAAGATCCCTTCCTTTCGCAAACGACGAAACTTATAAATTTCATAACACACATAATATACTTTTTCCTCATGCAACGAAATTCACAAATCAATCCATAAAACCGCTCTAAGCCTATTTTTGCCAAATTTTCAAAGTCAACCTGTACGTTTCTGCAAAAAAATCAAAAACACCCCCACAAGCACCTATTTTCTCAAATTAAAAGCAGACGCGTTAGTATTCTTTTATGTTTGCAACCCCACCTACAACATTTTTCAAAATCCCAACAAATCTTTTTTCAAATGATTGCAACGTAAATTCAGACTTGAACTTTTTATACCCGTTTTCGCCATATTGGATTCGTAAATCTTTATCAAGTAAAAGCTTTTCTAGCGCAGCTGCCAAAGCCCCCGCATTATTGCTTTCACAAATCAAGCCGTTTTCACCATTTACAACAACATCAGGAATTCCGCCTTCATTTGTTGAAACAATAGGAAGCTTATATTCCATGGCCTCTAAATTTACCAAGCCAAAGGTTTCGTAAAAAGTCGGGAAAACAAAAACATCGGCGTTTTCAAAATATGGGATTTTTTCGGAGCCATATTTGCACCCCGCATAAGATGCATTATTCTTCAACCCACGACTTTCCACTTCTTCGGCAAAACGCGCCGCGTTCAGTTCATCAGTTTCGCCACCTACAAAATCGCAAGTAAAACGAATTGACCGCTCTTTTAAAATTTTCAATGCATCGAGAAGAACAATCACCCCTTTCGAAACAATCAAGTTCGACAGAAATAAAATCTTGGGGATTTCATTATGACGCTCCACAACGGGTTCTTCCTGTAACGATTCTGGAATTCCATTAGGGCAAATAAACACATCCTCTTTTGCCACATACTTCTTTACGTCCTCGTAAAGAACATTTGCCAAAAGAATAACCTTAAGCCCATTAAAGAACCTCTTATACAAGATATTATCTAAGAACAGACCTTGCCGGCCAGCAACACCTTTGTTGTGGTAATGTGCGACAATTTGGGCGTTTGGGGAATATTTTTTTAAATAACGCTTGATGTACTGCACGACAATAAAATCTTTATAGAAAGCACCTCCCGCTGCATTGGGGGTAATATAAACCAGGTCTGGCTTGAATTCTTTTATTGTCTTCTTAAAACGCTTCAGTTGAGACAACAGATTAAAAAACTTTTTGACACCGCCCTTGCCTATATCTTCAAGATTTTTAGCAAGCATCATATTTTCAAAGCAACAATCAAAAGACTTGTTCACGATTTTTGAATCGTGAATATATTTGCCGACCATCGCCGCACCATGAATCGGAGGCGGCATATGCATTATGAAGAGAACTTTAGGTTTCATTGATTTTCCCCAAAAGCTCTACTTGCTGCAGGACTTTTTTAGCTGTATTAATCCACATAAACTTAGTTTCAATCGTTTTTTTAGCCTTACACAAACGTCCATTTGATAAAGCAATTTCAACAAGATTTTCGACATCTTCAGCGTCATCAAATAAATATCCATCAATCTTATCAGAAATTATCATTTTTGGACCAGGTGCAGCAAAAGCAACAACAGGACATTCGTAATACATCGCTTCCAAAATGCTCATTCCAAAAATTTCCACCCTGTTTAAATTTAGGGAACAATCGGCAGAAACATAATATTTCCACATATCCTTGTTCGGGATATTTTCTTGCAATGCAATCACATTATCCAATTTACGATTAGAAATAAAACATTCCACATTTTTCCTTAAAGGTCCCGAGCCAACCATAATCAATCTATACGAATCGTCCTTTCGAAAAAGTTTGTAAAAAATTTCAAGCGCTTCCAGAGGACGTTTTTCTTCCAACATTCTTCCAACAAACACAATTACTTTGCAATGTTGAGAATATAACGGAACCATTGAAGCTCTGAGCGATTCACGCAAATCACTAGAAATGTCCGAAACAAAATTTTCTTTATCCAAACATACAGGAGCGACCACAACATTTTTCACATTCTTCTTCAACAATTCTTTTTTTATAGATTCTGTCTTAGCACATACTTCCAACGCACGATATAGTTTCAAGTTCCGCTTTTCAACCATGTGCATAAAAAACCTTTTTATCGGATTTGTACTATGAGACGTTAAGACTCCAACATATGGTATCAAGACTATGTTATTCTTTTTGCAATGGCGATAAACTTGGAAAAAGGAAATCTGAATATCACTAAAGCAAATCATTACATCAATATCACTTGGAAGATATTTCCCGATTCCTATTGAATTACCACCAATCGCAAATACATTAAAATGAGATATTGTCAACAAATTATTGTATCTTTCAACAACATCAGGAGACACTCGTTTTTCCAAACGTATAACATTAGTAGCATGTCCCAATTCAGCAAAAGCTTTCCCAAGACCGACATCTTGAAGATTGTATAAGCATTCAGTACATTCATGCGATCGACTAAGAGTTAATACGCAAATTTTCATTTCTTTTTAACCTTTTTTAATTCCAAAGTGAAGGTATAAAGCATCTCGTATATACAGTCACAAAATGGAACAAGGCTTTTATTATACTTGTCTGTTTTTCCAAATGAAAAATTTCTTTCGGAGGCATTCCATTTGGTTTATGAAGCATTTTCCATCTTTCTCTAAAAGGAATCTGAGGATCACACCATTTATCCAAACGTGGATGTAAATCACAAGCGCCTAAAGGAACACCCACTTGGTACATTTTCACACCTGCTCTTCGTGCTCGTATGCTATAATCAAAATCCCCCTTTGAATGAGTATAATAATAATCAAGATTTCCAAGAATTTTGAAAACATACTTCGGAACAAGAACAATATTCCCATTAATGCACAAGACTTCTGCATCACAACCACTGGGAATGACAAGCCCTTGTTTATCGTATCCCCCATAAGTTATTTTCGAACGTGTAGCAGTATCCTGACACGCACCAACAATAATCGCTTTATTTTCGTGATTTTGTGACGATTCTAGCAACTTTGAAACAGCACCTTTGTAAAGAAAAGTATCATCATTGAGCCAAAAATAAAAGTCATATTCTTTTGTCTTTGCGGCAGCATTCCAAGCAGTCCACATTCCTCTATTCCAAAAGAGGTTTCCATTTCCTTCAATTACATTCACTTGAGGAAAACCTTCTCGAACAGCCTCTGGAGTGCCATCAGTACACCCATCATTGGTCAGAAAAACGTCCAAAGAATAACCTTGTGGAATTTCTTGCTTAAAAAGATTATCCAAGCATCGCAAAGTAGTTTCTTTACGATTAAAGACAGTAAGGAGAACGGCTATTGTTTTCATATGTTTCTTATAAACCTTGCCGGGTTTCCAGCCCAAATTTCATTATCCGGTATGCTCTTCGTTACCACACTTCCTGCACCAACAATGGAATTATTTCCAATAGTAACGCCTTTAAGGATTATCGAGCGAGCCCCAATGAAAGCATTATCCTTAACAACTACCGGCTTTTTAACTCTATTTTTCATATCATCTTTTGATTTTCTTATCATTGGATCAAGAGAATGGAAATCTGTTGTATATATACATACCCCCCCCCCGATCTTCACATTATTACCTATAGAGATATCATCAATTGCCACAAGGGCCGTTTGGCTAATTCCAACATTATCCCCTATAGATAAAGTTGCCGTGTGATCGACAAAGAATGTACACGGTTGCGAGCAACCTATCGGATTATGTTTGATACCATTATTCATCGAAAAATTTTTTCCAATGTTCATTTTTCCACCGCGAGCCACCATAATATAAGGAGTTCCACCCGTTTTAAAAGACGAAAAGGACACATTATTCCCTTTAAGCTTCAACCATGTAATACAATGATTTGAAAAACACAAAATTTTTATAGATATTATGCGAATAAGTTTAAAAAAATAATACATTTACAATCTCACCTTTAAAATCTGTTAGCACGTAAAAAGTCCAAATATTTTTGGGCAACAACAGACTCTGAATATTCTTCAGACAGAACTTTTCTTGCCATCATTGTTTTCTTTACAGCTTCATGTAAGTGTTCATATACATATATAATCTGATTTGCGATGCTCTTAGGTGATTTTACATCACAGAGATACCCGATTTCACCATAATGAAGAACATAAGGCACTGCACCAGAATTTTTTCCTCCAATTACAGGAACTCCTCGAGAAAAACCTTCAAGAAGAGTATTGCCAAAAGATTCCTCAATAGAAGGGCAAACCAATACGGAAGATTGATCCAAAAATTTTTTCAAATCATTATGTTCAACTTTTCCCATAAAATGAATATTTCCATTTAAAAGCCCCTTTTTTGCCCAATTCAATACGGTTTCCGATTTTTCCTTTAATACAGGACAAATAATGTCCAACTCAGCATCAGAATATGATTTCAAAACTATTGCATAGGCCTTAATCAAAGAAATTATATTTTTTCTTCTATCGTTCCAGGATGATATGCAAATAATTTTCAAATGTTTAGGAAAGGCATGTTCCTCAAAACAAAGCATAGAATTTTTTACAGAATTCGGAATTACAGGAACTTCTCTTTTTAAATACTTATATACAAGTTTTGCCGTATAAGGCGAATTTGCAATAAAATGCACATTAGGTGATGCAAAAACTTTTCTGTTTATTAAATACCTAAACATCCAAGTAATTTTATCTTTCAAACAAACTACAGACCAAATATAAGGAGCCCAATCCCTCACCGTACAAATTACGGGTAGTTGCTTAGCAAAAGATGCTGCGGCATAAGCATAATCATAAGTCCAATGCGCATGAATTGCGTCCAAATCTGAAATATGCTTACTCATTACTTTTTTTATGCTAAAAGCATCAAGCCAAACACCCCACAAATATCGCACTGGATATTTCTTATATTTTTTTATGGCAATAATCTCAACCTTTTTCGACATCAAAATTTTTTCTTCGTTTGCCAGTGTAAAAATCCGCAAAAAGCAACCTTTTTCTATATAAGCCAAACATAAAGTAAAAACTGCGGGAGCAGAATTTTTTTGGGCATTATTACAAATCCATTTTCGATCATTTTCATCATCAAAAAACGGAAGAAACACACTAATATCAATTGGAGAAACGATTCCTATTCTCATAAAATCCTACCAATAGCATCCATTTTCCACTTGCTTCGCCATCCTTGGAGTATAATTTTTACCAGGATAGACCCAATTTGAATTGAAGAGTTCATAATATTTATTTTTTCGTTTAAACACCATTTCTCCATAATTCGGATCATCCCACCTTTTACCACGAATACCAAACAGAAGCTGTAAAGCACCTGCTAAATGAACAGCCTTATGTCCTGTTTGTTTAGAATAAGCAGCTAAAGGCATTCCATAAGCTCCACAACCTATCAAAGCAACATCATAAGATTCCTTATCAAGTTCTTTTTTCATCCAATCTAGTGCATCAAACCAATTGTTAAATTCATCACAATCGCCACCAATACTTTGCACGGCTTTCACCGTTCTCAATTCAAATTCAGGCAAAACATCTTGATTTTCAAATAATAACGTTCTTTTCTCTTTATATTGTTTTTCTATCAATTCTGCAAAAGGATGAACTACAACAACCTTTTTGCCTTTTAATGCCCTCGTCCAAGGATTTTTTGACCAATACGGTTCTAACATCAAAAGATTTACTTTTTCCATCGTATTCGGCCAATACTCTTTAAGCAATACTTCCTGATCAATCCAATGTCCTAAAATATCGATTTGTTTGGATGCATCCAGCATAACTTCACAAAATTTTTCTATCAAAGAAATTTCTAAAGGAAAAAAACCGGCATTTGTCCGCATTTCATTTAGAGATCTTTCATTCCACCACCATTGAAAACGTTTATTAGTTATATAATCTAATACAGGAAAGCCACCTTTTATTACACTTAAATAGTTCAAAACGCAATTTAACTCAACACTACCATAACGGCAAATCAAGCATGGTTCATCAGACACCAATAAATCATAAATCTTTTCTGATGCAAGCTCTGAATCTACAATGCAATTTTTTGTAGAATTCCGAGGAGGGAGAAACAACTTGCAATAAGCTCGATGCAAAACCTTCAACAACATCTTGCCAAATTCATTCATACATATTTCCCTTGATAAACAAAGAATCTAGCCACATTTTAAACTCCATATCATTCATAGATCTAAATTTTGAAGATAAACAAATTGAAATCATAATCCAAATTGTCAAGTTCATTATATCGAAACGGGTAAAATTTTCAATCCACCCCAAAGCCCAATTAAAAGCAACCATAACACCAATATACTTTACGAATTGGTTTTTAGAATAGTACACCGCTCTATATGATGCCAAAAAATAAATTGCGCAATGGAGAAAAAGTCCTATCAAACCAAGCCATGTAAAAACATTCAAATGACATAATTCGTTAGCATGCCGCTCATACTTACCTGTTTTTAAATCTTCGGCATTAGACGCTCCAAAATGGAAGCTATCATTACCTCTAGCAGGCGTTCTACCCAAAATAACATAATCGTGTTTTAACGCAGAACGAATAACTTCTTCATATATAAAGGTTCTTGTATCTGCAGCCAAGTATTCTTTTTTCATTTGTCCTTCAACAACTTTCGTTTGCGTATATTTATCGTAATTTTTTTCAGATACCGAATCCCTAAAAATATTAAAAGTTCCTGAAATACCTAAAATTAATAAGATAACAGGTCCAACATAACACAGCCAATGAATTATTTTCAGCAAATAATCCTTTATATGCCATCTATAAAAAAACGCTATAGCACATAATATTGTGGCTGTAGCCTTCATCACTTGAGCCCTCGCCCCAAAATCTCCGAACAACATAAAAGTCAAGCTTATTACAACAAACACTTTCCACTTAGTAGAAAGGAATACAAAAAAACAACCATACAATAAAATAGGCGTTAAAAAGAAATGATACGCATCAGAAGAAATCACCCAAAAGAAAAACAGAAAGAACAATGGAGGAATCCAAATATTCCATTTTTGCAAAGCAAGTGACAAGCACAAAGGTTCTTTAAAATAAAAAACAAGCAAAGGCACAGACAAAGCCAAAGATCCGAACACAAGTTGTTTATATTCCCAATAATTTTCTGCAACAAAAGCACCCCTTATAATACATATTACAAGCCAAAACAAATACACCTTGCACAAATGTAATTCGGAATCAACAAAAGATTTTGTAATCATTCCATACCAAAAGGCAATTCCAACCATTACAATTGCAATCGACCATACAACAAAAGTATTACCTATAGGGAACCGACTCCATTGATTAACACTCATCAATGTAATGAAAACAAAAAGAAACGAGAAATATTGCAGCGGTTTATATGACATACATCTATAAATTCACGTATTTCTTTTTCAGCTTTTTGAGTTCTTTCTTCTGGATCCAAAAGGCTTTTATTTTATTCACCCTATATTTCACTCTTTTAAAAAAAGACTTCTTTGGAGCATCTTTCAGCATTCCTCTTTTGGAAAAGTCCATTTCTATTCCATGTTTTTCAAAAAGAGGAACAGTTTCCTCATACCATCGCCCTTGAACAATACCAGTAAAGATATAAGGGATAATTTCAAATTGATTTAATTTCACAAAATCCCTGCTTACACAAAGATATTTGCTTTTCATAACTGCGGAACGCTGAGAACCAAATTCCTCAAACTGCCAGGCATCCTCATAATCACGAATCAGAGCATACAATTCATCTCGACGCCAAAGTGCGGCCTGACAACTAACTCTATATCGCTGATTAAATTCTACAATATCAAGATTTTCATATTCCGATTTACCACAAGTACGAACAGCCTGATCAGTTAAATGAATACACTTAATATCAGGATGTTCATACATAAGTTTCACATATTTTTCCACTAAATCATTCTTGACAGGGGCCTTCAAAAAATAATCTTCCTGCATATACAAAACTATATCCGAATCCATCTTGTCAAGAGCCCATTTTAAGCAACTACTCCACGTTGCAAATTTACCCTTGAAAGACTTTCCAACACATCCCTTTACAGGAACAACCGAAAGTCCTGGATAGGAATAATCCTTATATTCCGTATTAAGATAGACGATTCCCCTGCAATCAGGCCAATAAAGCTTAAAAAGCTTAAAGAATGGATTCCAGCAATCTTCAAATTTATCGCAAGTATTGATTAGAATAGAGTATTGCATAAAAACCTTTAAAATGGGAAATTATCTCCTAAAACGAACTTTTAAATTATAAAGCATCGTCTTTATTAAACTTCTTTCATTTTCACTCATACATACGAAATAAAACAACGAAATATACGAAAGAAAACCAAGAGCAAACGTAAAAATCATTCTGCACCAAGATTGTTCCATATACATTTTTGGAATAAAAGCAATAGAAAAAGATACAACAAAAGTAGTTATAGATGGCAAGAACAATTGTTTGAAAAATATACTATACTTCAAACCACATATTATATGAGCAAAGAACACTTTAACCAAAGCCACCAATACTCCAAAAATCGATATATTTAAAACATACATTGTTATCGGAGAAAATCCTTTACTAAACAGAATAAAAAGAATAGAAACTGGCAGTAGGTTTAAAATCGATACAATAACATTATACTTAGCAATTCTCCCTTCCGCAGCAATAGCAGATCCATACGAAATCGTCAATTGTTCTATAAGAGTACGCACTACCTGCAACTGGGCAAACAAAACTGCCCAAGTAGGGATATTTTTCAGCCATATATGTTGAATAAAATCCATTTCAAGAATAAAAGGTATTGCAAAAAAAGCAAGCAATGAAAAAGAATACTTACAACCTAAAGTCGCGTATTTCAACATATCGGCTCTATTTCCCGCCCCCTCCGATTTGGCGATTACAGGATTGAGAGCTTTAAGCATATTATTTGAAAAAACAAGAAGTTGCCCATTTAGCTGATTGGCAATACCTGTTGCAGCATTTAATACAGATCCGTAAAAATGATTTAGCACCAAACCATTTCCATAGTTTCCAACCAAAGACGATGCAGATCCAAAAAAATTCCAGCCAGTAAAGCCAAGCATTTCTTTCGCAAGGTCTTTCCTGAAATACTTAAACGGATTAAGGATACACTCCGAATATCGTTTATGGCAATACACCTTCATTATAGAGAGAGTCACAACAGGAATACAAGCCATCAAAATACCGTATACAATCAATTTGTCATAATTCGTACTTACACAAACAAAAGCAACTGTCAACTTCAAGAGCGATTCCAAAATACCCACCAATGCGTAATAACGCATATTTTCATGGGCATTCATCACAGCTCCATAAGGAACATTAGTTACTGTAAGAAACGTACTGAAAATCAAGCTAACATAAACAACTTTTGCCGCAAGCACTCGATTTTCTGGAATGTTTAGAATTCCATTAAAGTAAACAAAACCTGCAATTATCAAAACAACAGCTATTACAAAAGCCAAGCACAAATGAATAACAATACTAACATTAAATACTCCTATTTTTTTTTCTTGGTTTCCCTGTCCCTCGGCGTAGCTCATAAAACGTTGAGTTGCAGAAGACATGGCTCCATTCAAAAAACCGAGCATTCCAATTGCGCCACCAACAATAGCATAAATACCAAAGTCAATAACACCTAATGCATTCAAAATAAGGCGAGTTGTATATAAAGATATAAACATAGTTATAGCCATTTTAGCATATAACCACATGGTATTCTTTATTATTAAATTTGCCTTTGACATATTACAAGTACTTTATTCAAAGAGTTTATGCAAAGGATATTCCCGAAAAATCAGGAATGACAAACAAGCCTGACGCCTTGATAAAAAAGAACCGTTCAAAAGCAACCATCATTACCTCTACTTCACCAATCCCTTTTCGAGGTATTCCGCAAGATTGGTTCGCACATGACCAGCGACGCTGTCGGCGGCAACCTTTCGCATGTCGCTATCGACCATAATTTTCACGAGCTGTTCAAACGAAGTCTTCTGCGGGTTCCAGCCGAGTTCGGCCTTGGCCTTGGTCGGGTCGCCCCAGAGGTTCACCACGTCGGTCGGGCGGTAGAAATCTTCGGACACGGCCACGACAACTTTGCCGTTTGCGACGTTGATTCCCTTCTCGTTCACGCCTTCGCCTTCCCAGCGGAGTTCGATGCCTGCATGGTGGAAGGCAAGCGTCGCGAATTCACGGACGGTGTGCTGCACGCCGGTCGCAATCACGAAGTCTTCGGGCTTATCGTGCTGCAAAATGAGCCACATGCATTCCACGTAATCCTTGGCATAACCCCAATCGCGGAGGCTGTCGAGGTTGCCGAGGTACAGGCAGTCCTGCTTGCCTTGGGCGATGCGGGCGGCAGCCAACGTAATCTTGCGGGTCACGAAAGTTTCGCCGCGGCGTTCGGATTCATGGTTGAACAGAATGCCTGAGCAGCAGAACATATTGTACGCTTCGCGGTATTCCTTGATAATCCAGAAGCCGTAAAGCTTGGCAACAGCATACGGACTATACGGATGAAACGGGGTGTTTTCGTTCTGCGGGACTTCTTCTACTTTGCCATAAAGTTCGCTAGTCGAGGCCTGATAAATGCGGCAAGTCTTTTCCAGATGGTTGGTGCGTACGGCTTCCAAAACGCGGAGCACGCCCGTGGCATCCACATCGGCAGTGAATTCCGGAGAGTCGAAAGAAACCTGCACATGGCTTTGCGCTGCGAGGTTGTAAATTTCGGTCGGCTGGACTTCACCGACAACTTTCACAAGACTCATGGAATCGCCCATGTCGGCGTAATGCAGATGAAAATTCGGTTTGCCTTCAAGGTGCGCAATGCGTTCGCGAAAATCTACAGACGAGCGACGAATGATACCATGGACGTCGTAGCCTTTGGCCAAAAGGAATTCAGAGAGGTAGGAACCGTCCTGTCCGGTAACACCCGTAATCAAGGCAACATTACGTTTATCCATTGAGCGATTCCTTGTACCAATCAAAAAGTTTCTGTACGCCTTCGTCGATTTCGACCTTGTGCGTCCAGCCGAGGCTATGGAGTTTGCTCACGTCGATGAGCTTGCGCGGAGTACCGTCGGGCTTGCTTGCGTCGAACACGACTTCACCTTCGAAGCCGACCGCTTTCACGACAAGTTCACTGAGTTCGCGGATAGTGAGTTCCTTGCCCGTGCCCACATTGATGTGACAGTTGCGGATTTCTCCAAGTTTCGGGATGGCGCCGCCACGGCCTGCGCTGTGGTTGCGGTCAACGGCCCCATCTACACTTGCGCCATAATGCACGCTGGAATATTTTTCGATACCGATGATGTCGCTGAAGTTCACGTTCAAAAGTACATGGACCGAAGCATCCGCCATGTCCTCGCTCCACAGGAATTCGCGAAGCGGCTTACCCGTGCCCCAGAGCGTCACCTTGTTGTTCTCGATGCCGTACTTGGCAAGCACTTTCAAAATTTCGTCTTGTGAGGCGTCGCCATTGATACCTTCGACAGGGCGTTTGTCCATATCGACCTTGATGCTCTTCCAGTCGTTGTCGTGGATGAGCTTCGCGAGATAAATCTTGCGCATCATGGCCGGCATCACATGGCTATTTTCCAGATGGAAGTTGTCGTTGGGACCGTAAAGGTTCGTTGGCATCACGGCGAGATAATTCGTGCCGTACTGCAAGTTGTAGCTCTCGCACATCTTGAGGCCCGCAATTTTGGCAATGGCGTATTCCTCGTTCGTGTACTCGAGTTCGCTCGTGAGGAGCGCGTCCTCTTTCATGGGCTGCGGGGCGTTCTTCGGATAAATGCAGGTGGAGCCGAGGAACAAAAACTTTTTGACGTTGTGCGCATAGGCTTCGCTGAACACGTTGCACTGAATTTTCATGTTCATCATCATGAAATCGGCGCGGTAAAGCGAATTCGCCATGATACCGCCGACAAAGGCCGCCGCAAGCACAACCGCATCGGGGCGTTCTTCGTCAAAAAACTTCTTGACAGCATATTGATCTGTTAAATCGAGTTCCTTGTGTGTTCGACCGACAAGGTTATTATATCCACGGGATTTCAAATTATTCCAAATGGCAGATCCCACTAAACCATGGTGGCCCGCAACATAAATCTTGCTAGACTTGCTTAACGTAATATCTCTTGACATGTACACCAACATTTCCAATTTTGCAGTTAAATTTAGATATTTCGCTAAACATCTTAGACAAAATGTTTAAAATTTTCTGTTTTTTTTGAAATTTCTAAAAATGCAAACTTCCTTTCACAACGCATTCAAGACGCAAAAACATTTTTACATTAGAGAACTTTTCGAGAAGAAACGATTTTTGCCACAAAATGTAAAAACAGCTCTCACATTCCCCTCTGCATTATATATATTGAGTATATGAGCATCGTCGATGCTCGAGGTTTTAAAAAAAGGTTAATAATGCTCTCTTATCAAGACGCCTACAAAATTGCGGATTCCGTCCACAAAGGCCAGCAGGACAAGGCTGGCGGACCATACATTGATTTTCTCCAGAATGTCGCCGATTATCTCAAGAACAAGGGCGAACCGGAAGATGTTCAAGTTCTAGCCATTTTGCAGGATTCCATCACATCAGGCACCAAGAAAACTCCGGACGACATGATCAAGATGGGCGTTCCGGCAGACATGGTCGAACTCATCCAGAAGATGACTTACCACAAGAATCAATCCTGGATTGACGAATACAGCTGCAAGCTGATGGCGAAGGGAGTCCCTGCCGAAGATGCGACTTACGATGCCCGCGAAAAGGATTTCGTCCGCTTTGTCGAAACACTCAAGGATAATCCGACAGCAGCCAAGGCAAAGAGCGCCATCTTGAATGTACTCCTCGAAGACAAGTACATTCACCGCCAGGAACGCCGCGAACTCAAGACGAAGTTCCGTCTCAAGAAGTACAAAGCCGCGATTCAAGCGCTTGGAGTTTAAAAAAATGCCCGCCGCGAGCGGGCTTTTTTTATTGCCACTTCACCGCCTATTTACTAATTTTACACCGTAATTTTTTAGCCCTAACGGGCACAAACCCCTAAAAAGGAACACAACAATGGCAAACAAAGTCTATAACTTTAGCGCAGGACCGTCTGTCCTGCCGGAACAGGCACTCAAGGAAGCATCTGCTGCATGCATCGACTACGCAAATAGCGGCATCAGTATTCTCTCCATGAGTC
>JAEEGH010013543.1_pt1 | contig 18068 bp, 4 predicted proteins | sample 9134181 | NCBI WGS metagenome assembly JAEEGH01 (sample SAMN16246544, study PRJNA631951) | gut metagenome | biome: gut microbiome; feature: rumen; material: DP-attached | host: Bos | place: Iran: Karaj | collected 2018-10 | reverse complement strand
ATTCCTGCAAATGGTTCGGTGACATGATGAAAACGCAGGACGTTATTTTGTCCTATAGTTTGGGAACGTATAATCATGGCAAATTCTACAAAGAGGTTAATGGGGCGCAGCGTCTCTATATAGAGATGAGAGGCGCAGCGGACTATGTGCAGGAAGAGTACAACGGCTGGAGTCCAAGCTTTCTCTATTATTGCCGGAATGAAGATACTTACTTTGTATTGCGCAACTATGGCTCGTATTTGGCTGACCCTAATCAGCCTGCCAATTTGTCCGGCAATACCCGCTATCTGAACACCTTGGAGCCGGTCAATATGTTTGGTGACTCTATCGTCGATGAGAATGCAGAGACTATTGAGATGAAGATTGTGCCGGTATGGATCGATGAAGCATACGCTGATGGTCAATTCAAAGGCAATGCCTTCTTCTTGGAATGTGGCGAGTACCTGAACGGTGCCAATAATACGATACCATGGGACTATGCCGATAAGAAGTTATCGGCAGGCGAAAGTGAAAGGTCGGTAGAGTACTTTGACAAGTTGTATATGGGTTTCTGGACGGGGAGCACCTATAATGCCATGCGCGGGAAGTTATTGTTTCCGGTGATTGACAATGTGCTGACGTACCCGCGTGAGATGGACTTTGAGCTGACAGGCTTGAGTATGCGCCTGCGCTCTAACTTGTTTGGATCAAATGCCCATACGCACCGCATAGCATCCAATAAGAAATACAAGTTCAAGTTCCTTGCGAAAGATATCCCGAATGTTCGTTCGCTGTTCGTCATCCATGGGCAGCGGTATATCTGTGAGAAGATAACCGCTACCTTCACGGAAGATGGAATGTCAGAGCTGATGAAAGGAGAGTTTTGGCTGGTCGAGGATTAACCTCGACCGCCATTGCTCTTAGAACTTCGCAGAGTGCTTGCGTACCTTCTCAACAAGGTTGTCATCCACGTGGTCACAGTAGATGGACGTAATGTTGAGGTTGTGGTGGTCGGCTGCTCCCTTGACAGTATTTGCGTCTGCTCCATTATCAAACAGGCTGATAATACCCGTATCACGGAGGGAGTAGAGCTGCATGGTGTCCGGGAGGTGGCACTGCTTACGCATTTTGTCCCACGTCTTGCGATACATGCGGGAACTGATAGGCTCCTTGCCGGGCAGGTAGCCGTTACTGATGAGGTAATCATCTTGGTTCGCTCCTTGGATATTGCGTCCAAGTATCTCAATCAGTTCGTCGCTCAACACGGCTTTACGCGAGTACTTTGTCTTGGTTATACTGCCATCCAAGTGAATTACTTTGTGCTCCAAATCAACATCGCTCACGCGCAGTTTGCTGATTTCGGTCGGACGGATCAGCGATTGGAACACCAGTTCGCAGATGAGCAGATACCCCGGATTATTATTCATAAACCATTCACGCATGATAGCACGTGCGTCTGCGTTAATTACGGTACGCTTCTTGGCTTCTTTCTTCTTCTTGGAAATGCCGTAGAATGGGTTCTTCTCGATGAACTTCTTCTTTACGCACCAAGTAAAGAATGCTTGGGCGCTTACAAGGTTGTTGTTAAAGGTGGCATTTACCCAATTGTTCTTTTGGCGCTGCTCGTCCAGATAGCGGACAGCCATTACATCAGAGAAGTCCTTTAACAGCATATCCGGGCTTCTCTTATCACACCACTCAAGAAGCCTACGGCTGAATGCCTTATAGCCTCGTAGGGTATCAGGACGGAGGTCTTTTTCCACGTCACGGAAATACTGCTCGTAAACAACCTTAATAGGTACTGCGCCCGGGTTCTCCGTTTTGACGTCCTCGTTGAAAGGATTCCATCCGTTAGCCAGCTTCACATTGAGTTGGCTACAGATAGTGTTCGCCTGCACTTTGAACTCCAATGCAGTGCGACAACGCTTGCGCAGGTTGTTTAACCGGAACTTGCGACGCTCTAAAGTTTGGGTGAAAGGATTGGTTACGTAATACTCAATGAACCAACCGGTCGCAATGTGCTTCACTACCGCCGGGGCATAGCCCATAAAGAGCGGTGAAAATTGACTAAGAGATGACATTTTTTTTTCTCCATTTTTCTTGCCGAAAAACAGAGTTACTATGCCAGATATTTTAGTGCTTTTGTGCTTTTTTTTGCCCGAATTTTTTAATCAAATTTTCGGGACATTTTCGGGACACTTTAACCGAAAATCCGCCGTAACTTATTCAGTTACAACGGATTAGAGTTTTTGTCTTAAGCTCCCCACGACACTCGGAACCACAATCCGATGCTCTGCCAACTGAGCTATGACCACCGTGTAACGCTCTGTTTTTTCAAAAGCGGGTGCAAAGGTACTGCTTTTTTTTGAAATACGCAAATATTTTTCACTTTTTTTGCAAAAAATTTTTATATATGCAAAAAATATCGTACCTTTGCGCCGCATTTTGTAGTGTGCGCGTATGTACACAGGCTGTGTATGCGCAATAACATATATAATAATAGAATATGACAACGAACAAAATACAATCTTGGATGTGGCGCATGGTTTGCATAGCGATGCTGGTGGCATTGGCTATGCCGGTCGATGCGCAGAGACGTCGTGGCGGATTTGGCGACGGTGATCATTATCACTTCGGATACATCAGCGGCCACGTAGGTTACTCACTTTTGGACACGCGTGCCAGCGGTGTGATTCCCGCCGGAAACATAGGTGGCGGTATCGGTTTAGGCTACGAGTATCGTTTGAGCGGTTTATGGGCGAACATCGGTGTACAATTCTCGATGCACCGCTCGAAACTGAAATTAGACCCCTACACGATCGAGCACGAGGGTAAGTTACGCGACGGCGCTATCTTGCGCGAAGGTACCCTACTCTACGATGTAAACCAGACGGATGAGATCCAATGGAACTTCATCGACGTGCCTATCCTGTTCGGTTACTACACGCACGGTTTCCATGTAGGTGCGGGTCTGAAGGTCAGTTACGCGCTGAATCCGAAGTCGTACACCACGGGAACGTATAACCTGCGCTTCCACTATGAGAATGCACAGGCCGGTCAGATGTTCACCTACGAGAACAAGCCCGAGCTGGGATTGAAGGAGTATGAGTTCAAGGCGGAGCAGGTGAATCGTCTGAATGTGGGCGTGAGTCTGATCGGTGAGATCGGATACGACCTGCTCTCTTCGCTGCCGACCAACAGCCGGATCTGTCATGTGCTGAAGATGAGTTTCTATTTTGAGTACGGTTTGAACAACTATAACAAGGGTGATGTGAAAGAGCGCTTTGAGTTGCCGGCACCGAATGAGAACGGTGAGGCAAAGGCTACAGGCGTTGTCTTCAATTCGTATCTGAACACGGCTGCGGGTTCGTTGCGCACCGTTCCGTTCATTGCGGGATTGAAGCTCACGTATATGATCGGCGGCAGTCGTACGGCGCGCGCCGGTTTCCACCACGGATGTATGTGCTATAACTAATTGGTAATTGGTTAATGGTTTTGAATATGAAAAAACATCTCTATAGATTTTTGGGCTGCGCGCTGATCATGGCCGCAGCAGTAATGAGTGGTCATGCGACGAGCAGCATCGGCACGACAGAGCATCACAAGATCTGTCAGGGTGACACGATCGAACTGACGACCCGTAAAGTGGCGATCTTCTCGGACACGATCCTGTACGACACACTTATCATGGCGGGCGATCCCGAGCCGGACACGATCATCAACGTGTACGACGTGAATATCTATCCGCCGTTCATTAAGACGGAGTACAAGGAGTTGGAAGTCGGCAAGACGATTGAGTGGTGCGACACGGTGATTGACCGTGCCGGTACGTACGAGCGTCGTTACTATTCGATCCACGGTTGCGACAGTATCTACCGTCTGCATGTAACGGAGTACGTATTCACGACGGTGGTGAAGCAGGTGACGGACACGTTGTGCGGAGGTAGCAGCCTCTCGTTTGGCGGTCAGACGCTGACGAAGACGGGTGTGTACTACGACACAATCCATTTCAGCCGCTATGACTCGGTGACGATCCTGACGCTGAATGTGGTGAAGCCGGACACGGTGACGCAAGAGGTACGTATCCCGCAAGGACAGAGTTGGGAATGGAACGGCCAGAGCTACGACACGGACGGTGTATATGACTCGATCAGCAAGAACCGCTTCGGTTGCGACTCGCTGAGCCGCCTCGTGTTGACGGTCTATACGGTGGATACAATTGACACGGTAGTATCTATCTGTCCGAGCACAACCTTCACGTGGCACGGCATGACGAAAGGTCAGACGGGTGTGTACGAGTATCCGGGTGTTCGCACAAACGGCGACCGGGTGATGTACCGTCTGGATCTGACGGTCAAGCCGCTGGTTTATGTGGATACGCTCTTCACGCTGTGCGACGAGGAGTCGGTGCTGTTCCACGGCAAGACCTATGTCAATGCCGGCGAGTACTACGACGCTTATACCTGCGACACGACCTACCGTATCACGGTGGTGAAGCACCCGAGTCAGCTGTTCCTGCAGACAGGTGTGCTGGATCGGACCAATCCGTATTACTGGCAGTATGTACTGGACGGTGAGGCCAAGACGGACACGATCCTCCAGCCGGGTGTGTATGAGCACACAAGTCATAACGAGACGACGGGTTGTAACGACACCTATCGCCTGATTTTGACCAAGGATGAGACCAAATATCATTTTATAGAGAATGTCACTATCTGCGAGAGCGAACCGTATAACTGGCGCAATCTCAATGATTTAAACAAGCAAGGCATCGGTCAGACGACCCATTACTTCGACCGTTACCGCACGGCAGCTGACCAAGACAGCATCTATGAGTTGATCCTGACGGTGAAGCCGGTACAGCGTACGATTCGCACGATTCCTTTCTGCGGAAGCATCGAATGGAACGGCACGATCTACACCGAGTCCACGACAATCATAGACACCGTGACAAGCGTGCTGTATAGCTGCGACAGCATCAGCACGACGATCCTGTCGAAGGCTACGCCGGTCTTCCATAAGGACACGCTGACTATCGTAGGCGGTGAGACGCTGAGTTGGCACGGTCAGACGATCACGACAGCCGGCGACTACACGGATATTCACCATTCGCTGTCCGCTTGCGACACGACCTACATGCTGCATGTTGAGTTGACGGAACCGGCGCACACGATCAACACGCACTCTGATTGGTACAGTATCTGTCAGGGTGACGGTCAGGATTGGCGCAACCACACGTACTACAACAGCGGTACGTACTACGACACGATCAAGACGGCCGGCGGCGAGATCGATTCGCTCTATATCCTGTACCTGACGGTCAACAAGACCTATACATCGACTGAGCGCGTCACGTTCCTCTCCTTCCCGCAGACCTACCGCGAGCAGACGATTTCGGCTGCAGGTGCTTATACGTTCACCTATCAATCGACTTTCGGTTGCGACAGTATCATCACGGCCTATATCGACCTGGAAGTGTATGAGCAAGAGGAGTTTGTGACTATCTGCCCGGGGCAGTCCTATATATGGGCATACGACGGCGAGACCTACACCGTAAGCGGTAAGTACACCAAGACGGAGAAGACAGCCGACGGCGCTACAGACAGTGTTCGCCACATCCTGAACCTGACGGTTCGTTATATCCCGGAGACCCTGGTAGAAGAGACGATCTGTAAGGGTCAACCGTACGTCTTCGGCGACCAGACGCTGACACAAAGCGGTGTTTACCACCATACCTTCCATAAGACCGGCGGCTGCGACAGCGTAGTGACGCTCTCGCTGAACGTGCTGAGTCCGGACACTACCTATCTGGCGATCCAACGTCCGCAGGGATCCAATTATCAATGGGGCACCGAGACGATCACTGAGCCGGGTATGTATTTCCGTTACGGCACCAACCGCTTCGGTTGCGACTCCGTATCGATCCTGAACTTCACCTACAATCAGGTGGACACGATCGCCGACACTATCACGGTGTGTCAGAACGAGCTGCCGTACACCTGGAACGGCATCGAAGCCAACCAAACGAACCACTACTCGCGTATTGAGCAACAGCCGGGCGGTAACTATATCTTCTACAGCCTCGATCTGACGGTGCGTAACGTCGTACAAGCAGATACTACCTTCTCTATCTGCGAAGGCGGCAGTATCACGTATAACGGCGTGACCTACGACGTAGCCGGTCATTATCGCACGTATATCAGCTGCGACACGCTGATGAATGTAACCGTCATCGTGAACCAACCGGTTATCTACGAGACTCACGGCTATATCACGGACGATCACGGCTACACCTGGAGTTATATCGACCACGGCACGGCTAAGACCGAGTCGTTCACGACAGCGGGTACTTATGAGTTCGAGAACCCGAACGCAGCGACCGGATGTAACGATATCTACCGTTTGATCTTGACCCAAGACGAGTCAGAGTACCATTTCGATGAGGTTCTTACGATCTGCGAGGGCGATGAGTTCACATGGCACGGTCTGAGTAACTTAAGCAGCGCAACGGGTACGAACACCTATAGAGTGGAATACGAGACCCACGCCGGCAAGGACAGTATCTACACCTTGACGCTGACCGTCATCCCGACCGAGCGCACGGTACGTACGATCGTCTTCTGCGACGAGATCACATGGAACGGCAAGACCTACACGGAGGACGCGGTAGTCTATGACACCACCTCCTTGAGCAACGGTTGTTACCGTATCGAGCGCATCAACCTCGACCGAGAGACGCCGTTCTACAGTTCGGAGAGCAAGCAGTTACCGCAAGGCTCGGTACTGCACTGGCACGGACAGAACATCACCACCGACGGTACGTACTACGATGCCCACACGACGGTGAGCGGTTGCGACAGTATCTACGAGATCACGATCACCATCATCCCGGCTTCTCCGGAGAGCAACCAGTACGCGGAAGAGCTCTCGACCTGCGAGGGCGACACCATCGTTTGGCGCGGCAAGAACATCTGGCGTAGCGGTACGTACGTTGATACGGTCTATACTTCCGGAACGAATGTCATCGACTCGATCTTCACCTTGAAGTTCACCGTTTGGCCGGCTCCGAAAGACACGATCTACCAGCATATGTACACCTGTGCTGACGGCGCTTCGATCCGCTACAACGGCAAGGACTACTATCAAAACGACACCGTTGTCACGAACTTCCACACCATCCACGGTTGCGACAGTATCGTGAAGGTCTATATGCATTTCAACACGGCTACGTATCTGAGCCGTACCGATACGATCATCGACAAACAGTTGCCGTTCACCTGGACGTACCAACTGAGCGACACGAAGACAGACACCGTGATCACGACCGCCGGTACGTATCATCATATCACCGCTTCGGAAGGCAACTGTACGAACCGGGAAGAGTTGATTCTCGTAGTACTGCCGACCTATCTGTATGAAAAAGATACAACAATCTGCGAGCGGGACCTGCCATTCAAATGGCTTGACGGTCCGGCAGATCATGTCAACGACGAGCTGACGGAGAGCAAGCAGTGGGAGTACCGCTACGAGTCTATCTACGGCACGGACAGCATCTACCGATTGAATCTCACCATTGAGGAGGCACCGAAGCGTATCGAGCAGATCTCTATCTGCGAGAACAAAGACACACTCATCAACGGTAAGAGTTATTTCGACAAGAACCTCTACCCCGTTGGACAAGTGTTCCGCGACACGGCTTACAAACCAAATCCGGGCAGCATCTGCGACTCGATCATCTACTACGAGATCACCAAAGTGCCGCAACGTCATATCATCGAGACCCGTATCCTGCATCAGGGCGAGAGCTTCGAGTGGCACGGCGAGATCATCAGTGCACCGGTAACCAAGACCTACACCAAGGAGGATGAGATCGATCCGTTGACGGGCTGCGAGATCATCTATCAGATTCGCGTCGTTGCCGAGAACCGCTTGACGGACACGATCTGCGTACTCGACACGCCTTATGTATGGACGCATCAACACGGTACAGGCATCATGGTCAATGACTCCTTGTTCGCTTCGGGTATGTTCACAGACACGGTCTTCGACAACGAAGGACGTATCACCGAGTTCCTTTCGCTCGACCTGACCGTCACCCCGATCCGCACGAACGTTGTTCAGTTGTACCTGTGCGACGGCGACAAAGAGACCTTGCCGAACGGTAAGGTTTACCACAACCTGACGCCTGACTCCATCTATCGCGACACGATCGTTATCCCGAGTCCGTTGGCAGGCTGCGACAGCACGGTATACTACGAGATCCTGCAACACCCGCTCCGCACGACGATTAAGAACGAAGTGTTACGCGAAGGCGACACTATCTTCTGGATGGGCGACACGATCACGAAAGCCATCACCAAGACCTACACCAAAGACAGTATCGATGAAGTAACGGGATGTAAGGTTATTAACCAATTGCGCGTGGTAGCCGAGCACCGTGACATCGCTACGATCTGCGTGCTCGACACGCCGTACGTCTGGGTTTTCAACGGCGAGAACTACTACACAACCGGTTTGTTCACCGACACCGTTCGCGATGCAGAGAACTTCATCACCGAGTATCATACCCTCGACCTGACGGTGAAGATCCCTGTGGACACGCTCAAGATCCTGCGCGGTTGTCAACCGGAAGGTGTGACCTGGAACGGCATCACCTACCTGAGCGACACCATCTTCCGCGACACGCTCCAGACCTGCGACACGCTGTACACGGTGAAGATCAAAGTGGACACGACCTACACGATTAACATCATTGATACGATTTGTCAGAACGACCTGCCGTATATCTTAGGACGACAGAATCCGGATACGATCTGGGAGGAAGTTGTTCGTCGCCCGCACACGGATACGACGGCTTGCGGATGTGACTCCACCGTTTATCTCACCCTACGTATCATTCCGGAGTTGACCAAGAATGACTCTACTTTCGTTTGTGAAGACTTCTTCAACAACGGCGGCTTTGTATACTTAGGCGACACGATCGATCCTTGGTTCGAGCACCGTGAGAACGGTAAGTATAGCGGTCAATGGATAGGCAAATGGCATGGTGTAAGATACGCAGAAGACACGATCGTCTATAACTGCGACAGCTCGTATTTCCATCATATCATCGTTCGTCCGCACCAAGCGCATATACCGGATTATACCTACAGCATCTGTAAGGGCGATTCGGTACAGCTCTTCTGGCCGCACGACACGACTTGGATCTCCAAACCGGGCATCTATATGGATACTGTTCCGACGATCTCGTCGTGGTACGACATGACCCACAGCACGACCATCCATAACGACCGTGCTTATGAGTGCGACAGCGTCACTCGATGGTTGGTTGTTTATGCCGACACGCTCCATGAGCACCTCTATGCACATATCCGCGAAGGCGAGACCTATCGCTTCAACGACAGCATCTTGAGCACAACGGGTGTGTATGACTCGATTGCCGACTATAACAATATCCAGGGTAAGACCGAGATGGACTCTGCTCACAACTACTGTAAGGCCGTTTACTCCCTGCATCTGTATGTAGAACCGGTAACGCGTTACAATGACACGATTGAGATCTGTCACATCGCGAACAGAGAGTACACCTATACGTTCCCGGATGATCATGAGATTAAGTTCCAGACCCCGGATGTAGACACCGTGAAGATCGACTTGGCGGATTCGACAAAGCACCTGTCATACGAGTTCTACGATCACTACTACAACCTGACGGTTTACTACAAACAGCAATATTTCACGCAGTACGATGACACGATCTGCGAGGGTCAGAAGTACCGCTTCGATATCCACCGCGACAACGCAACGATCGAACGCTGGTTGAATATCGAAGGCACCTACCGCGACACCTTAGAGGCATGGAACGGTTGTGACTCGATCATTGAGTTGCGTCTGCGCGTTCGATACCGTAACCTGGCTCACTACGACACGGTGATGATCACCGATCGCGAGATCCCATACCTGTGGCATCACTCGTGGACGGAAGACGGTCTGACGAAAGACTCAACCGACACCCTCCGCGCGAGCGGTGATTACACCTTCTTGATGCCGAGTATCCACGGTTGCGACAGTGTGGACAGTCTGCACTTCACGGTTCATCAGACGCATGTCTTCCGTGACACTATCGATATATGCAATCAGATCAACAAGACACTGCAGCACGAATGGTCTACGGGTTACATTCAGAAGTTCACCACCCCGCTGGTCGATGACTCTGTGGAGTACGCCGACACCTTGCAGACCCGTATCCAGTACGACAGCATCTACGTTCTGCTCGTGAACTTCCACCGCACCTACGAGACGCATATCTACGATACGATATGTAATAACGGTTACCGCTACTGGTACGAGCATCACAAAGATGGAACACGCACCACACGCAATCTCCATTACACCGGTACCTACTACGATACCATTCCGGGTACGAACCTGTGTGATAGCGTGCTGATCTTACACCTCTTTACCCGCGATCCGGTGCAGACGAAACATTTCACACAGACCGTGACTGACCGCGAGTTACCGTACCTGTGGTCACACGACTGGAAGAAAGCAGACGGCTCGGACACCACATATGTGGATACGCTCTGGACAACCGGTAACTATTCGTACGTGATGCCGAACCAATACGGATGTGACTCCACCGTCACGATGAACTTTACGGTTCATCAGACGCATGTCTTCCGTGACACTATCGATATATGCCAGCCGATCAACAAGACGCTGCAACACACATGGTCTACGGGTTATGTACAGCAGTACACCACCCCGCTGGCAGATGACTCGGTTGAGTACGCCGACACCCTCGTAACACGTATCCCGCTCGACAGCATCTACGTGCTGCTCGTCAATTTCCACCGCACCTACGAGACGCATATCTACGACACGATCTGCGCAGGTGACTCGGTTCAAATAGACACCTATCAACAGGCATCGCTGCCCAAACGGTTCTACAAAGAGACAGGTATCTACCACGACACGATTCCGACCTTCTACGGCTGCGACAGTATCATCACTTTGCACTTGCAGGTATGGCCGGGCTTCCCGCTGCAGATCAGTCGTGCAGACATCGCCGACGTGGATACCCCGTACATCTGGACTCACACCTGGTGGGAGAACGGACAACTCCAGACTGAGAACGACTCTCTCTACGCCGCAGGTGGATACAGCCGTACGCTGAAGAACATCCACGGATGTGACAGTATCGACAGCCTCACGCTCTATATCCACAACACCTATAAGTTCGTGGAAGAGTTCCACATCTGCGAGCGCCAGACACCGTACACATGGCAGAACCGCAACGACATCACCGAGAGCGGAACGTACATCTACAACCCGCGTACGCATGATGGCTACGACAGTATCTATATCGCAACCATCACCGTGGTTCCGACCATGCGTGAGACGATCCATAGAGAGGTCTGCGAGAATGATCTGCCGTTCGAGTTCCACAACAAAGCGCTGACGACAGGCGGCATCTACATCGACACCATCACTTCCGACAACGGGTGTGACAGCATCGTTGAGCTGCACCTGACGGTCAACTATCCGTATCGTCACTTCGAGCGTCGCGACATCTATGAAGGTCAGACTTATGACTTCTTCGGTCAAGCTTGTACGACCTCAGGCACTTATACGCATAGTGCAACGACGCCGGCAGGCTGCGACTCGATCACCGAGTTGATGCTTGTTGTTCACCCGCTCATCGATACTACAGCGATCATCTGTTCGAGTGAACTGCCGTTCGCTTGGGTGAACCACTGGAACGGCTCCACTACCCTGCTCCACTCGGCAGGTCTGTATCATAACGATACGACCTTCGTCAACGGCGAGCGTACGTTCTGGAGTATCAACCTCATCGTCAACGAGCCTGTCTTCGACACCATCCGCCACGCGATGTGCGAGGGTGCAAGCTTCGACTTCAAGGGTAACACCTATCACGAGGCAGGCATCTACCGTGACACATTGCGTGCTGCGAACGGATGTGACAGTATCGTGACCTTGATCCTCACCGTTAACCAGCCGTACTATAACGTGATCCGTGAGACGATTCTCGAAGGTCACTCGTACGAGTTCTACGGTCAGACCTGCACCGCAACGGGTACCTACACGCACTTTGAGCGTACACCGGAAGGCTGCGACAGTACGACGATCCTCCAACTGAGTGTTCATCCGCTGATCGATACGATCATCACTGTTTGCAACAACGACCTGCCGGTTCTCTGGACCAACCGCTGGAACGGCAACCAAGAGACGTACTACACCGCTGGTCTCTATCGCAACGATACGACCATCAACGGCAGCAAACGCTTCTACGGTATACAGATCAATGTGAACAATCAAGTCTTCGACACTATCCGCCATTCGATGTGCGAGGGCGACGGATTCTATTTCAAGAACAAGGTTTACCGCGAGTCGGGTATCATCCGCGACACCCTGATGGCCAAGAACGGTTGTGACAGCATCGTCACCCTCATCCTGACCGTCAACAAGCCGGTAACCGTTTATACGACAGTAGATATCTTCGAAGGTGAGACGTACGCGTGGATGTGCGAGCAGTACTCCACTTCCGGAACCTACCGTGCTTACGGTGCAACGAAAGACGGCTGTGACTCGATTTTCGAACTGACCTTGCGCGTTCATCCGGTGATCGATACGATCGTGACAATCTGTAAGAGCGAACTGCCTTATGCTTGGGTGAACAAATGGAGCGGCGAGACTACCCTCCTCTACCAAGCCGGTCTGTATCGCAACGACACGACCTACGTCAACGGTGAGCGTACGTTCTACTCGATCCAACTGAATGTCAACGAAGCCGTTTACGATACTGTCCGTGCCGCGATATGCGAGGGCAACTCGTATCTGTTCAACGGCATGAGTCTCACGAACGCAGGTATCTATCGTGACACCACGCGGGCAACGAACGGCTGTGACTCGATCACCACCCTCATCCTGACTGTCAACAAGCCGTACTTCAGTACACGTACAGAGCATATCTTCGAGGGGCAGCAGGTGCCGTTCTTCGACACGATCTGCACCACCACCGGCACGTACTACCACTACGGTCGTACGCCGGAAGGATGTGACAGCACCACGATGCTCCAGCTCTACGTACACAAGCTCGTGGATACGGTAGTTGTCGTTTGTAGCAATGACCTGCCGTACACCTGGATCAATAAGTGGGACGGCAGCCGGACACTGCTCTACACCGCCGGTACATATCGCAATGACACGACCTACGTCAACGGTGAGCGGATGTTCTACGGTCTGCAACTCATCGTCAATGAGTCCACCACGACGACCCTTTATCGTTCGATCTGTGAGGGCTCGCAATACACGTTCAACGGCCAAGCGCTCACTACCTCCGGCGAGTACCGCGACACGCTGCGTAACGCCGCCGGTTGTGACTCGATCGTCATCCTGCACCTCAACGTAGAGCCGACCTATTACCACGCTGATGAGCGTTCGATCTTCGAGGGCGACAGCGTGCTGTTCCAAGGTCAGTTCTACTCGGCTGCAGGTGTTTATCCGATACGTTACACGACCGCTACCGGTTGTGACTCGATCATCGAGCTCCGTTTGACCGTCAACCGTCTCTACGACGACTCCGTGACCGTCTGCGCGAACGAGTTGCCGTTGACCTGGCGAGGACACACCATCTACGAGTCCGGTATCTACCGCGACACCGTGGTCAACACGATGGGCAAACAGACGATCATCGGCCATAAGGTCAACGTACTCCCGATCGCACGCGCGACCGAGCCTATCAATAAGACCATCTGCGAAGGTGACTTCTTCAAGTTCGGCAAGAACATACTCACCGAGCAAGGTACGTACTACGACACCCTCACGGCCGCTAACGGTTGTGACTCGATTGTTATGCTGGCACTCACCGTCATTCCGATCGAGTACACCTCCGAGGTTCGTCGTATCTTCGAGGGCGACACCGTAGTATGGCACGGCGACTCGCTGTACACCTCGGGTGTATACGAGTACCGCTCGGCGAATGCGTTCGGCTGTATCAACACGGATCAACTCATCCTCACCGTACTCAAGTCCTTCAACATCGATACGGCGGCTGTCATCTGTGATTCAGACCTGCCGTTCATCTGGAGAGGCATCGAGTACAACGAGAGCGGTGATTACACCTTGCCTATCTCGTGGACGGATTCGTCACGCGTTGTGAAGACACTCCACCTCACCGTCAACAAATCGTTCTACGGTGAGCGGAACATCTCACTCTGTGCAGGCGACACCTTCCTCTTCAAGGGCAGACAGTACTACGCGAACGGCGAGTTCAACGATACGATCCCGTCGAATGTAGGTTGTGACTCGATCATCAAGTATATCATCTCGATCCATCCTACCTACGACAAGATCTTCGAGAAGCATATCTCCGACAAGCAACCGTACGTCTTCCACGACCGTGTGCTCACGCTGTCCGGTACGTACGAGTGGACAGGTAAGACCACCCATGGTTGCGATAGTATGGAGCACCTGCTGCTCACCGTACACCCGTCGTACTTCCGTTCGGATACCTTCGATCTCTGTCAGTCAGACACCGTGAACTTCCCGTTCAAATGGAGAGACGAGAACGGTCAACTGATCCTCGAGATCGCACAATCGGGTGTTTATACCGACAGTATCCTGACCGAGTACGGCTTCGACAGCGTACGTCAAGCGGTGGTTCACGTTCACCCGTCGTACCTCATCAACGAGCAATACGAGATCGGCGAAGGCGAGCACCTGAAGATCCACGGACGCGATATCTCGTCGCCGGCGATCTACTACGATACCCTCCGTACTGTCTTCGGTTGCGACTCGATCTATCATATCGTTGTCAACCAGAAACGTACGCGTGAGTTCACATGGAACAAGACCATCTGCCAAGGTGAGTACTTCGACTTCTTCGGACGTAAGCTGACCCAAACGGGACAATACAAATACACTTCGCAGTACAAGGATAGTCTCGTCACGCTGACGCTGACCGTCAACCCGGTTACATACTCCGAGAAACGCGTGGTAGTCACCGACAAGATCACGTCTTACACCGGCACCGACGGCAAGACTTACTATTCGCACATCAACGAAGGTATGTTGTACGACAGCCTGGTACTGGGCAACAACCTCTTCACCGAGCAGTACGTCAACCAGTACGGTTGCGACAGTATAGCCCGTCTGATCATTGTTGTAAGTACCCACTACTCCGAGTGGACGCCGATACCGCTCTGTGCCGGTTCGGAACTCAAGATCGACAACCAAGTCATCACCGAAGCAGGTCTCTACACCTTCCTCCGCCGCAGTAGAATAACGGGAGAAATGGATAGTATCTGGCGTGTAGAGGTTTATGACGCACCGGCCTACGAGTTCGATGTCAAGACCACGATGTGCGACGGCGATACGCTCTTCTTTGGAAACAAAGCGGTTACACGTGGCGGTAAGCAGGATGTCGTTCTCAAGACCGTGGACGGCTGCGATAGTATCTTCCACGTCGATATCACCCTCTTCCCGTCGTATAAGTTCGATACCACGGTGACGATCTTCGACTACCAGACATATACCTGGGAGCAGAACCATCAGACCTACAATATCGAAGGACGATACGTGAAGACCTACCCGACCATCCATGATTGCGATAGTACCTACGTGCTCAACCTCAAGGTCATCCAGACCATCCGTCAGAACACGGAGTACACCATCTGCGAGGGTCAGGAATACACGTGGCGTGGTAAGCAGTACTCCACCGAGGGCTTCTATACCGACACCGTGGATAACGCGGCTACCTATCAGTCGGCTATCTACACGCTCCATTTGATCGTCGTTCACCCGACCTATATCTCCAATGCTACAGGCGGTGCGATTTGCGCGGATGACAGAGAATTCAATATCGAGTTCACTTACACCGGGGCCAAACCGACCTTCTACAGCATCTACTACGATCAGGCAGCGAAGGATCAAGGCTTCATCGATGTCATCGACCAACCGTTCCTCGGCGAAGACCGTTATGCAACAGGTACCGTACCGACCAAACCGGAAGTACTCTACCTCAACCATACTAACTACGTCAAGCCGGGTACCTACACGATGTCGCTCGTCCTCGACAACGGCGTCTGCGGCGTCAGCCGGGCTGATAACATCGAGCTCGTTGTCAAGTACCCGAGCTGGATCATCGAGCAGAACTGGAACGACATCGTCGTACCGCTCAAGAAAGAACTGAACGGTGGTTATGAGTTCGATCAGGTGGAATGGTTCGTCAACGGCGTTCGTCAGCATAACAACGGTAAGGGATACCTCGAGCATAACTTCCGTGACGGCGACGAAGTCATCATGGAGGCGCACCGTAAGGGTGATAAACTGGCGTACGAGACCTGTCCGCTCATCATCACCCTCAACCCGAACCTCTCGTACGACGAGCCTATCCTCGTTTACCCGACTCAGGCTCCGCGTCACGCACCGCGCGTCTTCGTGGAAGTGCCGAAACAGGGTTCGTTCGAGGTGATTGCGACTACCGGACTCATCGTAGCCCAAGGCGACCTCAGCGAAGGACAGACCCAGATCACCCTACCGGCGATCAGCGGTATCTACTTCATCCGTGTTCACCAAGGCGATGAAGTCACGAGCCACAAGGTAATGATCTACTAAGCCTGATGACCATACACAATAAGCCCCGCGAGAAATCGCGGGGCTTATTGTAAATCAAAAATCTAAAATCTCAAATCTCAAATGTCTTTCGCCAGAAAGACGACGTTATATCCTCCCAACTCTCCCCTGTTCGTTTGTACAGCCGTTGGTTGGTCTTCTCACTCTTCAGACCGCCCAGACTCTCGATATAGGGACCTAACTTGACAAAGTCAAAAGCCTTCTCGTCCTTCGGCATGTTCATTCGTCCCGAGTACCAAGCCGTCCGTAACCCGTAACCCGTAACCTGTAACCCATGGATGTAGTTCGCCCACTTGGCTACCTCCTCCGGCTCCGCGTCTCCGCCCATGAACGCCACGCACGTGATCATCGATCCGTACCGAGCAATGAGACCGTCGAGCAACTCCTCGTTCACTTCCTCACCTATATCCTCCGCCAAGTGCTGGCTGTGGCATCCCGGGCAGTGACACGGACAATTAGAGAGATTAAGGGCGAGTGTTACCTCGCCCGGAATCTCTTGAAATACGATGTCAAAAGAAGCTACTTTTAACATTTCGGTGCTTTCGTTTTCTCTGCGTAATAACGTTGAGCCGCCTCTTTCTGACGTGCCTCCGAGAAGTTCGATACACGCTTCATGTAACCAATCACACGCGTCAGGTAGTCCACGTTCTTGCTATGACAGCACGGACACTCCTTCAAGTAACGCTTGTCGATATGACCGCAGTCGTTACATATTGTGTTCGGGATGTTGAAGGTGAAGTAGTTACAGCCCTCGATAGCCGCTACGCGCAGCAGTTGACGGTACTGCTCTTGGCTCAGGTGCTCCTCCAGGTTGCAGTGCAATGCACTACCACCCGTCAGGTGCTCGATGTACTTACGGCCGTGCAGACGGAAACGATCCAGCACGTTCAGGCTCTTGTCCTCTACGATGTAGAAATAGCTGTTGTAGCAGTCGCGCGGAACAACATAGCCGTCCTCGCGATCCCACTTAGCATGCTTCACACCTACGTTCTCTGCCGGGATCATCTCGCAGTTGAACATCACATCCTTCGTGCGGTACTCTTTGTTCTTCTTCTCGATGATGCCGAGCAGCTCTTGAACGAAGTGCGCATATTCCGGCGTGTCTTTGATCTCCAGACCGAGGAACTCAGCTGCCTCTACCAGACCGTTCACACCGATCGTCAGGTACTGACGGCCGATATTGATGTAGCCCGCGTCGAACAACGGCAGCATGCCTTTCTCCTGCAGGTTCTTCAGGTTCTCGTTGTATGCCAACTGTACCTTGTGCATCAGATCCACTACGTCCTCGATATAGGCCTGATACGGGATGTTGTTGCGTACAGCGTACTGGATAGCGCGGTTGAGGTTGATCGTCAATACGGACTTGGAACCCGTCGAGATACCACCTGCACCCAGCGTGTAGCTGAAGCTGTTGTCCGTGATCGCGTTACGCA